>Ga0308161_1002178_pt1 | contig 21425 bp, 22 predicted proteins | sample PhyFR2_FD_201034 | JGI IMG/M metagenome (GOLD analysis project Ga0308161, IMG submission 201034) | Phyllosphere microbial communities from UC Gill Tract Community Farm, Albany, California, United States - DLSLF.R2 | ecosystem: Host-associated > Plants > Phyllosphere > Unclassified | place: USA...
CAACTGAGCAGACAAGGTGAATGAAAAAATAAACTAAAACGGAATGGCCGCTGAGAGCAGGAGGCGGCACTGAATGCAGAGGCCGGGCTATTGCCTCAAATTTGTGCCACACACAAACAAGCTGAGCAGAGAATGATCATTTACCCATCTGGTCTGCCTTGTCAACAGCATCAAAAAGTCTCCCAACGCGTGTTGTTCTGTGATTGCTTGTCTATGTTGTTCCCTTTCTCCCAAACTGCTGATCATTATCAACGGCCCTTTGTGATCATCTTAGGTGTTTGTACAGTGTGGCTCCTGCAGAATCCTCCAGTCATCTGACAAAAGCTCTCTCTGACACACGTGGCTAATGTGCAACACCATCAAAAAGGTGTAATTATTCGTAGCTGTTCTAATCCAGAACAGCTCTATTGCGGGAGAAGAGAACAAGGGCAGACAAGATGGGGAGGACAGAATTATCCAATCATAGAAATACAGGGACCTCTTGTCTTACGCAGGGCTATCGTCCAAGCAGCCGCCATTTCTTTAGCACTCTGCGGATCCTGCCAAAAGTTGCAAGGAACAGCACTGACCTGTCAAGCTATTGATGTGCAGAGAATCCAGAAGCAACAAGCGCATTGCCAGTCTACGCTCCATGTGCCAGTCATGAAGATGAGTGAGGGACGAATGCGCAAGATCGACTATTTAAATCTGAACAGATTGTGACACTGAACAGTGACACTGAACAAGACAAATGAGGGTTGTCGACTGTATCAACGCATGTACAAGAGCAGTACATAACGAAGTAGTTGTGTATGCAATCTCAACTTCTCACCTGATATCAGAAGATCAAGATTACATTTGTACTTCGCACCAAATACAACGTAAAGAAGAAGAAAGCTGCAATCAGCTCTCAGTGTGTGCCATATCGCACGAGACCAGCTTACGGCGGTGCGACATTCTCAGTCAGATCTTTCAAATTCATGCTTCAAGCTATGCAGAAGTCAAATGCATGTGGCAGCGGCCACACTGAATGACAAGCAATGTTGTGGGCTTGTCTGCAGAATTTAGATGCATTGAGCGCGCTTGACATGCCTGGTGCTATCTACCGCGTCGCTTCTCCAGCGCGATCCCTTGCATCGGCGTCAGCTCCAGGTCAGCTTGTGGCTTCCCTATCGAACTAGAACTCGAGTGGCAAGTCTTTGCTGCTTCACGCTGAGCTGCTGTCAAGCATCAGAGGATTCATGCTGCGATCTTTGTATTGCGTGAGCTTGAGCGAGTAGTCTTGTCAAGAGACTATGACATGCTATCGAATCGAAGCTCAGGAATTCGTGTTACACGTGACGCTCGAAGTGCTGAGCTACTTCGTCTGATGAAGCAGATCAGGCAATTGATGCTCCAACACTTTGCTTGCATTGTATGGTGTTGTGTAATGCAAGGAGCATTGCAACTCGTGGCTGCAATGCTTTGAATGAAGTCAATTTCCGCAGTCTGAGATATCTTCACCTCACCCTCCGGCACGTGGATCAATCCCAGTGAAAGTGCTTTTTTTGCCTTCTCACTTTTGATCACTCTCTTCTCTACCTCCTAGTGTTGTATGCGGCTACGCAGAGAGCAGTAAGCTACACACACGCGGTCAGCTCATCCCTGACTAACCAGCATTTGTCACTGTCACTCTCCAACACCATAAACAGTTTTTCATCTCGGTAGCCCTTTTTGGGATACTGTCCGACTTTGTCCCATCCTGAGCAGCGTGTCTGAGGTCCGACAAGCAGAATGAGCTCTTCCGCTTTGAAGGCGCAGAACTCTGACCAATGGCTGCTCAGCAGGAATAGCCTACCCAGACATCTTTTGACATTGGTTAAGACATGCCACACGGAATGTAGACAAGTCTGAATGTCACTTGGAGAAGGAATCGAACCTGCAATAACAATTTGCATGAGTACTAGTCAATGTACGCCCACTTGATCATGCTGGTGACAGGTGCTGCTGACAGAGTCTGCAAGACCATCGAGCCTGCATCTCAGCTTGCTTTGTGACAGAAAAGAATCGCTTATTGCGCGTTGCGCCTGCTGAGTCTTTGCTGCAAGCTGCAGAGCTTGTCATCTCCTTCCAATACACTGCAGATGCCAAATCCTGATATTTTTTGTAAACTGCTCCAGTAAGGGAGGGAAAAACTACTCAATCGCTAGGGGAACGAATCCAAGGTGCAGTGAGGACTTGAGATCAAGCATGAAGGAGAGTGAGTCATACAGACACAGAACAGTGAGGAGGGAATGCAGCTCACCCGAATCTACAAGCATGTTGGCCAGTGAAGAGCTTGTGAGAGTGAGAAGAAGGAGAAAGGGAGACCAGAGATGGAGCACAAAGCGACTTAATCATTCTGAAGACAAAGGGAAGTAGGGAGTAGGGCTGTCAAATCCTTTGTCCTGACAAGAAGAGAAGAGCTATAGGTTGTGAGCATCAAGCGTTGTAATGAGAACCGAAGCGAGGAGGATTGAGTTGAAATTATTGCCGTAAACGTTCTGTTCTCTTGCTCACACTTGCGTGCTGTGTTACACTGATAGGTCATATTGAGTGGCGTGTTTATAACGCATTGTTTGTCCAGATGGCCGAGCGGTTAAGGCGACAGACTAGAATCTTTACTCGCTTCTCATCTGTTTCTGTTTCAGAGCGCAGGTTGTCATCATGGAGCAGTACTCACCAACTGTGTGCTCAAAGCACAAGCCACTCTCAAGGTCTTCTCTGCTAGAGCTGCTCAGCTCATGCTCCGCTGATTAGATCTTATCACCAATTCTTCTCTTTCAACAAGCATGTAAGCTGTTATTCTTTGGTCTTGCTCTCAGCCATTTGGTGAAGGAGAACTTCTGTTGCACAGTTCATGCTTTCTCTTTTCTCTCTGGCTATTGCTGCTTCGTCCCCACTCCCAGCAAAAAAATCATGTCTGTCAAGCGTTATTGCCCTGACTTGGGAGTTCTGCAAGTACCATCACCTTCTGCCACTGACTTTTCACGACTCGCCAGAAGGTCAAGTCCTGAATTGCCCTCCAAACTGAAGATCAGGTAGTTTTGGCATTGACAAGCAGAGGACTTTGGCTTGAAGTCCTCACTTCTTTCTCCCCTATTTGCTGTCATGAGGCACTCCTCAGCCACTTCAGCTTACGTGATCACTTTGAGCAAAGAACCAGTGCATACGAATCTTTGGTACTAGCAGGGCTGATTCTTTCACGCGTGTTCTCAATTTACCTCTGCCATGAAGCAATCTTTCACTCTCGCCTGCTGTGACTTTCCTCAGAGTAGCTCTGTCCATGTCTAGCCTTGCAGATTTGCAGCGAATGCCCTCACTTCTGTTGAGAATCGATAGATTTCCCAAGTTTGAAAGAATGCCCTCTACAGATTCAACAATATACTTTGGGAGGATGCCATACTGTTGCATATTGTACAGTTCAAGGCGACAGCTCTAGCTAGCTTACAAATCCAGGTCAGCCTGACTGACAAGGAAGAAAGAAAGAAAAACTCTTCCTACTCCTTGCCTGAGGTCCCCTACACTCACCTCAAGTCACACACAAGCTCCAACTGCACAAAAAGAGAGTACAAGACCATACCCTCCCAAGAGGGAAGCCATTGAGCCAATCACTAGCTCAGTCAGAGGTAATTTTGATTTTGTGCGAAGTCTAACGGGGGGCCAAGGTTGTATCAGTTCTGCGGTTCGCTGCTGAGCGTATCGAGCAGTAGCTCACGTAGAGAAGTAGAAGGAAGCAACGAATGCGAGCGAGAGGAAGAGGAACGAGAGGGGTCGAATCGAAGAAGGGGAAAGAACCGGAGAGAAGGAGGACAAGGAGGAGTGCTCCGACTGTACCGATGCCCTTGTCAGTAGAGCTAGAGCGTGAAGTATAGTGCTGAGCGACTCACTAGGAGTTCATCGTAGGTTGTTGACGCCATTGCAACTGAGAAGTGGGGATTTCTTGTTCCTTCAAGGCGATGGACGATCTTGACAGCAGCAGAGGGTCGTAGATGGTTCGCGATTGTGTAACTAGGCGCTGGACAAGTAGCGAGTTGGCGAGAGGCAGGAGGAGCTCTGAGCAATCAGAACTCGTTCTCTTTTTCTCCCCTCCATCTCGGCAACGAACCTATCGGCCGCTCAGGACATTGACTTGATCCGCACAAGTGATAAGAAGCTCCATAATACGCGCTCGCTCTCGAAATTCCTCCTTCCTCCTCCCTCTCCGCTTCCTCTTCTTCCTCTTCGCTCGTTCCCCTCCCCTCTCTGGACGCTACCCTCCTCCCTGTCGACTATTATGACTATCGCGACGATCCCGCTATACCAGAAGATACTCTATCCAGTCCATGCACCGATTTCCTCGCCCCGCGTCCTTCATTCGAATCCGACGCTCGATCCTCTGATTCTCAACCTCATTTCTCTCGCCTTACGAGCCTTTGTCGTCCCATGGTACAACGGTGGCATCTCTAGGGATCCCGACAAGGAGTTCTTATCCATGTCGTTCAAGCGCTCGAATTCGAATTCAGGATGGGTTCAGTCGATTGGGAAGAAGTGATTCTGAGGGAGATTCCTGCGTTATTGGAGGATCATTATCGAGATTGGGATCTGGCGACAGCGAAAGCGGGAGGAACCTCGACCACTAGCACCAGCAAAATCTTTCACTCTCTTCACCCACACATTGCAATCTCCCTCACAAGCTCTACCCGAAATCCGATAGTCGACCCGGTTTACCTTAGGACTCTCGTCGACCATCTGCTCAAGCTCCTGTTACCTCAAGAAGATTATCAAGCGGAAACCGAACGTTTCCTTACTCGGGAGGTGATCGTCGGCGTCGTATTCGGAAGCCTGTTCGGAAAGGTGGCGCAACCCTGGTTCTTGCACGGAGCAATAGCAAGAGTTCTCGAAGGCAGGGAGACCTCAAAGATTACAAACGAAGAAAAGTCGACCAAGTCGCTCCTCTCGACAGCTTCTCGGACCCTTGGAGTTTTGAGCAGCACTATCACTTCCACCATTAGTTGGCTCTTCTCTCCCATCCTACCCAGTCCCAATCTCAGAGACGCACCTCTTCCGCCTGTACACTCACAATTACTCTCTCTCGTTCTCGCGATCCTACCCCAGTCGACGACCCTTAGCCACCTCGCCCACTACGTCTCTCTGCCACTGTCTCTCGTCTCCAACTCCCTCGATACACTCCTTTACAGTACGATCACCCAGACGCTGAGGTCTCAACAAACCGTGAGAACGGTCCTGGAGGGTATAATTCGAGCCATGTTTCCAGATGATGGTTATCCTAGTGCAAAAGAGCCCGATCCGGACGAAGCGACGCAGGAAGAGCTCCGAAGGCGGTGCGAGGACGCCATCGCAAACCTGCTATCTGGTGAGCTCCCTCGTTTTTCTTATTCGAAACACCTACTCATGCTGAATCGCCGACCCTTTACGTAGCGAAAGCAGCGTCTTTGCTCGTTCATGACACTGCCACTGCTCAAGGAGACGCTGCTCAAGTCATTCTCGCCCGACATCTTCTTCGCCCTTTCTCCTCTCACACCGCAAACGTACACCTCTTCGCTTCCTTGGTTGATTTGATTGTTGGAAAGCTCTTCCCGGAAATGCTTGTGACACCAGAATCCTGACTCGTACTCTTTCTTGGTCTCCTGTCTCTCCTCCCAATCTTGTTGTCGTAAATCGTAAAATACATTCCCAATCTGAACCACTTTTCTACACCTTGCACTGAGCAGAGTTTCGTGCAAGCCACTTTAACGCTAATACATCATCAGAAACAAGAGGCTTGAGCTTCTCCTCGCAGGTCTTGTTATGCTGGGACAACCAAGCCCGCTCCTCTTTCGAGAGCAAGGAAAAGTCGACAAGTCGAGGTTCGATCGGAACCTGCGTTCGACCCGAATTCGTGAGCTCAAGCTTCGACTGCCAGGGCCGCTCAGAACATCAGAGGAAGTACTCACTGTGGTGAATCGTTCGAATCCTAACCATTTCCTATCGCCGAATTGCCTTCTCGTACGGATTTCCTTCACTCCTAGGACGCTCTCGAGACGGATCCCATACGAGCCAGTCTCGTAATATGCAGGTTCATTGGACGTGACGTGACCTATGGCGAGAGGCGTGTCTAAAGTGTCGAGCTTAATCAGCAGTGAATCGATCATTATTCTTCTGAAAGATGGGAAGAACTCACTGAAGTAAGCGAGAGACGAGGCTGATAATCCGATCTGCGTTTCATGAACTGATAGATACGAGCCAACTCCGTGGCCTGTTCCGTGATTACTGAGAAACAAGCTCGAAACGCCGTGAGCAAAACCTCCTCAAAGTGAAGCAGATTCGAGCGGGAACTTACTAATTCATGCCGTCAGACCAGAGAGGTTGTCTCGCGAGTACCTCTATGGCTGCTCCAGTCGTTCCCTCCGGAAAGACGACTCGATCGATTGCCATGTGTCCCTGGAGCACCCTCGTGAACGCTCTCTTCTGCTCTTTCGAAGGCTTTCCGAAATGCATAGTACGCGTCGTATCGATAGTTCCGTCGAGATATTGAGCACCGGAATCGTTGAGATAAGGACTTTTGAGCGATATTGTTGTAGACTTCGTGGGCGAGGGAGAGTAATGAGGGAGCGCAGCATTCTCGCCTGTTGCCGAGATATTGTCGTATGCGAGCTACAGCAGTCAATCACGATCAGTCACAGGTTGAGCGAGATGTGAGCGGAGAACGGGGAATTACGCCTGCGAAGAGCGCATTGTGGCTGCGGAATTCAGTCAGCTTCTCAGCTGCTTGCCATTCTGTGATCGTCCTCTCTTTGATGTTCTTCTCCAACCAAGCTGCCCATCGAGCCCAAGCGACGCCATCTCGTAAATACGCGTTTTGAAGACCTGACAGCTCGATCGCATTCTTGCGCGACTGAGCTTCTTCGACGGGTGACTGGACGATAGTGATCCGATCCTCGCCGAGAGTGTTCACAACCGCCATGTTGACCTTCGGATCGGTGATCACCTTCCCTTTGAAAGTCGACAAATCGTCGAGGACTCGTTCGTAGTTCCTGATTCGTCCGCCAATACTTTCAATCGCTTGACGAACCTCCTCACTGACTGCACTGGACTGAATCCATAACGTGAAGTGTTCCGGATCGACGAGCAAATAGGCGTAGAACATTGGATTGAATTGGATGTCGTTGCCGCGCACTATTCAAGAGAAAGGGTGAGCTTAGATGAAAAAGCAGGCGTAGATAGAGAGAGAGAGAGAGAATTCATACTGTTCAGCAACCAGGCAATCGGGCTCAGCGATGTTATGAGGTACGAGACGGTAATATCGCTCCGCGAAGTCGCTTGAACAGTAGATTTGTGCTGGTCAAGGTATGCTCTGAGGTCTCGGAGTTTTTTGGAAGAAGCTTTGCCGGCAAACTTTATCGGGTGGATCTGTACAGGTTCGGAGGAACGAAGCGGTCGAGAATGCCAGATTGCGTCGACCAGGTTGTAAGGAGGGAACTCTAGAGAGATCCCGGCCGATTCGACGTCGTTGCGAAGATCCTTGGCGGTACCTGAAGAGTAGATACGTGAGCTCGTGGTCTGACTGAGCCGCAAAAGTACATCGAACGCACCGTAATCGAGTAGGGAGGGATCGATTCCAACCCTAGTCCCCTTCGCGAGCTGTACAGCAGGAGCACGTTCAGCTGAATGGGATTCAAGAGAGAGTCAGATGGTCTACTCACGTCTAACATCCATTTATCCCAATTTTTAACTTGTGAAAGCCCAACCTTTTCTAGGGTCCAATTCTCGTCGATCTCTTTGGCTGCCTGAGACCAATAGCGACTGTCCGTGAACAGGTGAGCTGAACCCGACAAGGTAACGACGGCGACTCCTGCCGAACCGGTGAATCTGTGAAGGGGAGAGAATCAGAAATGCTCGAGGAGATCCGTTTCGGTTGCGAAAGAACAGCGCACCCTGAGATGAAAGCTCGTCGCTTGTCGCATTCTCCAACGTACTCCGAGTTGTGAGCATCTGCAGTCGGGATAACGCTGGAGGAGGAGAAAGAAGAAGAAGAGAGATCAGGACAACGAAGGAAGCAAATTGGTCAGCGATTGTCCTGATGAATGGCTCGGGCAGAACTCACTAGACATCTAGGCCTTCATCCTTCATCTTCTCCCTCAGTGCAGCTAAACTTGACGTTGTTGAACGAAACTCCTCTTCTGACTTCTCGTCGAATTTGTTCAAGAGTGCATCGTTCGATGTCGTAGAGGAAGTAGAGCTCGGCAGAAGCGGCGCAAAGCAGGAGAACAGGCCCATTGAGAGAGAAAGAAGAGGGGCTGTGAGAGAGGGGAAGAGGAGAAAGGAGAGGGGAAATGATTCGGCATCGCACCTCAAAAGTCAACCACACAGCGTGGCGTATCCGAGCTGTGGAGAGCGTACCGAGAGTTGTAAACGTCCTGAAAACTATGGTCAAAAAACGAAAAGAAATTTGCGAAATTTCGAAATTGCAGAAGTCATTTCTTTCGAAACCCACCCTCTCACCCTGACTAGACAGCTCCTTGATCGCCATCACTGATAGCCATGGCATCATCCAGTGCGACCCCAATACAGAAAGGCAACTACCAGAGAAGGAAACCAGGTGAAAGATCAAGAACTGGAGAAACCTCTGCCCTCAACAACGCTGGAGTGCGGGAAGAAGATCAGGCTACGAACGATACATCTAATCCTAATCAGTTCATCGGACAAGAAGACTTCATCTCTTTCGACTTTTCTCCTTCGCCTCCTCCTCCAGGAGGAAATTCTTCGAGAGGGAATCAGAGGGATCATCGAGGTTCAACGAGTGCAGGAGATCATCGATCAGGGTCAAAGAGGAAACATGACGATGAGGAAGACGTTAAACAGGAGGAAGGAACTAGACAATTGAGGAAACGAGAGAAAGAGCGAAGTACCCCTTGGTGCGATGAACCTGGAGTGAGTTGGAGTAGTTACGATAATGCTACATCTCAGTACGTCCCCCACTCATCGATCTGCCCGGTCGATATCGATGCAATCGTTCGAGTACTGATGACCTTTACGCTTCATACTTTTCGCGAATTCTAGACTCAATGCAGAAGCGAAATCATTCATTAGTTACATCTCGCCGACACCAGTCGAGCACGAGTTGCGAATGTGGACGATCGAGATCATACGGAGAACGATCAAGAGCAAATACTCGGATGCCGACGTTCAGTGTTTTGGAAGTGTCGGGACAGGATTGTACCTACCAGGAGGGTGAGTTGACGCCTCCAGTCTACTTCTTCTCAGGGTGATGCTGATGTATGTATGTCGAGAATCAAAGCGACATCGATTTAGTAGTCTTGTGTCCGTCGATGCCTTCTCCTCCGCTGAAACCTTCATCTTCCCTTCTACATCGTCTCGCCTCCCTTCTTCTCACTTCCTCAATCGCTCAACCTTCTTCACTCGTAGTCATCGCCAAAGCTCGCGTACCTATCGTCAAATTCACGACTCGCTACGGAGGATTCGCAGTGGATCTCAGCGTGAACCAGAAGAATGGAGTTGACGCCGCAGTACGAGTGAGGGGTATGCTAGAGGATTTCGCATTCAGGGAAGAAGGCTACGTCGAACCAGGAGGAGGAGCTGGCATGTCGATCAAGGGAAAAGCTGGAAAAGGGAAGGAAAAGGAGAAGGAAACGACGAAAGCGAAGGAGGAGGAAGTCGAGGTTAACAGCGTCGATCACGGGGCAGCGAGGAGTATGGTACTTCTCGTCAAAGCGTTCCTGGCTCAGAGGGGAATGAACGAGGTCTTCACCGGTGGATTAGGGAGTTATTCGATCATTTGCCTCGTTATTTCGTTTCTCCAGGTATGTACTCGTATTGCTCAGCACCCGACTCATCACTAGAGTACAGGAACATAGCTCATGCCGAAATCTGTTCTCTGTTTTCACAGCTTCACCCTCGAATCCAATCTGCCCAAATACAGCCCTCGCGAAATATCGGTCTTCTGTTTCTCGAATTCCTCGAATATTACGGCAAACATTTCAATTTCGACGAAGCCGGTATAACTCTGAAAGGAAGAGGTGGGTATTTCAACAAACACGACAAGGGATGGTTCAGAGGGAATCAACCTTACTTGCTCAGTATCGAAGATCCGAATGATCCTCGTAAGCACAGATTCCTCTTCTCTTCGTGTCAATTACAAGTTCTGATCTGAAGTTTCTCGACTCCGCATTCGGTAGAGAACGATGTTTCGGGAGGTTCGCATAACATTATCAGAGTCCGACAAACTTTGGCGGGAGGATTCGACACTCTCTCGGCAACTCTTCTCCAGCGTCAATCTCTGCTATCCTCTCAACGCAACCCATCCCTCATCCCTCTATCCTCGTCGTCCCTTCCGAATGCGGATTCAGACCCACCATCTTCGTCAACTCGGTCGCTTTTAGGCTCCATCATCGGCATGACTCGAGCAGGTGTCGACGCTCGTGGAGCGAACGTGAGGTTGTGGGACGATGGGGTATTGCAAAGTATTCTCGACAGAATCGGTGGAGGAGGCGATGGCATGTTCGAAGGGGGTGGAAAGAAGGCTATGAAGCGAGCTAGGAAAGAGGAGAGGGAGAGAGAGCGCAGGGAGAAGACGATCGCCAAGCTGGAAAGAAGGGTCGAAGAGAAAGAGAAGAGAGCCAGTAGGAAAAAAGAGAAGAAACGTGGACGACAGGAAGGAGACGATGGAGACGGTATAGAAACGGAGCAAGTCACTCCCGTCGTCGATCCCCGAGCCGTTGTTGAAGCTCAAGCCACTGCTGCGAAACTCAAGGGTTTAGCAGGACCAGATGAAGATAGCGAATTCACGAGGAAAGGCGACATGGTGGACGAGGAGGAAGAAGGGTCGAGGTATTCACTAGGCGTACCGACGATTGCCAAGAGGGCAAGGAAGGTGTCACCGCAACCGCGAAGGCCAATCTACTCCGCCGACGCTTCTTCCGATTCTTCCAACGATTCTGGTCAGGAGGACCAAGACGATGTCGTGCTCGGAGGAGGAGGAGGGGACTTCGTAAGATTCGACTCTGCTCAACATTCTGAAGACGATCAAGACGACGACGAGAACGACTCCGGATCCGATTCAAGTGAAGAAGTCCTGCAAAGTCTCGTACCAGCCTCGTCTCGATTCCGAATCAATGGAGCGGCGGCTGAGAAGAAGAAGGAGGAGGCGGAGGGGGCAAAAGAGTTAGAACGAACTCGAGAACCTCCCAAGAAGAAGAAGAGCGGAGCCAACTCGGAAGCGAAGAAGAAAGCAAAAGCTGCTTCGAGAATCGCTTTCTGGGGCGCCAAAGGTCCCAAAGAATAGTCCCATTCCCCTTTGTCCTTGTACACTGTAGCGATAGGCATTCTTGTATTGGAAACAAGTCAAGACAACATGAATTTGCGAGATAGATGAATACCTACAAGCGAGAAGGAATCAGGTCTTTTCGCAGGATTTCTATCAGGTGAATACCTTGCGGCCCAGCTCTCCTCTTCACCCTTATCCCTGCAGAAGACGCCCTTGAGCTTTCCTTCAAGAATTCTTCCCCTCGTTGAGAGGAATACTGGATCTTCCGACGCCTAAAAACCACATCATCCTCACAGCGAATAACCCTAAAGTGATTACCACGTTTCCCACGACGAGCTGATTCCAATGGACGAAGGGTGAGAGCGTTCCTTCCGTTCCCAAATCGAACAGAGTGAAGCCAATGTGCTGTTGAGAATGAATGCTCACTCGAAATTAGCTCATTCGTGATAAGCTACAAGACTTTGCGAAGGGGCCTCACGGTGAGATCCGCTGCTGCGAGACACAGTAGATATGTTCCGACAAACTCCTCGAATCGTTTCGGTTGATCTTCGAGCAACTTTGTCCAGCGAGGTAAAGCTATCGATCCGAAAAGGGCGAAAAGGAAGAAACATGAGCCCAATTGACGAGTACACATGATGGCGGCTGGATGCAGAGCTTGTTTGATCGGTGGCGGCACGAGTGTCGAAGGGTAGAGCGATACGAAGTAATCGGCGGGCACGATAATCGAGTAAATCGCCCCGAGGATCGTCAGAAAGGGTTCGACAACGGTGAAGAATAGGTAGTAGGACGTCGGTAGAGGACTCCTACGAGCATAGAGAGCGAGGAGAGAGCTGTGTCAGCTTTGAAGATGGAGGAGTCAACCGGAAGACGCACCTCCCAGTCTCGATTCCCTGTGTACGCGACATTCCGGATCTGTAGACGATTTTGAATCTGGGGTGGTGAAGTGTCGAGCCAAGTGAATGGTAGATGGAGAGAGGGGAGAAAGATTGAATTCGGAGTGAATGAGATCTTGAACCTCCTATATATTCTCTCCCCCTACCCTTCCTTCATAGCGATTATCCCGATAGCCAAATCAGAGTACAGTATTACCCTCCCTAGTAAAGCCACCAACTCAGACCGATTCGACCCCCGCATTCGATTAGTTTACATCTCAAAATCGACAGACTGCATTCTTCTCTACACCTTCGACCTCGATCTGACTCTCTATAGCATCCTGAACCAAGGCTAGATTGTATTTCACCTCAGCTGGAACAGAAGGAGTCAATCGGGGTTTGGAGATGAATTGGTGGTTCACTCTCAAGGTGGTAGCTTGGCTACTCGAGGTACAGCTATCGACAGCCTACATTCCAGCGTTACCAACGAACGATACTTCTTCCCTCGCTCAATCCGATGATCTGCTTCACTTGGCTTATTACAATGGTCCATTCAGCGTCTTCTCGTCAGTTCGGTTTACTCTCTCCCCAAGTTACCTCGTCGAAACTGATCTTTCACTCTGATCTATCGCGTCATATAGAGCCGACGTTGCACGACAGTTGTTGGCAGAAGGATTCGGCGACGATGGGAATTATACAACTACAACAACGATCGTTCCCTGGACTCGGTATTCCAAGGTTCGTCTCTATTCCTATCACTCAGCTGTACAACGACTACGTCCGACGAGTAAGTGAGCAGGAGTACGAAAGCTGACCTGATATTCGACTGTGTCTTTGCAGGGCGTTCTCCTGCATTTCGACGAAGGACTACGAAACCAACCTCCAGCAGCTGTACCTTGGGTAGCTCTCATCTCGTGTGATACGAACGGTACATCGTTCTCGGATGTGGACGACATCTTCACCATCTGTCGAGACTTGGGAGCGCAAGCTGCTCTACTCTATTCCTTGACGTCGCAAGTATGCCCACCTTTTCTCTGTTCTCGATGTAGATCCATGATTGACTGATCATTTCGTCGATGTTAAGGGCTGCGAGATCAATACGGAATACCTCACTTCATACGAAAAGGTTCTCGACGTTTACGCCACGACGTCTCTTCAAAACGCTAGAATCATCGAGAATCAATTCGGGTGCGTGCTTCTCTATATTTCGCTGAGAGCCGAGTACCAAGCTGATAAAGGCAGTTTCAATTCGTGACACTCAACAGAAACGTCAATTCTTCGGCGTGGCAGTACAATTCAGAGGCGCTCAACGCTTCCGCAACCATCATTGACGCTCTCCTCGCTAATAATGCCCTCTCGGTGGTCGGTAACGTCCCGATCAACACGACGACAACGGAGAAAGTCGAGGACTCGGAGGCTACTGCATCTTCACCTTCGGGTTCGACGGAGGAGAACACCGCAACATCGACTGATCCCACCCTCGAAGCAATCACCAGTACTATCGAACAACCGACCGCGTCTGCAACGCTACGCAGAGTCAAGCGACAAGCCGCGAGCGATTCGATTGATTCGACTCGCCCACCCTCGACCCGAACAACTGCGACACGAACTAGAGCTGTTCCAAGTCCCACAGTAGCCATCAACTACCTCGGTGCGGTGATCGCTGCTCGCAATTTGACCGTTGGCGGCCTCAACTCATCTGCAGCTCCTTCGGCAACCCAAACGGGAAGATCCAACGATGGACCCAATACTGGATTAGCTATGATCATACTTTACTCTATCACTGGAGTCGGTGAGCTCCAAGTCCTTGTGCACGTCCGTGGTGAAGAAGAAACTGATTCGAAGCTACCTTCTCGATTGTCCAGTCACTTTCCTCTTCTTTGCTGTCATCCTCTGCGGTGCGGTCCGAGCAATCCGTCATCCCGAGCGATATGGTCCACGTGCTGGATTCGGCTACGGCAATCGAGCGACTGGATCCGGTGGAAATGGAGGAGCTCAGAATCGTGCTCAAGGGCTCGCTCGAGCGGTACTCGACACTTTCCCCGTCGTTCGTTTCGGCGCAGGAAATAACAACGAAGGTCAAGGTAGAGGAGATGAGGAGATCGGGACAGCGGACGACGACAGTCAGAAAGACGAAGGGAAAGGATTGACGACGGGCGAGATCGAGTTGACTCAGCTTGCGCCGGTCCTCTCTGCAACACCCGGAGCAGGATCGCGGCATGTCGAGACAGACGCAGGGCGGAACGTAATCGAAGGAGGTCTCTCGACGGACAACGTTGGAGGGTCAAAGTCCGTCCATTCTCACGATTCCACCTCCTCTGGTCCTCCGCCTATAATGAACCAGAACGATCCATCACTCGGTCTCCTTTCCGTCATCGGATCGTCCCTCCCACCTTCCAACTCCTTCGCTCCTCCAATTCTCGATTCGACACCTTCAGCCGGCCTTTCAGCCTCACTCGTCCCCGAATCTCCTCTTTCGCCGACCACGGCCACAGATATGGATGGGGAACAACCTTCGTGTCCCATCTGTGTCTGCGACTTCTCCCCCGGTGACTCGATCCGAATCCTCCCTTGCGACGGTCGACATCAATTCCATGTAGATTGTATCGACCCGTGGTTATTGGGCGTATCGAGATTGTGCCCACTGTGTAGGCTGGATCTTGGAGAGAACCACGGGGCTGGAGGAGGTGGATCTACTGGGCAAGCAGTATCAGAGACTGTTGCGACCGAAGAGACTGAGGAAGATCGGGAAACGAGGGAGCGGGAGAGGGAGAGACACGAGGAGGAAAGAGTCGTCAGGCATCTGAGGGGACTGCTGAATCGAGGGACGACCTCCCCTTCTTTGGCGAATGGAGGCGGTAATCGAAGAACAAGGAGCAACTCGCAGAATCCACTCGATCCCGTCAACACTTCGTTCAATCCACTGGGAGTCATCGAATCAAGCGAACAAGGTAGTCGAGACACTGTGGGCCTCAGAAGTCGGTTCGCCAAGTACGTCGCAGTTCGGAGGAGACGAAGAGACACTTCCTCGGGAACTACGCCAGCAGTCGATCCGTTGTTCTGACCAGGAGAGGCGACCTATGTACACGAGTAGGGAAAGGAAATCAGTCACAAGCACTCGAGGCTGTCGTGCTCTCTTGCTCATAATAGACACTTTATCATGTTTTCTTTTTGTTGCGATTGGTTCGTTTTGAATCCTACCATGTACTCTATCGTTCTCTTCCCGCTACTTCTTCTTTCGTCGTACTCAATGTAGCTAGATCTCATTCGCAATCAGTATCCGAGACGAGAAAGGAATAAACTTTTTCGTCGGAATCTTCGGTTTAGCTAATGCAAGTTCAATCTGGTCTCTGCCTACTCGGAAGGGCTCGTTGAAGGATCGAAAAAGAAGTGAAAATTACTCCCAAGTGCCGAAAACGAGAGAAGAGAGGGAGGAAATTCTCAGGAATCGTAGTTCGCTGTGTTGTACACCACTTCCCACTAGGTCTGGTCAATAGTCAGTGTTTTAATTAGCAACGCAAGGTGAGCTCTCCGTTTCCATCCCCTCCTCGTGGTTGTTTGAACTGTCCCAGTCTTTTTTGCTCGTCCAACCTCAACCTCAATTCCGTTCCTTCTTCCCACTCTAGCTGACCTCGCTCACCTGTTTACTAGATGGCACCTGCTTCAACGTCGGCACCTTCATCCGCTAGCTCCTCGACCAACGGTGAAGACGCTGCTTACAATCCTAAGCTTGCAACTTCTCTAGCTGGTCTCCCCATGAGAGTTCCAGGACAACAAGATGGAACTGAAGCTTCAAAGGTTACTAAGGGAGATAAAGGTGGACTCGGAGATACGCTGGATCTAGCGGTATGTCTTGTATTCATTCCTCTTCTCTTCTCCCTCTTGATTTCTGGATAAAGTTGGCTCATCTAAACCGTTTCCATCCCTCTCTTCATTCAACTTCCTTCGCCTTTATATAATCTCTCGCAATAGACCAACTCTCAATCCCCCTCAGATGCCGCAGCCGTTAGTCTTTTCTTCATCCCTCCTCACTCGCAGAACGCTCTGATCGCTGATCCCCTCCTCCTCGCTGTTCCACACTCAAACTCCTTCCATTTTTACTCTCGTTCCTCAACTTCACGGCATCGTTTCCGAAATTGCAGGCGAAACTCGAACAAAAGCGACTCGAACATGAGAGACAACGTGAACTGCAGAAGAAGGCATTCGAGGAACAGGTCAGTCTCTCATTCACTTCCGAGGAGTCCATTTGGCGAGATGGAAGGGATAGAAGGAATTGGCAAGAACGAGGAATGGCACAGAGAACTGACGGACGTTTTGCTCTTTTCCCTTTCACTTCTTCCGCTCGCACCCATCTGCTACCTGATCCTTCTTCTAACAACTCGCCATCCATACATCCCCTCACCCTACGACACACTCTCCCGAGATCACTTCTCGAATCCCCCTGTCTCTCTCTCCATTCGGTCAAACAGATGAAGCAACTCGAGTTACAACAGCAAGCTGAAGAGCAAGCTCTGCTCGCAGCGAGTGGTGGATCGCCAGCATCATCCTCCAACGGTGGATCTTCGAAACACAATGGTCCTGTTCGCTCTCGTTCCGGAAACGATCTCGCAGGTTTCGGAGCTGCCGCTGCCGCTTCAGCCGCCGCCGCTAGCGCGAAGAGCATGCCCGGTTCGAGGCGTCATTCTGGAGAATTGAAAGATGGAAAGGAGGAGAAGGAAGGAGGAGCCAGGAGGGGTCATGTTCAGGACAAGGAAGGAAAACCGATGCTTAACTCGTTCTTGTTTGATGATGAACTCGACGCCGATCTCCAAAGTAAGTCCGCCGAATCACTGCTCGCCGCTCTGGTAAACATTTAGGGTTGAGCGCAAGCTTTTTTGTCGACATCTTCGTTCTTAGCTAACTCGATTTTTTCCATAGACTCGGCTTGGGGTGGTAAATACCTTCAAATGAACACGGACGACGACAAGTTCCCCGTTCTCATTCGTCGAGGAGATGGATCCGGCCAGCTCTCTGCTTCTTCCGCCGCTCTCGATCTCGCTCCCCTTTCGCAAACTCCCTCTCGAGGAGCTGATTGGCCCGCATCTTTCGCTACCGGCGGACAGCCGACTGTTTCGTCCGGACCTGTATCAACTCCCGCTACTCCCAACACTGGAATCAACGGCACTGCTAGTCCCCGACCCATCGGTGGTGGAAAGAACGTCGATCGAAATGGTTCTGTCGGTGCAGGAGGAATGAAGCCCAACGGTATCGGTGGAATGGACGCTTTGAACGATCAATTCTCGAACGTGAGTACAGCTATCCATTGATTCATCGATCTCCTTTGAAGAGAACACTAAAACGTTCTCCGCTGTGAACAGTTCAACCTCGACACCAAGGCTTTCTCTCCTTCTGCTTCATCCGACGTTGTCAACCCTCTTGCTGCGCCCTTCCTCGGAGGCGGTTCCGGAGGATACGTTCACGATCCTACTGCTTTCGTTTATGATGGTGCTGGCGCGAGTGGTGCTTTCGGATCTGGAAGTGATCGAAACTCTGGTGGAATGGGTGCGAACCGCTTTGCTGGACTCAGGCTCGAAGATCTTCAAGGAGGTTAGTTTCTCTTCCAGAATCGATTCGCTTTCTGTCAGCTCAACTCGTAGCGCCTTTGCTGAACCCCATATTTCCTCTCCTCTCCTCAGATATGCTTCCTCTGTGCAAGGATCAGTTCGGATGCCGATACCTCCAGAAGAAACTCGAAGACGGCAATCCTGAACACCGCGACATGATCTTTAACGAGATCTTCCCTCATTTCGCCGAGCTCATGACGGATCCTTTCGCCAACTACCTCGCCCAACGTCTTCTCGAGTACGCTACCGACGAACAACGAGATGCCTTGATCGAGTCGATCGCCGGAGAACTCGTGTCGATTTCCCTCAACATGCACGGAACTCGAGCAGTGCAAAAGATGATCGATTATTTGTCGACTCAGAGGCAAGTTCAGAGCTTGATCCTCGCTCTCAACCTTCACGTTGTTACCCTCATCAAAGGTACGTTCAAGACTCATGGTTTCGAGCCGATCCTTTATTTCGTTTCAGTTACTGACGAAGATGTTTCGCCATTCTCTCAGATCTCAACGGTAACCACGTCATTCAGAAGTGCCTAAACCACCTCCCTCCAGAAGATAACCAATTCATCTACAACGCTGTCGCTACTCATTGTATCGAAGTCGCAACTCATCGTCACGGATGTTGTGTTCTTCAGCGATGTATCGATCACGCTTCCGAGAGTCAACGTATCCAACTCGTCACCGAGATCACCTACAACTCGCTCACTCTCGTTCAAGATGCTTTCGTGAGTTGTCGCGTCTGCTTAAACTCATTACCCATGTCTAACCTCGCCTTTCCCCTTTCGTGCAGGGAAACTACGTTGTTCAATACGTGCTCGACCTGAACGACAACCGATTCATCGAGGCTATCGTTCGCCAGTTCCTCGGCAATGTTTCCGCTCTTTCCGCTCAAAAGTTCTCCTCGAACGTGGTCGAGAAATGTATCCGAGTTGCAGACGCTACGGGTAGGAGGGCAATCATCGACGAACTTCTTGTCAAACAAAGACTCGAGCGTCTCCTTCGCGACTCGTGAGTCGAATTTTCGGCCTTGGGCTTTGCATTTCCGCTGATATCGATACTGACTATTGCTCTTGCCGCCTCTCAGTTTCGCGAACTACGTCGTCCAGACCGCTCTCGACTACGCCGAACCCGCTCAACGCGCTCAACTCATCGAAACCATTCGACCTATCCTCCCGATGATCCGAAACACTCCTTACGGAAAGAGGATTCAATCAAAGATTCAACGAGAGACGAACGATCACATGCGTCACAGTGGCTATCACGGTCATTACGTTCCCGCTGGAGGTCACTTCTACGGAATGCCTCCTACGATGCACGCCCCTCAATACATCTCGCCTCATCCTGGTATGCACCACGCTCCTCCCCCACCTCACGGAATGGGAGGAGAGTACGGAGGTCGAGGATCTCCTTACGTCGGAATGAATTCGATCGGCGGATACCCTGCTCCTCCTCCCCATGGAGGTCCTTCTCCCGCTTACGGAGCTCCTCCCCATCACCACCAAAATGGGTCGCAGAACGGAGGAGGATTCACCCCTTTCCCCGGTCAAGGACCTATGGGTGACTACTCTCAAGCACCTCCGACTGGTCACGGTCATGGAATCGCTGCCTCTGGAAATTACCCTGGATTCATGTAAAAACACCAACCTCTTTCCTCTTTTCCCTCTCTCTCCCTCAACCTATATCCCTGAAGCACTCGATCACGCCTACTTTTCGACACCGCACATCCCCACCTTACCCAATCCGAGTATGTTCTCCTGACTTTGGATTCCCTCCTTGTTTCTTGGTTTAGTTCTCTTGCCTTCTCCCTTCCGCTTCTAAAAACACCGTATATGTTGTGACCAATCACCTCCGCATTGATACACTGGTTTCTTCTACTTTCTAGCCCTCCTTCGCTCTCTTTTACTTCTATCGTTTCCTTTCCCTCCGCTGGTTACCCATCAATGTTGAAGTTTAATGAAACTATTCTTCCCTCTCACGTATTGGCTCGCTCCGACGTCCCTTGAGCAGTGTACCCCGAGAATGTGGCTGTTTGCGCGGCTCCATCTTGTTCTTGCTTCCCTTGCGAATTCTGCTTGAATAAAGTCTCTTATGATGAACCTGCCTCGCTGTTGGCGTTTGCTTCTAGGGTGCGAGAACAGTCTTCCGCTTTCCCTGAAGTGCAGCTAAGCAAGCCGCTAGACAGAGCGCCTACGTGAAATCGGAGTCGGCTACAGACTGCGATCGGAGACGCGCACCGTGGGACTGTACCATCCCACGCAGAGTCTTGAGATAGCCCTCGCGAGTCGCTTTCTTTCAGCAGGAGGAGGCAAGGCTTCCTGTGTCTTTGTCGAGCCCATGGAATCGTCGAAGAAAAACACCGAAGTTGAAACCGACGACCTGACTCTCAACTCCCGCCCTCGATACCGTAAACCTTGCTCGCGTCGACACAGAGTCATTTATGAGTATTACGTGTTGGCCGGATCCGACCAGGAACGATGGATTGATTCTTCAAGCTCACTACTTAATTCAATCTGTTCAATATCCGACTCAGAGGCCGCAAGGTGAGCAGACAGTAGGAACGGATCAAGTATCAGAAGTCAACTATCATTGAGCTGCTCGGGTCAACGCTCTTGAGGTGTCAGTCGAAAGTTCACGACTGGTGCTTGCGAGAAACAAGCGACTTGAAACTTCGGTGTTGAGGCGTATTCTGGCACTGCCATACTAGAGAGCCAGTAGGAGTCCAGCGTAGGCGTCAGGATGCTAATACGATACCGAGAAAAGTCGGCTTTGGTCACCTCTAGCCTGCGACTATACGAAACCTGCAAACTTTCGCGAAATCAGCATCGACCACGAATTCCCGCTTTTCACGAGGAACAATCAAAGAGTGATTCATATCTGTAGAATTGCTTCCAGCAGAACCATGCCTCTGCTCGTATGGTCTGATAGCTCAGTGGCAGAGCGGGCGACTCCAGTGCTTTCCAGACTCCCTGGATTTTACGGACCTATCGTCAGGTCGGGTGTTCAACTCACTCTCAGATCTTACTCTTTTGCCCTCCACAGCTTTTGAGGACAAGCGAGAGGTTGAGGAGGAAGAGGAAGAAGTTCGAAAATCGCACGCACCTCTTCGTTTAACCTTTTTTTAACCCTCACAACAGCCGCAAGTATGCGGAGAGTCAAGCAGTCGCTCCTCTGGCCTCGTACCAAGCGTACCAAGCGGCTGACAACTCAGCGCGAGGTGCACTGCGAAGAAAGGACGGGAAAGGGAGATTCGAGGTAATTTCGGGAGCTCGAGGACCTTGCGAGAATACCTGACGCTCGCTCCAAAATCCCGCTCACCTGGTACGCCCTCGGGGTCGCTGTCCTTGTCGCGAGCAGAGAGAGAGCAAAGTTGAAGTAAAACGGCTAAGCTCTAGGAATCACCCATGTCACATCGCTGGTTCTCGGAACGACACGTCGCGGTGCTCGAAGAATTCGGCATCTCAGTGAGGATGTAACAACAAGCAGTCGAGTACTCGCAACGATCCGGAGCAAAAGATTATCGTCCAGAGCAGGATTTGAACCTGCGCTCTGAAACAGAAACAGATGAGAAGCGAGTAACGATTCTAGTCTGTCGCCTTAACCGCTCGGCCATCTGGACAAACAATGCGTTATAAACACGCCACTCAATATGACCTATCAGTGTAACACAGCACGCAAGTGTGAGCAAGAG
>Ga0308161_1002179_pt1 | contig 21422 bp, 17 predicted proteins | sample PhyFR2_FD_201034 | JGI IMG/M metagenome (GOLD analysis project Ga0308161, IMG submission 201034) | Phyllosphere microbial communities from UC Gill Tract Community Farm, Albany, California, United States - DLSLF.R2 | ecosystem: Host-associated > Plants > Phyllosphere > Unclassified | place: USA...
GCGCAAAACGCCGCGCCGCCGGAACGTCTTGGTACCTGGACCGCGACCGTACAGTTTCTGCGCAACCTGGGCGCGGCGCTGGGGGTAAATATTCTGGCGACGATGCAGCTGCATCTTAGTGGCCTGCTCGCTTTCCCGATTTGTTTTATTATCATTGGCGTCAGTATGTTGATAGGGGTGATCTTTACCCTGTTATTGCCCCGCGCTTATCCGGCGAAATAGCCTTAAAACGGAACAAAGGGATACCGTGACGTTAAATAATGACGCGCTGATTATTGAACGTGTGCTGGAACAAATTTCGGCGAAGGAGAATGAGCCTCATCGCCATCCGCTCGGCCAGTTTGTGCTGGTTAAACGTGGCGTACTGCACGGGCATACACCTGAGCAGCATTGGCTCATGAAGCCGGGAATGGCCGTCTGGATCCCGCCATACACTGTTCACTGGGGCGCGGCTTATAGCCGCGTCGATCTGACGGTACTCTATATTGCGCCGACACTTTGTCACTCCTTCACTTCCCAGGTGAAGCTGATAGATACCTCGTTTTTGATCTCTGCCCTATGCGATCGGCTCGCCGACACCAATGCACCGCTGTCGGAAACACGCCGCAACAGCATGCTGCAGTTGTTATTCGAAGAGATCGAGGAGAAGCCCGACAGCAACCTGACGTTACCTTTGCCGCTGGATCTTAGGCTGAAAAAGGTCACTGACAGCCTAATAGCCGATCCCGCGCAGCGTCTGAGTCTGGCGGAATGGGGGCACCGCGTTGGCGCCACTGAACGCACGCTTGCGCGCCTTTTCCGCAAAGAAACCGGGCTGCGTTTTACTGACTGGCATAACCGTCTGCTGCTGGCTGTGGCCTGGCAGGGACTGGCGAATGATGCCTCCAATGAAGAGTTATCAGTGATGCTGGGCTTTTCCTCCGGTGACTCATTCGGACATTGGTTCCGACGTGTAGCGGACAGCAGCCCTGGTCAGATACGCAAGCACCTGCAGGATCAGCGGACCAGTGCGCCCCAATAACTTCACAAAACTGTCCGTTTGATTCGATAAGATGTGTTCTGTGAACATTCTTAGGGCGAACCACCTCCAGTAAAGTAGCGCCTGTCCCTGAACACCTGGAGGAAATTGAATTGAACTATGACGTCATCAAAATATTTCACGCACTGGCAGCGGTTGCTGCAACTGGCCCGCTGCTCTTCGCCCCCTGGCTTTCCGCACGGCTAAAGATTTGTCGAGCAGAGAATGCAGCGCTGCTACTGCAGGGGCTGACTGTGACTGACCGATTTTATAATATCGCCGGCTGGGCATTGATGCTGAGCGGCATTGGGATGTTCTGGCTGTATGACTGGCACCGTCTTTTTCAGATCTGGTTTGTGCTGAGCGTGACTATTTTCATTATCGATTCACTGGCTGAGAAGCGGCTGCGTGACCCGGCCATTGCCGCGCTCACTAAGCTGCATCCTAGCGACGAGAACTGGATCTCAACGGTGGCACGCCTTCATAAGGCAGTAGTGACGCAGATGATTTGCACTGCTGCCATCCTTATTGTGATGCTGATGCACAGTCAGCTGGATATCAACCTGCTGAGCGTCACGCCTTTATATTGGGACTGAGCTTAAAAGGCTTCCGCAACGTATTAAATGTCACCGGAACCATTACAGGTACTGATGATGCCAACACACTCAGCCGGGAGAACGGTAGCAGGAGTCCGGCATCATTCTGTCAGACATTACAAAAGCGATTACTGTACCTTCTATCTAACCACATACTTATCCTGAGAGTATCATCAGTTCATTTATTCGCATTGCGTACCTGCACAGTTAATAGATTTATGGTGTTTAAACGTGGATTTGTAACGGACGAAAATATGTTGCATAATACTTATTATGTTAAACAGTATATTTGTCAGTTCAAACGGACCGAATGAAAACTCGAGCTTCACTTTCAGAAATATGGTGTTCTGATTTTTTTTGCATTAGTCATAGTTCTGCCGCCGGTCAATAATGAAGTTTAAACCAGTGAGCATAGACTGGTTTTACTCTATGCCCAACCCCTTTTAATTAGCATCAGACATCATTCATTCTAAAAAATATGGGACTTGTAAACATAACTAGTTTTGCTCGATAAATCTGTTTATGAGGCAAAGCTCACCTAGCCTACCTACTACTTTTCCAAAAGATCACGAACACAATGTTGCATCGCATGATCGTTCTTAATAGAAATAGCAGAAAGCTTGCGCGCCTGAGCCGGGACAATCGGAGAATCGTCTATATTGAAAAGCCATACGTTAATTTTGCCATATTCTTGTTGGTTAATAGCCAGACTTATTTCGTCATAGCACCAAGGGCTCTGAGCGTACTGACGGCTCCAAAGAATCGCACAAACATCACTGCGAAGAATAGCTTGTTCAATTGTTGCTGTGATCATCTGGTCTGGCCTAATCTCGTCGTCACCAATTAGGACCTCAATACCCTCTTTTACTAGTGCAGCACGCAGTGTATTCGCCATTGCGAGGTCCTGATGGGCAAAACTAATGAAAACCGTTTTAGGTCGTTCTGCGGGGCGGGTCTGCTGCATTCGGTCCAACATGAGCCGATTAGCGATCTCAATCGTATGTTCAACGCCATCAACGTCGCACAAAATACTAGGGTCAAATCCTGGATTAAGTCGAGACCAATCCCGACGTTCGTATGAGCGCTTCGCTGCACCACCTAAGAACGCGAACGGAATGATCGGAAGGCCTTTGGCTTCTGCAAGATGCAAAAGTGTACTCGCCGTTTGAGAAAACTTACCTCCCAAAGCAACAACCACATCAGCTTTCTCAAGCGCCTGAATCTGGGCCAAAAACCAAGATTGGAACCATGCATCGTCCTCATTTATCTCTGGACCAGGGTAGTTCCAATCCTGGATTACAAGGCCAGCCCGCCCAAGCGTCTTGCGTAGAAGACATCGCTTTTCCTCAACTGCTGAATGAGTGGGACTATGGAACTGGATTACTCCACCACACTTAGCATCCGCATAGCCCATTGCTGTGTAATAATCGATCGAGTCAGGAAATGGGCTGCATATAAGTAACTGTGCTCCCGCTTTAGCGAGAACACTGCCAAGGGTCAACGACACCTTGTGCAAACGTGGGAGTTCAGCATCAACATCAGCAGTTTCACCGGTGCGACCACCTATTACGAACACTGATTTCAACCGAGAATCAAGTTGAACATCTGGAGATATTGATGACGATACATGAGCCATTTCTGTCTCTGAACCGAACAAACCAGCTTTAACAGAATGAATAAGAAAAGAAACCGCATTTCTAGCAGACAAATTTCGAAACTTATCTTTAGCGGTGTCTTCAATTATTTCTTTTCTTGCGTCCGCATAATCAGAGATGCCGCGAATAGCAACTGTTCGTGGAGCTGGGGTGCGGACAGTTGCTGCATCATGTACACCAGCCGACTCCATTTCCAAGGCTGCAACCTTACGATCATGTTCACGGACGATCCAGTCTACAAATCCCTTGCCCTTACCAACTGCTGGGCCGCTGGCCAGCTTGCGATCATCACCTGCAAAGAGCTTACAGCTTCCTCGTAGTTTTAGGTCTTTATTTGCAAGAGCAAGCTGTAGCTCTTCGGATATGAGTTCAGCTCTGGCAATCTCCGAGTCTTGTTGCCACTGCTTGTAATAGTCGCCGCCGGTATGTGCGAACAATTGAAACCTGTTGAGTAATCTCAACGAGCTTTGAAATTGGTTACCTGAGGTTGTAAAGCACCAGTTATTACCTTCCCCATGGGTCGCAGAATTTGCCATGTACTCATTAACAGTGTCTGGGATAAATACATCGCCAGGTTCCATATCATTTGCCAGTGATCCTGCTATGCCCAGCACCACAATGTTGGCAGGATTCAACTTCTCAATAAGCGCTGAAGTAATACTAGCTGAACGAGTGTTGCCCATTTTCCCAGCCGTGAATACTGCCACTTCGAAACTTCTATTCAGAGCAGTAGAGTATATATTACCGAAGAAACCAGTCAGAGCTATGCTTTCCAGCTCTCGTGATTTAAATTCGGGCCCTAGGGTTTCTATGATGACATTTAACTCCTCACTTAGAGCTACGTAGAGCAAGATGTCGATACTATTATCCATTATTGATGCCTTACATAATAATGATGTATGTGGTTTAGTACGCTGCTAACGGCAGACGATTAAACTCCCAAAGTGTACACGTTGATTATCAAAACATAAATCCAAATCTTGTTGCTTATTAAGCTATTATCGACTGATAGTTAATGGAGAAGATATTCAAAATTGTTTACTTATTAACCAGATAAGGTATAAACGCCAGAACCAAACTGATGTTGCCTATGAGAAAAAAAGATATCCGAAAACACCGGCCAAAACTCCATGGGGTTGTTAATCCTGAGTTCAGATTGCTATCCATTTCATCACTATGGAAAAGTTTAGGGTGATCACTTGAGAATTCCCCCTCAAAGAAAATAAGTGCTTTCTCTGAACGCTTAATTAAAGTAGATACTCTCTGATCTAATTTGAAAAAAATAAAAGAAACGAGCGCCATAAATATTGCAATGGAAGATGTTAGATAATTATACTTAACCCCTTGCTGAAGGCCAATTCCTATACCTGCTGCTGCCAGCCCAACAATCGCCAAGTAAAAGTTGAATACTGTCATTCTTTGTTGAGTATGAATCTCAAAATATTTCCAGTAATGTTCGAAAGAATTCTCAGACACTTATATTACCTTTATCTAGATTGGAAAAAAATCATCGCTAATTAATAAGTCAAAAAAAGATGCACTCGTATATGCTGCGTATTCTTGCCAGCAATCTAATTTCTCGGAATCTGCGAAATCACAAACAGACTTTACTACTAGTCCTATTGGTGATGGATTTCTTGAATGGTCAGATGCTGTCATTACCGCATAAGCTTCCATATCTACACCCAAGACATCACGATTCTGCTTAATGATATCCACCATAGCATTATCTGCTGCAATCACTTGAGCCCCGGAGGCTAATGGTCCCACATGAACATTAATCCTTCCTTGTGGGAAATTTCCAGTCCAGCCTTGAACTATTTGTGTTGCAAAACTCGGAAGAGCACCGATTTCCATCGCAAGTTGAGAAATACGGTGTTCAATTGATACTTGGTGGGGCGAGGCTTGAAAGACTTTTGATCCATCTTGTTCTTGTGCTAATTTTCCGCTTCCCCAATCCCAGAGAGGGTCTCCAACTATGATATCGCCTATATTAACCTTTTCTTTCACTCCAGCACAAATCCCTAACATTACTATGACTTTCGGTTTGAATCTTTCAATCATTTTCATTGCTAACGATGCAGAAGCAGGCATTCCTTTTCTTCTAGCTGAAGCAGCAACTAAGTTGAAAGTGCGAGAGGACATTTTTTTTGTGCCAAACGAATAGCCTGTTGGGTCATCACTAAATCTTTTACTTTTCCAATCATAGGGTAATTTTAATACTGCATCTAATTCTGGAGGGCCCAGAGCTGTAATGATGGCAATATCCACTTGAGGATTACTGCTTTTGAATTTTTTATATTTTTTTGAAGCCAGCTTGAATCGGCCTTCCATAAAAATTTTCCATTCGACAGAAGAATTAGAAAACTTGCAAATGCTGACCCCTCTTATACTGGCTTCTTGACAATATTCTTCTAGGGAGTCTTCTTTCTCAGTAATGAAAAATATATCAAAAGGTATTTTGGAGTTTGAATCAAGTAATATCATGTCAAACAACTCCATGCCACCTAGTCTGTTAGGCTGAGAGCCAATATTTACAGGTAAGTTGATATCGAGCAACATCAAATCATATTGATTATCTCTTATTTTTAAACGAGCATCACGAGAAGTAGTCGAATGTTCAATTTCAACACTTGGATCTAACTGTTGCAAAAAAACAGAGATTAATTGTGCTTTTGTGTATTCATCATCTACAATGAGAACCCTAATCATCGTTAGCTATCTCTTCCATGATTTGATTTTTTAGAGAATTACGCCATCCACTCTCCGATAAACTATAATAAGTTAAACTGCGAAATATTGGACTGAACTGTTCTGTTAATTTCTTCTCGAGTTGCTTTAAGGAAAGTCTATTTGGTTCATCACCATGCTTATCGAACATAGTCACCACTATTGTAGGGATATTAATTTTTCTTAATTTCATTTGAGCCAATAGATCAGAACCTGCATAACCTTCGGGTTTCCCACCCCCAGGTTCAGACATAGAGGTATCGTAATTTGGCATACTCATATCAAGTAGCATTAATGAATAAATTGACTTTCCAGTTATCACCGCTTTCAAACCACTACTAAAAGATCGAGCAGTATCAACTGAAGCATCTGCAAACTCGGTGTTAAGAAACTCTATTAATGTAGACAATTTATCTTCATCATCTTCGACAATCAAAAATTTACGCATCTGTAGACTCCACAATAAATTTAATTGAAACTTTGAATTTGCTATTGCTCTCAAACCCAAAAAACAACTCGGGTGAATTATATTGTGGAGAGTTTATTGTTGACCATATTTTATGGAATCCACTACCCTTCTCTTTTTGAACCTTTATTCTAGTGTCCATTTTTTTAATTTCACTTTCGATAATCGTAATTTTATCTTGAGTTTCTTTATTATATTTCGATTCGTCAATGTTATTTATTAGTGTGATTTCGAAGGTGTCATTTATGTAAGATATAGATGCGTCCAACTCTAAATCATTAATAGACAGTCCTGCATGCTCAATCGCATTTTCTAATGATGCGCAGTAAACATCGACCATGCCATCTAAAGTTCGGCCCGGCATTGTTTTGTCGAAGCTAATGTTTGTAATCTTAAGTCCAGACCAATTGTCCGCACCTGAAATTGAACTGGAAACCATGTTTTTGGCAATTAATAATGGGAAATCTAAAGCGTAATCAGGTCTATCATAAACCTCACTTCGTTTAAACCATGTTGAAACGTTTGATATTTGATGCTGAATACTAGTTCGAGCTCTTGCAATATGATTATGAAGTTCTCCCATTTTTTGATGGTAACCTAACAACCCTAAAGATTCAGTTAATTTATCAAATGTATTTAAAATCTCAAATTTAATATCCCCTAATATAACTTTTTTAACTATCAATAAGTTTCTGTCGGTTTTTTCCCATAATAAATCAATGCATGAATCTATAAAGTCATCAATATTGTCATGTCTTTTCATTTTGCTCTGTGAATAAAGTCTTTCAAATGAAGTTGCTCTATATTCAAAGAGTCCATGCGCGTTACCTTGAAAATTAATCCCATCTTCTCTAATCGAAACTTGAATAAGTTGATCTCTAACGTAGGAAATTATATTGTCAATTCTTTTGCCAAAAGTTACTAGGAGTTTTAGAACGTTTTCTTTTTCTATTTCATTTAACTCAGCCAGTCTTTCACCCCAATAAATATTTGGTGAATACTCTTCAGACCCTTCAGTCTTTTCAGTTACCAAATATTCATCACTAATTGGCTTACGTATCGCATTACTGAATTTTCCATGTCTTACCCTAGTGCTTAGATAGGTATTTAAACCATGCTCACCCATTAAAAATTCGTTTGTAATCTCTGAAAACATAGCGCTGAACTGAGTGTCTTCTTTAGCTAAAGCATTAAAGTGAGACATTAATAGTGTTAGTGAAGAATTATGTGTGTCCATTCTGCCCAGTGCGTCACCTAAAATCTCAATAAATTCAGACTCACTATTCCCTTCTGTTGGTAAGGTGTTTTTATATTTAGAGTATACATCTACCAATCTAGACTTAAGTCTTTTCTTAATTGCTGTGACGTCTACATACACTCGGCTTTGATCAACAAGTTTTGTAGCTTTCGCAAGTTCTGATTTTTTAACTAAATCTCTAATTTCAAACTGATACTCACTAGAGTTTGTCGGGTCTATTTCTACCAATGCTTTACAAACCTGAATTCTTGCTTCTTCTATTTCTCTCGTGCCATTATAAATGATTGTCTGACCCATTATTTCAGGTCGCCATACAAATTTTAAATAAATTTTGATATGCTCTATGCTTAAATCTTTCTTTAAAAGAAGATCGCTCGGTGTTGATATATTATTGCTTAAGTTGAATGATTCAAATGCATATCTCAAATGAGATAATTTATCATTGTTATTATAATTTGTATACAGTGCAAAGATTATGGGCAAGCAAATTGTGTCTGGCCACACGTCAGGGTCATCCAAAAGGATTATAATTTCTTCGAAAGGCATTGCTGTAGGTGTTGAGGAATATTTTAAATATGTTTCTGTCAAATGCTCAAGTGCAGATAAAAAGTTACCTGACTTCATGTGACACATTACAATGGCAACATGGCATTTTAAAGACTCTGCGTACCCTGTGAACTTTAGAGCTTCATTAAAGTATGTTAACGAACTTGCATAATCATCATTCTTTAAATGAAAGTCTCCCATATATCTTAAGTATCTTTCATGACTTATTTTATCAATTAATTCTTTTGAACAATCATCACCGTTAATTGTTATTTCAAAGATTTTTTTAGTTATTGGGTATCTGTTTTTAAAAATGCTGTTTAGTTGTTCTGTTACTTTCTCTTTCTCTGTTAACAGTAAAAGTGAAAATGGACTAATTATTGATGTTCTGGAGTAAAGCTCTCTTCTGAAGTTAGTTGGGTTGATAAAGTTATCTACAGATAATTCTGATGCCACATACAATCTTAACAAAGTCGACCATGTGTGATTTTTAAACCTATCGTCCAAGGAGTATAAATCTAATGCGGCTGCGTATGAGTTAGAATCTAGCTTTAAAACTTTTCTGAAGTTGTTGGATATTTCTTTAAGTATCCCATTGAAGTTAATCTCAAAGCCAGTGTGAATTTCTGCTTTTAGTGACAATATTAATGCGTTGATGTCTGTTTTGTTACTTGAATCATTAAAATATCCCTCAGCCTGCTTTACAGTCTCTTCATATTCACCTTTTGTATAAGATTCTATTAGGTTCTCTCGTGCTATGCAATTTGCTTCTGCAATTTCAGTTTCAATTTCAATTTCATAACTTAATAATATGGGGATTAGCCTAGTATCTTTTGTGGCTTTATATAAAAAACCTAATGGTCTGCTCAGTATGGGTTTAAGTCTATTTAAAATATCTTCATTACTAACTGACCAGCGGAAAATAGAAATTAAAGACTCATAAAGATCAATTATACTAGATTTGTATTCAATAAATAAAATGGCTTGAATTTGTTCTATACTAAGGTTGTTAATATCAAAAACCTTAGCCTTGACATATTCATGGACTATTTTTAAGTCTGGGTGTTTAAGTATTCTTGATAGTTCTCCTTGTAAGTGCCCCGGTATTGATGTCCCTTCAATTCTCTTGCCAATAAAATGGATAAGACATTCTGTTAGAAAGCTTAATTCTTCACTACTTCTGAGGTTTGTAATTAGCTGTTGCTTACTATCTGTTCCATCCCAGTGTTGAGAAAGCGAAAGTTTATTTTCAATAAGCCACATTGATTGACCGAACTTGCTTTCTACTACGTCTAGAGTTTCTTGATACTTTTCTCTTTTATCATCTAGAATATAGTTCTCTATGTTTTTGCTAAAATTAATGAACTCTCTCAATTCGGTGTTAAAAAGCAAGCACAATGAAATAGACCATACAATTTCATTTGCTAATGTTCCCATTTTTAGAATATTATTTATGTCGTACAAGGCTTCTAAGCTTTTTGGGAAAAAATTCGTATTGATTTTTGATGCGTCTTTTTTAGTTATGCAATCATGAAAGTAATCAAAAAGTATACCGGATGGAGTTTCAGTTTTTATTGAATCTAATGTCTGAAGAGTGCTGCTATTTATTTTTAATTTTGATCTTGTTTTTTTTACTAACGAGTAGTACATTTTGTTCTTTAAATTATTTTTTTTCATGAGTATATTATTTCATTGAATTTAATGAAGCCTAATAAATATTAAATTAGGATGTTTTTAAATCATAATGCTACCGCCCTCAGGATAACCTGATGGTTTTTTCGCTCTTGAAATGGAGAATGATTTTTATGCTAGCATAAATTATGGAATTTTCTGATAGAAAATTTCTATCAAGCAAGTGATTTCTTTCTTTTTTATAAAAAAACCTATGCCCTGTCACTGGAGACACCTGAACTGGCGATTAGAACATGTTCTCTACATTATAACAGTACTATAAAGTTAAAATTCTAACCTTATATAATTATACTTATATAAGGCCAGACAGACCTTCAGAAACCCTGTATCATGCGGATCTGGCCCGGATCCTGAACTGTACAGCCATTTATACGAAACGGCGCCGTCCTGAACTTCGTGCGGCTTAACATCATCTGAGCGCCGGTGGTTAAAAATTTGGCAGCGCTACGTAAAATCTGACGGGCAATCCCCCTGCTTCTTTATCAGAATTCACGTAGCGTTGCCTCCTTATTCAGCGGGTAAAAACTGTACAAAAATGAATGATATCTCCGTTTTTACCGGTGTGGCCCTCAGCGGCAGCGCCGATGACGATCTCACCGCAAAGCTGGCCGCATTTGTCCGGCACCGCGAGGCTTTTTCGCCCAACACGTGGCGTCAGCTGCTGAGCGTAATGCGGATCTGCTGGCGCTGGTCGCAAGAAAACCATCGGTCTTTTCTACCCATGTCACCAAATGACATGCAGGACTACCTGTTTCACCTGCAAGCTCTTGGCCGTTCAACCTCGACCATTTCAGTGCACGCGGCGCTTATGTCGATGTTACACCGTAACGCTGGGCTAGTACCCCCGACGGTTTCGCCAGACGTCATGCGCGCAAGGAAGAAAATAAACCGAACAGCGGTTATATCGGGCGAGCGCACAGGACAGGCAGTCCCGTTCTGCCGGCCAGATCTCAACCGTCTGGATGCAAAATGGGGCCATTCTCCCCGCCTGCAGCAACTGCGGGACCTCGCGTTTATGCACGTAGCCTACGGCACCCTTCTGCGCATGAGTGAGCTTTCCCGCCTGAGGGTCAGGGATATTTCGCTAACGGCTGACGGGCGTATTATCCTGGATGTTGGCTGGACTAAAACCATCCTGCAGTCTGGTGGTATTGTGAAAGCCCTCAGTGCAAATTCATCCCAACGGCTGAGCCAATGGATCACCGCCGCAGGTCTGGCTGGCACACCGGACGCTATTATTTTTTGTCCTGTTCATCGTTCTAACCGGATTACCGGACTGTCTGAAATCCCTATGAGCGCACCCTGCCTGGAAGATATTTATCGACGTGCGCGTCAGGCTGCAGGCGACACAAAATCTCTCAAAACTAACAAGGGGCGCTATGCCAGCTGGAGCGGCCATAGCGCGCGCGTTGGTGCTGCACAGGATATGGCGAGAAAGGGAATATCTATTGCGCAGATTATGCAGGAGGGTACCTGGACGCAGACCCAGACGGTAATGCGCTACATTCGTATGGTTGAAGCTCACCGGGGAGCAATGGTCAGCATGATGGAAAGTGACGATGATCAACCGGTTAAGGCGCTTTGATTAAGAGGTTAAGAACAGTGATCATCCGGACTGAAATCTGTCTGTGCGATAGAGTTATTGTTCTGTGCTACGGACTTTTGCTGACTTGATCATTCATCGCTTAATGAGGAACTAATGGCAGTTGATAATTATGGATTCATTACTCTGAATCGCCACGAGTTTAACAGACATCTCCGAGTCATTTAAGATGACTTAAAAGAGAGGTAACCATGAGCGATAAACGTTATCCCGAAGAGTTCAAAATTGAAGCGGTCAAACAGGTTATTGATCGGGGCTATTCCATCGCATGCGTCGCCACCCGTCTTGATATCACCACGCACAGCCTATATGCCTGGGTAAAAAAGTATGGCCCTGATTCATCGGCCACTAAAACGCAGCCCGATGTCCAGTCTGAGATCCGGCGACTTCAGAAAGAATTAAAGCGGGTTACTGACTATGGAGACATATTAAAAAAAGCCGCGGCGTACTTCGCAAAACTGTCCGACTGAGGTACGCCTTTATCCGTGAAAACAGCCATTGCTGGCCTGTGCATCTGCTCTGCCGGGTTCTGGATGTTCATCCGAGTGGATTTTATGTCTGGCTTCAGGAGCCACATTCACAACGTCATTAGGCAGAGCAGATGCTGTCCGGGCAGATTAAACAGTTCTGGCTTGAGTCAGGCTGTGTCTATGGTTATCGCAAGATCCATCTCGATCTGCGTGATACCGGACTACAGTACGGAGTGAACCGGGTCTGCCGGCTGATGAAGCGTGCCGGAATAAAGGCTCAGGTCGGGTACCGGAGCTCACTGGCACGCCAAGGTGAGGTCAGCATCGCGGCACCCAACAGGCTCCAGCGGCAGTTCAATCCGGACGCACCGGATGAGCGTTGGGTGACGGACATAACCTACATCCGGACCCATGAAGGCTGGTTGTATCTTGCCGTGGTAGTTGATCTGTTCTCCCGAAAAGTTATCGGCTGGTCAATGCAACCCTGGATGACAAAAGATAATGTCCTGAGCGCATTACTGATGGCAGTATGGCGGCGTAATCCTTATAAACAGGTACTGGTTCACTCTGATCATGACAGTCAATACACAAGCTATGAGTGGCAGTCGTTCCTGAAATCACACGGTCTGGAAAGCAGCATGAGTTGTCGTGTTAACTGCCACGACAACGCGGTTGCGGAAAGCTTTTTCCAGCTACTGAAACGCGAACGGATAAAGAAAAAGATCTACGGAACGCGGGAGGAAGCCCGCAGCGATGTTTTTGATTACATCGAAATGTTTTAAACTGTAGGCGTCGGCATGGTTCAAGTAATCAGATGCCACCGGCTGAATATGAAAATCAGTATTATCAACAGCTCGAAAGTGTCTAGATTATCCGTGGCGATTCATTCCTCTGCCACAAGGAGGTGCAGAGCAAGTTAAATATTCAATTTTTTTATTGAGGTCATTGGTGTCATCCTGTCAGCATTCAGTCACTCACTTCTCTGCCATGTCCCGCGTTGCCACCATCCCCGCCGATGGTCTTGCTAGCTAATATCAGGGCCTTTTTTACAGATCGTAATCTATGAAATTTTTCTTTCATACTCTGCGGCATTCAAAGTATTACGGTCGGAGCAATAAAAAATTAATTATTCTCTATATGTCCAATATCAACAGGGATCGTTAGTTTTTCTTTCTACTAGATACCATTATTTCTGATGGCTAATTAACAATTTTTATATGGAAATATATCTAGTAGCATGCCCTTGAGAAATAGGGGTTGGCCATGACGTTCATAAAGAATTGAAATCAAACGACCATAAATATAATCCATCTTATCATTGATCAATAAAAACCAGTTAATTATGACATATTAGATGGTTTTTGATTATCAAAATCAACCTTAAGGATGCTAAAAAAATTAAGTTCATTCTATGATTTTTATCTAATATTCAGACACCTATGGGTTTACCTGCGTGGCGTAGCTGTATGCACTTGGTAAAAGGTTGACAAATAGTGTGGAATTGTTAAATTAGGGCGGTTGCTCTAATTTCCGCATTGATGATAAAGTATCGTTACTTTTTAAATTTTTTGTTAGTAGAGGTCTTAATGAAACGAAAAAAAGAGATATCAGGAAAAAATTTTTGTATGTTTGTGCTTACCTCAGTATTACCTTTTATTTCTATGGTATACGTTCATGAAGCTCATGCTTTTGACACAAAGACAGTAAACATAGCAATCTACAGAGGTTCAGCGGGTTGCAAAGGTTGCTCAGAAATGGTTGCAAAATCGCTCCGTGAAACAGGGCTTAATTTGTCTATTTCCTACATCGGTGAAAAAGAAACTCTGAAAATAAATGACAAGAATCTTAAAAAATTTGAACTTTATATCCAGCCAGGAGGCGGTCAGGACATTCCCGCAGCTTACAATGCAATCGGTGACGATAGTGCTGATGCAATTCGCCGCTTTGTTAATTCCGGTAAAAATTATCTAGGAATATGTATGGGGGCTTATCTTGCGGATAGAGACTGGATAGGTCTCATAAATTCCCAACTCAATTCGGAGGTAGGCAGGCCTGGTAGCGATGCTTCTGACGAAGGTGACTATACCTTTTCAATTAGTTGGGATGATAAGAAAGAGTCCGTTTATTATCAGGATGGACCTTATTTTGAGAACTCCTCATTGAATTCAGGTTTCAAACCTATCGCCTACTACAATAATAAAGACGTTGCGATGGCAGCGTATTCTTATGGCAAAGGTAAGGTTGTCCTTACAGGTCCCCACCTTGAAGCTGATGAAAGCTGGATTAACACAAATGAACCAGGGTACATTCCGGCAAGAAATAAAATGAAAAGGCTACTTGAATATTTCCATATAATAAATGGTTAGTGGTTTTAAAGCGAAAATTACTCGTTACTCGTTACTGTTTGAATTGAGTAATGGAAAATTTCCTTGATGAATTCTTCTCTTTTTTCTTCGGTGTACTCAACGATGAGTACACTTGAATATCCATCTACCATCGCTAATATTTTACGAGCTGCTGATAAAGTATTTACCTTGCAAAAATCACTTCTATCAATTCCCTGGGATATAATGCTTTCTAAAATCCCATGCCATTGAATGAAGTTAGAGTGAATGAGTTCAGCATAGGATTGATCTCTAGCTGAAAGAGGCCATATTTCTAAATATAAAACCCAGTGTGTAGAAGGAGCTTTGGGGAGATGATAATCCAAGAAACGGTAAATTTTTTCCGAACTATTTAGTGTGTTGCTATATTCATCATCTGATAAAAAATCAACAATGTCTTGATCCAGCATATATTTGATTGCGTCAAGTTTTAACTCTTCCCAAGTACTGTAGTAATGATACATATGACTTCTTGATATGTTTAGCTTAACATTCAGATCACGTGTTGATACATTGTTCAACCCTTTATCTTTGAAAAGGCTAAGTGCTGACTTTTTGATGATTTCTTTAAATGAATCAACTTTCATTTTTTTTATTTCTTGGTTGAATTTTCTTGATCTTATCATCAATGCTATTCTAATGCCATTTTTTATTATGAACAAATAGCTGACATAAAGCGTTCAGTTAGAAGCATCCTTGTTGTCTTAACTTTCAAGTAACCATAATATCCTTCACTAGAAATGCACTTCAGTCGTAATGCTAGCCATTATATTTAATTATAGTCTAATAATTTATTATTTAGTAATTTTTTTACTGAGATTTCACTATTAAATTTAAGGGCAATATTTATTCTCCACTATCAATGATGAGCTCAATTTATGGATGGATCATACTTATTTAATCACTCCACCGCTGTATTATTGCCTGTGTTTCACGGATTTTCATTGAACTTTCTGGTGAAAATGTTAAGCCTTTGTTTGCTGTAAAAAGATAAATTGGTTCTTTTTTTTGTGAATATTTGACCTGCTCCCCGTTGATTAACACACCGTGATGTTAATAATGTCTTCATAAGCCACATGAGGAAGCGTTTTTCCGACGAACATATCATCAGTATTATCCGAGCCGAAGCCAGAGTTTCTGCCCGTGAGCTCTGCCGTAAGCACGCCATTCCAGATGCCACTTTTTACACATGGCATAAGAAGTATGACGGTATGGAATTGCTTGCTGAAGCCATGCTGGATAATAAGGCGCTTCAGATGGCTATTGGCCGAAAGTACTGACGACACAACAGAAGTGGGAAGTCGTGGAAGTCATGTGCTAGGCAACGGGTCTGTCGCAACGTCGGGCCTGCAGGCTGTCAAGTCCGTCCCTTTCAACCTGCCGTTATTCAGCTCAGCGTCCACCTGCTGATCCGCAGCCGTCTATATGCATCACAGAGCTGGCACCTGAACGCCGCCGTTTTGATAAGTACAGCATGCGAAATATTGACATGTTCTGGTTGCGTTAGTGTGCCTGTAATTGTGTTATTTCCGCTGGAAAAATGAATGATTTTCTCAACTGCCAGAGTTGAATCCGGGATGTCGGTGAGCTCTGGCAGACAGAAAAGATTCTTAATCTTCATTTGTAATTCTGTTTTATGGGGTTCATGAAACCGAGCACTTTTGTAATGACAGCACCAGTTAACCGGTAATAAATTATTTACTAATTAAAATTAACGCCCAGATTCATATTCTTCTATTGACTTTTTATGGAATATCCCTTGCTTGGGAGTATTTCGTTTATGAGGAAAGAATTTTTACAGTTGCTGCAAGATATTCATTCCCCTAAGTTCAGCAGATATTTATCTTCTTATACATATCCGGATATAGCCCGTCGACACTCAACTGCTGCTTGTAGGTTGAACTCTACTCACATACAATCATCTTTAATGAACCAAATAGAAATAATGTTCTTATTTTAAGATTAATAAGTGTGCAGTTATTTCCGGTTCGTCACTTTCGGAGGAAGAATGATTTCAGCAATGAGGTACAGACCCGAAACCCGGGCTTACTTACTGTCTATAGCCGCATGTGTTGTGCTGGCTATTGGTATGGGATATGGAAGGTTTGCGTTTACTGGCGTATTGCCGATTATGCTGCAGGAGCAAATTCTCAGTATGACAACTGGCAACTTTGCAGCATCTGCCAATTATGCTGGTTATCTCATCGGGGCATTACTGCTGACTAAAGCGCGACCTTCTGACGCTCGTTACCTTTGTTTTGGCTCCGTAATAGCTACTCTGGCAGGAATTGCCGCTCTGGCTTGGCTGCGGGATCCTGCAGCCATAATTGTTATAAGGGGAGTTGCCGGCCTCTGTAGCGCTGTGAGCCTCATATCGGCCTCACTGTGGTTGCTTCAGCATATGAAACACTCAAATGGCGCACCGCTGATGTATGCCGGAGTCGGGCTGGGCATTTTTATATCCGCTGAGTTTATTTCTCTGGGTAAATTTCTGGCTCTGTCGAGCCAGGCTATCTGGGTCATGTGCGCATTAAGTGCAGCCGTTTTTTTCCTAGTCGTATCTCGGTTGCTCAACAGCCCACCGGATCTGCTGAACAATTATGGCGGGCACGTTCATTCAGCCAGTGAATCTGACTCATGCACACTCGCCGCGGCCTACCGCCTGCTGGCCGTATACGGCCTTTCCGGCTTTGGCTACATTATTACCGCCACTTATCTGCCACTCTTTCTTCACGGCTCACTTACCGGAATTGACCCCGTCCAGGTATGGGCGGCATTTGGTCTGGCTGCGGTTCCATCCTGTTTTTTCTGGCACCGTCTGGTTCAGACCAGAGGGTTCCGTGCGACCTTTACACTTAACCTTTTTAGCCAGGCGATCGGTGTCATTCTGCCGGCATTCAGCCAATCACTTATTTTTTGTCTGGCCAGTGCTCTGCTTGTCGGTTTCACCTTTATGGGAACGGTTACTATCGCGATCCCGGAAGCCAGACGTCTGGCTGCAGCTGTCAGTTTTAACATGATTGCTGCCATGACTGCTGTTTATGGCATTGGGCAGATTGCAGGGCCACTTGCAGCTGGGGCTCTCTACTCTTCTACCGGCTCATTTAATCCCTCTCTTATTGCCGCAGCCGTTTCGCTGGCAGTTGCAGGAATCACAATCATGTTTGATACCAGTAACCGAAGGCTGGCTAAGGAAAATATCTTATGAGTAGATTGCTGCTGATTATCGATATCAGTCACGACAGTGTGACCGTCTGTCATTTTGATATGCGCCGGTTTAGTCCGGCCGTAACGGAGAGTTACTCCCTAATGGATTTTGTGGATATCCAGACCGCCCTAGATCACCATTTTCGTCAAAGAAGCTCTTCTGTGTATGAGGCATGCTGCATCGTCTGCGATGCAATATATACAGATGAGTGGATTATTCCCGCCCATAATCCGCAGATGAGGCTGTCTATTTCCAGGCTGAAAACATACTCTCATATCAGTAAAGTTTTTTTCCTTTCACCTTCTGAAGCCCTTTCCTTCAGCGCACTGGCGACAGAGGCGGGCCTTTTACAGCACCTGACAGGTCCAAATAATATAACTGGTAACCCCCTCAGATTTGCTGTTGAAACTACAGGCCGGTTCAGCTGCAGCCTGTTTACCGGCAATCTAAACAGCGGCAGGTGGTATAGCGGTTGCATCCATTGTGATGAACCACAGATCACCATCAATGATGCAGCCCTGACCGGCTATATGCATGATCACGGGAACAGCGTTCTGCTGAATGAAAGAGGACTGATGCTGTTATACGGGTATTTCTGCACCGATAGCGACAGACGGGCAGATTGTCAGACTTACAGTGACGTGCTGTCGGGTACGTCCGGACATGATGAGCCCGCACGCAGAGCCGCGATTAGCACTTATTTCGACCTGCTGGGTCGCTTTTTTCTGCAGATAAAGCAACAGACATTCGCGGATGATCAGGATGCAGCTTTTGTTGTCCATACCTCCCGACCTGACCTGTTCAGTGTTAATTTTCGTGAATATATAGCGGCAGCACCTGACTTTAATCCGGTTTATTCTGTCTATCTGAATTCTTCAGCGACGCCACGACTCTATGGTGCAGCCATGAAAGCATGCTGTTAAAAGCTGCCGGCTGACAGACAGGCCGAGCCTGCATTACTACCCGTTTGTCAGCCGGAAATGTTTGATTTGTTCTGCAGGAGGTTCAGCAGGTTGTCCATTGCAGGCGAACTGTAATCTTTGCGCCAGATTAACTGTGTGGTTGCCGTGCCAGCAGGCAGTATGGTCAGACCTTCCGGTAGCTGAAGAAGATTAAGCACGCTTTCAGGCAGAACACACATATACCCTCCCGAGGCAACACAGGCCAGCATCGAATGGTAGGAATTGATTTCCTGAATCTCAATCTGCTTACCGTTTTCAGCCATGTTTTTCAGCAGCCGGACTGACATTTCGCGATAGGTACAACCTTTAGCAAATGCAGCAAGGCGGCCTTCTTTGATATCGCTTAGTTTTTTAACCCTGCTCATTTTTACCGGAAGTACCAGCCTGAGCTCCTCTTCGAACAGGGACTGAAAACGCAGGCTATCATGACATTCAACGTCACCCCGCCTGCCTGTCGGGAGTGCAACAAGGGCGCAGTCGAGCTCAGAAAGCAGCACCTTCTCTGTCAGAAGCTGTGTGTGATGCGTACTGAGGTTAATAATTACCTCTGGAAATGACTTACTGAATGCCGCAAGCGGCCCTGCAACACGGCTTGCAGCCGTGCACTCCATTGAACCCAGTGCCAGAACTCCTACTGGCATACTGGGATGAAGGCTCTGACGTGCCTCCTGTGCCAGGCTCAGAATTTTCTTCGTGTATGCCAAAAATCTCTTACCTTCCGGAGATAGCCGCAACTTTTTGTTTTCACGGATGAAAAGCATTGCATTCAGGTCTTCTTCCAGCAGCTGTATTCGGGTCGTCACATTCGACTGTACTCTCCCTAAGCGCTTCGCTGCCTTAACGATACTGAGCTCTTCAGCTACAACTTGGAATATCTCAAGCGAAGAATGATTCATTCTGTATTCTCTTTTAGGAAACAATATTGATTTTTTTATCTCTCCGGGGGATTTTATGACCTCTCTTTCCTTACATCAAGCAGGCAACATAATGAATAATATCCTGTGTCAGACACTCAATCTCCGATATCCGATTATTCAGGCTCCCATGGCAGGTGTTTCCACACCGGAGTTAGCCGCAGCCGTAAGCAATGCTGGTGCATTAGGCTCTGTAAGTGTCGGCGCATCAACGCCTGACCAAGCAGAGGGGATGATCACACGAGCCCTTTCACTGACAGATGGTCCGCTGAACGTCAACGTATTCTGTCATGCGCCGGTGGAGCGTAATCATGAGCTGGAGCGGGCATGGATTTCACGGTTCAGCGAAGTATTTGAACGCTATGAAGCAGATATCCCGGCAGAACTGATCGAGATATATCAGTCTTTTCATAATAATGAAGAAATGATGGCTCTGCTGCTTGATATGGCACCTGCTGTCGTGAGTTTTCACTTCGGGCTTCCATCAGAGGCTTTTCTGCAGCGTCTGAAGTCCAGAGGAATTGTTACGCTGGCTTCAGCGACCTGTGTCAGAGAAGCGCTGGCTATAGAAGCAGCCGGCATAGATTATATTGTGGCCCAAGGAATTGAGGCTGGTGGTCACAGGGGCATTTTCAGTATCGAAGGCGAGGATGACCAGCTCAGCACGTTCACACTAGTCCAGGCCATCAAGAAAGTCACTCGATTGCCGGTTATCAGTGCCGGAGGGATAATGGACGGTGCCGGCATCGGAGCGATGCTCAGACTGGGTGCAACCGGCGTGCAAATGGGAACTGCTTTCATCCTTTGCCCCGAATCGTCCGCAAATACGACTTACAGAGTTGCTCTCAAGAGCGAAAAGGCAGCCAGCACAGTTATGACCTCAGCAATATCCGGCCGGCCCGCAAGATGCATTACCAATGATTTCTGCCATCTTACGCGCCAGTTTTCTCAGGATTGTATTCCTCCCTATCCCCTGACTTATTATCTGGGAAAAGCTCTTGCAGTTGCCGCTGCAGCTAAAGGAGCACATGGTTTCGGTGCTCAGTGGGCGGGACAGGGGGCATCACTTGCACGTGAATTACCTGCAGGCGAGCTAATTCGTACACTCGTAACGGAATGGCAGAACGGCTGACAGTTATGTCAGCCCTGGCACTAAGCAGCTTACAAATTTAAGCTCAGATTTTTTCGGGTTTAGTGAAAGGTACAAATCCTGGCAGTGACTCAACTCGCCGGAGCCACACTGTAATCTCCGGATAACTTCTCAGACTGAGTCCGCCTTCGTGCGCAGCCGCCAAGTAGACGTAGAATGCAACATTAGCGATAGTGGAAAATGATGAAGCCAGCCACTTGCAAGTGTGTATATGCTGCTCCATGAGGCTTAACAGCCGGGTGGCAACTTTGCTGGCAAAATCATAATCTTCATCCGCACCAAACAATTTTATAAGCCGGGCCGAACCCGGCCCGTAGCGTATTTCTCCTGCAGCTTTCCCAAGCCACAGCCACAGTTGCACCTCTACCAGAATTTCCGGCTCGGACGGCAGCCAGTCGGATCCCCTCTCAAGAACAGAACACAGGTAAAGAAGAATGGCATTACTGTGGGCTAAAACTCTATCCTCATGTTCAAGAACCGGAATTTGTCCAAACGTGTTTTTGGCTAGAAAATCAGTCTGCTTACTCGCATCCGCAGAAATATTTATCAGCTGATAATCTGTTTTAAAGGCTGAGCAGGAGGCTGACCCGATGCGAATGTCCTGACCCCGGGGACGAGTACATAGTAAATGATGACATAGAATTGCCTCTTAATTTTCTGATGATGCGATGTGCGGCTGTTCACTGTTATGTTAAATATAACATAAAGACGGGTACAACAAATTGCGCCATCAGATTTTATGCGCGCGGAAATCCGGCCGATACTTAAAT
>Ga0308161_1002180_pt1 | contig 21417 bp, 19 predicted proteins | sample PhyFR2_FD_201034 | JGI IMG/M metagenome (GOLD analysis project Ga0308161, IMG submission 201034) | Phyllosphere microbial communities from UC Gill Tract Community Farm, Albany, California, United States - DLSLF.R2 | ecosystem: Host-associated > Plants > Phyllosphere > Unclassified | place: USA...
CAGCCGGGCATCGAGGCGACGGTGGACCTCGCGACACAGCGCGTGTCGATCGGCGACGTGGACGTGGCTTTCGAGATCGACGCTTACACTCGTTGGCGGTTGATGGAAGGGCTCGACGACATCGGGCTCACCCTCCGTGACGAGACCTCGATCACGGAGTTCGAACACTGCCGCTCCAGTTGGCGGCCGAAGACATTGCCGGTGAAGTAGTGAACTCTCTCGTACAGGACGCAGCAGCCGCAGGGGCGCGCGTCGGGTTGAAGTCGGACGAGATCGTCATCCGCGGGGGCAAGCCCCTCGTGGGACGCATCGAGGTCCGCGGTGCGAAGAACCTGGCGACCAAGGCCATGGTCGCCGCGCTCCTCGGAGACACCCCGTCGATCCTCAAGGACGTCCCGGACATCTCCGACGTCAAGGTCGTCCGCGGCCTGCTCGAGGTGCACGGCGTGCGCGTGACCGACCCGGCCCGTGGCGAGCTCATCCTCGACCCGTCCCGCGTCGAGTCCGCGCACTTCGCCGAGATCGACGCCCACGCCGGGTCGAGCCGGATCCCGATCCTGTTCTGCGGCCCGCTGCTGCACAAGCTGGGCGAGGCGTTCATCCCCGACCTCGGTGGTTGCCGCATCGGCGACCGTCCGATCGACTTCCACCTCGACGCGCTGCGCGCCATGGGTGCCGTCGTGGACAAGCAGATCTCCGGCATCCACATCACGGCGCCGAACGGTCTCAAGGGCGCGAACATCGAGCTGCCCTACCCGAGCGTCGGGGCGACCGAGCAGGTCCTGCTCTCGTCCGTGCTCGCCGAGGGCACCACCGAGCTCCGCAACGCGGCGATCGAGCCCGAGATCATGGACCTCATCGCGATCCTGCAGAAGATGGGCGCGATCGTCACGGTCGAGCCCAGCCGCACGATCTTCATCGAGGGCGTCAAGTCGCTCCGCGGGTACACCCACCGCGCGATCAACGACCGCAACGAGGCCGCGAGCTGGGCCTCCGCCGCGCTGGCCACCAACGGCGACATCTTCGTCGAGGGCGCCAAGCAGCAGGAGCTCATGACGTTCCTCAACGTCTTCCGCAAGGTCGGCGGCGGGTTCGACATCCAGGAGGACGGCATCCGGTTCTACCGCGAGCTCGACGTCCTCAAGCCCGTCGTCATCGAGACCGACGTGCACCCCGGCTTCATGACCGACTGGCAGCAGCCGCTCGTCGTGGCCCTGACGCAGGCCGAGGGCCAGAGCGTCGTGCACGAGACCGTCTACGAGAACCGCTTCGGCTTCACCGACGCGCTCAACGAGATGGGTGCCGACATCGTCGTGCACAAGGAGGGCCTGCCGGGTCACGACCGCCGTGTCGCCCGCCGTCCCTTCGAGCAGGCCGCGGTCGTCACCGGCCCGACCAAGCTGCACGGTGCGAACGTCCGTGTCCCCGACCTCCGGGGCGGGTTCAGCCACCTCATCGCGGCACTGACCGCCGAGGGCGAGTCGCACATCACGAACGTCGGCATCATCAGCCGCGGCTACGAGCACTTCATCCCGAAGCTCCGCAAGCTCGGCGCGGACTTCGACTTCGCGGGATGAGCACCGAGCCGGCCGACGCCCGAGCCGGTGCGGTGGACCAGGTCACCACGGGCCTCCCGAACCCCGGGAGGCGCTGGAAGCGTGGTGACCTGAACGTCGCGTTCCGGATCACCTCGGTCTTCGTGATCCCGTTGTTCCGTCGGGTCGCGGCGTACCGGTGGCACGGCCCGAACCGCCTGCCGGCGGACGGGGCGTTCGTGCTCGCGCCGAACCACTACACGAACATCGACCCGCTGGTGGTCGGCACCGCCGTCTGGGTGAGCCGCCGACCACCGCTGTTCCTGGCGAAGGCGTCGATCTTCGACGTGCCCGTCGTCGGCAAGCTGATGACCGGCATGGGGCAGATCCCGGTCGAGCGGTCGGGCCGCACGCGGTCCAGCAACCCCCTGCAGGGCGGCGGCGGCCTCGTCCGGAACGGCGGCGCCGTCATCGTCTATCCGGAGGGCACGCTCACCCGCGACCCCGACCTGTGGCCGATGCGCGGCAAGACCGGCGCGGCCCGGATCGCCCTCGAGAACGACGTGCCGCTCATCCCGATGGCCCACTGGGGCACGCAGCGGATCCTGCCGCGGTACTCGAAGCGCCTCAACCTGTTCCGCAAGGCCCACGTCGACATCCTGTTCGGCGAGCCGATGGACCTGTCGGCGTACCGGGGCAAGCCGATCGACCAGGCCCTGCTGCAGGAGGTCACCGACGCGCTGATGGCCGAGATCACGAAGCTCGTCGAACAGCTCCGTGGGGAACGCGCCCCGGAGAAGCGCTGGGACCCCAGCGCCGCCCGCCAGAAGGAGACCGGCAAGTTTGAGTGACGCAGCCGACCGGGGGACCGCACCCGGTCTCCGACCGCACGACGACCACCCGGACCCCTCCGTCGCCGCACGCGGTGCGGTCGACACCGCGGCGATCCGTGTCGTGATGCAGTCCACCGACAAGCCGCGCGTCGCCGTCATCGGGGCCGGCAGCTGGGGGACCACCTTCGCGAAGGTCCTGGCCGAGGGCGGTGCCGAGACCGTCGTCTGGGCCCGCCGTCCCGAGGTCGCCCGCGAGATCACCGAGACCAAGCGGAACTCGGACTACCTGCCCGGCATCAACCTGCCGCGCACGCTGACCGCGTCGACGTCCCTCGCCGCGGTGCTCGCCGGCGCCGAGCAGGTGTACGTCTCGGTACCGTCGCAGACCCTCCGCTCGAACCTCGCCGCGATCCGCGAGCTGCTGCCCGCGGACGTGCCGGTGGTCAGCCTCATGAAGGGCGTCGAGAAGGCCACCGGACTGCGGATGAGCGAGGTCCTGCTCGAGGGGCTCGGCATCGACCAGGACCGCATCGCCGTGGCCAGCGGACCGAACCTGGCGCTCGAGATCGCCCGCCGGCAGCCCACCGCCGCCGTCGTGTCGTCGTCGAGCGTCGACACCGCGACCGCCGTCGCCGCGGTCGCGACCAACCCGTACTTCCGCTCGTTCATCAACACCGACGTGATCGGCACCGAGTTCGGCGGGGTGCTCAAGAACCTCATCGCGGTGGCGATCGGCATCGTCGACGGCGTCGGGTACGGCGAGAACACCAAGGCGTCGATCATCACCCGTGGTCTGGCCGAGATGACGGAGTTCGCGGTGTCGCTCGGTGCGCAGCCGTCGACGCTGTCCGGCCTCGCCGGCCTCGGTGACCTCATCGCCACGTGCCAGTCGCCCCTGTCGCGGAACAACACCGCCGGTCGACTGCTCGGCCAGGGGTACCGCTTCGACGAGGTCGTCCGCCAGATGAACCAGACCGCGGAGGGCCTGGCCTCGGTCGCGCCGATCCTCGAACTGGCGCGGGCGAACGGCGTCGACATGCCCATCGTCGGGCAGGTCGGCGAGGTCCTCGCCGGTAGGCTCGATCCGCGCAACATCGCGCCGCACCTCACGGAGACCGACGAGCCCCAGGGCGAGTGACCGGTCCCGGTACCCACCGCTTGGAGCGTCCATGAGCAGCACCGCGCCCGCACCCGAACCGACCGACGCCGAGCTCACCCCGGAGACCGACGAGCGGACCACCGTCGCGGTGCTCTTCGGCGGCCGGTCGAGCGAGCACGAGATCAGCTGCGTGACCGCCGGCGGGATCATGGACGTCGTCGACCGCGACCGGTACGACCTGCTGCCCATCGGCATCACGAAGGACGGCGCGTTCACCCTGCAGGCGGACGACCCGTCGGACTGGGCGCTCCGCGGCCAGGAGCTGCCCACCGTGCCGGACAACGGCACCCGCGTGCGCTTCCCGGTCTCCGGCGACTCCCGCGAACTGTTCGTGGAACTGCCCGACGGCTCGGTGGAGTCCCTGGGCTCGGTCGACGTGGTGTTCCCGATCCTGCACGGTCCGTTCGGCGAGGACGGCACGATCCAGGGCCTGCTGGAGACCGCCGGCCTGCCCTACGTCGGCGACGGCGTGCTCGCCAGTGCCCTGGCGATGGACAAGCACGTCGCGAAGGCCGTCCTCGAACACGCCGGCCTGCGCGTCGCCCCCTGGACGACCGTGCTCCGTCGGCAGTGGCAGTCCGACCCGGTGGACGTCGCCGAGTCGGTCGCCGCGCACGGCTTCCCGCTCTTCGTGAAGCCCGCCCGCGCCGGCTCGAGCATGGGCGTCTCGCGCGTCGACGAACCCGCACAGCTCGGTGCCGCGATGGACCTGGCCTTCGAGCACGACAACAAGGTCATCGTCGAGCCCCGGGTGATCGGGCGCGAGGTCGAGGTCGCCGTCCTGGAGGGCCGTGACGGCACCCCGCGCACGAGTCTGCCCGGCGAGATCGTCGTCGCCGAGGACGGCTTCTACGACTTCAGCGCCAAGTACCTGGGTGGTGACGAGCAGCTGCTCTGCCCGGCCCCGCTCACCGAGTCCGAGACCGACGAGATCCGGTCGATCGGCGCTCGGGCGTTCGAGGCGATCGGTGGCGCCGGACTGGCGCGGGTCGACTGCTTCCTGACCGACGACGGGTTCGTGGTCAACGAGGTCAACACCATGCCCGGCTTCACGCCGTTCTCGATGTACCCGCGCTGCTGGGCGGCCTCGGGCATGGCCTACCCGGACCTGGTCGCCGAACTCATCGAGCTGGGGCGGGTCGCGGTCCGCTGACCTCCGCGGGCGCTTCGGGCGAGCAGCGCTCTGGCCGACGTCCTGCGGAGCAGCGCTCTATCCGACGTCCTCCGGATCGAGGCAGCGGTGCCCGTCCTTCGGCAGCGTCGACACCGCGTCGCCGAGGTCCTGCAGGGCGTCGGGCGTCGCGCGCTTCGTGTCGATGACGACCTGCACCGCGGGCGAGCGGCCGAACGTCGTGTAGACGACGTTCTGTCCGCGGTCGTCGCGGATCCAGTCGACCGAGCCCTGCGCGAAGCACGGCAGGTCGGAGACCGTCGGCACGGCGACACCGCAGTGGTAGAGCACGGCGGCGGGCGACCCCCACGCGGCGGTCGCCTGCGCCGAGGTGTTGCGGAGCGGCAGCGTGCTGTTCACCGTCGCGGGGAGTCGGACCTGCGCACCGGCGCAGGCGGCCGCGTTCGCGGAGGGAGCGGCCTGCATCGCGACGGCGTTGGTGCAGCCGGTCAGTCCCACGACGACGGCCGCGGCCAGGACGAGACCCGCGACGGCACTGCGCCGACGGGTGACCGTCCGGGGGCGACGGGTGACGATCCGGGGGCGGCGGGGTGCGGTGTCCATCGGCGTCCAGGCTACCGTTCTGGTGTGGACGCGACCGACGAGCAGGACCCCGGCACCCGGCCCCGGACAGCAGCAGACGCGACGGTCGGGGCACTCGGCGAACTGGCCGTGCTCGCCCGCGTGACCCGGCGCCTCCCGTCCGGCTCGCCGCTGCTCGGACCCGGTGACGACTGCGCCGTCGTCGCCGCTCCCGACGGACGCTTCGTCGTGACGACGGACATGATGGTGCACGGCCCGGACTTCCGGTGGGCCTGGTCCTCGCCGGAGGACGTCGGCTGGAAGGCCGCCGTCACGAACCTCTCCGACGTCGCCGCGATGGGCGCGGTGCCCTCCGGTCTCGTCGTCGCGATCGCCGCCCCGCAGGAGACGCCGGTGACCGTGCTCGAGGGCATCGCCGACGGCTTCCGGCTCGCGATCGAGGCCCTGGCACCCGGCATCGGGGTCGTCGGCGGTGACCTGTCGACCTCGGCGACGTTCTCGCTGACCGTGACGGCGTTCGGCGACCTCGGTGGCCGTGCTCCCGTCGTCCGCTCGGGCGCGCAGCCGGGTGACGTCCTGGCGGTCTCGGGCGAACTCGGGCCGGCCGCACGGGGGCTCGCCCGCCTGTTCCGCGACGGGGTCGACGACGCCGGTGAGCCGGACGCCGACCGGGTCCGGGCGAGCGGGGCGGACACCGACCACGACGTGGGCCGGCAGCGCCGTCCGGTGCCGCCGATCGCCGACGGGCCGCTCGCAGCCGCAGCCGGAGCGACCGCGATGCTCGACCTGTCCGACGGCTTGGCGATCGACGCCGGCCGGCTGGCGCGCGCGAGCGGGGTGACGCTCGAGCTCGACGTCGAACCGGCACTGGACCCGGTCGCGCTGCACGGCGGCGAGGACCACGGGCTGCTGGCGACGTTCTCGCCCGGCGCGAGCCTGCCCGGTGGGTTCCGACGGATCGGGGTCGTCCGCGCACGCGCGGCGGACCACGGCGTCGACCTGGTGCGTGGCGGGGACGCGGTCCCGACGACGGGCTGGGACCCCTACGCCGACTGGGACGGTGCGGCAGGCTGATCGTGCAGCACGTCCGGCAGCAGCAGCGCGCTGTGGAGCCGGCTCAGCCCGCGGTCTGACCCGGTCAGCCCGCGGCGTCCGCCAGGGCTTCCCACGCGACGGTGTCGCCCCAGGACCGCTTGCTGAACGGCGTCAGCCCGGCCGGCCACGTCGGTTCCGGCGAGCGGGTGCCCCGTTCGACGACGACGACCGCCTCGGGCGTCAGTCGGGACACCAGGGCGTCGAGGACGTCGGTCAGCTCGGACTCGGGGACCTCGTACGGCGGGTCGATGAACACCAGGTCGAACGTCTTCGCCGTGGTGCGGAGGTAGCCGAGGGCCGGCTGCGCGTGCACCGCGACCCGGACACCCGGCACACGCTTCTGCACCGCCTTCGCGTTCTCACGACAGGCCGCCGCAGCGGGTGCCGCCCGGTCGACGAGCGAGACCTCGACCGCGCCCCGCGACGCGGCTTCGAGCCCCAGGGCACCGGTCCCCGCGTACAGGTCGGCGACCGAGGTGTCGTCGATCAGCCCGCGCGACTCGAGCGACGAGAAGAGCGCTTCGCGCACGCGGTCGCTCGTCGGCCGGGTGCCTGACTTCGGCACCCGGAGTGTCGTGGAACCGGCGGCACCGGCGATGATGCGGGTCATACAGCCACCGTAGCGGGCAGCTGGTACCCCTCCGACGTTCTCCACAGGCGTCCGGGAGGCCCGTGGCAGGTCGGTCGTGCCGGGTACCGTGGCCGTGTGGTCACCTCCCGCGCCGACTCCGCTCCGACGACGCCTGACAGCTCCGCGCCCGACGGCTCCGCGCCCGACGGCCTCGCACCCGCCACGCCCGACGTGCAGTGGGGACCGGCGCCGCTCGACGTGAAGCTGGCGAACGTCCTCGGCGGCCGGACCGCGAAGGCGATCGAGAAGGCCTTCGGCCACCGGACCGTCGGCGAGTTCCTCGAACACGCCCCCCGGCGCTACGCCGAACGCGGTGCGCTGACCGCGCTGGACTCCCTGGCGATCGGCGAGGCGGTGACGATCGTCGCCGAGGTGATCGAGGTCCGCGAACGCACGATGCGCGCACGGCGCGGGTCGATCCTCGAAGCGAAGATCGGGGACGGCAAGGGCCTGCTGACCCTGACGTTCTTCAACCAGGGCTGGCGCACGAAGGACCTCGTCCCGGGTGCCCGCGGGGTCTTCGCCGGCAAGGTCGGCGACTACCGCGGTGCCCGGCAGCTGGCGCACCCCGACTACGAGTTGTTCGACCGCGACGACCCGCGTGCCCTGGCGGACCCCGAGTCGGACGAGGCCATCCGGTGGTCGCGGCAGCCGATCCCGATCTACCCGGCGACGGCCTCGCTGTCGTCCTGGCAGATCGCGAAGGCGATGGGCATCGTCCTGGACACCCTGCCGGACGTCGCCGACCCGATCCCGGCCACGGTGCGGACCCGTCTCGACCTGGTGCCGTTCCGGAAGGCGCTCGAGATGCTGCACCGGCCGGAGAAGGTCGCCGACTTCAAGCGCGCGCAGGACGCCCTGCGTTACCGCGAGGCGTTCGTGCTGCAGACCGCCCTGGTGCAGCGTCGGATCGCGGCCCGCGCGACGGCCTCGGTGGCACGCGTCGCCGCACCGGGTGGGATCCTCGAGCGGTTCGACGCGACCCTGCCGTTCACGCTCACCGACGACCAGCGATCGGTCGGCGCCGAGATCGCCCAGGACATGGCCGGCAGCTGGCCGATGCACCGCCTGGTGCAGGGCGAGGTCGGTTCCGGCAAGACCCTCGTCGCGATCCGGGCGATGCTCACCGTGGCGGAGTCCGGCGGGCAGTCGGCCCTGATCGCCCCGACCGAGGTCCTGGCGGCGCAGCACCTCCGATCGATCGTGAAGTTCCTCGGCCCGGACCTCGCCGCGGAGCTCCGACCGGTGATCCTGACCGGGTCGCAGTCCACCGACGAACGCCGACGCGCACTGCTCGCCGCGGCCTCCGGCGGTTCCCGGCTCGTCGTCGGTACGCACGCGCTCCTCGGTGACCGCGTGGACTTCGCCGAACTCGGTCTGGTCGTCGTCGACGAGCAGCACCGGTTCGGCGTCGAGCAGCGTGAAGCCCTGCGGACGAAGGGCACGACGCCGCCGCACGTGCTGGTGTTGACCGCGACGCCGATCCCGCGCACGGTCGCGATGACCGTGTTCGGCGACCTCGACGTGTCGACCATCCAGGGCATGCCCTCCGGTCGCGCCGGGGTGGAGACCTTCACGGTCGGGCTCGCCGAGCACCCCGGGTGGGAGTCCCGGATCTGGACCCGGATGGCCGAGGAACTGGCCGACGGTCGGCAGGCGTTCGTCGTCTGCCCCGCCATCGACGACGCCCACGGCGAGGACGACGGCGCCCCCGAACCCGCCGCCGACGGCAGCGACCCCGAGGGCACGCCGACGCGGAAGCCCGCGACCGTCCTGGCGACCGCCGAGCGGATGCGCACGATGCCGGTGCTCGACGGTCGGCGGATCGAGGTCCTGCACGGTCGCATGACGGCAGATGAGAAGGACCGGGTGATGACGTCCTTCGCCGACGGCGCCGTCGACGTGCTCGTCGCCACGACGGTGATCGAGGTCGGGGTCGACGTGCCGAACGCCTCGATGATGGCGGTGCTCGACGCCGACCGGTTCGGTGTCTCGCAGCTGCACCAGCTGCGCGGACGCATCGGCCGCGGGCAGTACGCGGGCGTCTGCCTGCTCGTCACCCACGCCGAGGCCGAGACGGTGTCGCGCGAGCGGGTCGACGCGGTCGCGGCGTCCGACGACGGGTTCGAACTGGCACGGGTGGACCTGGAGCTCCGCCGCGAGGGCGACGTCCTCGGTGAACGCCAGTCCGGCGGACGGTCCTCGCTCACCCTGCTGCGGGTGGTGCAGCACGCCGACGTCATCATCGACGCCCGCGAAGAGGCCGAGCGGGTCCTCGAGCGCGACCCGGACCTCAGCGGCAGCCCGGCGCTGCTGGACGCCCTGGCACGGCGACTGGACGAGTCCGACGCGGCGTTCCTCGGCAAGAACTGAGCACGCGGCGATCGAGCACGGAGTCGGACGGCGCCGCAGCGGGTCAGGACGGGGCCGGTATGGTCGCCTGCATGACGAAGATCGCCGTGGTGCCCGGTTCCTTCGATCCCGTGACGCTGGGGCACCTCGACGTCATCGCCCGTGCCGCGGAGCTGTTCGACGAGGTCCACGTGCTGGTCGTCCACAACCCCGACAAGAAGGCCGCGCTGTTCGACGCCGCCGACCGGGTCCGCCTGATCCAGGAGTCCCTGACCGAGGTCGGCGTGCCCGGCACGGTCGTGGTCGGGGAGTGGACCGCCGGGCTCCTGGTCGACTACTGCCGACAGGTCGGCTCGAAGATCCTGGTGAAGGGCGTCCGCTCCGGCGAGGACGTGGCGTACGAGACCCCGATGGCGATCATGAACCGCCACCTGGCCGGCGTCGAGACGGTGTTCCTGCTGCCGGACGCCGCCCGGGCGCACGTGTCGAGCTCGCTCATCCGACAGGTCTCGGGCCTGGGTGGCGACGTCACGCCCTACGTGCCGCAGGTCGTGGCGCGCGCACTCGCCGCCCGGCACTGAGACCGGCACCACCCCGACACGCGTCGGGTGCTCGACTCCTCGGCTCGGGCGCGCTAGGCTGGTTGATCGTGTATTCCTCCGTGAACAGCCCCTACGCCCTGCGTGTGCGTGAACTCGCGCAACGGCCGGGCGAGATGCGCGAGGTCTCGCTCGACATCGCGGTGCCGAGCACGCTCGGCGCCGGTCTGATCGCCGTGCGCGAGGGCGACCAGATGCACCTCGACGTCAAGCTCGAGGGCCTGCACGAGGGCATCCTGGTCTCCGGACACGCCCGGGCCGAGGCGACGGGGGAGTGCTCGCGCTGCCTCATCGACATCAGCGAGCCCGTCGAGGTCGAATTCGCGGAACTGTTCGCGTATGATGCCTCGGAGGAATTCGACTACCAGGTTCACGATGAGCACGTGGATTGTGAACCGGTCGTCCGAGACGCAGTGGTGCTGTCGCTGCCGTTCACCCCGCTCTGCCGACCGGACTGTCCGGGACTCGACCCGGTGACGGGTGAGCGCCTGGCGGACGTCGGTGAGCGACCGGCTCCGTCGGCCACGGATCCCCGTTGGGCAGCGCTCGGCGGGATCCAGTTCGACAGCAACCACCACCAGGACCCCAGCGAGCACCACGCCGCTGACCAGACCACCGCGGACGAGGAGCGGGCGCCGGCCGACCAGGCCGAGTGACCGCCACCATCCACGACTGACCACCGACCAAACGAAAGAGAACCACCATGGCCGTCCCGAAGCGCAAGCAGTCCCGTGCGAACACGCACGCCCGTCGATCGCAGTGGAAGGCCGCACCGGTCCAGCTCGTGAAGACGATCGAGAACGGCAAGGTCGTCTACAGCCTCCCGCACCGTGCGAAGGTCGTCGAGGACTCGGCCGGCACCCCCCTGTACATGGAGTACAAGGGCCGCAAGGTCGCCGACGTCTGATCGGACTGCATTCATGACTGCGACGTCCGGCGCCGCGGGGTCCAGCCCCGTGGGGCCGGACGTCGTTCGTCTTCGTGAACTCCTCGGGGTCCCTGTCGACCTCGAGCTCCTCCAGCTCGCGCTGACCCACCGTTCGTACGCGTACGAGCACGGCGGGATCCGGCACAACGAGCGGCTGGAGTTCCTCGGCGACTCCATCCTCGGTCAGGCCGTGACCGTCAAGCTCTTCCGGGACTACCCGGAGCTCGACGAGGGTGAGCTCGCCAAGCGGCGCGCGAGCCTGGTGTCGACCGTCGCCCTGGCGGAGATCGGTCGGCACATCGGCCTCGGCGCGTACCTCCGGCTCGGCAAGGGCGAGGAGCAGACCGGTGGTCGGGACAAGTCCTCGATCCTCGCCGACACCGTCGAAGCCGTGATCGGTGCGACCTACCTGTCCGCGGGTGCTGACTCCGCCACCGACCTGGTGCTGGGTCTCGTCGCCCCGCTGCTCGTCGATCCGGCACGCTTCGGCGCCGCGATGGACCCGAAGACCAGCCTGCAGGAGCTCGCGTCCGCGCTGACGCTCGGCAACCCGGCCTACCGGATCACCGAGGCCGGCCCGGACCACGACAAGACCTTCCACGCCACCGTCGTGCTGCAGGGCGAGGACATCGCCACCGGCACCGGGACGAGCAAGAAGACCGCCGAGATGTCGGCCGCGCTCGACGCCTGGACACGCCTGTCCGGGCGCACCGCCGGGGCCTGACCAGGTGCCCGAACTCCCCGAGGTCGAGGTCGTCCGCGCCGGCCTCGAACCCGCGGTCACCGGCGCGCGGGTCCTGCACGTGCAGGTGCTCGACGAGCGTGCCCTCACCCGGCACGACGGTCCGGCCGAGGACTTCGCGCACCGCCTGACCGGCCGGACGATCGCCGCTGCCGTCCGCCGTGGCAAGTTCATGTGGTTCCCCCTGAGTGACCAGGCAGCACAGAGCGACGAGGCAGCACAGAGCGACGAGGCAGCGCAGAGCGACGACACGCAGCCCGAGGCACTCGTCGCCCACCTCGGCATGAGCGGCCAGATCCTGCTCGGACGCGACCGCCCCGCCGCCCGCCACCGCCGTATCGTCCTCGACGTGCAGCCGCCCGGCACGGACCGTGACGGCGCTCCGGAGGCCCCGGTCCAGCTCGAGTTCGTCGACCAGCGGACCTTCGGGTCGATGGCGATCGACCGGATGCTGCCGACGATCGACGGCGCTCCCGCCGGCCTGGCCGGCGCGGTGGACACGACCGACCCCGACGCAGCCTGGCGTCGCCGGATCCCGTTCCAGGTGTCGCACATCGCCCGCGACCCGCTGGACCCCGCGTTCGACGACGAGCGCTTCCTGGCCGCGGCACGCAAGCGGTCGAGCGGCATCAAGCGGGTCCTGCTCGACCAGGGTGTCATCAGCGGCATCGGGAACATCTACGCCGACGAGTCACTCTGGGCAGCGCGGCTCCACCACGACCGCCCGGCCGACCGGCTGCCGCGTGCGACCCTCCGCGGGCTGCTCGACGAGGTCCGAGCGGTGCTGCGGCGCGCGCTGGAGGACGGCGGCACGAGCTTCGACGACCAGTACGTCAACGTGAACGGGCAGTCCGGCTACTTCTCGCAGCGCCTGGCGGTGTACGGGCAGCAGGGTGAGCCGTGCCCGCGGTGCGGCACGCCGATCGTGCGCGAGCCGTGGATGAACCGCTCCAGCCACCGTTGCCCCGTGTGCCAACCGAGGCCGCGCGTCCGCCTGCGTTAGCCTGACGCGGACGCCGAGGACCCCGGAGACCGCATGTACCTGAAGAGCCTGACCATCAAGGGGTTCAAGTCCTTCGCGCAGCCGACGACGTTCGCGTTCGAACCCGGCGTCACGTGCATCGTCGGGCCGAACGGCTCCGGCAAGTCGAACGTGGTCGACGCCCTCGCCTGGGTGATGGGGGAGCAGGGTGCCAAGACCCTGCGCGGCGGCAAGATGGAGGACGTCATCTTCGCCGGCACCGCCACCCGCGGGCCGCTCGGTCGGGCACAGGTCACGCTGACGATCGACAACGCGGACGGGCTGCTGCCGATCGAGTACGCCGAGGTGACGATCGCCCGCACGCTGTTCCGCAACGGCGGCAGCGAGTACGCCATCAACGGCGAGAACTGCCGGCTGCTCGACGTGCAGGAGCTGCTGAGCGACACCGGCCTCGGTCGTGAGATGCACGTCATCGTCGGGCAGGGCCAGCTCGACAAGGTGCTGCACGCCACCCCGGAGGACCGACGCGGCTTCATCGAGGAGGCCGCCGGCATCCTCAAGCACCGTCGCCGCAAGGAGAAGACGCTCCGCAAGCTCGAGGCGATGCAGACGAACCTCACCCGGCTGTCCGACCTGGCGGGGGAGATCCGGCGGCAGCTGAAGCCGCTCGGTCGGCAGGCGGAGGTGGCCCGGAAGGCGCAGTCCGTCGCCGCGGTCGCCCGGGACGCGAAGGCGCGACTCCTGGCGGACGACGTGGTGCGCCTCCGCCGTGAGCTCCGGGACCACCTGGCCGTCGAAACCGGTCGGAAGTCCGAGCGTGGTGTGCTGCAGGAGCGGCTCGACCAGATCCGGCAGCGCCAGCAGCAGGTCGAGGCGAGCATGGTCGGCGACGACGTGGACCGCGCCCGGACCGTGGTGCACCGGCTCGAGAGCGTGCAGGAGCGCCTCCGCAGCCTGTCGATGCTCGCGAACCAGCGCCTGATGTTCCTGGCACAGCAGGCCGAGGCGCCGCAGCAGGGTCCGACGATCACCCCGGAGCGGGTCGCCGGCGTCCGTGCCGAGGCCGACCGGCTCGACGACCGCGCTCGCGACATGCAGGCCGGCACGACGACCGTCGCCGAGCAGGTCCGTGCCGCCCGTGCCGCGCTCGACTCCCTCGACGAGCAGATCGCCGCGCAGGCCGCCCTGGTCGCGCAGCACGACCTCGACGGGCAGCGGCTGGCGAGCGCGGTGGAGGTCGCCCGGTCGAAGCGCTCCGCGGCCACGAACGACCGGGAACGTCGGGAGCGGTCGCTGACCGAGGCCGTCGCCCGTGCCGAGCAGGCGGCCGCCGCGCTCGAGGACGTCGGCCGTGACCCGGCTCTCGACACCGACGAGGACGCCCTCACGGCGGCACTCACCACCGCGCGGGAGCAGCTCGACCACGCCCAGACCGACCGGGACGCCCACCGCGACCGGCTGCACACGCTCGAGCGTGAGCGGGACGCGCTGGACGCCCGGATCGCCGCCCTGGCGCTGTCGATCGACGTGCGCGACGGCTCCCAGGCCGTCATCGACGCCGGTCGTGCGGGCATCGTCGGCCGCCTGGCCGACCGCCTCACCGTCACGCCCGGGTTCGAGGCGGCGGTCGCCACGGCCCTCGACGGCCTGGCCGACGCCGTCCTCGCCGACGACCGCGCGGTCGCGCTCGGCGCCGTCGAGCACGCCCGTTCGGCCGACCTCGGCCGCATCGACGTGGTCGTCGCCGACGTCGCCGGCACGGGTTCCCGACTGCCGGCCGTGCTGCCGCCGTCGGTCCGTCGGGCGCTCGACCTGGTGCAGGGCCCGCCCGCCCTCACCGCCCTGCTGGCCGACACGCTGGTCGCGGACGACGACGTCGACCTGGAGGCCGTGCTCACCGCCGCCCCGGACGCCACGGTGGTCACGCGGTCCGGCGACCTGGTCCGCGCCGCCCGGGTGACCGGCGGCGGGGCACGGACCACGTCCCGCATCGAGCTCGTCGCCGACCGGGATGCCGCCGAGACGCGACGACAGACCGTGGTGACCGAGGCGGAGGAGGCGGCCACGGGCCTCCAGGCCGCGCGGACCGCGGTCGAGACGGCACGACGCGCGGTGGACGAGGCCGACCGTGCCGCGCGTGAGCACGCCCGTGCGAGCGCCGAGTACGACCGGGCCAGCGCGTCCGCCCGGGCACGTGCGGAGAACACCGCGGCCGAGGTCGACCGTCTGCGTGCCGCCCTGGCCGAGACGGACGGCACGACGGCCGCGACCGACGCGGCGCTGGCCGAGGCGGAGACCGCGCTCCGGCAGTTCACCGACCGGCCGAAGCCCGTCGTCGACGCCTCGGCCCGACCGGCGGCGCAGGACGCGGTCGACGCCGCCCGGGCCGCCGAGATCGAGCACCGGCTGCAGGTCGAGACCGCCCGGGAACGCGCGCGTGCCGAGCGCCGGCGAGCCGACCAGCTGGAACGGCAGCTCGAGGCCGAGCGTGCCGCGGCCGAAGAAGCAGCCCGGCTCGCGGTCATCCGCCGGGCCCAGATCGCCTCGGCCGAAGGGGTGCTCGCGGACCTGCCGGTGGTGCTGGCCGCGGTCGACCGGTCCCTCGCCGAGGCACGGGTGCAGCTCGCGTCGGAGGAGTCCGAGCGGTCCCGCCGCAACACGGAGCTGCAGACGATCCGGAACGAGGAGCGCGAGCTGCGTGACCGGTTGCAGACCCTCACCGACGGTGTGCACTCGCTCGAGATGGAGATCTACGAGAAGCGGCTGCACGTCACCGGGGTCCTGGACCGGGCGCAGAGCGAGCTCGGGCTGGGGGAGTCCGTCCTGGTCGCGGAGTACGGGCCGGACGTCCCGGTGCCGGTCGACGTGCTGGTCGACCCGAGGGTGCTGGCACGACGGCACCGGGAAGCGGCACGGGCGGCGGCAGCGGTCACCGGCGACGACACGACCGCGGACACGACAGCGGTCACGACCCCGGAGACGGACGTCGACGCCGATGCCGACACGGACACCGAGCTCGTCGACGCCGAGTCGACCCTGCCCGGCGGACCGGCGCTGCCTGAGTTCGAGGCGCCCGACGTCGACCCCGCCACCGTCCCGACCACCCCCTACGTCCGCGAGGAGCAGGAGCGCCGACTGGCCGCCGCCGAGCGGGACCTCGGCCGGCTCGGCAAGGTGAACCCGCTGGCGCTCGAGGAGTTCCAGGCGCTCGAGCAGCGGCACGCGTTCCTGTCCGAACAGCTCGAGGACCTGCAGCAGACCCGCACCGACCTGCTGACGATCATCGAGGAACTCGACGGCAAGATGCAGACGATCTTCGCGTCGGCGTTCGAGGACACGCAGGCGGCGTTCGACATCGTGTTCCCGATCCTGTTCCCGGGCGGTTCGGGTTCGATCTCGCTGACGAACCCCGACGACATGCTCACCACGGGCATCGACGTGCAGGTGAAGCCCGCCGGCAAGAAGATCGACCGGCTGACGCTGCTGTCCGGCGGCGAGCGGTCCCTGGCGGCGGTGGCGCTCCTGGTGGCGATCTTCACCGCGCGGCCGAGCCCGTTCTACATCATGGACGAGGTCGAAGCGGCCCTCGACGACGCCAACCTCGGCCGTCTGCTCACCGTGTTCGGTCGCCTGCGCGAGGCGTCGCAGCTCATCGTCATCACGCACCAGAAGCGGACGATGGAGATCGCGGACGCGCTGTACGGGGTGTCGATGCGGCAGGACGGCGTCTCGGCGGTCGTCGGCCAGCGGGTGCAGCGGCCGGAGCCCCCGGCCGAGCCGGCGGTCGCGTAGCCGCCGCGGAGCGACTGATGGGCGAGCCTCGGCTCGGCGGACACTTCGTGCCGTCGCGGCGGCGCGATCTGTCCGCCGGACCGAGCCTCGGCCGTCGCGGCCGAACCCATGACGGACGGGAGGCCCGGTACCAGCTGGTACCGGGCCTCCCGTCCGTCGTGTGGGGACGCCTACTTCGCGTCCGCCTGGACCTCCGACGGCTTCTCGCCCGCCGGGGTGAGGCCGCGCTGCTGGCGGCGCTTCGACACCACGAGGCTGGCCACCGTCGCGACGGTGATCGTCAGCAGGATGAACCCGAGCGAGAACCAGATCGGGATCTCCGGGGCCCACTCGACGTGCTGCCCGCCGTTGATGAACGGCACCTCGTTGACGTGCAGCGCGTGGAAGACGAGCTTCACGCCGATGAAGGCGAGGATGACGGCCAGACCCTGACCCAGGTAGATGAGCCGTTCGAGCAGCCCGGCGATCAGGAAGTACAGCTGACGGAGACCCAGCAGCGAGAACGCGTTCGCGGTGAACACGATGAACGCGTCCTGGGTGAGACCGAAGATCGCGGGGATCGAGTCGAGCGCGAAGAGGACGTCGGTCAGACCGATCGAGACCATGACGAGGAGCATCGGGGTGAAGAGGCGCTTGCCGTTCACCCGGGTGGTCATGCGGTCACCGTCGAAGTGGTCCGAGGTCGGGATGACGCGGCGGAGCAGACGGATGAGCTTCGAGTCGCCGTCCTCGGCACCGTGCTCGTCGCCGCCCTTGGCCTGCGACCAGGCGAGCCAGAACAGCAGGATGCCGAACAGGTAGAAGACCCACGAGAAGTTCTCGATGATCGTGACACCGAGGGCGATGAAGACACCGCGGGCGACGAGGGCGATCGCGACGCCGACCAGCAGGACCTTCTGCTGGAACTCCTTCGGCACCGCGAAGGTCGTCATGATGATGAGGAAGACGAAGAGGTTGTCGACGGACAAGGCCTTCTCGGTCAACCAGCCGGCGAAGTACTCACCGCCGGCCTGTCCGCCACCGAACACCCAGACGCCGACACCGAACAGGATCGCGAGGGCGATGTAGACGACCGACCAGAAGGCCGATTCGCGGATGTGCGGCACGTGCGGGGTGCGCACGTGCGAGAAGAAGTCGAACACGAGCAAGGCGAGGATGCCTGCGATCGTGATGAGCCACACGTACAGGGGAACGTCCACTGGAACCTCCAGGTCAGGGGCGCACCACATCGTCAGTCGACGAGCTCCGACCACGGAAGTGGTCCGGAAAACGGGTACGCCAGAGCCTGAAGGTCTCTTCCGCCGCGGTCCTGATCGGTGTCCGACGAGGTCGGTTCCGAACTGGGCCGCGACCGACGCCCCGGGTCCGGGTCGTTCCGGGCCGTACTGACGGGGTCGCCGAGAGGGAATACTCCCCTTCGCGTCTCCGACACTACCGAAGGTCGCGCTCACCCGGGCCCCTCTAAGCTGGGAACATGGCGAGTAGTTGGTCACTGTCCTCCCGGCTCCGGGGTCTCTTCCAGCGGAAGACCATCGACGAGACGACGTGGGAGGACCTCGAGACCGCACTCATCGGCGCCGACTTCGGTCCCGACATCTCGGAGGAGATCATCGAGGACCTCCGCGCCCGGGTCGACCGCTACGGCACGACCGACCCGGCCGACCTCAACCGGATGCTCCGCGAGGTCCTCGAAGAACGTCTGTCGAAGCTCGACACGACGCTGAAGCTCAGCGCCCGGCCGGCCGTCGTGCTCGTCGTCGGCGTGAACGGCGTCGGCAAGACCACCACCATCGGCAAGTTCGCCAAGTTCCTCCGCACCTACGACCGCACGGTCCTGGTCGGCGCGGCCGACACCTTCCGTGCCGCCGCCGTCGAGCAGGTCGCGACCTGGGCGCAGCGTGCCGGCGTCGACGTCGTCCGCCCGTCGCAGCCAGGACAGGACCCGGCCTCGGTCGCCTACCAGACCGTCGAGCAGGCGATCCGGACGGGGATCGAGATCGTCGTCATCGACACCGCCGGCCGACTGCACACCAAGGCCGGACTGATGGACGAGCTCGGCAAGATCAAGCGCGTCGTCGAGAAGCAGACCGAGATCGCCGAGGTCCTGCTGGTCCTCGACGCGACGACCGGGCAGAACGGCCTGGCGCAGGCGCAGGCGTTCATCGAAGGCGCCGGTGTCACGGGCCTCGTCATCACGAAGCTCGACGGGTCGGCCAAGGCCGGGTTCGTGCTCAGCGTGCAGGAGAAGACCGGCATCCCGATCAAGCTCATCGGGCAGGGCGAGGGCATCAACGACCTGACCGGCTTCACCCCGCACGTCTTCGTGCAGAACCTCGTCGGCTGAGCCCGGGTACCGTCTGGGCCGTACACGGATCGTCCAGGTACATCGGAAGGGGTCCCCACATGCCCGCACTGCTCCTCATCGCCATCATCATCGGCATCGTCCTGCTCGTGACCGGGATCGTCAGCGCCGCGCTGAAGTTCCTGCTCTTCATCGGCCTGGTGCTCATCGTCCTCGCCGTGATCGGGTGGATCCTCCGCCGCGTCCGCGGTGGCGGGACGCGCGTCTGACGCGCAGCACGACGACCGACGGGAGGCTCCCCACCAGCTGGTGGGGAGCCTCCCGTCGGTCTGTGGTGCACCCGCGCTTGCCATGCTCTGTCGGTCAGAGTATCTTCGTCACATGAGCACCGCTGAGATGCGCGAACCGACCCTGCTCGTGCTGACCTCCCTGGCCGGGGGACGCAAGCACGGGTACGGCCTCATCGGCGACGCCGCTGAACTGTCCGACGGGCGGGTCCGACTCAAGGTCGGCACGCTCTACGCCGTCCTGGATCGACTCCTCGACCAGGGGCTCGTCGCGAGCGCGGGGGAAGAGGTGGTCGACGGACGACTCCGTCGCTACTTCGAACTCACGGACGCCGGCGCCGACGCCCTCGACACCGAGGTCCGCCGCATCGAGGCCAACGCCGCCGCCGCACGGGCGCGGCTCACGGCATGGCGGCCGAGCCCGGCCGCACGCAGCATGCACATCCGACCGGGGGGAGCGTCGTGACGAACACGAGACTGGAACAGGACTACGACCGGGCGCTCGGGTGGTACCCGACGCGGTGGCGACGGACGCACGGCCCGGCGATGCTCGGCACGCTGCTCGACGTCGCCGACGGTGAGGGCCGCACCCGACCGGCGCACGGCGAGCTCGCCGAACTGCGGTGGCAGGGCCTCCGGGAACGCGTGAACGCCGTCGTCCCCGGGGACGTCCGGGTGCTCGCGGCGTCGATCGGCACCGGGGCCGCCGCCGGGTTCGCACTGGTCTACCTGCTCGCGGTCTCGTGGGTGCCGTGGGGGCCGCCGGCCGGCACGGCCTGGCCCGACCTGCCCGCGTTCGGACCGTTCCGGAACCCCGGCGTGCTGTTCGCGGTCCCGATCCTGCTCGGCGCGCTCGCGGCACTCGGCCGACAGCGGATGCTCGCCCACCTCGCCGGTGTCCTGGCGGTGCTCGGCATCGTCGTCGCCCGCATCACGGTGCAGGCCACCGAGAACTGGAACGGACCGGGGACGACCACGCTCGTCACGGTGGCGGCGCTCATCATCGTCGCGAACACCGGGGCGCCGCGGGACCGCCGCGCCCTCGGTACCGCGTTCGGGGTCGTGACGGCCGGACTCGCGCTCTTCGTCGGCCTGCAGCTGCCGACCGGGCACCCGTTCGAGGCGACCCTGCTCACCGACGGATCGTGGTGGGGAGCCGGGGTCACGCCGGCCCTCCTCGGCGTGGTCGGGGTGCTCGTCCTGGTCGCGGTCGGCGGACTCGTCCGCGGTCGGCACACCGTCCTCGCCGCGGCGCTCGCCGTCGCCTGGATGCCGTGGGCGGTCGCCGGCACCATCACGCTCCGGTACTTCGCCGCCGAGGGCGGGGCATCGGTCCTCATGGCGGTGGGCTCGACCCTGATGGCGCTCACCGCCCTGGTGATCGCGCGTCGGGTGCCGCAGCGGTCCCGACGCGAGCGCGCGTGAACCGTACCGGCGGGGCGGGCCGGTGCCGCGCCTCCCGGGCCGCACGCCACGGACGGTAGGATGGTCGGATCATGGCGCAATTCGGTTCACTCTCCGATCGGCTCACCGAGACCTTCCGCAACCTGCGGAGCAAGGGACGGCTGACCCCGTCCGACGTGGACGGCACCGTCCGCGAGATCCGGCGGGCACTGCTCGACGCGGACGTCGCGCTCGAGGTCGTGAAGTCCTTCACCGCCTCGGTGCGTGAACGGGCACTCTCGGACGAGGTCAACAAGGCGCTGAACCCGGCGCAGCAGGTCGTCCAGATCGTCAACGAAGAACTCGTCGGCATCCTCGGCGGGCAGCAGCGACGCCTCGAGTTCGCGAAGCGGCCGCCGACGGTCATCATGCTCGCGGGCCTGCAGGGCGCCGGCAAGACGACGCTGGCGGGCAAGCTCGGCAAGTGGCTCAAGAAGGACGGCCACACCCCGATGCTCGTCGCGGCGGACCTCCAGCGTCCGAACGCGGTCCAGCAGCTGCAGGTCGTCGGCGAGCAGGCCGGCGTGCACGTCTTCGCCCCGGAGCCCGGCAACGGCGTCGGTGACCCGGTCAAGGTCGCGAAGAACGCCATCAAGGCCGCGGTCGACCAGCAGTACGACACCGTGATCGTGGACACCGCCGGCCGCCTGGGTGTGGACGCCGAGCTGATGAAGCAGGCCGCGAACATCCGCAAGGCAGTCGACCCGGACGAGGTCCTCTTCGTCATCGACGCGATGATCGGTCAGGACGCCGTCACGACCGCCCGTGCCTTCCAGGAGGGCGTCGACTTCACCGGTGTCGTCCTGTCCAAGCTCGACGGTGACGCCCGCGGTGGTGCGGCCCTGTCGGTCGCCTCGATCACCGGGCGCCCGATCATGTTCGCGTCGACCGGTGAAGGGCTCGACGACTTCGAGCCGTTCCACCCGGACCGCATGGCGAGCCGCATCCTCGACCTCGGCGACATCCTGTCGCTCATCGAGCAGGCACAGGGCGCGTTCGACGAGGACGAGGCCCGCAAGGTCG
>Ga0308161_1002181_pt1 | contig 21416 bp, 22 predicted proteins | sample PhyFR2_FD_201034 | JGI IMG/M metagenome (GOLD analysis project Ga0308161, IMG submission 201034) | Phyllosphere microbial communities from UC Gill Tract Community Farm, Albany, California, United States - DLSLF.R2 | ecosystem: Host-associated > Plants > Phyllosphere > Unclassified | place: USA...
GTATAATCTATCCCAAATTTCTACAAGGTATCCAAACGGATATTAGCGTGTCTGTTTCTTGCGTTTTTAGTTCGATATGGCCATCAAGTAAATTCAATCTATTGTAAATATCCTGTACGATGGCAATGTGATTTTTAGTTTTTTCTATGCTAAAATTAATCCTTATTCCACCGTTGGATTGGATAATACAGTAATTTATCTGCCTTTCAGGAATAGCAAGGATAATTGCATCAGCAAGCATTTGGATAATTCTAAAAATATGTATGGATTCGTGAGAATCGAAAAATTTATTGATATTATCGATCTGTTGGCTTGCAAATTGATGACTTGGAAATACTTCCGTTAACATACCATTAATACTTTCCGTAAGCCCTAACAGATCCATTTGATAAGGTCTCAGGCGATGCAACAAACTTCTTACTCGTGTTATAATATCTGCGATATGATTGATTGTCCTGCCTATTGCTTCCTCTGAAGTTTTATCGCTCAACTGTTGCAATCGCCATGCTTTATTTTTAATTAAGATCAATTGCTGGCCGATGTTGTCGTGTAGTTCCATGGCGACCCTTTTCTTCTCGTTTTCCTGTTTTTGCAACAACTCGCGCAGAAAAGATTTTTTTTTAGCGATGGATTTCAGCTGGGTCTGCTCTTTCTCTCGCTGATAGAAGTTAAGCCTATCTGCCAGCGCGAAAGATAGAATTAAAGATTCCAGTAACGTTCCCCAGTGCATACTGGTACTTGTAAATATATTTTCTGGGAGGATATCGAGATCCTTAAGATTGTAAATTGCATTGCCCATCATCAGGCTACCAAAACCAATAATAAAATAGATGGAAGGTTTATATCCTTTTCGTAGGCAAGCAAATCCGGCGCCGAACCAGTAAATAAAGAAAGGGTACATCAGATATTGAATCATTAAAAAGGCATAAGCGCCTTTATAGATGATATCGGTGAGGATAACCATTAAAGACAATAAACCCATCAATCTGCCAGCTCTGTAAAAGAAAGGAGAGTATATTTTTGTTTTTAAAAATGAATTGGTAAAAAGTACACTGAATAAGCTAGCTAACCCGATAATTGTTCCAGCACTATTCAGCCAACTCATTGAGGAGAAAAAATCTGGTAGATATCCGTGGTAAAAAAAAACATTCAAGCTCCAAAAGAAAATGTAAAAGAGATAAAAGATATAGGTATTTTCTCGAGTAAGCAAATAGACAAAAAGGTTATAAATGGCAAAGGCCATTAATATGCCGAAAGTAATACCATTCAGCAGGTCATTTAGATAGTTCTTTTCGAATGCATGCTGTAAGGTAATAACCTCCATCGATAAGCGCAATATATTATTGCTTGTCGCGCGGATAAAGTATTCACTTTCTGTGTCTTCTGGTATATTTAAGGGGATCAGTAGGTTATTTACCCTAATTTGTTCTTTTACCCGAGGTCTGTCAGCATCAACTGAAAATACTTCGACGAGCCTTCCATGTTCCTTACGGAATACTTTTACAGATTGGAGAACGGGAGGGCAGTCGATCTGAAGATGCCATGCTGTCCGTTTACTATGGTTAGTCAGCTTGATCTTTACCCATACAGCTGCCGCGGTAGCCCCTAACGAGAGTATTGGTAACTCGCTGCGATGGAAACTTGATTCCACGACCTGTTCCGGACGCAGCTGCTGTGTCGGATCCACCAAGTACATGGGATGATGGATCACGTAGTTTTCCTGGGAACCAAGCGAAATAATAAAAGGAGCGGCTGCCATGCCCTGTTTCTTTAATAAGAGAAACAGGAAGAGCGTGAAAATATGTAATGCAGCTTTAATCTTCATTATCGTTGTTCAATAGCAAACCGCAATAAACTATTTTTACCGGTTAAATTGAGCTTTCTTAAGATATTCATCCGATGATTGGATACCGTTTTTTCACTTATAAAAAGCTCTTCGGCTATGGCTTTCGTACTTTTGTAACTACCAACTAACTTGAGAATTTTAAGTTCCGATGGCGTTAACGTGCGTAGAAGATCCTCAGTCGTAGGGTTTCGATTTGATCGACGTTGGTTAAGCAGAAATGAGCTCATTTCTGGGCTTATATAGGAGTTGCCACTTATCACGGCCTCAATAGCCTGGATGATATCGACGACGGCATTTTCCTTAAGTACATAACCAGCTACACCGATCTCAAGCGCTCTAAGAAAGGTATCCTTAGCCTTATGCATGGTTAAGAGAATAACATTGGCATCAGGTACAAATTTAATAAGCTCTTCGGCAGCTGCCAAACCGTTCATTTCTGGCATATCAATGTCCAGTATCGTCACCATCGGAAGTTTTGTACGTGCTATCGCCAATGCTTCCATGCCATTTTTCGCTGCATAGATGACTTCATATGCTGGCTCGCTTTCAATGACTTCCTTCAATCCCTTTAGGAAAATGGGATGATCGTCGGCAATTAATATTGTAGTTTTCATACGATCTATTATAAAGTTGATAATTTTTTCATCTTTTTAAGACAACTGTTTATCCAATGAATACAATGGAATTTTGATGAGTAGTTTTGTTCCATAAGTTGGGCGGCTCCTCAGATTGGCTTTCCCCCGCAAAAGCATGCATCTTTCGTGAACGCTCACAAGACCTAATCCCATTGAGACCATCCGGTCATCAAATCCTCTTCCGTTGTCATGATAATAAAATATGAGATTTCCTTTAGTTCGTTTTATACAGATTGTACATTGACTAGCATGAGCATGTTTGATGAGGTTGTTTAATAGTTCCTGTATGATCCTGTAAAGGTTGATTTGTGTTTCACGATTCAACTGCTGATCCAAATCGTCAATGGCTACTCGAATATTAACCTCAGAACTGGCATTTACTTCTTCTACAATAAACAAGATAGACCTCTTGAATCCAAGAGTCTCCAGCTGGTATGGATGGAGTGAAGATGACACGAGCCCTACCTCTTCGATCGCTTTTCCAATGTCTTGGGTTATTCCATTGAATACCGTACTGTCTTTATCCGTACTCCGCTTTTTTAACACAAAAATTTCATTTTTAAGAAGGACCAGCTGTTGACCAATGGATGTGTTGAGTTCCTTTGCTATTGTTTTTTTCTCGTGTTCCTGTGCTATTATGATACGTTTCGAAAAATTTACTGTCTGATCCATCAGCGCTTTTTTCAGTTGTATCGATTCCTTTTTTAGGGAATTAAAACGAGTCGCCTGATAAAAAGTAAGTACTATGGCCTGTAGGCAAATTCCCATCTGAATATTCATGGATGTATGAAAGCCCTCGTAAAAAATGTAACTCCAGAGAAGTAGGATCACTCCAATTAAATAATACACGGCCGATTTTGTTTTGCGCCGAAAGCTATAGATCCCTGCTACAAACCAATAAGCAGCAACAATGGCTAGTACGCAACAAAGTAAATAAAATGCGATTGCGTGCACTCCGATGAGATCAACTATAAATGGAAGCACGATAAGTGGATAAATCCATTTTCGCAGGTTGTACAGTCCCGGCGCGCATTGAGCTAGCTGCAGATATTGATTGGCAAACAAAATACTAAACCATAAGATAAAGATAGAAGAGGTACTGAGCAGACGGAGTCTCCAGGACGGCATCTCGTATGTAAAATATTCATTCCAGGTCATTAAGAAAATAATACTGCAGACAACATAGCCTAAATAATATAAATGACTGCTGTCTTTGATTGCGATAAAAAGATAAAGATTATAAATCATCAGGGCCGCCAATATACCGAACATAAACCCGTTAACGATATTTCTGAAATGATCTTCCTCATAAATAGCTTCCATTGTTCCGACATAGATCGGTATTGCAAATTGGTAGCTGCTTTTGATGCGAAGGAGGTAGTTCTTTTTTTCATCATTGCGAAGATCCATAGGATGCATAAAGCCATTTATCCGCACTTTTTTTTCTGCATGCAAAGTGCTTTCATCCATTGATATTTCAGAGAGATGGCCCTCCTTATCTTTTATATAAAGACTAACGGCTTCAATTGGCGGGGGAATATGAATATACCAGTCATCAGCTCCAGATTGATTGTTTATATCAATATCCAAATGAAAAGACGACGCACTTTTCTTTCTCAGGCTCGTTTTATACAGCGCTTCCGTATTGGTCACAACGAGCTCTTTAGCATTGACGCCATTGATCATATATAAGCATAGTAATATGTAAAAAAGAAATCTTAAAAACATATTCAAATATAGATAAGGTATTACGGTATAACATGGGTAGTACTGCCTATAAATATAGTGCTTTTTCCTTATTTATCTGAGTTTCTGGAGGAACTAACTTTGAATCATCTTATCTGAAAAGAGAGACATTGCTGGTTTGAAGACCTGTATCGATGTAAGCTTTTTTTAGAGAGATAAGTATAAGACACCGGCATAGCGCGCTGGTATCAAAATTCAAATCAATAAGATAATCAAAATGAAAACATTAATGAAAAAATCAAAGAAATCAGCCTGCTTATTTTCCATTGGATTTATGGCAGTACTTGTTGTACTATGCTGTACATTGTATAGTTGCAAAGAGACAGGAGCCCCTCCTGAGCTTATCGAAGGCGAGTTTGGTGATCATCCCAGAACAGCGGTGCCGGACGATCTGGTCGGTTACTGGATTGCTGGAGTCAGTTCAATCAGCAATTTTTGGGGATATGATGGCGTCTATAAAGGACCTGCAAATGAAATTGCCGTTGGATACATGTTTTATAAAGATGGCCGGGCGAAGGAATATTTTTATTATACCAGTACATCTACCTATTGCCGCACCCAGGTATTAGGTTATAAAGAGGGAACGGTAAAAATCGATCCGGTAAATAAAAGCCTGGAGATGTTTTATGCAAGCGGAAACTATCGATCCTTTAACACTTGCGGATCGAGCAACCCACCAGGTTTTGGAGAAACCAAAAAATATACCTCAGCAGAGTTGTATCCTAATAAAAAAATGCTGCTAAAAGATTGGACAATCAAAGAAAGTAACGGAAAAAAAGTACTCGAAGTCCCGCTGGCAGGAGGCGAAGTACAACGTTATGTGAAATCTAACGAACCACAAAAATAGATCATTTATTAAATAATAATTATCATGAATAAGATAATAATTTTGTTGCTCCTTGTGTGTGTACTAAGCAAGGCAGGATATGCAACGTTTAAACACAATCCCATGCGGTCATGGAACGCCGGCGAAGTTATGGAAGCCTATGTAAAAACAGTCAGTCAGGGAGAGCCCGAATGGGTGGAGCACCTCTTTATGGATGACTTTGAATATTACCTCCACGCTACAAATGAAAAGTATTCCAAAAGGCATTTTGTGAAATTTTTAAAATCGATGTCAGGTTACAGTTACGACTGCAAGACCGATTATACTGTCCTGGATGAAAATGCTTCCGCTTGTATCGCCAAGATGACGATGCAATTTGAAAACTTTATACGCACGGATTACATCTATCTACGCGCTACACAGTCAGGATGGAAAATCAGCAAGGTTTTGGTCGAACATACTAATGAAAATCAACAATTGGGATAGCAATGAAAGGTTTATTTATGCTAGCTATCATATTGACTGGAAGCAATGTGATGGCCCAAGGACTTTTTAATAAGCTCAAACAGAAAGCTGAAAAAATAGCCGGTTCTGCCATCGAAAATGTAATTGATGGCAAAGTTAAGAAAGATGAGCAGCCGCAGTCTTCAAAGGGCACAACTACAAATCCAAGTATTTCAGACCAAGAGGCAAGTTCAACTGTTCAAAAAACTGGATTAAACAGTACAACGGTATACGACTTTGTATCCGGAAGCAAAGTTTTGCTGGCGGATGATTTTTCGCAAGATGCCATAGGGCAGTTCCCGCTAAAATGGTACACACGGAGTAAGGGTGAAGTGGTAGCCTTGAATAATACCAAAGGTCGGTGGCTTCGGCTTTATCCCGGAAGTTTCGTCAGTCCAGTTGTCAATATCGGCGAGAATGCCACAATTGAGTTTGACCTGATCATGGATTGGCCGCTTGCTGGGGGGTATATGGTACCAGCTTTCAATTTTGCTTTTTATGATCGGGGAAACAAAGGGGATATTATGTCCTACGATTACCGATTAAAAAATTGTCTCAAAGTAAGTATTGCACCTTATCGTTCGGAGGCCGCGGTCCAATTGACATCCTATGAGAATGTTGCCAAAAAGCTAGAAACAGATAAGTATCGGGTGGCTAATTTTGATAAGAAAGTCGGCGATGTTGTCCATGTGGCAATCAGTATCCAAAAAGAACGTATCCGTATCTGGCTCGACAAGGAAAAAGTATTTGATCTACCCAATGCTGTCCCGGTCAATAGCAATTTTAATCAGCTCAAGCTCGATATGGGAAGTTCTAATTATACCAACGATCAGTTGGGATTTTACGTGTCAAACTTCAGGTTTGCAGAGGGGAGCGAAGATGGTCGCTCCAAGCTGCTGAGCGGTGGAAAGCTTGAAACCAGCAGTATACTTTTTGCGACAAACTCGGCCGAAATAAAGTCAGATAGGGAGGGAATCATTAAAGAAGTCGCCACCGTACTTCGTGGGGATCCGACGATGAAGATCCGCATTATAGGTCATACTGATGCTGTTGGAAATACAGACAAGAATTTGTTGTTATCCAAAAAGCGTGCTGATGCTGTCCGTGACATCTTAATAAATGATTATCAGATAAACATGGCTCAGATCGAAACAGATGGTAAAGGGGACACGGTACCGGTAGCTGATGAATCCAGTGAACAGAATAAAGCAAAAAATAGAAGAGTCGAATTTGTGAAAATATAGCTCACTGGAATAGGTAGTATTACCCATTAATATAAGCAATTGCCTCTAGAAAAATAGCACGATGGCCGCCGTACTTTTGCTATTGTTGATCATTAAAATTTTTAAGAAATGAAAAGAACATACAATTTCTGTTTTTATATTATTCTCTGTCTCCACCTCTATGGTATAGCGTTGATTTCTTCCTGCAAAAGGGATCCGGTGGAGCCAGACAACGACACTGAAATTGAAATTGCTCCCTTGGTTAGGCCTGTTGGTGCTGCCAAAGGCGAGATTTCAAGTAAAGTTATCGGTGCCGCTGGTGGTGTATTGACATCTGTTGATGGGCAGTTGAAAATAGATATTCCAGCGGGCGCTTTGACCGAAGACAGGGAAATTTCAATCCTGCCAATTGCCCAGACCAACATTGCGGGAATCGGCCTGTCTTATCGATTGATGCCCCATAATGTGATTTTCAAAAAGGCTGTAACGCTTACATTTGACTGGAATAAGATCGCCGCTGAAATTGGTCTACCGCAGACCTTTGGATTTGCTTATCAGCGGGAAGACGGTGTCTGGAAATACGTTGGGGCCAATAAAATGGATATGGCTCAAAAGACAGTAAGTTATGAAACCGCACATTTCAGCGATTGGTCATTGATGAATCGATTGTCACTGGAACCTTACGAAGCGACTGTCGAGCCGGGAAATAGCCAGTCTATACGCGCGCTTATTTACACACAGACGACTTGGGATGATCTCTTGACGCCCCTGACAGGTCAGGCGCAGGGATCCGAACCGGGATATCCTGTGGGTATGCCTGCTGCCTTGCCTAGCAAATTTATCGATTCATGGGAGCTGATAGGCCCAGGTAAAATTGTCAAAGCGGATATAAGTACAGTGACTTATCAGGCGCCCTCCAGTGTTAATGGCAGCGCTACCGCTACGGTAAAGCTCAAGTTAAAGGCACCTCGAGCAGGGACCTACCTGTTGCTTTCCAATCTTCATATTTCGGGTAATGGCTGGATCGAACTTAGTATCGCTGGCAGTTCTCCTGTGCGGTTTCCAGCCTCTTCAGCGGCAAAGTCGGGCAATAAGTATCTGCTGTCGAATCCCGAGAATGAGGGCGGAGGATATTTCCTTCTGAGTTGGAACGGTGGGGTGGGCGAATACAATTATGACATCGCAAATGGAGGCAATCATTTCCATTTTCAGACAGCAGAAACGACTTATATGAGCCGGTATTTAGATAAGATTATTAAAAATATTGTTCCCAGCGGTGGCCAGATCAGTATTACAAAAATAGATAAGGGCTGGGTTGAAGGATCGTTTCATGTCACAAATGCAGGTTATGGCCCATTCTTGTTGAGTCTTACTACCGCCAATGGACGGTTTCGAGCCAAAATCTTTGAAAACTAAATGCATTCTCATAAGTTATGAATATCATATCGCTAAAAACAAAAGGCAATTTGCACAGTATAAGCCGGCATCTACTTGTATTACAGTTTTTAATCTTTGCCGCAGCCTGTGGACGTGACCATATTTCCCCGACCAGATTAAGCAGTATAAAACTAGAACAGGATCTGGTTTCTCTTGGGGTGGGAAAATCTATAAAGTTGTCCGTGCAGTATACACCTTTGGAAATTAAAGATTTGGATTACGTCTGGTCAACATCGGATCCCCAGATAGCGACTGTAGCGGACGGCATTGTCTATGGTCATCAGGTCGGCGAGACCAAGGTAACGGTGTCAGTAAAGGGACAGACTTTAAAAGCGAGCACAGTGATACGCGTACTACCCATATTGCCGAATACATTGAAGTTAAGTGCCGCCAAGACAACATTGCTCGTCGGGGAGGAAATACAGATCAACCATACCATAGCGCCTGAAGATGTCTCCGATACGAATCCAGTTATAGAATGGAATAGTTCCGATACAGGTATACTCACCGTAGACAATGGGAAAGTGACGGCGGTCGGATCAGGCACAGCCCAGGTGAGTGCAGTGATTCGGGGAACGGCAATAAAAGGAGAAATCACGATTCAAATACAGCCAGTTCCGGTTGCATCTATTGAGTTGAATAAGATTCAGGCCGAAATACAAGCTGGTGCGGAGCTGCTGTTAACTGCAAGAGTGCTACCTGTCAATGCAGACCACCAGAATCTGCTCTGGTCGTCCAGTGATGAGGAGGTCGCCACAGTTACTAATGGAAAAGTTAAAGGGCTGAAGCCTGGACAGGCATTGATTAAAGTGACTGCACCGAATACCGAAAAGGGTTCAGTTTGTACCGTTATTGTAAAACCTGTTCAAGTACAGCGTATAGAACTATCATTACAGAGCTTGGTACTCCTAACGGGAGGGAACCATCAGCTTGAAGCTACCGTTCTCCCTGAAGCTAGCACCAACAAAAATATACGGTGGACCTCATCAAATAATAATATCGCAACAGTTAGCGCGCAAGGATTGGTGACTGCAAGAGAAAGGGGGACCGCGATTATTAATGCTGTGTCAGCCGCCAATTCACAGGTCTATGCGAGCTGTAACCTGAGTGTGCTAAATGATGAAGATCAGGTATATACGCAGATTACTAGTACAGGACGAGTATCGGATAACGGTTATGTAACTGCAGATTTTAACACCCTATTTGAAAATGGATCGCGCGAATCTGTTCGTTTAGTCTCCTGGGAAGTACTTTCCTATACCGGAGAACTGATAACCGGAGATTATCTGTCTCGAATAATATCGACTAGTATACAGCAAAGGCATCGTGGACAGGTCAGAAAAGTCTATCGTCCCTATGTCCGTTATGTTTTTGAATTAAAAGGAAAGCGTTACGAAAGGCGCATGGATATTTAATAACAATATGTTTCTATGTTTATTTAAGACCCCAATTCTCAAAGGGATGCGGGGTTTTAATTGATTTTTCAATACTCGTTGGGCGTTATACCGACTTGTTGTTTGAAAATGCGTGTGAAATGAGTAGGATATTTGAGCCCCAATTCATAGGCAATTTTACTGATAGTTTTTCGGTCATCAAAAATTCTATCTTTAGCCGTCTCAATTAATTTCAATTGGATTAACTCCAACGGGCTCTTTCCTGTTTCTTTTTTTACCAGATCGCCAAAATAATTAGAAAATGATTTTGAAACACAACATTATAAGATGTCAGCCTTGCTTAAGACAAGTTTTATTGACCAAATTTTAATGACTGAAAATTTCTCAGATTTGTAACCTTTTTGTTTTAGATGTACTCTATTGTTTTAGAAGCAAGAGTTTAACCTTAAAAAAAGAAACAAAATGGAAACTACACAACTAAAACAAAACGTCCAACCCATTTTTAATATTTTAAAATTTACCTTTACCATAGTTCCCGTGGTTGCTGGATTGGATAAGTTCACCAATATTCTCTGTGAATGGACGCAGTATATCAATCCTTCGGTTCTTGGCATGCTACCGTTTTCTGGTACGACATTTATGATGATCGTTGGTGTCATAGAAATCATTGCAGGGATTTTAGTGTTTATAAAACCTAAAGTTGGCGGTTTAATAGTTTCGGCATGGCTGACTGTAATTGCACTGACATTACTGGCTGGCTGGAATTTTGCTGATGTTGCTGTAAGGGATTTGGTCATGGCTATTTCAGCTTTTTCCATGACAAGATTAGCTGTAATTGCCGATAATAAGTAGATGAAAACAGAAGAAACATATACTGATAGAGAACTAGTTGACCGGGTTCTGAATAAAGAGACGGCTATTTTTGAATTAATTATCAGACGAAACAATCCATATCTGTATCGGATTGGAAGAATGTACAATTTCAGCCATGAAGATACGCAAGACTTGATGCAAGAAACGTATATTGAGGTGTTTACCCATTTAAGTCAATTTGAGGGTAGATCATCATTTCGAACCTGGATTTCCAAAATAATGCTTAATCAATGTTATAGAAAGACTCAAAAGTGGTATTCAAAGCATATGGAATCTCTCGAAAACAACAGTCGGACAATTTCAGATCTGCATAATGCGGAAACATCAAACCATGTGATGAATAGAGAACTAAATTCAGTCATTGAAAAAAGCCTGCTCAACATTCCTGAAGAGTATAGGACAGCTTTTACCTTAAGGGAGATTAACGGATTAAGCGTCCGGGAAACTTCAGAGATATTGGAAATCAGCGAAAGTAACGTAAAAGTCCGTGTAAACAGAGCGAAAGCTTGCTTAAGAAAGGAAATAGAAAAATTTTATGTCAAAGAAGATATTTTCGAGTTTAACTTGATCTACTGTGATGCAATGGTGTCCTGTGTGATGAATAAAATCAAGAGAATATAAACTAACAGAACTCAATCAATCCAAAATAACAAAGCAGCAGAATTCTCGCTGCTTTGTTATTTTCTAATATGGGAATGAAATTGTCTTTGTTAAGCGATAGAAACCCCGCAATAATACTGTAGGCTTTTCGGCTCCAAGTAAATTGAAGTAGTCAAGACCTAGTCTTAAATTAGCAACTTGTAAAATAGGTCAGAATTATGACTGGACAAGAAAAAATCATTAAGAGCAAACTGGGGGGGGGAGAATTTTTCCAGCATTTAAGGAATGTACTAAGAGCCTGTAAAGTAACTATTTTGGTAAATTCATAAGTAGTTCCTTTGCAGGTACTTCTTGAATTTTACCATCAACTTTTACCACCAAACTCTCACCCTTTGCAGCACTTTCTTCTGCCAATTTTCGTAAAGCCTTTTGCACTCCTAAACGAATTCGTTCAGCAAGATTGATATTTTCAATATTTACCTTATCGTTCATTATGGTATTTGGATTTTAGTGTTGACCAAATTTCGCTATTTGAAACGAATTCTCCAAATTTATCACCTTGAGCAATTATTTCGGGTATTAGATCCATGTTATCAAAAACCAACCATCGATCACATATCGGAATATAAATGTTAAACAGGTTTTCTAAACCACGATGATATCGTCTTTCTATCACATCAGACGGAATATTGTGTCCTCCGTTTTCTACTCTCTTCTTTACACGTTGTATGGCTAGTGAAGGCGAGTCGAGCCAAAAATAGAGTACAGTGATTGAATAGCCCAGTTTTTGAGCTTCGATTACTAAATTTTTATAGCTTCGAGTGGAGAGCGTTGTTTCAAATGCAAAATCAGCTTTATTCTTCATCAATTCCGCTATACGCTCCAACATAATTCGTCCAGCTGATACAGCTACGCTTTGCGGGTTGAAAGGAGAAATACCTGCTGCTATGTTGTCGGCATTTACAAATTCCCTGCAATCTAATATCTCCGGTAACACGGTGTAACTAGCGGTTGTTTTTCCTGCTCCGTTGCAGCCAGAGATAATGTAGATATTTGGCATATGCTGTTTTTTTGTTAAAATAGGGAAAATTGACCAAATTTTAATTTCTTATTTAAAATTGGTTATTTCATAAAGGTAGTTTACTCACTTCAAAAGCGGAAGGAAGCATACCAATATCAACATTCCAATAGCAGCCAATCTTGTCATCGGCACCACTGTCTTTAGCGATACAGGGGCGAGCTATGTAGACTTCTTTGGTGGTCGCTCTACCAGCTATGAGAAGAAGATGCAGGAGATGTACAAGCGCGTTACCGAAACGCTCAAGCAGCGTGCACAGGCAATACGTGCTGATGCTATTATTGGGCTTAGTGTAGATATCGACGAAATTTCAGGAAAGGAGAGCCAGATGTTTATGATTACTGCAGTGGAAAAAACGATTATAACTGGTCGTTTAGTTGGGGATGTTATAAATTCTTAAGACATTGTCGCATAAAGGGGGTAAGTTAAAAAATATATGGAGTTCAGTTATGTTCGTTATAATTAGATAACAGTAAAAGCCGTTTAATTTTTAAATCGGAATAAGTATGCGGTACGTAACCGAGAAAGATAAAAAGCTGGCAATCGATGACTTAAAGGCGCGTATAAAGGTAACAAAGCAATAGGTTATGAAAGTCTTTAGGCTTTCGAAGAAAAATGGGGCAAGAATAATCCTAAAATTTTTTTTGTTGTTAGGTAAAAAAAAATCTATTAAAAAACATGCCGTTAAAGGTATTTTTTAATAATATTTTGTAAATTCATATAGCCATATTACAGTTAGCTACTGTAGTCTATTCAATTAATAACCTATAAATTTAAGTTATGAGCGATCGTGTTTATAATGCCTGCCGTAAAGAGATCAATGGTCATGGCAAACCACCCATTGAATTTCTAGACACGTTGATCGATACGATCAACAGCCTACCCGACGAAGTTTTCGAACGAAACAATAAATATGACATTTATAGTGTCATGAATGGTGTATTGGGGCCATACAATGACCTGAAGCACCGTCGAGCGGTTATGTGCGAGGTGCTGAGAGTGGTTGCTGCCTTTGAATCCGATTGGGACTGGAATGAGGGAGAGGATAAAAACAAGCCCGTAGAAAAGAAGACAAAAGAAGCAGAAGAGACAGGAGCATTTCAGGTTTCCTGGGATTCCATGTCGACGGATAACAGTCTTAAGACCTGTGTGGAAAAGTTGGCTGGAAGCCTAGCTGTAGATACTTTTATTGCATCAATGAAAAGCAACCATCAGCTCTCTATAGAATACTGCGCGAGGTTGTTGCGATTTGATACGACATGGTGTTATACGATCAACACAAAGAGTATGGTCATCAGTAATGTCAGAAAATCAGCCGTTGCAGAGTTTGAAAATTTTCTCACTACTGATACTGTATCCGCTAAACTCTCGAAATCATCGAATAACGATGGGCCATGCATCCAGAAACTATTAAATATAGCTATAGATAACGCGAAACTTAAAGATGTGCAAGCGAGGGCTGCTCATAAACTTTTTGTCTATGACGGGGAGAAATACCCAGCCAATGGATGTGCTATCACACTATCCATATTGCTTCAGGATGCAGGAATAGCCGTCAAAGATATCTATAGAGCCATAGATCTAACCAATATATTGCGCGATAACCGAGGATGGAAACTGATCAAGGTGGGCGACCAACAACCTGGCGATATTGGTACAACCTGCGGAACGAAACCAAATCATGGATACGATCACATTTATCTGGTGGTTAAGAGGGGTGATGCAGATAAGATGATCATTGCCGACAATCAAGATACAGTTGTGCATGAACGCTATGCGAGTGGCAATCAGAAGAAAACACCTACAAAATATTTTCTTAGGGCAGCTCAATAGAATCTACATGGTTGTATTGAAACCTATCTATGTTTATGCCAATATTCTTGAATTAATATAGAGGAAGGCTATTATTAACTTTAAATAAGTCTATTATGAAACAATTTACTACAGCACTTGTTGTATCCCTTATTTTAATGGTAACCCTGTCAAAAGCCCAATTCGTTTCTACATATAACAGTAATTTTGGAAATGAAAAGAAAATTGAAGTTCCAGATAGGGCGAAGTTTGTCGAAGATGCCGGAATCTATTTAAGTGACGATGCAAAAACTTATCTTGACGATATGAGGTTCCCTATCGGAATTATAGAGCCTGAGTTGGCTTATAGTTTTCAGCAACAATGTCGAGAGCGCAGCAATATTGCGCGAGGTATGAAATCTGAAATAACTAAGCTTGTTGCTTTAACGCAGGTGCAGAAACTTAGAAAAGCAGAAGACCTAATGAAGGACCTTAAGATTACTTATTTATCCTCAAATAAGGTTGAAAAATACCTATTAATGGATAATGAGGAGGTCAATCTGGAAGTTGTCGGCCTTGCACAAGAGATAAAATGCCTTGATGAAGGCTATGAATACTATAGAACGATCAATTCAATTGACGGTAATCCAAAGATTAGACGCCGTTTTTTTCCTTTGCGAAGTACATCTCAGGCTGCTTATTTTTATTTTGGAAATAATGGAGAAAAGAAAATTAGTCTTGTTCAGGATGTGATGTTCCAGCGGAATTATGACGGATCAAATTCGTTGAATTCGGAGATATTATCGGGGGTTTTGCCAATTCCCACTTTCCCCATAAAAATGTCTATTGGCAGTACGGTTACGCAAGTTGCAGACAAAGTGGACAGTACTGAAGTAGCTGCAAACAAACTGCCATATGGTGGATTTTTCAATCTGACAATGTCTATCCCCTTATTTTTCTCCAGTACAATAGTCGGAGAAGACAAGCACATGATTTTTTATCTTCCTATAGAAAACCGCTTTAACATTGACGAGGTAAAGGATGGAAGATCATTGGGTAACACGTATCATTTCAATGAAATATCAGCATCCTTTTTAGCATCAATTGATCTTGTTCAATCTACTAAGACTGCCGACAATGTCAATATCTTTGCTGGAGTGAAAGGTGCATATTATAGCGGAAATAGCAAATTTTCGGATAAAGTGGGGCATCATGATTTTAGTCTTCTTCAAGTAAACGCAGGAGTTAAACTTGCTAAGAAATTTACTATTGCTATCAATATTCCATTGTCTTCTTCTGCAAGTAATATTATTAACAACCAATCGGGTAGCATAGCACTAAAATTTGAACCGAGTGGCAGCGATAATTAACTAAATAACAGTTATGAAAAAAAATCTTTGTTTGATAATAACTTTGTTTGTCTGTTTCAGTTTATCTGGACAAATAATAAATTGCCCAGCCAACAATCAAAAAGGATACAAATGTGGAAATGTTGAAGAAAAGATATTAGAAACAATTGCTCGAAATGATTATGAAATGAAGTCACATTTCAATGTTAGGCTTTTAAATCGTCTTAGAAAAGATAGCGACAACGAAAGAGCTGCAAAAATTATTGAATTATGTAATAAAGTTCTGAATGATAAAGATTTTTGGAATGCATTAGAAAATTATAAAGGATATAAATATGCTGTTTTTGAAAATGACAATGGAAAACGATCAATTTCAGGAGTTCAAATTACAAATAGTTTAATTAACGGTAACCCCGACGACCCATCACGACCTTCAAAAGTTGATATACCTATTGATATTGAGCTTTATGGTGCTTCTTTCAGAATGCCGTTTGAAACAGCTCTGGCTAAAGAAATAGGAGATGGTAAGATTTATAACAAAAAATGGTTCTTTCGTGTCTCGCCTATTGACTATATTGGATCAAACTGGATTCACGAATTTTCACATAGTAAGGGGCTAAAGCATTGTTATTACTGCCATGAAGAAAGAGATTATTCTATCCCATATGTAATTAATAGGATATTTGTTGAAGTTGCAAAAAAGTATATTTAAACCAAAGATACCCTATTGTAGTAAATTCCGAATTAAGTCGTGCAGCGATTTTTCACCGCTTGGGTTGTGTATAAATGCTTTTCAGTATTCCATTAACTGATAGGTTATTCTGCCATATAGGATAACACCAGCTTCAAGCAATAACTTTTCATAATGTTGATGGATTTCTTCATCCGGCAAGATAGCTGTGTAATCACAAAATCCATCCAGGGTCATATTGATTGCTCCAATTACCTTTCTCATATCAATCAGATTTTAGTACAACTAAAGATACAATATTTTGAAATTTAATAGATTAAAGTAAATTACTTGTACAATTTTCTCTTGATAATTTGGAATATTGATTTAAAATTTCCGTAAATTTAATAGTATAATAACTACGCCATGAAAAACCCTATTTTGCTAGCATTACGATGCTGTGCGCTCCTAAGTTTTCTATTTAGCTTTACCTGTTATGCTCAAAATTCTAAGCCTTCTGGATCCACACAGAATTCAGGGAATGGAAAGACCATCCTAAAACAGGCAGATATTTATGTAGCTGGTTCCTGTTACAATGAAAATACACAAAAGCATACTGCTGTATACTGGAAAAATGGGCAGCCAGTAGCACTTACTGATGGGCAAAGTGATGCCGAAGCGATCTGGATTGCTATTGAAGGGAACGATGTCTATGTCGCGGGCAATGTCGGAGGACAAGCCGTTTATTGGAAAAATGGGCAGGAGATAAGGTTAAGAAAAGATGAAAAGGATTTCAATACCGCTTATTCTATGATGGTTAAAAATGGCGACGTATATGTGGCTGGATTTTTAAGAGACTATCGTAGGACACCATATGATGTAGCGGTGTACTGGAAGAACGGACAGCCTGTGGAGCTTCCTGTCAGTAGCAATCATTATACCTTTGCAACTTTCATAGCTGCAGTAGATGATGATATATACATTATTGGAACTAATTCAGCGCACGAGGTTTTGTATTGGAAGAACGGCCAAATAGTAGAGACAATTAATGAATTAAAAGATGTATCAGCCATAGCCCAAATTAAAGGCAATACTTATGCTATAGGTAAAACACAAAGCGGGCAACCTGCCTACTGGAAAAACGGTCGCACCGAAAGTCTTTCCTCTATACTTGGCCTTGCTACTTGCGTTGCTGTATCAGGTAGTGATGTATATGTAGCGGGTGTTGATGACAGTAATGGGAACGGCTATGCTTATAAGGACGAGACTGATGTGGGTAAATGCTGGAAAAACGGACAATTATTGGCGAATCTCAAAGATACTGAATATACGATCTATAAACCTCTCTCTATGGCGGTTTCGGGTAATGATGTATATATTGTGGGTTATGCGTATAATGGCACTAATATAGCGCCCCCAAAAGTGATGAAGAACGGTCAAATCATAAAATTACCTAAGATTGAGGGAACTTCGTGGTCCGAAACAAATTTCGTAATGTCAAGCGGAGGAGGTGAGCATGCTACAGAAAAGCAAAATAAAATTGCCACAAAGAATGATAATGCAAATGCTTCCCCAAGCATTGTAAAGGAAGATTTAAATCCCAAAGAAAAGGAAGCTAATGATTTTTTTGAGGAAAATAAAAAGAAACCTGGTGTTATCACCTTGCCGAGCGGTTTACAATATGAAGTTATCCGTCAAGGCACGGGTCCTAAACCTGCGGTTTCGGATCAAGTGAAGATAATTGGCACAAAGACGATTATGTCTGGAAAAGAAGTTTTGAGCGTAAATAGATATGATTCCCCAAGCATAGCAGAAATCGATATGCTTATTCCAGGACAAACACAAGCTCTTTTACTGATGAATGTAGGTAGCATATATAAATATTACATTCCCCCAAAACTTGGTTACCCTGCTCAAAAAAGTCGGGGAGCAATATATATTTTCGAAACGGAGATGTTGGAAATTGTGAAATAACTATTAGAATGTAAAGTTGTAATTAGTTCTCTTGGTAAGATTTTTTGGATTATTGTTCTAACATTTTCATAATTTAATAATAAAAACTACGCCATGAAAAACCCTATTTTGCACGCATTACGATGTTGTGCGCTCTTTAGCTTTCTATTCAGTTTTGTTTCTTACGCCCAAAACAATAAAACTACCTCTTCAAAATCTAGTCCATCGATCAGTCAAACGGATGCTTACATAGCTGGAAGCTGGTATGACAGGAAAACAGGTCAGACCTTTGCAGCATACTATAAAAATGGCAAACCTGTAGTTCTTAAACAAGGGCAGGGACCAACCCAATTTTCAACTGTTTCATTAGGTAGATCTATTGTTTTAAATGACAATGATATTTATGTTGCAGGGAACATACTGGACGCTGAAGGCCATAGTTTGGCTGCTTATTGGAAAAATGAACAGTTTCAGCCAATACCGATCAAGATTGATCAATATGGGAATAAACAGACATCTTTTGTTAGCGGAATTGAAATTTCTAATGGAAATATTTTTATGTTTCCCTGCCAACCTGGTACTTTAGATGAATACTATTTCTTTAAAAATGGGCAGGAAACGAACTTTCCAAATGAAGTCCCAGCAAGTGTGATAAATGATCGTGTGCATTTCGTGTCGGGAAACGATGTGTATGTGGCAAATTCTACCGACGAGGCGGCTTATTGGAAAAACGGCACTAAGGTGACATTGGATAATACATTGCATCATCCCAACAGTGTACAGGTTTCGTCCATATTTGTTTCAGGAAGTGATGTATATGTTTCTGGTTTTAAATCGTATGCGTCTAAAGGTGCAGATAATACAAATAAGCAGATGGCCCTTTATTGGAAAAACGGACAGGAAGTCATACTCTCAACGGGAACTGGCCGTTACGCAACTAGATCAACCAGATCTATTTTCGTGTCTGGCAATGATGTATATGTTGCCGGAATGAGCACGGATCCTAACACAGGTGAATCCATGGCCGTTTATTGGAAGAATGGGCAGGAAGTTGTTTTGGCTAAGGGTCCAACTTTTACACAGGCATTGGCCATAGCAGTTTCAGGAAGTGATGTATATGTTGCTGGGGAGAACTCCAATAGAAAAGTGTACTGGAAAAATGGACAGGAAATCAATCTTACGGACTGTGCTGAAATAAGCTCTATGGTGGTATCAAAAGGGAATGGGAATGTACCTAATTCGACATTAAACAATGTTTCTATGAATAGTACTTCAGATTTAATTTTGAAAGAAGAAGCTGATCAATATCTAGCGGAAATGAGAAAAGTTCCTGGAATGATTGAAACTAAAAGTGGTTTACTGTATCAAGTATTGAAAGAAGGAACTGGACGTAAGGTAAGCGCAACCGATAGAGTAGATGTAAACAATCTAATCAGTTTTCCAGGAGGAAAGAAGATCAATCACTATGTCGGAGGAAGGCATTATATAAGTGTTGAAAATTACAACAGACAAAAGGGAATGCAGGAGGCCATTCCGCTTTTAAGAGAAGGGGGGAAATATAGATTTATTATTCCCTATAATCTAGCAGATGGCAAAACCGGCTCGGGAGACATTCCGCCGTACCAAGTATGGATACGCGATGTGGAAGTATATGAAATTGAAAAATGATTTAGGAATGGATTATTAATTCTATTTTTTTAATCCAATGGAATTATTATTTAAGTCAGAGGATCTCGAAATGTATTATGATGAGAGCCGTGATATTTTTCTGGGTAAAATGGGATAATTGTAATAACGCTGAAAAGTTGATCACCGGAATCAAAGAGTATGATGCGATATAGTATTTTCTTATAGTATTACGAGGTTGATGAGTGAAGTCTATTTTCGGTATTTCCACATATAGAACAATAGAATTCCGCCAACGATTGTTCCTAGACCCTGTGCCCATATAATAACCCAGTCATCCTTTAGAAAGCCATATATAGTCCATAGGAAAAAGGAAATAAAGGATGTAACAAATAAAACGGTCGAGATGCCCTCCGTTGATTTTGACTTTCTAATTTTTTGGATCTGCTCGGGAAAGCCAATAAGCTTAATCGCATAGGAAGCAACGAGCGTTAAGATACCAAAAATCTGTATTGCCAGTTCTTTACTCATACAGGTCGTATTAAAATTGATTTCCTTATCTTGTTATTCCCTTTTTTGGAATCAGGCATTTGCCCGATGACATGCCAGCCGGTTTCAGATGTTATTTTTTTTGCTGCCTCATTAGAAAGGGCTACAAACCCTATGATATATTCAAGTTCACTCTTTTCTGCTTCTGCCATTACATGTTTCAATAAGAGTCTTCCGACACCTTTAAGCCTGTTAGATTTTGAAATATAAGTACTACTTTCCGCAAAAGCATGTTCCCTGAAAGGATTATTGGATACCCTGATTAAAGACTGCCAACCCAATATTTTTTCGGTTTCATCAACAGCCAGCCAAAAATTGAAAATACCCTTTCTATTAAAAAAATTTGAAGCAAATTTTTTACGTATTTGTTCCATTTTGAAAGCGCTTTCGTCAAAAGAGTTGCTAATGCCTTCAAGCCAGATCTGATAAATCTCGTCAAAGTCTCTGTCCTTAGCCAATCGGATTTCAATATTTTGCGCTGTCATGGCTTATAATAGTTTTGATTCATTAAAATTGCCTCACCAGTCACCTTCAGTTCCCTGGTACGTTTATCAATGATTTCATTGCGGTAACGGACTCTGTTTTTGTCCAGCAGTAGTTCTGTAACTATAAAGACAGCTGTATATTCCATATCGGCAAAAATAGGTTTGATATATTTTGCGGATTGACTGATCAAAATATGTCCGTCAGGATAGAGAAGCGTTCCATAAACTTTAGAAAATACACTAATACTGAAATAGCCATGGACAATACATTTTCCAAAGATCGAATCATTTCCATAGGTCTCTGTCACATGAACCGGATTCGTGTCACCTGATAATTCTGCATATTTTAGGACCTGCTCCTGGGAAAAGGAAAAGTCATATTCAAATGTATCGTTAAGCTGTGGTTTCATGGTCAATGTGGTCGTTGGCAATAATACTTATGTCATATTTTTTAAATAAACAAATAGGTTTAGCCATAGGTAATTATGTTTTTCATATGTTTTAGATGGGTGAATTTAACAGGAATAAATTGAATAGAAAATACCCACAAGTGGGTATTTCTCTTATCCCAAAATAGGATTATATTTAGTTACCTAATAAATATTAAACATATTGTAATTCGTTAGCTATTAAAATTAATAACCATGACAAAAGAGAATTTTTAAAAAACTCTGTTGGTTTCACATTGGGCGTATTTTTAAATCTTGAATCGATGCATAAGGAATACCATTTTTATCAAATTTGTTTAACTCCAAATTTCCGTTATTCAATAGTTCTTCGATATAAAGGGTTTCACTCTCAGTAATTAATCCTCCATAATATTCCAATAGC
>Ga0308161_1002189_pt1 | contig 21375 bp, 16 predicted proteins | sample PhyFR2_FD_201034 | JGI IMG/M metagenome (GOLD analysis project Ga0308161, IMG submission 201034) | Phyllosphere microbial communities from UC Gill Tract Community Farm, Albany, California, United States - DLSLF.R2 | ecosystem: Host-associated > Plants > Phyllosphere > Unclassified | place: USA...
AGTAAGGAAGTGGGCAGATCTCATGGCCACCGGTGGGCAGTTCTACTGGCCGTCAGTGGGCACTTTCGTGGCCGCCTACGGGCAGTTTTTCATGGCCGCTTACATACCTCTCCCCAGAGGACATACCCATAAACGGGGCTACCGAGACCGCCGAACTTGAGATGATGCCGATTTATGGCGCCGTAGAACGAATAGGGGAAGCAGCCACGCGGACGCGGGAACGGCCATTGTCAGCTGCTTAGGACGCCAAGCCGTCACAATGGCTCACTTTTCGACCGTCACCGACAACGAGTTACTGCTGTTCACGTTCATCATCTGGTTCATTGCCTCCGATTATCCCGGCGAAGCCACCCGCCAAGGCACTCACGGTGCCGAGAATTGCCGCGAGCATGGCTCGCTTTAGCGCTCGCCGGGAGAAAGTCACCTGTTCGTCGGCCTTGTGTTCCGGCTCCGGCTCCTTCTGCTGCTCCAGGGACTCGGCCAGCCTTTACCTATCAGCGTCTAAATTGCCGCCGACCTCTGGATCTTGCGGTCCTGGCCGCGGTCCGATTGGTACCACTGGCCGTCGTTGATGCTGGTTTGGCCGTCTTTCACCTCGATCGCGGTCATCCCCACATCGGGCCTGGGCCAGCCGGTCAATTTCAAACACGTTTCTAGCATCAGAGACCTGGGCGGAGTGGGTCAGGACAAACGTCTTTCGGGTCCCTGCGAACGGTCCATTCGGCACAGAACTCTAGTGTGAGGCGGTTCGTCGACTGCCAAGGAGGATCTGTATTGTATGACCAATGCATAGAGGTGTAACAGGCAAACCGTGGACTGACGAGGAAATTTCGGCAGTCGTGGAGAGTTATTTTGAGATGCTAACCATGGATAGCGAAGGGCGATCCTTCGTCAAGGCGGCCATTTATAGAGATTTAGCAGTCAAGATTGGCAGCCGCAACACGAAATCCGTCGAACGCAAGATGTCCAACATCAGTGCCGTGTTAGTCTCCTTGGGGTTCCCCTATCTTCGTGGATTGGCGCCTTCGAGCAATTATCAGCGCAGCCTTCAGGTATTTGTGCAGGCCGAACTCAAGCGAAGCCGGATCGTCGAGTAGCGAGTTCCCGCCGCGGTATTTCAAGAGGGGCCCGAGTTGCAGGGCGCTTGTCCCCAACTAACCAGCGAATTACTGCTTCAGACGGGATTTAATACATGTCCCTTTCCTGTACTGCTTTATCAGCACCTGTCAGTTGAAACTCCGTAGTCATCTCTGCTGTGCTCTCGGCAAAGTCCCGGGGGCTTCTGAACAAATATTGCGAGCTTGTTCAGAAGCCCCAGGAGCATATGTGACGAGAAGGTCTTCCTAACGGGGTAGGCGATAGAGCGAAACGGACATAGCTGGGGATACTACTGGGGGAGCAGGGCGGCATACATCATTCAGGCATTGCGCTGAAGGCTGCGGAAAAGGTTCACGACATGGCTAGGATTTCGGTCGAGCATAAACGAATCAACATAAACCACTCCATCCAAACCGTCCTGTTCCGCATGGATTTGTGCCGTTGCCTTTGCAAGTCTGTCTGACAAAAGGGCAGCTTCTCCTGATTCCAATGGATGGCGCAATATCACCGCTATGCGTCCTTCCGCTGGTTTGTCCCATAATGCGCAGGCGGCGAAATCATTCTGGAGTGCGGAAACGTTGTAGACCGCCGCCCAGTTCTTTATTGCTTGCCGTTGTTTGTCTAGCTCAACAGTCAGACGTCGGCCGTCTAGAACTTGTTTAAGGTCTCTGGCCAGGCGCCAGTCAAGAAGCGCGTGGTATGCCATATTCGAGTAATCGCGCAGACAGCGGTAGCACGAAGACGAGCACTCCAGTGAGTGCTCACCCGCAAGCTCGTCCAGGTATGTGTCAACCTCCGCGAGAAATTCGTCGAGGATTTCGGGGCTTCCCAGGTGGCTGCTGAAGCCAGCGCCGTTCTCCAAGGTGTCAGCAAGGAAAGCAAACGTGGTGGGCTGATCGTCCTTGAGTCCGGTGTAGATTCCCGCGTTGAATTCCTGAGATTGTATGTCCAGCTTTTTGGCAGCCACTGTCCTCATTAGGAAGCTCAATGAGTACCAAGCGGCGCGGCGGCCTTGAATAGAGTCATACGGTCCGTGTGGTTGAGGTATTCCGGTGCTCAGATCCAGCCGCAGCCCCTGCGATTTGATCACGGCTGAACGAGGTCCGTAAAACAGGAAGTCTGTCGGTTGAATGGTTCCCAAGGCAGCAGCGATGGAAGGTCCGGACTGGTCGGTGTGCACCGCGCTGGTCCCATCAGGAGCTATGGCTAAGTAGCCGCCCCAATAATCGTTTGGAAGGGCTTGTTTAAACTGGAAGGATTTGCCGGAGTTGTCGTTGATTACGTACCTCTTCCCGCGGCCCGAATATGCGACTGAACTGGGAAGTGAAACGGAGAGCAGTCTTTGGAGGTCGGCGACAGCCCGAGTCGAGGTCGACTTGGGTGACCAGGAAAAATTGCCGTCGAAGTCTCGAGGGGTACCTGCGCGATATCCTTTGGGCTCCCGGAGATCGATGGTGCTGAAGATTCCGGAGTCAGCGCCACACTGGGGGCAAGGGTCTCCTGCGTATTCTGAGTCTGATGGTTTTTCTTCCACGTATGCACACTGCCTGCAGACGTCGATTAGTCGTTGGTCTCCCAATGCATTGTCTTCAGCGGCGACCGTGCGGCCAGCGGGGTAGAAGGAGGCCGCTCCAATCACAGAGTAAATTTTCCCGTCGCGTACAAGCTCACTGCCCGGAGCGAACTGGTTGACTGCCATCGCTGCATCGCGGTCAATGACATTGTCGGGCGGCCAGGGGAAAGCGGAGCTTGGTATCTTAAGGTAAAGGTCGCGAACTTTCGACGGGAAACCGAACATCGGCAGGAGACCGCTTTCGGCCAACCGCTGGCTGAGGTCGGAGTGGCCGGGGACGTCACTGAATGCAACCAAGGAAATGTCCTCAACCAGGGACGAGATACTGGCACGAGCGGCATCCAAGTCGTCTTGGCCAAGGCACGTGTACGTGGATAGGCCGGTCACCGCCTCCTCAATTTTTGACCGGTGATCATCGAGCCACCGACTTAGCAGTGGCTTGACCTTGGCCCAGTCCGATACCAACCCGAATTGGCCGTGTGTGTTGTTACCCAGTCCGGAGAATTCGTCATCCATGGAAAGGACGTCGGTAAAGTCGATAAATGCACGCCGAAGGACTTCACTTCTCAAAGCACGCGTATATATTTCTGGACGGTTGAGTGCGAGGTAGGGCTTCGGTGTTGGCTCATTGGTGATGAGTTCGGGCCGACCAAAGTAATACTCGTCGTGGCTGCGGCCCCTGCACACGGTGAGTGATACGGCCATGGGCGTCAGACGTCGGCCGGCACGCCCTACGCGCTGCTGGTAGTTGAAGCGGCTAGGCGGCATGTTGGCCAAGATGACGGAATCGAGGGCGCCTATGTCGACGCCAGCTTCCATCGTTGTGGTGACAGAGAGTAGCTCAATCCCATCGGACTTCTTGTTCTCCGTTTGGTTGAGGAAAACATTCTGGAACCGGGCTTGTCGGGATTGGGCGGCCAGCCGATCGGTTTGGCCGGTAAGCTCAGCCGCTGTGAGTCGGAACTGGCCCTGTTCATGCGTGGCCTTATGACCGTAATAGTCCAGTTCTGTCCCGTGAGCAGTTGCTTCTGGGAGGTCTTTGCCACAGTAAGTGCACAGCCCGCATCCGTACACCAGGTGCCGACGTCTGCAGTTCTGACATCTCCACTCACTGCTGGAGGGCTGGTAGATGGTTGCCTTGTCGGCGTGGATGAGGAAGTCCGATACTGCGTCGCCCCATGCCTTCCGGACCGACGTTTGAACGTCATCGATGTCCATGTCGAACTTCACCGCGACTGACTGCCAGAAGGTCTTAAGCTTCCTCGGGGGCGTGTCGGATACATTTCTCATACCGGCGAATCGGCGCATTCCTGCAAGAATGCGCAGGCTGGACTGTGCCATGGCAGCCGGTGAGGATGGAACATTCTCAGCGGTGGCGACAGATCCTACGAGTCCAACCCAACCTAAACCTAGAGACTCGTAGTCGCGTCCTACCCCGGAAAACAGCCCGTCAATAATCTCCTTCTGCAGGTTTTTGTCTATGGCACCTTCGAGTTTCTTCTGGGCAGTGGATAGGTCTGTTTTTCGTGCTGGTGAAGGATCCCAGCGGTAGATCTGCGACCAGGATGAGGGGCACTTCTCGTCAGTTTGCTGGAGGGACGCGGATGGGCCGCCCGGATTTATGCCCATTTCGACTAGCCGCTGACTAACACGGTCAGTGAGTACGGGAAGTGAAGGGGACTGAGCAAGCACGCGTATGGCTTCCTCTTCCGGCACGTCACTCTCAAGGTCCCACACATCCTGCAAGTGGGTGAACGCGTTCAGATCCTTGGCGCGCAGACGTCTAATCGCATCCTTAGACTCTGGGGTTTTCTTGCCATCGACTATATGCAACTTTGCTAACGAAATATCGGCCAAAACCTGATCTGCTGCCGCAAGTTCTGTACGGAGGAGCAACCGCAAAAGATCCTGGTAATGCCTGAGGCTGATTCCGGACGATAACTTGGCCGCGTCCTGTCGGCTGTCAGTGAAGACGATGGTTTTCCGGTTCCGGGGCTCGAGGTCTTGGAGCAGTTCTGTGATGAGCACCTGATTTATTTTCTCGAAACCGGTACGCATCGCCCGAATGGGTGATCTTTGACGTTTTTTGTCTGTAGACGCCACGGGCCCCTCAGCCGTATGGGTTATCTCCCAATCGTCCGCGCAATTAGGGCACCTCGTCGGGAACGGCGATAACTGCTCGGGGTTGCGTTTGAACTCGCCCGACTTCTGGCCGCGCCTGTTTGCCGGTGTGGCCACCTGGAACGTCCAACCTGTGTGGTCGTTACTTCCGGTCGGACGGAGCTCGCCAGTCTCAGGCCTGAGGATTGAGCGTCGAAATGCGTACTCCACTTTTTTGCCGTCTGCAGTCCATTCTCGGTTCTCCAGATCCGGGCTCTGCTTTTGAGGCCAGTAGAGAAGGTAGTTATTGGCTGTTCGCTCGAGACCCACCTGATCGGGTAGATGTTCTATGTCGGACAGGTCTGCCAACAGAGTTACTGACTTTCCCGGAGGCTGGGTCGAGCCGGTAGGTACGTATCCTCCCAGGAAGACGTCTCCGCAATTTTGGCAGTACAGGAATTCAAGGACCCTGGAGCCGCATACGCACCGGCTGACGGGTTCTGAGTACAGCCGCCCTACAGGTCGCGTATGACTGTCTGCTTCCTGGACTTCAGGACAGCCCGGGTCAGTGCAGGCCCACATGCCCGGCACATTGCGGAAAAAAAGATGGCTTCGGAGGAGAGGCCATTTGACCCCGCTCGTGTTCTCCGGAGACGCTGCGGCGGCCTTCAAAAGCTTTTGCACTGCCCGTCGGCGAAATCTTTCAGTCAGCGAGGGGAATAGGTGATGCTCCATCTGCTTCAGGGACTTTGCCTGCGGTTTCGATTGGGGCCGCCCGTTTTCATCTAGGAAAAAGACGTTACTGAGGGCACTGGCTGCCGCGAGCTCGTCCGTGTGCTCGGGAGTTCTCTCCGCGCTTGCAAATGCCGTTTCGGACAGATCAAGGGCCGGATCCTGTGAGCGGATCAGATGTCCGGAAAGGAAGTCGAATGACTCGCGCGGCACACCAAAGAATCCCTCGACGAAGGCTTCGTCCCGATTGGATTCCAATGAGGCGGAAGCTGCAATGACCTGGAACTGGCTGGAGTTCTCAGCCAACCCAAGCCTCATCTTCAGGTTGCGGATAAGGAGCGCGACTTCTGTGCCGGCGGTACCTCTGTAGGAGTGCAGCTCGTCGACGATGAATGTGAATCGATGCTCGGAGCTGGCTTCGAGCCACTCACGAGTTGAGTCGAAGTACCGACTGTCACGCTCGCGAAGGAGCAGGACGTTGAGCATCGAATAATTCGTGATGAGGATATCGGGGGCGGCATGGGCCATGTCCCACCGGGAAACCATTTCAGCTCCGCCAAGATTGGGCATGAAGTACTTAGACTCATCATCGAGTTGCTGCATCTGGGTGCTGCGGTGATCGATATCCTGAAGATAGGAGCGCAAATTTCCCACTGCGACTTTGTTGTCGAGTGCTCCTGTGACGGGCGTTGCCCCGGTGTACCGACCGAAGTAAAAGCGGTGTCCGCGCCTATGCTTATCTAACCAGTTCCGGGCCGTGTCACTGTCCAGTGCTTTTCTCAACCGGATCAGCTGATCGTCAACCAGCGCGTTCATGGGATACAAAATGATGGAGCGAACGGCTTTGGTCCGTCCCGTTTCTGTGTCCCGGTGTGGAACAAACGGACCGTTGGAGCGTCTCCACCATGGGGTGAAGGATGATCCGCGACCGGTCCAGGAGCTTGATTCTGTTAAAAGATTGGACAGTAGGGGCAAAAGAAAGGCTTCGGTCTTACCTGCACCGGTGCCCGCGGTCACCACCACGTTGCGTTTGTCCTTTACGACCGATATTAGGGCTGCCTCTTGGTGCGTGTACAGCTCCCGACCTGTAGGGATGAGGCCGGACCGCGCGAACTCAGCCAGGTCCCTGGAGGCGTTGGCTTGTCGTACTGAATCCTCAAAGGACCGGGTGGATGCCTTGTATTCGGGGCGCAGTTCGATGAAGGGTTCCCTGTAGACGCCGTTGTCTTTGTCCAGGATCCGACGTCGTTCGGCCTCGAGGTTTTCATCAGCGAGTCCGAACGGTGTGTCGTAATAACGAAAGTATGACTCCCGCAGGTGGTTAAACGTTTCGACTATGTCCAAAGGCATTATGTCGTCTTTCTGTAGATCGGGCGGAAACGCAGCATGTTCTCTAGCGCACTTGCAGATGTTGATGAATGGATCGGGCCACGGCTAGAGCAACGGAGTTAGGCACGTTGTCGTATGCCCACGTTCCGTCCGGAGCCTTGACGGCGTTGACCCCACTGCACAGGGCAAGTGCTCGCTGGTGTTGAACTGGTAGCGGGAGGGCGCCGTTGACATGGAGTGTCCCGATGGGATCTTCGTCGACATCTTCGAAAATCTTCAGCTGGAGGCACCTGCTGTCCACCTCGGACATGGTTAGGCACATACCTTCGGCATAGCCGATAGAGGACCAGCGTCCAGATCTGAGCAACCAGTATTGCCACCGTCCGTTCACTTTCTGTTTGAACAGTCCGTCTCTGCGGAAAGTTTCAACCTGAGTGAATTCCCGCTCGAGGACGTTGAACATCTCAACTGCTGAACCGTAAGTGTTGGGCCCCGCTGCCCGAGCCCCTAGAGCGAGCAGAGGGAGATTCGCGGCCAAGTCCAGGGCAGCACAGGGAATGAACTTTGCTCCGGCGTTTGTGGCTACGTCGCTAAGTTCTGCTTCGCTGTCGTATTCAAGGAGAAGGATCCCTGGATCGCCGAGCGATACTGTCCTGGATGTCGGGGGCACCACTCTGTGAAGCACGGCTTCCGACTCAAGTCGGCCCTCTAGTTCCGCTGTTCGTTTGCCAATGACCAATGCAATTGCAGAAGACCCTGGGAGTTGCGTCAATACCGTTGGTCGAATTCGCCATTTGCCTTCTGACCACTGCAAGTCCAGATGCCCCAATACCTCTAGACGCCGAAGATAGGCTCGAGCCGCATACGCTCTTGTACGCGGTGGACTGTCCATCACTGCGGCTACTGATGACGCCACGTCCGAAAGGCGGCCATGACCACGAAAGCTCAACCACTCTAGGACGAGATCACCGTCCATAGATGCTGTCCTCCATTGACTGTGACAAGTACGATCTCCACAAGCGATTTTTGTTATTGATGGTTTCCCTAGCTACACGGCGCCAAAATTCCTGGGAGTGGCCATCCAGTGATCCGAAGTTCGGTGGATCGCCAGATATCTGTTGGGGCTGCGACAACTTTCCTGCCCGCTCGGTTAGGACCCAGGCTGTACCCCTCGGGACAGATACTTTCCACTGGTAGGACTGGGGGAATCCGAGCCGGGTAATGAAAAGCGGCACAGGAGGTTCGCTGCGCCTTCGTACCAGTCCCGAGGGCGATACGAACCAGACAGCGGCATTCCGACCCCTTCTGCAGAGCACGTACTCGGGAGTTTCCGCTTCACGCACCGGACCCGGAGGCACGGCATCGTCTGCACCTTCGGTGCGCGCTGCCTCCCATTGAGCGGCGGAACCGCTGGTGTGAACGAAAAAATCCAGGGTGACACCAGCGACGGAAACTGTGTGCTTCCCCTCAGTGAAGGGCCCAGCGACACGAAGGGGAAAGAGGGAACCGTTGGCCTTCAGCCGTGTCCCGGGCAGTCTCTTATCAAGTACAACATCTACGGACTCGTTAGATGAATCCTCTGGGAGCTGCACGTCCGGCTCACCCCCTTGAAGGTAATGGAGGCCGCCGACATCCGTTCGTAATTGAAGACCGTTCACAAGTTTGGGCCGGGAGTTGGGGGGTGCCTTTAAAAGCTGGCCCAAGCTATTGAATGCCCCTGCTGTTGACAGATCGATCGGCTCCACCCAAGACACGTCTACATAAACATTCCATCCTGGGAAGAGCTTGCCGCGGAACTTCCAGTAGCCTGATGCGGCATTTTTTGTGAGAAGTTCCTCCATTTCCGCTACATCGATGTCCCGCACTACCAACAAATGTGGTTCATCTGGAGTAGCCGCTGGCACTGACAGCCACTGCCCCGATGAGGGATCGATGCGCAAGATCCATATGTCACGCACCTTCTTGGTCAGGAAAGCTCTCGTTCCTGCTGCCCGGAAATGTTTATTAATTAGAGGAGCGCCTTGGGGGAGGCTGCCGCTTGCTACGTCGTAGACAGATCCGTAATCGGGTTTTCGGATCGAGAAGAGGGAACCGTTGTCCTGCCTGAGCTCGTCCATCTCCAGCCGGGGATCAACAGGGATCATCCAGCTTATCGACCAGTCCTCTGGGTCGATGCACATCCGTAGGTCCAACCGCACGCGGCCCTTGGCCACCGGCGGCCCACTCTGCTCGGCAGCTATTTTGCTAATCACAGCCAAGAGCAACGGATCTCCCTGGCCCTTCTGAACCAAATCGACGAATGTCGTGGAGAATCCCCGTGGCTTGTCCATCCACAGGCGGAGCAAGGCCAATAACTGAGTCGGTGAAGATGTGGAGCTTCTATCAACCCGAATCCGGTCAAAAAAACCCGACAAGCGTTCCCGGTCGGACGCTTTCAACACGGTCTGAGAAAGTGGATAACCGATTCTGTTGAAGGTCTGATGAGTGTGGATCGTGCTAGGGCCTAGGAAATCGTCGTTTCTCCCTATCCAGTCGTCCAGTGTCTGCCACATGTCTGCAACTACATCGAAGTGTTTTTGTATCCCGGTGGCGGTCAAGCTGTTTCTCCCTGACGTCATCAAGCTGAGCAGTCGAGGATAGTAAGCCGCAGAGGAGAATGCCCCGTCGTTGCGCATTCTGGATCCGGCGATAACGGTGATGGCCAGCAGAGGCAAGGATGGTGGGGGTTGATCCTGCGGCCCCTTCCGCCAAGTGGCCATCCGTCGGTCAAGAGGCTCGAATATTGCCGTTGTGTCAGTTTGCCGGAGCTCCGCGAGAACAGCCGAGCGCAGTGAAATTACGGGATCAGGTAGGTCGGGACAAATCCGGACCATTTCATCGTCATCGAGAAACATGATGACGGGCTCGTCTGGTTGGTCTAGCGGAAAGAATTCTTCGGACAGCTTGGCCTGCCACCAGTCGTAGTCCATATGACTCCCCAAAACTTCCCTGTCCCCCACGTCATGATTGTATTCGCTGTTACTGACACGCATTGCTGGCCCCACAGCTCAGAGGATCGATCATCGAAATCAACGGAGGCTGGAACTGCTGAGGTCAGTGTAAGGAGGACTAGATGTACTAGCGGGTCATGTCGCTGGTGACATGCCGGTGGTGGGACTTCGACCTGCTCGTTGTGAGAGCTGTGAAGGCAAGAACTGTGTTGTTGCCCTGTCGGTCGGCGAGGGTCCCTTACGGAGTCGACGGGTCTGAAAGAATAGACACATCATGGATGAAATGAAGCGTGCGAGTGAGCTGACAGTTGTCGAGATTTGTGCTGGGGCAGGTGGTCAGAGCCTCGGGTTGCACCTTGCGGGGTTCCGGCACACACTCGCAGTTGAGCTTGACCGCGACGCGGCCCAAACCCTCGAAAGTAATCTTTCTCGCCTTGCAGCCGCTGAGGGGCAGCCGGAGCCGAAGGTTGCGGTGGGGGACGTCGCTGACGAATCAGTGTGGGACCCCACCGAACATGCGGGTGTCTCGCTGCTTGCAGGTGGTGTGCCCTGCCCCCCGTTCTCGATTGCCGGCAAGCAACTCGGCTCGTCGGATGAGCGAGATTTGTTCGCCTGGTCCATCGAGGCTGCTGGTCGTATGCAGCCTGACGCTGTGCTACTTGAGAACGTCCGCGGGTTATCCATGCCGCGCTTCGCCGGCTATCGACAGGCCGTTCTCGACCGACTGGCCGAGCTGGGGTACCTCGCCGACTGGCGGTTGCTCGAGGCGAAGGACTACGGTGTCCCGCAATTGAGGCCACGGTTCATCCTCGTGGCCCTACGAGAAGAATTCGCGCCTTACTTCACTTGGCCTGAGCCTACCCCGGCGGTACAGACGGTGGGCTCGGCACTTTATGATCTGATGGCGGCGAACGGCTGGCCGGGTGCCGAGGCCTGGGCTAAGGGAGCCGATCGGGTTGCGCCGACCATCGTCGGCGGCTCCAAAAAGCACGGAGGTCCGGACCTTGGCCCGACGCGCGCGAAGCGCGAGTGGCGCACCCTGGGAGTCGACGGCCTCGGAATCGCAGACGCAGCACCCGGTCCCGACGTCCCGGTGAACTTCGTCCCCAAGCTGACGAACCAGATGGTCGCCCGCATTCAGGGTTGGTCGGGGAGGGCGTACGAGTGGGACTTTGCCGAACGTAAAGGGCGAAAAACCACAACCTACCGGCAGATAGGCAACGCATTTCCACCACCGGTTGCCCGTGCGCTAGGGGTCGCTATAGCATCCGCCTTGCGTAAGGAGGGAACCCCGTCCGGCCGTCACGGTGCTGGAAGTCATGATGAGGTCTACCGGGCGCTGCGAGAGCACGCTGGCTTTGTCTCATTTGCGGGGTTGCGGAAGGCGCTTGGAGGCAGTCTGTCCGACAGCGAGATCGAGCGGAGGATTGACTTCATCAGCCGTGACTTTGAGGTCGAGGTGCGCGTTCGGCGCGGTGTGCCGATGTACAAGCTGGGGGAGTGGCGGGCGTTCCGCGGCCAGGCGAACCACGCACGCCACGAAGTGTTTGCGATCGACCGCTTGCGCGCGAAGGTTAGCTAGCCGTCGCGGTAGCCAGCTCCCCGTAAAGTATCTTGTTGGTGCGGTGCGGTGCGGTGCGGTGCCTGCGTCGCCGATAGCGTGTCGCAGATTAACTTCCGAGCTTCGACCCTAGCCCTTTTGGCACACTGATTTTCATCTAGTTTTTAGGAGTCCTTCATGCCCGACTTCGGCATTCCTCCAAGGGGAGAGGAAATCAAGGCGGTTATCGACCAGCGGCTGAAATTGGCGATGACGGAGAACGGCGCGAAGGTCACCATTGACTGGCGCGGGGAGCCGCGTCACCTGTACGTGATCTCCGTTCCGGTTGACATGCTCTACTTCAACCCGGACACCCACCGAATCCGCGCTCAGCGCCCACTCGATCCGGAACGCGATAGGGCTATCGATACGGATCCCTGGGGTCAGGTCGCACAGGGCTACCTGCACGATCTTCTTAGGCAGCGCCCCTCAAACCCGGACCAGACGGACCCCGACTACACCGCGTTGATGAACGAGCTGGACGACGTAGGCCAGCGAGAACCCGGCATCGTCACCCCTCACGGGATTTTGGTCGACGGCAACACTCGAGCGGCTGCGCTGATCGATCTCGGCGAGCAAAACATTCGGGTCGGCATTCTGCCGGAAGACACTTCGCGCAAAGATATCAATGCCGTGGAGTTGTCACTCCAGCTACGCAAGGACCGTCGACGCGACTACTCCTACATCAATCGGCTTATCGCGATTGACGAGGAACTGGGGCATGGACGCTCAGAAGCTGACGTTGCCAAAGACTTTAATATCAAGCTCGGGACCCTCCAACGTGACCGTTGGGTGTACGCGCTTATACTCGACGCGATTGACCGCAGCAGGACCGAAGATGGTGCAACCTTGCGGCTAATCGATTTCGAGCAACACCAGGAAAAGTTGCGTGAGCTTCACCGCGATTTCGCAAAACTAGCTGTGACTGACCCTGATGCTGCGAATGCCTTGAAGCAGTCGCGTTTGGCCATGGTCCTCCTGGACTACCCGAAGACTTCTTTGCGTCTCGCTGAGGCAGACTTTCACACTAGATATCTCGAGAGCCGATTGCCGGAGGACCTGAAACCAAATTTGTCCCTCGCGGAGAAGATCTCAATTCCGGGCATCCCAGGTGCCGTTCTTCCTGGCAAGAGCAACATTTCTGCGGCAGCCGAAGCTCTCACTAACCAGCTTCTGCGGGCCAAGGCAACGGGGACTGATGGCAAGAGCGCAAGCCCGGTCGATGTAGCCTGGGCGTCCGGGGTTATGAAGCAAGCCCGTGAGACTTTCGACATCGCGGTCAAGCTCGCTGGGCAGAATGCAGAACTTGTAAAGCGGCAAACGGCGGTGCCTGAACGGCTCACCGATGCAGCAGACTATGTTACTCAATGTGCAAGTGAGTTTGCTGAGGCAAAAGCAAAGCGAGCCCTTGATGACGAAGCATTTGATGACGCGCTGATCGTTCTCCGTGACAGTCTCGAAAGTCTCGCTCGCCAGGCCGGACGCACTTTCCCAACGCCAGGGGAAGGCGTTGGCTGGCTCCTTAAGGCTGTTCGGTCCAGGTGAGGGTGCCGGACAGCCCGAGCCTCGCCGTCGGCCTTGCAGCGGAGGTGACGCGCGCTCGGTTCATCGCTCGGCCAGGGCTGGAAGGTGATCTCCGTAGGCTGGCAGTCGGCTTCCGGACGAGCACTCAGCGGTCACCAGGTGTTGTCGAAATTGAGCTCGACGACCTGCTGACAAACCTTGAGGTTCTCAGCAGGTGGCCGCACACTGCGGAGGGCGATGTGACTTGGGACGCGCAATTACAGGCGCTCGTTGTCGACTCGCTTCAGGATGCTCAGATTCTGAGTGGTCGGCTGCATGATAGCGATGAGGCAGAAGTGGTGGACACCGACACTGTTCCCAGCCTTCTCGGCTCCGAATGGACAGGAGATCTGACTTCATTCCAGTTGCGAGACATCGCCAAGCTGCTGACGTTGCGGCATGGAGCCAATTTTTCCGTCCCAGGGGCCGGTAAGACGAGAGTTGGGTTGGCCGTATTTCAGGCGTTACGCCGCAAGGAGAACATCGAACGACTACTGATTGTCGGACCCAAGTCGAGCTACGAAGCGTGGCTCTACGAGAACAGGGAGTGTTTGCAGCCCTCGCTGACCATGGAAGTGGCTGACGGGGTCCCCTCAATTACTGCTCAATCAGTCATCGTCAACTATGAGCGCCTCCCCAGCATGGTCAATACGCTCGGCCGCTGGCTCGCGGAGCAGCCGTCGATGATCATCCTCGACGAAGCGCATCGAATGAAGCTCGGGGCGGACGGTGCGTATGGCGCAGCCTGCCTCGCTCTCGGCCCTCGCAGCAGGCGACGGCTCATCCTCACAGGGACACCGGCGCCGAACGGCGTCAGGGACCTTGAGAACCTTTTCGGATTCGTTTGGCCAGGAATTGGTCGCCAGAGCGTCCTCCGGGCCGTGAACGGCGGCGATCTCGTCCAGGCGAGCCGCGCTCTCAAGCCGCTCTTCACCCGAACAACAAAAAATGAGCTGCGATTGCCCCCAGTAGAGACTAGCCTGCGGGTTGTCCCGTTGCCTCCTTTGCACGCCGAGATTTATGGCGCTCTCGTAGGGCAGTTTTCCGCCCGCGCGGCCGGTCATGAGGGCGACTTTCAGGCCATTGGTCAGATTCTGGTTTACATGCTCATGGCAGCGACGAGCCCCGCTCTACTTGCAGTCGGAACCACGAAGTACGAGCCGCTTGCCTACCAAGTGGCGCCGCTTGCCGTTCCCGAGCGGTCATCACTCTACGAGCTGATGCAGGACCTTCCCACTTATGAGATGTCGCCGAAGTATCAGGAAGTGCTGGCGATCGTCCGTGAAAATGCGGCCCAGGGTCGAAAGACGCTTGTTTGGTCGACGTTCATCCGCAGCATTAACACTCTTCAGCGAATTCTGGCGCTGTTCAACCCTGCGGTGGTCCACGGCGGCACGCCGGACCGTGAAGATCAGATCCACCGGTTTAGGAGCGATCCTGACTGCATGGTGCTGCTGTCTAATCCTGCAACGCTTGGCGAGGGGATTAGCTTGCATCATGAGTGCCACGACGCCGTATACGTTGATCGTGACTTCGCCGCAGGTCGCTTTCTGCAGAGCCTCGACCGGATTCACCGTCTTGGGTTAGGTCCCGACGTCAAGACGCGAATCACAGTCCTCGCCTCGGAAGGAACCATCGATGAGGTGGTGGCGGTGCGGCTTGCGGACAAGTTGACCTTCATGGGTGGTATACTCGACGACCCAGCAGTCCAGCAGCTAGCTGATTTGGACGAAGAGCCTGCGGTCGGTGGAGGCCTCGACCAGGGGGACCTTCAGTCGTTGATGGGCCACTTGCGTGCGTCTACCGCCTGAGCCGATACTTTTAGCCGCACGGCGATGGCTTGAACTTCTCCCGTCGAGCGGTGGCATCCCACGTGCGCAGGCATTGCTGACTACCCACAGGCAGTACAGCGACGTGTCACCCACTCAATACGCGGCAGCGCTTAGTTTGTTGCGGGAGTTTGAGCTCCTGGATAAGGTCAGCTGGCCTATTCCGATAGCCAATCTCATACTTGGTGCAATCTTCGAAAAAGCAGCACCTCGTTGGGTTCAGGACGCGGATGAACTCGTTCGCACACCAGACGAATTGCCAACGGACATTGTTTCGGCAGGAGAAGTGTTGGGACTAGATGCGAACGGAGTATATGAGCAACTCGTCTCCAGCTGGGGTAAGGTCGACACCGCCATTCGGGAGCGCGTTGGTGCTGCAGGTGAAGCAGCTCTTGTCTCTGTTCTCAGGGAGAGCCCGGCCGACAGGGTTGACCACGTGTCCACCTGGTCAGATGGGTTTGGATACGACATCGCTTTTGAACATGGTGCCACGGCCGCTCACCTCGAAGTAAAAAGCACAACCCGGACCGGACGTTTCGCCGCTTACCTGTCACGGCACGAGTACGAGGTGATGTTGCGCGATCAACAATGGGTGCTCGTGGCTCTGCGGCTTTCGTCGGAACATGAGATTGCCGCGGCCGGCTCAGTGCCCCGCGACTGGATTGCGACCAATGCCCCACGCGACGCGGGCACCTCCGGAAGCTGGGTTTCGTGCAAGCTTGAGGTGCCTGAAGACATCATTGAAAACAATCTCAAACAACTCGGAATGGATGTAGCGAGCCGACTTCCGCCGTGGCGAAACGTGCCGCTCTAGATGTGACACCTTAGCGAGTTTGGTTTCCACAGCATGGGGCTGGATCATATGATCGCGGGGGACGACGCCATTCCCCCGGCCAGCAAGATTACGAGGACCAAATGAATCAACCGGCATGGGATGACCCCGATTCGACAGCAGGGACAATGATCCGCGGGGCACTTTGGCTCCTGCAGGTGGTTGGTGAGGGCAGGACCTTCACAAAGAATGAACTGCGAGCGGCTTTCCCTGGCGTCTCACAAATAGACAGACGGATCCGGGATCTGAGGGACTACGGGTGGGTGGTGCACTCAAATACTGAGGACGCGTCTCTGCTTGCCGAAGATCAGCGGTTCGTGAAGGCTGGAGTGGCTGTGTGGGACCCTCGTGAACGCAGGCAGGCTGCCCCGCGGAAGGCTATGTCGAGCAAAGAGCGGCAGTCAGTGCTCATGAGAGACGGGTACATGTGCACCCTGTGTGGCATCGCGGGCGCTGAGCCTTATCCGGACGACCCCGTCATGACAGCTGTCCTCGCTGTCTCGCGACGAAGCATTCGCGTCCTTGATGGCGGTGAAACCGAAATGTTGGTCACCGAATGCGCTCGGTGCAGATCAGGACGAGAGCCCTCGACCGTAGACGAACGTGACGTCCTTCTGGCCGCGCGGGAACTCAGCCCCGGAGATCGCCGCCGTTTAGTTCGATGGATGGAGCGCGGTCGGCGGGGAAGCACTGAGCTCGACCGCGCGTGGGCTGCGTATCTGCGGACGCCGAATGGTAGACGAGCCGAGATTATAAATCAGCTTCGCCACGAGCAGTGAAAAATAACTTTTACAAGTTGCCCTAGTAGTAGGTTCCGGCTGTCGAGAAGCTTCGCCGCAGTTGAATTAGGTTACGCGACGGGCACCGCGTCAGCGAGGGCAGCGGGCCGTCGAAGGCAATTAGTGTCGAATATGCAAGAGTTGGATGGGGACTGGGGTAAAAATCCTTCGACCACTTAGCCTAGATCAAACCATTTCTAGTTTTTTAGCGGCAGCAGCGCTCGGCTCGTCCGCACGAACTTGAGTGCGAGAGGCAATTGAATGCTTATCTGGAATCGTCTTGCTGTCGCACTATGCGTTGTCTCTGAGCTTTGAGAACTTTTCTGTATGTCGTAAGCTTCACCTATGGGGATCCTAAGCTTTTGGGATTCGATTTCTAATCAGAAGGAAATTCTTGTCCGAACACCAAGCTGAACTTCAATTGTTTCCTGTGACTGCAGGTGGCGTAAGGCCTCATGGGCCGGACTTCATTTTTGGAGAACGGGCGGAAATAGACGACAGCCCTCTTCCCTTGATTGCTCGGGCTCGTCGTGCCTACCATCTGCAACTCGCCAATGTCCTAATCGTGAGCGAAGCTGGCGTACCCAGTAACTCAGACGGAGTCAAACAGCCAAGCTTAAGGTTTTCTCAGGGTATCGCGGACCGACTTGGCACGGCGGGTAGCGGGCCGAAACCCGCTGGACAGACTCTTGGGGCTCGCTTTGAGCAGGCGACGGCGGATTTCCTGGCGGTCACTTTCCCTCGGCTGGCTTCCATACGACCCGGAGAATGGACAGTCCGACGAATCGGTGATCAGAACCATCCCGAATCCACTGTGAAAAAGCAAAAAATCCGCGGCGCAATATACGAGCAGTACGAACACCTGAGCGATCTTGAAGAAATTGTCAAAGAAAAGCGCGAGCTGCAGGCGGCGTTGGGCAACGCATATATAATCGCGCCCGACGTTGTCGTTTCACGAAAGCCGGTAGGTGATGAGATCATCAACCGTGACGAATACATCGTTGGAGGGGAGTATTCGAAGTATGCCGCCATTCGTGACTCTGTTCAAAGCCGCCCTTTACTCCACGCAGTCATTTCCTGTAAATGGACCCTTAGATCCGATCGAGCTCAGAATGCGAGATCGGAAGCATTGAATCTTATTCGAAATCGTAAGGGTCGCGCACCCCATATCGCTGTTGTGACGGCAGAGCCACTTCCTGGGCGCCTCGCGTCATTGGCCCTGGGAACCGGTGACATCGATTGTGTTTATCACTTCGCCTTGCCAGAGCTTTTCGAAACGGTGGAGTCTGACCGAGACCGTGATGCATTTGAGATGTTAGGGACGATGATTCGAGGTAAGAGACTTAAGGACATCTCTGATTTGCCGCTGGACCTCGCTGTTTAGAGGGGCTGTACTTCTCCGTCAGTCATTGCTTTCATTTGTCCCGTTGGCAGAGGCGCCACGAAACATTCCTCAACGCTCCGGAGTCGGCCGCCGAGGTTCCACTTAGATGCCCTCGGAATCGGCGAGTTCCTGCATGATGCTGATTCGTCGGCGTCGTGACCGAAAGGGGACCGAGGCCGGGCATTTCGGACGCTAGGGCAGCCGCGGTGGAACCGGCGTCGAGTAGGATCTTTCCCCGGACCGGATCGTGGACGCCGCCAGGCGGGTGATGGCCTGCTTCTGCTCGAATGCCTTACCGCTGCAATGCCGCAGCGACGCCTCCTGGTGTGCACCGAGCGCCCTGGCCCCGCCGAAAGTGCTGACGGGCCGACCTGGCCCGTTTAGCAGCGTCAGGTCCTCCCGGCGGCGGACGGGGTTCACCCCGAACTCGGCGGAGTTCTGCCACAGACCAGGGCATTCCGATAGCCCACCACGGTATGCTTCGACGGAGCTAACTGCCCAGTCCCTACAGCTCCAGCCGGAACACCCACAGCAGCACGTCCTCGCCCGGCACGTACCAGTCCCTCTCGGGTGCGCGGCGGAAACCTAACGACCGGTACAGGCTATGCGCGCGCTCCATGAAGGTGGCGCTGGTGATGCTGATCGCCTCAATGCCGGGGAGCTGCCGGGCGTGTTCTACGATCTGCCGCACAACGGCCCGGCCAACACCGCCGCCCTGGTGCGCCGGGTCCACGGCCAGCATCCGGAACTCCAGCTCTCCGTCCTGTGCGATCTCGCTGTACGGCTGGCCGGCGAACGTCAGCGTCACCGCCGCCACCACCTTCCCGGCGGCCTCCGCCACCCACACCTGGGCATGCTCGGCCCGGTGCTCCACGTCCTCAATCACGCCCATGTACGGGTGGTCGGCGGCGAAGTGACCGGCCCGAAGGTAGGCCTCGCGGGTGATGCGGCGGACCTCCGGAAAGTCCGCCGGCACCGCGCGCCGGAAAACAACAGTCACGAGGACACGCCCGAAGCAGCAGCGGTCCGCTCCACGTAATGGCCCAGCTGTGCCAAATCCGGCTGCGATGACGGGTCGCTCACGGCGTCCGCACCCACAGCGTTCGCCACAGCCAGGGCCTGCGAGTAGTCCAGCCCGCTCCGCAGCGCCAGGACCAGGGCGCCACAGAACGCGTCGCCGGCGCCCACGGTGTTCGCCACCGGGACCGCAACGGACGGCACCTCGGCGACCTTCCGGCCGTGCTCGAACATCGCCGAGCCGTCCTTGCCGTAGGTCACCGCCACCAGCTTCGCCTCCGCCAGCGTGGGGATCAGGGCGTACTCGCTCTCGTTGACGATCACCAGGTCACACCGCTCCAGCAGCTCCGCCGGCAGGTCCAGGGCCGGTGCCGCGTTCAGCACAAAGAAGCCCTGCGCCTTCCGGGCGGCCTCCAGCACCACATCCAGGCCGACCTCCAGCTGACACAGCACCGTCTCCTCCGGGCCGAACTCCACCCCGTCCAACGACAGGTGCGAGTTGGCGCCCGGGCACACCACGATCTGGTTCTCGCCGTCGCGGTCCACCACGATCAGCGCCGTCCCAGTCGGCTGGGGGAGGACGGCCACGTCGGACGTCTCCACGCCGGCAGCCGCCAGGGCGTCCAGCATCCGCTGCCCGGATGCATCCTCGCCGACAGCGCCGATCATCCGGGCGCTGCCGCCCAGCCGGGCAGCCGCCGCGGCCTGGTTGGCGCCCTTGCCGCCGGGCTGCTTGGACAGGACGGCGCCGCCGATGGTTTCGCCCGCCGTCGGAAGCCGCTCGGCGGTGGCGATCAGGTCCAGGTTGATGCTGCCGACCACGGTGACGGCAGGACGTGTTGTGTTCATGGGAGAACTCTCTGAAGGGGGAGGGCCGGAAGCGGCCGGGCTTTCGAAAAGTGTAGCTCATGGTTGTACTTGTGAGTCATACATGGTTGTATAACAACTAGAATTGCCACGAAAGACGATCCCTTCTGCTCGAACAAAGGAGTTTGATGTGAACACCCCGACCCCCGCCGCCGCCGCGCCTCCCGCGCAAGGGGGCACCGCCGTCGTACTTCCCGACGACGACGCGACCAGGCTCTCAGGCCGCCGCGCCGCCCTGCTGATCTCCACCCTGCTGCTGGGCGTGCTGTCCTTCCAGCTGAACGCCAGCATGGTCACCCCCGCGCTGCCGCAGATCGCCGCGAGCTTCGGGGAAAGCGCGGACAGCGCCGCCCCCGTCCAGTCCATGTTCTTCCTGGCCGGCGCCATCGCCGGGCCCGTGATCGGCCGGTGGAGCGACTTCATCGGCCGCCGCGCCGCGCTGCTGCTGGTCCTGGGCATCATGGGCGCCGGCACCATCCTCTGCATCGCCGCGCCCACCCTGCCGCTGCTCGTCACCGGCCGGTTCCTCCAGGGCGTCTCCAGCGCCGTGTTCGCGCTCGCCTACATCGTGCTCAGCGAAAACCTGCAGGCCAAGGTCTTCGGCACCTCCGTGGGCATCATCGCCGCCATCAACGGGGGAGTGGGCGGCGTGGACGGCTACGTGGGCGGGCTCATGGCCGAGACCCTCGGCTTCCGGTCCATCTTCGTCGTCGTGCTCGTCCTCACCGCCGTCGCCGCTGTCTGCATCTTCCGCCTGGTGCCCGCCGGGCGTCCTGTTGGCGTGCGCGGCGCCATGGACTGGTGGGGTGCCGGCTCGCTCTCGCTGTTCCTGGTGTTCCTGACCTACTTCGTGTCCGACGGTTCGGCCGCCGGCTGGACGTCGCCCACCGCCCTGGCCCTGCTGGCCGGCACCGTTGTGTCCTTTGCTGGCTTCTGGTTCATCGAGAAGCGCCGCAGCCACCCGCTCATCGCCGTGCACCACCTGCGCTCCCGCCAGGTGTGGCCGGTCATCGCCTCCACCGTCCTCACCCTGGCCGGCATCTTCGCCGTCATCAACTTCACCGTGGTGCTGCTGAGCCAGGATTACGACGGCGGCTTCGGGCTTTCCGCCTCCATCTCGGCTTTGCTGTTTCTCACCCCGGCCGCGCTTATTGGCGTCTTCGCCGCACCTTTGGCGGGGTGGCTGGCTGGGCGCCGCGGCTGGCTGCTGGACCGGCGGTGCCCCGCCGGCAGCTTGCGCTGCCGACGGGCCGCCGGGGCAACGTCCTACTCGACCGCGAGCTCCCCGAGCTTGGACCATCCGTCGACCTTGACGTTGACGATGTCCGGAGTCCGGGCCAGGTACGCCGGCAGTTCCGCCGTCGCCCGCTTGAAGTGCTCCGACTGCACGTGCGCACCGCCTGCCTCGTCATCGCGGAACGCCTCGATCAGGACATAGGTGTTTGGGTCGGTCAGGGAACGGGCCCACTCGAAGAACAGGCAGCCCTCCTCGGTGTTCGTTTTGTCAGTGAAGTCCCGGGAAATCTCCGGCCACGCGTCGGCGTGCTCCGGCTTCACCGGGAATTTGGCGGTAATGAAGATCATTGGTTGTCCTCTAGATAAAAGCTTCGTGCGGGCTGGGGCGAAACGGGTATCAGGGCACCAGGATGGCGCGCCCGCGGACTTTGCCGGCGTCCAGGTCG
>Ga0308161_1002199_pt1 | contig 21328 bp, 19 predicted proteins | sample PhyFR2_FD_201034 | JGI IMG/M metagenome (GOLD analysis project Ga0308161, IMG submission 201034) | Phyllosphere microbial communities from UC Gill Tract Community Farm, Albany, California, United States - DLSLF.R2 | ecosystem: Host-associated > Plants > Phyllosphere > Unclassified | place: USA...
GGGCGACCGCTCGCGGTCGCGCTCGTGGCCGGTGCAGTGCTCGGCGCGCTGCTCTCCTGGTTCCTCGGCGACGTCCTCGACGTGCTCGGCATCGCCCCGACGTGGGTCGACCGGATCTGGACGGGCGTCGTCTGCGCGCTCCTCGGTGTGGCGGTCGTCGGCCTCGTGCGCGGACGGACGCGCACCCGCGTGGTGGCCGCGGTCCTCGTGCCGCTCGCCGTCCTGTCCGGCGCGCTCGCGATCAACCGTGACGCGGGTCTGTTCCCCACCGTCGCCGACGCCCTCGGTGAGTCCCACGTGCCCGCCCTGGCGCTGCCGGACGATCCCTCCCCGTCCACCCGGGCCGCGGACGCCGCCGCGTGGCAGCCGCCGTCGGACATGCCCACGCACGGACGGTACGGCTCGGTCCGGATCCCGGGCGACACCTCGCACTTCCGGGCCCGTCCCGCCATCGTGTACCTGCCGCCCGCGGCGCTCGTCGAGCACGCCCCCGTGCTGCCCGTCGTCGTCATGCTCTCCGGGCAGGGGCCGGGAGCAGCGCCCGCCAACATCGTCGAGGCCGGCCGGATGGTCGCACGACTCGACGCCCTGGCGGCGGCACACCACGGGCTCGCCCCGATCGTCGTGATGCCGGACCAGCTCGGAGCCGCGACGAACAACCCGATGTGCGTCGACGGTCCGCTCGGCAACAGCGCGACCTACCTGACCGAGGACGTCCCCGCGTGGGTGCACCGACACCTCCACGCCGCGGAGTCCGCCGACCGGTGGGCGATCGGCGGCTTCTCGCAGGGCGGCACCTGCGCGGTGCAGCTCGGCGCCGCGTTCCCGCATCGCTTCGGGTCCTGGATCGACGTCTCGGGGCAGCGCGGACCGACGCTCGGTGACCAGGATGAAACCGTCCAACGGGGTTTCCGTGGTGACCGGGCGGCGTTCGAGGACGCACAGCCCGTCCGACTGCTCCAGGACCACGCGCCGTACCGGTCCTCGGCGGCCTTCATCGCCGCGGGGGCCGACGACAGCCGCTACGGGCCGGTCGTCCCGGTCATCGCCGACGCGGCACGGGCGGCGGGGACCGACGTGACCGTCCGGATGATCGAGGGCGGCGGGCACGACTGGCACACCGCCGGCGTCGCCCTGGCCGAGGGCGTGGAGTGGTTCATGCGCCGCACCCACCTCGTGCGCTGACACCGTGCCCTTCACCGTGAGCCACGCCGTCGTCGCCCTCGGCGCGCGGCGACTCCCCGTCCCGGTCGCCGCCGTCGCCGTCGGGTCGATGGCCCCGGACACCGTGCTGTTCGCTCCGTTCCTGCCCCGGTACGAGGACGCGCACTCCTGGTGGGGCATCCCGACGATCGACCTCGCCGTCTCGCTCGTCGTGCTCGGCGTGTGGTGGCTGCTCGTCCGTCCGGCGTGGGCTCCGGTCGTCCCGGGTGTCCGGGCGCGCGTCCCGCTGTCGTGGACGACGCCGCGGCCCGTCCGGAGGTGCTCCCCGCAGGCGCGGAGGGTCGGGGACCCCGACGCACTGCCGGTCCGCATCCGGCGCGCACTGCTGGTCACGGTCCGGCGCGTACTGCCGGTCCTGGTCGGGTGCGTGCTCGGCAGCGTGACCCACGTCGTCTGGGACGGCTTCACGCACGGCCACGGGTTCGTGGTCCAGGCCTGGCCGGCGCTCCGCGAGGGCACGGTGGGCGGGTACCCGCTCCCGTTCTTCCTGCAGGACACGTCGTCGGCGCTCGGGCTGCTCGCGTTGCTCGTGGCCGCCGTGGTCTGGTGGCGGCGCACGGCACCCCGGGCGGTGCGGACGCCGAGCGCGGGTGAGCGTGGTGTCGCCGTGGTGGTCGCCGGTGCGGCCGTGCTGCTGTCCGTCGCTGTCGGCGGCGCGGCGCTGCTGGCCGGGCTCGGGCTCGGCGGTGCGGTCCTGGCGCTGGCGTTCCGCGTGCCGGTGGTGGTCGCGGTCGGGCTCGTCGGCGGGGCGGTGCTGCTGCTCGTGGTGCGGCGGCACGGGTCCCGCACCGAGGGACCGCCGGGACGCTGACCGGCACGGGCCGACACCCGAGCCGCCCACTCACCGGCCCTCGGACTGGGGCGCGGTCGCCGCCGGGTTCCGTGTGAGCATGACCTGTGCCCGAACAGCTCCGCCCCGTCCCGACCGTCCACGCCTCCGCACCGGGCGTCGTCGAGGCACGGCTGGCGTTCGGCGTGGGCTCCTGTGACGAGCCGGTCACCCTCGCCGGGATCACCCACCTCGTGGAGCACCTCGCGGTCCGTGGGGCGCTCCCGATCACCACGTGGCACAACGCCACCACGCACGACCACGTCACCTTCTTCGAGGTCACCACCGAGACCACCGACGAGGCATTGGCACTCCTCGGGCGGTTCGCGGCCTCGGTCTCGGCCCTCGCCGAGACCACCGACGACACGGTCGTGCGGGAACGCAGGGTGCTCGAGAAGGAAGACCGGCTGCGCTTCCACGAGCAGGTCGCCTCGGTGCACACGGCACGCTTCGGACCGGCCGGCCCTGGTCGCTCGGGAGCGGGATCGGCCGCGGTCGCGGGCATCACCGCCGAGGAGGTCCGGAACTGGGTCGCGGAGCGCTTCGTCGCCGAGAACGCGGTGGTGATCGTCCGTGGGGGCACCGCTCCGCCCGAGGTGATCGACCTCCCGCTGCCCGCCGGCCGTCCGGGCCGCCCGAGCACCCGCATCGAGCGGTGGACCGGACCGATGCGCCGCGGCGCCCTGGTCGAGTCGGCCCTCGGCGGCACGGCCGCCTCGGTCGTCGTCCCGGCGGAGGTCGCGCCGCTGGCCGACGCGGTGATCGAACACGAGGTCTTCGACGCGCTCCGCATCGAGGCGGCGCTCGCGTACGACGTCAGCTCGCACACGCTCGACCTGGACGCGGACACGAGCGTCGTCGCCGTGACGGCCGACGGGGACGACTCCGACGTCGAGGAGACCACCGCCGCCGTCGTCGGGGTGTTCCGGCGTCTGGCGGAGCACGGACCGAGTGCCGCCACGATCGCCAGGATCGACGCCTCCCGAGCGCTCAACGCGCTGTATCCCTCCTCCGGCCCCGACGTGACGATCTGGGCGACGATGCTGCGACGACTCCGCGGGATCGGCCTGGCCCCGAGCGCCGACTCCCCCGTCTCCCCCGCCGAGCTCGCGCAGCTGCGGGAAGCCCTCGAGGACGCGTTCCCGACGCTGCTCGTCTGCGTCGACCGCGACGCCGACGTCGACTTCGCGGCACTCGCGCGGCGGCACGGTCTGGAGCACGACGACGCGAAGATCGGCAGGCCGGTCCCCCCTCGTGTGTGGTTCCCGGCGCGCCCCGGACGCGGCCGGAGCACGCACCGCGACCGGCTCCTGAGCGGACTGGCGACGATGCACGCCGAGATCGTCGACCACCGCCTGGTCCTCCGGCCGCGTGGAGAGGAGTCCCGCGAAGTCGACCTGGCGCAGGCGGCCGTCGTCGGCAGACGCGGCAGCGAGGGCGTGACCATCGTCGACACGCAGGGTGACTCGTTCCACATCCGGGCCGCGGAGTGGTGGCGGGGCCGACGGTTCGTCGCGGCGGTGCTCGCTGCGACGCCGGACCACCTGGTGCGCGACTTCTCGTCCTGATCCCGTCGCCGGCGACCGGCCGATCTGACCGACGTGCCGGCACCTGCGCCCTCGTGCGCGGGTGCCGGCACCGATCCCCGGCCGCTCAGGACCGACCGCGCCGCCTCCGGGTCCTCGCGGCGAGCGCCGTCCCCACCACCAGGAGCACCACGGCGAGCACGATCGGTAGGCGCACGTCGGCTCCCGTCCAGGCGAGCGCCCCGGTGCCCGGCGTCCCGGCACCCGCACGATCGCCAGCGCCGGACCCGCCGTCGGCTCCTCGGCCACCACTCGAGGAGCCGGACCCACCGTCCGGGCCGCCGTGCTCTCCCGGTCCGTCGGGTCCACCGGGCCCACCGGGCTCGCCGGGCTCGTCGACGACCAGCCCCGCGTCGACCGTCTCGTCGCGACGGACCCCGGTGAGGGCACCGGCAGCGTCGGTCTCGCGTCCGAGCTCGACCGGGTCGGTCTGCCCGTCCGGGCCCGCGTCGGAGTCGACCGCCCGGTCGTCGCCGACGCGCGGTGTCGTGAAGGCCGAGTCGTCCGGCGCGGAGAACACCACCGTGTAGCGGCCCGGGCGCAGACCGTCGAACCGGTAGGTGCCGTCCGCGCGGGACGTCGTCAGCTCGGTCACCTCGGCCCCACGGTCGTCGGTCCCCCGCAGGGCCACCGCGACGTCGGCGACCCCCGGCTCGCCGTGGTCCTGCACGCCGTCGTGGTCATGGTCGTCCCACACGCGGTCACCGACCGCACCGGACACGACCCGGACCGTCGCGGGGTTCGACCGCACCGGCAGCGCGAGGCTCGACGACCGGAGCCCGAAGCGGTTCGTGTAGGCGTCACCGTCGTGGGCTCCGACGCCGTGGACGGCGACCCGGTGCCGGACGGACTCCCCGACCCCGATCGGTGCCGTGCGCTGGATCCGGACCGCGGTCACGTCGGTCAGGGTCGCCGGGCACCCGTCGGTCCCGAACGCGGTCTCGGCGCACCACGTGGTCGAACCGCCCGGCCGGTTCGACGGGTGGCCACCGTCGAGGTCGACGTCCGTCGGACGAGCGCGGGTGTAGGTGACCTGCTCGCCGCCGTCGGTGTCGACCGGCACGGGCCCGGCCAGCGCGACCGAGCCGTGGAAGGCCGAGCCCTGGTCGTCCCCGCGGTGGGGCAGGACGTCGATCACGTCCACGCCCTCGACCGGGGTGGTGTCGGTGTTCGTGGACACGAGGTCCCACCGGAGGTCGTCCCCGACGACCACGACGGGGTCGACGGCGGCCTTCAGCACGCTGACGCCACCGCCGCGCACGACCTGCACCGCTCGCGACGCCTGTCGGTACTGCGCGTCCGATGCGTCGGTGGGCGAGGACGCCGAGGCTGTGTTCGTGATCGGGCCGGGCGGCGCGGTGTCGGCGACGGCAGCGGTGTAGGTCAGGGGCTCGATCGGGGCGTTCGGCCGGACGGCGGGCAGGGTCCACGTCAGGCGCTGGTGTCCCTCGCCGCCCGCATCGGTCACGGTGTCCACCACGGGCGGTGCCGAGGCACTGCCGTCGACGTAGCGGGTGTGCTGCGGCAGGACGTCCTGGACCGTCACCTCGGCCGGCTGCCCCGTGGTCTTGCCGTTCGTGAACGTCGGGTAGAGCGCGTACTCGACCGTGGCACCGGCGGTCGTCGAGGTCGTCTCGTCCGGGGTGTCGGACGCGTCGTGCCCGGGGTCGACGACCTTCTTCGTGATCCGTGCCAGGTCCTCGGTGAGGACGACGCTGTCCGCGAGCGGTCCGGCGGCGAGCCCCGGGTCCGGCGAGGCGTCGTGCACCCACGTCGTCGCCCGGTCGCCGAACCACACGTGCCCGAAGTCACGCGCGCGGGTGCCGTTCGGCGCGTCCTCGGTCGTGACGTACGAGTGGAGGGACGCCTGCTCGCCGCCGAGGACGTCACCCGTCGCCCGCACGGCGCCGACCGCTCCGGCGCCGCCGGGGACGTCCTCGGGATTGTCGTACCACGGCCCGTCGCCGTCGTCGCACGTCGCTGTCCGCCCGGCTTCCGGGGATGACATGGTGAACGCGGCGTACTGCACCCGGGCACCACCCAGCCGCGTGGTCCAGGCGGTCACCCGGTCGAGCGTGGTCAGGCGCTGCGTCGCACGGTCGAAGGTGTCGCAGAGCACCACACCGCGGAGGGTCGTCAGCCCGGCGTTGCTCGCGGAGACATCGCTGCGGAGCAGGGTCCCGGGCGTCGCCCACGGATCGCCGCGCTTCGCGGAACCGATGTCGACCGCCGCGCCGCCGTCGCGCACGCGGTAGAGCTGCTTCGACGCGTTGCCGGGGCCGTACTCGACGATCGTCCGGCGCGAGGCGTTGTCCGCCGTCGGTTCGGTGCTGCCGGGGAAGTTCGGGGCACCGGTCACCGACGTCGTCTGCAACGCCGAGTAGGTGTTGGTCGACTGCACCGACGTGCCCGCCGGCGGGGTCGGCATCCACAGGCTGATGTACCCGCTGACGACGTACGGCTTCTGGCCGCCGACGATCGGTCCGCCTGCGATGTTCCTGGTCGGGATGCGGTCCGGGTCCGTGACCGTGCCGTCGATGCGGACGTCGACCGGGCGACCGGGACCCGCCTGCGAGCAGGAGAGCTCCCCCGAGTCGGCGACGGCACGCTCGCCCCCGCCGGCGCCGCCGGGGAGTCCGGTCAGGCGTGGTTCCGCCGCGCCGTTCGGCCCGCACGCGGGAGCGCCCCCGTTCCAGAGCACCGCCTGCGACGGCAGGTCACCGAGGATCTGCGACAGGTCGTCCGTGAAGGTCATCGGGCCCGTGCTCGCCGCGAAGCCGAGCAGCCCCTGCCCGGGGACGACCGGCTGCCAGTCCACCGCGATCGGGTAGACGAGCTGGATCCCCCGGGTCACGCCGTCCGGACCGGGGACCCCGGTGCGGAGGACCGAGCCCTGTACGTCCTTGCTCAGGTTGTAGCGGGCCGCCGCCGACACCGTCGTCGCCGGCGAGGAGGCCGTCACGGTCCCGTTCGCCGCGGCGTCGGCCGTACCGGTGGCGGCGACCTCGAGCCGGTCCCCGTCCCGTCGCTCGGCGGAGACCTGCAGCACGGCGGGCACGACGACGGCCCGGCCCTCGTCGACGGTGCCGAGGTTGCACGTGAGGTCCTGACCGGTCACGGCCGACCCGGCGCCCGTGCACCGACCCGGCACCCCGGCCCAGCTCGTCCCCGTCGGAGCGGTCAGCGTGAAGCGCTCGTTCGAGCTCGCTCCGCCCGTGGAGGTCATGGTCACGCGGTACGTGATCGCGTCGCGGGTGCGGACGATCCCGTTCGTCGCACTCGCGTCGGCGCCGGGACCCTCGGTCGGGGTGAACGGGCCGTTGCCGTCCTGGGCGACCTCGAGGGCGAGGTCGACGGCCCCGCCGGGCGCCGCCGACGGTACCGACCCCGTCGCGGACTGCGCCGCACCGACGGGTGCCGCGGTCGCGAGCACGAAACCGAGCACCACGGACGACACGGATGCCGTCGCGGCAGCCCTGGCGATGGGTGACCTGCGCATGTCCATGGACCTCCTGTCGCGGTGGACGACGGAGGGTGTCGTCCACATCAGGAGGCAACGTACTGATGTTCCACGTTCCGGTCACGCTCTCGGTATGTACGGCACATCACCCCGCGACGGACGCTGCCCACCCCGCGAGCGTGACGTCCTCGAACGACCGCGTGGACGACGTGCGGAACCACCCCGCGGCCGGGTGCGGCGGCGACGACGCCGCGATCCGCAGCCGGACGATCCCCGGTTGCGCCTGCCCGGCCCCGACCCGGGCCCGGAGCGACTCGGGCCGGGAGAGACCCAGGCCCGGAGAGACCCAGCCCGCCCCCGCCTCACCCCCGGTCGAACACGATCGTCTCGTCGTCCGGCACGGACACCCGCCCGGTCCGGGCGAACCCCGCCCACACCGCACGGAGCGCCCGCCCCCGCCGCTCGACCGCCGGCCACTCCCGCGCGGGCACGAGGCGACTGCCGACCCAGGCCTCCCGCCCACCGAGCAGCATCGGCACGTCGCTCATGTGCACGGCCCCGGTCGGCGCCGCGGTCGCCCCGCGCAGCAGCCGGTAGCCGACGGCGTTCCCCCCGGCGGCCCGGTGCCGCGCGACGAACCGGCGGACGTCCCGCCCGTAGATCACCTCGGAGAGCGGCCGCACGACGAGCCAGCGCAGGAGCGACCGGGTCGGCCGGTACCGGGCGAGGGTCCGGACCCCGGGGATCATCGGCACGTACATGCCGGTCTCGTCGGACCCCGACCCGATCAGGACGTCCACCTCGGGTGCCGCGGCGCGCCAGGCCCGGTCGGTGTCGCGCTCAGCGGGGAGCGGTGCGTGGCCGTACTGGGTCCCGAAGGGCATGCCGCCGGCGAGTCCGAACCGGAGGGCGACCCGTTCGGCCCGCTCCTGACGGTCGAGGACCTCGTCGAGCGGCGTGTCGGGGTGCACGACGCCGACCGCCCGGACCAGCGCGCGGCTCATCCGCGCGCGGCCGCGGGAGAGCCCGAGCGGCGCGCTCTGCACGATCGCCCGGCGGAACAGCCCGCGGGCGCCGTCGCTGATCAGCAGGTGCGCGATCGCGTCACCGCCGGCCGACTGCCCGAACAGCGTCACCGTGTCGGGGTCGCCGCCGAACGCGGTGATGTTCCGCTGCACCCAGCGCAGCGCCTCGAGCAGGTCGAGCAACCCGAGGTTCGCGGGCACCGTCCTGCCGTCGCCGAGGAACCCCAGGACGCCGAGCCGGTAGGTCACCGACACGACGACCACCCGCTGCTCGGTCACCAGGTCGCGGGCGTCGTGGATGGGCAGGTCGCCACCACCGATGACGTACGACCCGCCGTGCACCCACACCATCACGGGCAGGAGTTCGTCCGGGCGGACGTCGCTCGGCAGCGTGACGGTGAGGCGCTGGCAGTGCTCGTCGACCTGCAGGTCCATCGGCGGCAGCAGCTGCTCCATCGCCGGCGACGTGCGCTGCGGCGCGACGGGGGCCGGCGTGGTCGCCGGGTACGGCTCGGCGGAGTCCGGGTACGGCTCCGGCGGCGCGAAGCGGTCGGCACGGGCGTACGGGACGCCGAGGGCGCGGGTCACCGCGCCGTCGACGACGGCGGTGACCGTCCCGGCGGGGGTGTCGAAGGGACGGGTTGCGGGGGTCGGCACCGGCTCACGGTACCGACGTGACCCCGGGACGGACGGGAGGCGCGGTGCGGGCCGGCACCGCGCCTCCCGTCCGTCGTCGGGTCGCGTGTCGCGACGGGCGCTACCGGACCCGCGTGATGGGGATGACCACCAGGGCGCCCACCAGGGCGACCGCTCCGGCGGCCCAGCACATGAGCTCGTAGTTGTCGGCGTGCGTGCTGCCGACGGACAGGAAGAACAGCGAGATGGCGGGGGCGAGCGACTGCGGCAGCGCGTTCGCGATGTTGATCACCCCGAGGTCCTTGCCCGGCCGGTCCGCGTTCGGCAGCACGTCGACGACCAGGGCGGTGTCGATCGCCGAGTAGATGCCGTAGGCGAAGCCCATGACCACCTCGGCGACGTAGAAGCCCGTCACGGTGTCGGCGTGGGCGAGCACGACGAGACCGACGGCGAACAGCGCGGTCGAGCCGCCGACGAACACCTTGCGGCGGCCGAGGCGGTCGGACGCCCAGCCGGAGACCGCCGCGCTGACGAGCAGCGCGATCGTGTAGAGCAGGACACCGAACGCGACGGCCTTGGTGGCGTCCGCGAGCTTCTCGATCCCCAGGTGCTCCTGCATGTACAGCAGCCGGTAGGTCGTGAACATGAAGGTCGCGAGGATGATGAGGAAGCGCGACCACCACGCGAACGCGAAGTCGGGGTTCTTGATCGGGTTCGTCCAGAACGACGACACCAGGTTGCGCCACGTGAACTTCTTGAGCGGGTACGTCGGCAGGTCGTCGCGGGCGACCACCGCGTACACGACGACGAGCACCACGGCCAGGACGCCGGGGGCGATGAACAGCACCGGCAGGTTCGCGACGAAGAACACCGACAGGTAGGTGCCGGCGAGCACGGCGGTGTTCTGCGCGAGCGCGATGATGCTCGACGATCGGCCGCGCTGTGCCTGCGGGACGTTGTCCGCGAAGCTCGCGAGGAGCGTCGCGAGCGTCGCGTTGGCGGCGACCTGCGCGAGCAGCCACGCGAGCGTCAGGTTGAACACGTCCGGTGCGTAGGCGATCCAGGCCAGGGCGACGAGGAAGACCACGACGCCGCCGAGCAGCCAGGGACGCCGCCGACCCCACCGCGTGCGGGTCCGGTCGGAGAGCGCGCCGGCGAGGGGGTTCATGAGCAGTGCGCCGAACGCGCCGATCGGCAGCACGGAGCCGATCACGGTGGCGGCGTCCTCGCCCACGAGCGCCTGCGCCTTGATCTGCATGCTCACGTAGACCGGGGCCATGAGCGCCACGAAGAGGCCGAACTGTCCGAGGAAGAGCGCGACCTGGTAGCCCACCCCCACCCGCATGGTGCTGACCGGTTGGGTGATCCCCTCTTCCGGGTTCAGCAGGGCCGGACCGCCGGGTTCGGGTGTGCTCATGACGCCTCCTCGAGTCGATGCAGAAACCTTGTCGTACATGGTTTCTGGTGGGGAGCCTACATCGATCGCCGGGATGCGCGACACATGTCGTGGTGTGGAGCAGTGCCCGACGCACGGTGGAACGGCCGGGACGTCGCCTGGCGCAGAAAACTACACAGCGGGTGGTTTTTGCGGTAGCGTCGTCTTCGATCTCGCCGTGGAGCATCGCTCCTCGACGGGCGCGACACCCAGTCAGGACCGAAGGAGCCTCTGCCATGCCCACCACCTCTGTGCAGCTGTACTCACTGCGCGACGCCATCGCCGAAGACCTCGACAAGGCGATCGCCCGCGTGCGGGAGATCGGCTACGAGAACGTCGAACCGTACGCGTTCGTCGAGCGTGCAGCCGACCTCGAGAAGGCCTTCGCGGCCACCGGCCTGCAGGCCCCGTCGGGTCACGTCGCCGTGATCGACGCCGAGGACACCGCGCCGATCTGGGACGCCGCCGAGCGCCTCGGCATCCGGACGGTCATCGACCCGTTCATCCCGACCGACCGCTGGCAGACCGCCGACGACGTCGCGAAGATCGCCGAGCGCGTCAACGTCCTGACCGCCGAGGCAGCCGCGCGCGGCCTGCAGTTCGGGTACCACAACCACCAGTGGGAGTTCACGAACAAGGTGGACGGCAAGACCGTCTACGAGCACTTCGTGTCGCAGCTCTCCCCCGAGACCGTCCTCGAGGTCGACACCTTCTGGGCGACCGTCGGCGGTGCGGACGCCCCGGCCGTGCTCCGCTCGCTCGGTGACCGCGTCGTCGCGATCCACGTCAAGGACGGCAAGGTCGACGGTGACATCCTCACCGCGCTGCCGTCGTCGGAGAGCGCCCTCGTCGTGCCCGAGGCCCTGCAGCGCGCCTTCGAGAACCAGACCCCGGCCGGCCAGGGCGACGTCGACGTGGCGGGGATCCTCGCCGCGGCACCGCAGGCCATCCGTGTCGTCGAGTTCGACGCCTACTCGGGCGACGTCTTCCAGGGCATCACCGAGTCCCTCGCGTGGCTCCGCGCCAACGACACCGCCGGGAGCGCCGCGTGAGCCGCGTCGGGATCGGCATCATCGGTGCCGGCAACATCTCCACCCAGTACCTGACGAACCTCACGCAGTTCGCCGACGTCGAGGTCCGCTTCGTCGCCGACGTCCTGCAGGACCGCGCCGCCGCGCAGGCAGCCGAGTACGGGGTCGCGGCGTCCGGTTCGGTCGATGAGCTCCTCGCCCGCGACGACATCTCGATCGTCATCAACCTGACGATCCCCGCCGCACACGCCGAGGTCGACCAGCAGATCATCGACGCCGGCAAGCACGTCTGGAGCGAGAAGCCGATCGCGACCGACCACGAGTCGGCCGCCGCGGTGCTCGCGTCGGCGAAGGCGAAGGGCCTGCGCGTCGCGACGGCGCCGGACACCGTGCTCGGCGCGGGCATCCAGACCGCGCTCCGGGCCATCGCCCGCGGGGACATCGGCGAACCGCTCACCGCGACGACGCTGTTCCACGTGCCCGGGCCCGAGGCGTGGCACCCGAACCCGGACTTCCTGTTCGCCACCGGTGCCGGCCCGCTGTTCGACATGGGTCCGTACTACGTGACGACGCTCGTCCACGCGTTCGGTGCCGCGTCGCGCGTGCAGGCCGTGTCGTCGAAGTCGCTCGACCGTCGCACCATCGCCTCGGGCGACCGCGCCGGCGAGACCTTCCCCGTCGAGGTCCCCACGCACCACGCCGCGCTCATCGAGTTCGCCGGCGGGCAGTCCGCCCAGTCGACGTTCTCGTTCCAGCACGCACTCCCCCGCATGGGCTTCGTCGAGATCAACGGCACGCTCGGCACCATCTCGCTGCCCGACCCGAACACGTTCGAGGGCTCGTCGCAGCTGTGGCGCTACGGCCAGGAGGAGCCCGAGACCCTCGAGGCCGTCGGGTCCACCTGGGGCCGCGGCACCGGCGTCGTCGAGATGGCCCGTGCCATCGCCGAGGACCGTCCGGAGCGCGCCTCGGGCGAGGTCGCGCTGCACGTCCTCGACGTGCTGCTCGGCATCCGCGACGCCGCCGAGTCCGGTTCGGCGGTGACGATCGAGTCGTCCGTCGAGCGCGTGGCCCCGCTGCCCGAGGACTTCGACCCCGCCGCCGCGGTGCTCACGGCGGGCGTCGACGCGTAGTCGACCGCACCACCGTGGAACGGCCGGCCCCACTCGGGGCCGGCCGTTCGTGTGTGCTGCACCGTCACCGTCACCGTCGCTCCTTGAAGTAGCGCAGCAACGAGCGCTCACGCACGCACGAGACCCCCACGGTGATGCCACCCAGCGCGGCCGCCGCAGCAGCCGCGGTCCGCACGACCACCTCCGCGATGATCGGCCACCGGTCTCCCGCGCTCAGCGGACCGGTCACGAGGAGCGTGGCCAGCACGATGACCACCGCGCCTGGGAGGATCCAGGTGACCCCCTGTGCCAATTGCGTCGCGAGCTGCGCGCTGCGGGTCACTCCGACGTGACGGTCGCTCGCGAGCGCGAGGCGGCGCCGGAGCACGATCGTGCATCCCAGGACCGCGGCGACGGCGGCGGCGAAGGACCCGACTGACGACGGAACCACTCCGTCCGCTCGTCGGGTGGCCGAGAAGGTGCCCCCGAACGTCCCGTTGAGTTGACGGAGCGTCGGCGGCTCGCCGTCGCCGACCTTCGGCAGCAGTGTGGCGCTGAGCGCAGCCACCGACGCTTCGTCCTCGGGCCAGATCGTGGCCCAGCACTCGTCGAAGGGACGGCCGTCGAGCGGCGCCACGCCGACCGCGGCCCAGGACAGGGGACTCACACGTCCGTCTTCGGGGTGGTCGTAGACGGCGGCGACCGGCACCGGTGCATCCGCCGTGGCGAGGTCTTCGCCCGCGCCGACCCCGAGTGCACCAGCGAGACCGCGCGGGAGGAGCACGCCAGGACTCCCTGAGCGTCCCGGTGCGACGCCGAGCACGCGCTCGAAGCCCGGGGACACCTCGAAGAGCGGGACCGGCGACCGAGGGGTCACGGCGGGCACGAGCTCGGCCTCGGTCCGGCGGACGGCTCCCGCGGCGACGACGTTGGGTAGCTCGACCAGGCGGGAACACGACCGGCCGTCGATCCGTCCGTCCGATCGCTCGATCGAGGTGGCTGCACCAGCTGCGACGAAGCGCTCTGCCTGCCGGACGTCAGCAGCCCGCTGCCCAGCAGCAGCGACGAGGAGCCCACCGACGAGAAGGACGAACACCGCGGCCGCTGCGGCCGTCGCCCCCGCCCCACTCCGAACGTCCCGGGACGCCTCGTCCACGATCGAACGCAAGCGCACCTCAGCCCACCTGACCGAGCTCGTGGACGGTGTCGCACGATGCTCGCGTCGACGGGTCGTGCGTCGCGACGACCACGGCGAACCCGTTCCCGGCGAGTTCTCGCACGGCACGGTCGACCTGCGACGCCGTCGAGCGGTCGAGCTGCGCGGTCGGCTCGTCGACCAGGAGCACGTCCGGAGCGGAGGCGACCGCCCGGGCGAGCATGAGTCGTTGCGCTTCGCCACCGGACAGGTCGCGGAAGCGGGCACCCACCCGACTGCCCAACCCGAACCGGTGCAGGAGCGCCTCCGCTCGGAGTTCCGCTTCGGGACGGCGCGCACCGCTGGCCAGGTACGGAAGGGCCACGTGGTCGACCACGCTGCGACGCGCGACGCCGTGCGGGTTCTGGAACACCCATCCGACCCTGATGCCGTCGTCACGCTCCACGTGGCCACACGTGGGCTCGACCATGCCCGCGATGATGCCGAGGAGCGTCGACTTGCCGCTCCCGCTCGGGCCGACGAGCGCGTGCACGACACCGCGTTCCAGGCGTGCGTCGACACCACGGAACAGCCAGCGACCGTCGCGGAACCGGTGGCCGACGCCGCGGAGCGTCACCGGCACCGTCGACCCGCGTCAGGGTGCAGCAAGACCGAGGAGAATCCCCCGCTCGGTGCCCGCACGTACGACTGACCGAGCTCGGATCCCACGACGGCGACCAGCACCGCCTCACGGCGGCGAGGAACCTGCACACACGCCTGGTCGTCGCGGAGGTCGTAGAGCGCCGCGGGTGGTACGACGAGGACGGTCTCCGGCTCGTGGAGACGCCAGTCGGCAGGGATGCTCGCAGTCCCGTCCTCGATCGCAGCGAGCGCAGCGCGGTCGCGGACGACCCCATCCGGATCGACTGGCGCGGTCACCTGACCGACGCGCACCTCGCGTGCACCCGGCGTTGCACCTGCCGGCGGCGCGACCGTGGCCCCGACCAGGTCGACCGGTAGTGACACCAGAGGCGCTCCCCGCTCGGTCGGAGTGCCGACCGTCCCGTCGCACGCCCTGGCAGGGACGGCATCCGCCGGGATCCACGCGAACCGGTCGAGCGGGACCCCGGCGGTGAGCCGGAGACCAGAGCCCGCTGACCGGAGCAGGCGTTGTGCTGCACGGACCGTCCGAGGCCCGACCCTCCCGTCGTCGGCGACGGGGAAACCGAGCGCGCTCAGCGACCGTTGGAAGCCCCGGACGTCCGAACCCTCCGTACCGACCTCGAGGTCGCGCCACAGGGGCTCGTCAGTCGCCAGCGCGATGACCACCTCGCCGTCCACGGTCGCGATGACCGACCCGGAGCGCACGGGCTCTCCGGAGGCGCACGAGAGGCTCGTGAGCACGCCGGACCGAGGCGCCGCGACCGTTCGTGGCCCGCCTGCGACGAGTGAGAGTCGGAGGAGACGAGCGTCGTCGTCGCTGCGTTCCTCGACCGGCACCGCATCGACGGGACGCGCGGACCGAAGCGCCTCTGGTTCGTCCAACGCGGCACCCAGCAGCGCGGCCGACGCCCCGAACGCCCCGGCCGCCACGAGGGCGAGCACACCGGTGGACCAGTGCGTCGACACCGCGCTGCGCCTCATCGTCGGTACCAGCGGCCGAGCGGGTCGAGTCGGCACGCCTCGGCCGCGGGGTCGAGGGCGTCGAACGACCAGTCGTCGCGCGCGTTCTCCTCGTTCCAACGGTCGTCCGTGTAGGACCCGTCGACGAGGCCAGCGGCGCGGAGGCAGCGCACCGCGATGGCGGCTTCGTCGAGCTGCTCCGGGTTCCGGCGAACCTGCTCGTACAGGAAGCGGATCGAGCCGTCCCAACGACGTTCGCAGGTCTGCAGCACCGGGTCCGAGTGCTCGAAGAAGTCGTCCGGGTACGAGCCGTCCTCCGAGCCCAGTTCGAACCCGCCCGTCGCGTCGTAGGTGATCGTGTACCCAGCATCGGCGAGGCACGACGCCACGTGCGACCGTGTCTGTTCGTACTCGGCGACGGACACCGCGCCGTCCCGGAGGACGTCACGCTCGTACGCGCTGTGGGCACCCGCGTACGCGGTCTCGAACTGCGCTGCCCACGGGCCCTCGAAACCGCGGGGCCCTCCCCTGGCCGCGTCGGTCGGTGTGGCCGTGGCGGAACACCCGACGACCGATCCGGACACGAGGAACGCGATCACGACCGAGCGGACCGTGCGCTCCACGTCAGCCCCTGAGCGAGTAGCCGTAGGACACGACGTTGCCCCAGCAGGCGGACTGCTTCGACCACTGACGGGCGTTGGCCCAGTTGCCGTACTTCGACGCCGCGTTCCTGATCGCGTCCCAGTGGCGCGCCGGGACGCCCGAGCACTCGTTGTAGGCCTGCCACGTGGTCACCCTGTTGACACACGGCACCGCGCCCGCGGGCTCTGCGTGCACCGTGACGGCGACGAGCCCTCCGCCCACGAGTGTCGCAGCGATGGCCAACACCGAGATCGACTTCACGTCATTCCCCCTTTGTATCCAACGTTCCACACGAAGATATATCTCCACTCCGGTCTCGTCAATCGAGCCAGACCGCGCGGACGTGCACCAGGATGGGACCGTGACCGGGGACCAGCACGACCAGCCGCACGTCGTCGCGGTGAGCAGGGACGACGAACACCGCTTCAGCAAGCCCGTGGTGGACGAGGTGCGCCTCGTCGCCGGGTGGGGCGTGGACGGGGACGCCCACGCCGGCACCACCGTGCAGCACCGCTCCCGGGTCGCGCGGGACCCGTCGCAGCCGAACCTGCGGCAAGTGCACCTCGTGCACGCCGAGCTCTTCGACGAGCTCGCGCCGACCGGGCACCACGTCGAGCCCGGGGAACTCGGCGAGAACGTCACGACCCGGGGCGTCGACCTCCTGGCCCTGCCGGTCGGCACGGTCCTGCGGCTCGGCGCCGACGCCAGCGTGCAGGTCACGGGACTGCGCAACCCGTGTCAGCAGATCAACGACCACGACCCGGGACTGCTCAAGCAGGTGCTCGGTCGCGCCGAGGACGGCAGCGTCGAGCGCCGGGGCGGCGTGATGGGCGTCGTCCTGACCGGCGGGGTCGTCCGGGCCGGCGACCGGATCACGGTCGAGCTGCCCGTCGGCGAACGGCAGCCGCTCCAGCCGGTCTGACCGCTCCGGAGCCACCCGAGAACGCGCCGCGAAGCGCGCACCCGCCTCGCGAGTCTCCTGGACAGAACCGGGCGAGACGTCACTCACCGCGAAGTGGCACCGCTCATCCACCCAGCCCGATGGGCGAGCACCGCGATCTGCACGCGGGTCCGAAGTCCGTACGCACGGAGGATCGCGGCCAGGTGCGTCTTGACGGTCGCCTCCGATATCCACAGCGCCCGAGCGATCTCCGCGTTGCTCAGGCCGTCGGCGACGAGGAGCGCCACTTCCCGGGCCCGCGGGGACACCTCAGGGAAGGGCATGTCGTCGCCGACGCGGAGTGCTTTCGTCTCTCGCATCCGGGACAACAGCAGTCGCGTGGCGGCCGGAGACGCCACGGCTCCGCCGGCGTGCACCTGCCGGACAGCGCGGACTATCTCGTCGCGGTCCGCCTCCTTCGCGAGGAAGCCGCTCGCTCCGGCCTCGAGACCGCGCACGATGTTCTCCTCGGTCTCGTAGGAGGTCAGCAGGATCACGCTCGGCCCGTCCTCGAGCGCGGTGAGGGAGGCCGTAGCCTCGACGCCGTCGATCCCGGGCATCCGAATGTCCATCAGGACCACGTCGGGTCGGAGTCGATCGCTCCGTTCGATCGCCGAAGCGCCGTCGTGGGCATCACCGACGACGGCGATGTCAGGTTCGGAGCGCAGCATCATCACCAACGCCGAGCGGAGCAGGGGTTGGTCCTCGACGACGAGCACGCTGATGGACGACACGATCCGGTTCTCCGTTCCGGTGCGGGATGGTGATGTCGAGCGCCCACACCTCTCGCTCGTCGTCGAGACCGGCGTGGAAGGTTCCTCCATGCTCCTCGACCAGGGTCTGCATGCTCGCCAGGCCGAGAGCCGAACCCGAGCTGGGTCTGCGATCGTCGGGACCATCGACGATGCCGTCGTTCTTGATCCGGAGCACGATGTCGTCGCCCTCTCGACCGAGTACGACGGACACCAACGAGGGCTCGGCGTGCTTCAAGATGTTCGAGATTGCCTCACGGAGGACTCGGAGCACGGTCCGCTCGACTCCTGGGTCGAGCAGACCGCCGTCGATCTCGGACCGGACTGTGATGCCCGACCGCACGAGTCCCTCGAGGAGATCCCGAGCATTGAGCGACATCGACGGCGCGGACGTCTCTTCGCCTCGGATCGTCCGGAGCAGGTGCCGGATGTCCTGCAGTGCCGCACGACTGGACTTCCCGGTCTGCTCGATCGCGCGCCGAGCCCCTTCGAGGTCGCCCAGGTCGACAGCGACCCCAGCAGCGTCCGACAGTCGAGCGGCCAGGCACGCCGAGTTCGTCAGTGCGTCGTGCACCTCAGCAGCGATCCGGGCCCGGTGTTCGGCGGCTGCGCGTGCCTGCTCTGCCAGCCGAAGCTCCTCGCGGCGATCACGCTCGAAGGTCTTGAGCGCCTCGAGTTCGATCAACCGCTCGCGCTGCCCACGAGCCCTGACGCCGAGCCAGGTAGCGAGCCCGTACGCGATCAGGCACAGCGCGAAACCGCTCCGCGTCCGTCCGGCGAAGGGGACGGACGCCACCAGCACGGCAACACTCCCCGCGAGCGCGAACAGCGCCTGCCGCCGACCGCGGAGGTCGGCCAGCGAGAAGAGCGCCAACGCGGCGGTGAAGGGTTCGGCGGCGATGGCGGTGCGCCGACTCTCGAACTCGAGTGCGAGGACGACAACCAGGGTCGCCCACGGCGCTGCTCGGCGCAGGAATCCGAGCGCGAGCACCGCAGAGATCGGGAGAGCCCACTCCCAGCCGACGTAGGCGATCCGAGGTTCACCGTCCGGCCCCCATCCGAAGGAGTAGGCCATCACCACGACGAAGGTGCCCACTGCGAGCACGGTGTCGTCCAGACGGGAGATGCGCGGTGGTTCTGTCCGCCGTCTGGTTCTCAGCACCCAGTCATGATATTCAGAATTTCACAGTTCTGGTCAAGCCGTCGGCGGGACGAGCGACTCGAGCAGCCGCAGGACCCGCTCGCCGTCCACTGCGTCGGGGTCGAGCAGCCACTGCACCTGCAGACCGTCGGACGCCGCGATGCACAGGCTCGCCAGGTCGGCCGGGTCGAGGTCCGCGCGGATGCGCCCGGCGGCCTGGTCGGCGGTGATGAGCTCGGCGAGGTCGGCCCGCAGGCGCGTGAACCGCTCGCGCATGAAGTCCCGCGTGGTCGGATGGCCCTCCTGCACGGCGTCGGCGGCGAGCGTCGTGTAGAGCTGCACGAGCCCGGGGACCGCACGGTTGCGCGTCGCGCTCTCCCGCATGTCCCCGATCGCCGACTTCATCCGGTCCGGTGCACCCTGCTCACGCACCTCGTGCTCGCGGTACACGGCGAGCAGCAGTTCGTCGCGGCTCGGGAAGTAGTGCCGGAGCGCCGCGTGCGTGATGCCGAGCGAGTCGGCGACCGACCGGAGCGACGACGCGTCGACCCCCTGTGCGGCGACCATGCGGATCATCTCGTCGAGGATCTGCGCCCGGCGTTCGGCACCCTTGCGGTACCCACCGCGCCGGGGTGGGGTCGCGTCGTCGTCGACCTCGTTCGTCATCTCCCCAACTTACCGCTGGAAGGTTTTCGCGCCACCCCCGGTGGGCCCGCGATCAGGAGTCGATCGGCTCCGACGCCCCGTCCGGGTCGACCGTGTACTCGTCGACGGGCGTGGGCGCACCGCCGACGAGCGCCTCGGTGACCTGGTCGAGGCACCGCGCGAGCACGGCGTTGTCCTCGGTGGACAGGTGGTCCATCACCCCGACCACGGCCTCGTGGAAGCGGGCGTACGACGAGTCGATCTTCTCGGCCGCCTGCACGGTCGGCTCGAGCACCTGCGCGCGTCGGTCGGTCGGGTGCGGCGACCGCACGATGTCGCCCTTCGCGACGAGGCCGTCGACGATCTTCGTCACCGAGGCGTTCGACACGTTGAGCATGACGGCGAGGTCCTTCGGCCCCATCGCCCGCCCGTCCCGGTGCGCCTGGAGCAGGTACCGCACGGCGAGGAACTCGTTCTTCGTCAGGCTGCTCTCGGTCCGGGCCTGCTCGAGCTGCTGCTCCTGGGCGTGCTGCAGCCGGAGGAGGGCGTCCACGGCGGCCTTCGCGGCTCGGGACCGGGGCTCCCGGGCGTACAGGTGCATGTGCTCTCGGCGGACGACGGTCAGCGGCATCGGGTACGACGGTCTCTCTGTACGACGGGCTCGGCGGGGCGTCGGGGTCAGACGCTCGCAGCCGTGAAGAAGTCAGCGTACGACGGTTCGCTGCGCCGGGACAGGAGCGACGGGTCCTGGACGCGGCGCTCGACGTAGGCGTCGATGACCGCCGGGTCGGTGAGTCCCACGCGGGTGTGCGAGGCGCCGATCCGCGCTCGCTGCGGCATCCCGGTGTACGTGCTGTGCATAGCGATCCCGCCTTCCTGCGTCGTGGTGTCCTGGTCGGACGACAGAACTGTTCCACGGCGTGAACAGTTCGTGCAACGAACGGTTCGCGTTCTGTACGGTTCGCGCACCGGCCCGTCCCGGACGCTGCGCCAGGGTGGGTCGGGCCAGGATGGGAGCCATGGCCTACACCGCTGCGGACGACCGCTACGACTCGATGCCCTACCGCCGGACGGGCCGCTCCGGCCTCGACCTGCCGCTGCTCTCGCTGGGCTACTGGCACAACTTCGGCGACGACAAGCCGTTCGAGACGCAGCGGGCGATCAGCCGCCGCGCGTTCGACCTCGGCATCACGCACCACGACCTGGCGAACAACTACGGCCCGCCGTACGGTGCCGCCGAGGTCAACTTCGGCCGGCTCATGCGCGAGGACTTCCGGCCCTACCGCGACGAGATGGTCATCTCGACCAAGGCGGGCTGGGACATGTGGCCCGGGCCGTACGGGCAGGGCGGCGGGTCCCGCAAGTACGTCCTCGCCTCGCTCGACCAGTCGCTCGAGCGCACGGGCCTCGACTACGTCGACGTCTTCTACTCGCACCGCCTCGACGCGTCGACCCCGCTCGAGGAGACCATGGGTGCGCTGCACACCGCGGTGCAGCAGGGCAAGGCGCTGTACGTGGGGATCTCGTCGTACGACGCCGACCGTGCGCGCCAGGCCGCCGCGATCCTGCAGGACCTCGGCACGCCGCTCCTCATCCACCAGCCCTCGTACTCGATGCTCAACCGCTGGATCGAGACCGAGGGGCTGCTCGACGCGGCCGGCGACCTCGGGTTCGGTGTCATCGGGTTCACCGCGCTCGCACAGGGCCTGTTGACCGGGCGCTACCTCGACGGCATCCCGGAGGACTCCCGTGCCGCGGCGGGCAAGTCCCTCGACGCCGGCTCCATGACCCCCGAGGTCGTCGAGCACCTGCGCGCGCTGAACGGCATCGCCGAGGAGCGCGGCCAGAGCCTGGCGCAGCTCGCCCTGGCGTGGGCGCTGCGCGACGAGCGGGTCACGTCGCTCGTGATCGGTGCCTCACGCGTCGAGCAGCTCGAGCAGAACGTCGCCGCACTCGGGAACCTGTCGTTCACCGACGACGAGCTCGCGCGGATCGACGAGCACTCGGTCGGCGTCCTCGACGTCGACCTGTGGTCGGGCGCACGTTCCGGTCAGGTGAGCTGACCGCCACCCGACGAGACGCAGGTGGGCGGTCGCCCGCAGCGACGTACCG
>Ga0308161_1002202_pt1 | contig 21315 bp, 31 predicted proteins | sample PhyFR2_FD_201034 | JGI IMG/M metagenome (GOLD analysis project Ga0308161, IMG submission 201034) | Phyllosphere microbial communities from UC Gill Tract Community Farm, Albany, California, United States - DLSLF.R2 | ecosystem: Host-associated > Plants > Phyllosphere > Unclassified | place: USA...
CGCGTCTCTATCCATTACCACCCGAAGCGCACGTATGGACCCAAGATGCTCCAGGGCTTGCTTGACGACATCGGTTGGTCTGAGGCTGACATGCGCAGGCTGAAGCTCATCAAGTAATCCCGCTCCGGCGGGGTTTTTTACGGGAGGCAGTCTAGTATCGCTATTTGGTCGAGGTCGACAACTTGCCCTGATCGAAGCCGGCGACATCGAACTCAAAGATCTGGCCGCCGTTCTGATAGATACCGACCTCAATGAGCAGCGTCTTCGATTTTCCGATGCGGCTAGCGATGGACTTGAACCCGGGTAAAAAGATCACTTCAGTACTGTGATCTCCTGGCTCCGTTCCCTGCACGGTGTATGGCTTGTCGGCGTCAAATCGCAACCGAACCGGACATCCACTATAGCTACGGCACAAAAGCTGGCCCTTCTCGATCGAGAAGATCACGTCGCTCCCATACCGCGGATGCTTTCGCAACATCAAGCTTGCTCGCTGCTCTCCACCATACGGGAAGCCCAAAGAGATTCGGTTTTTACTGCTGATCTCCGCAGTCGACGTGACCTTCCCGGTCATCTTGTCTTCGTTTCTTTCATAGGACCACTGCCTTCCTATACGCTCGCGCGCCTCGATCTCTCGCAGCATCGGAGCTATCGCTATCGCCCTATTAGCTTCCGCGGAACCAGGGAAGCCATTTGCGATAGTATTCGCCGCACTGAGACGTTGTGAGGCTGGCTTGGCTTCGTCTTCCATGATCTCTGTGAAAGCTTTCCTCTGAGATTCATTGTTAAGCTTGATGGCGCTGGCCGTTTCTGGTGACGCGCTAACGGAATGTTCCGTAGCTGCGTTGGGAGGGGTTCGGCTGCAGGCCATGACTAACAGTGCGGCTGACGCGACTGTTGCAATCATTTTTCTTGCTGCTTGCATAGGTTTCCTCTGTTCTCAGGTTGGTTCGACTTCCGGAATTGGCAATGCCGAAGCTTCGCGATGACGCGCACGGCCTCCCAATAAGCCATAAGCTACTGATGCCCGCTGGGCTAAGAATAAATTAATGGGGAAGACAATGTTCAGAAATTTGTATCCTTCAACTTTCATCTCTGCCCTAGCGATGCTCGCCTTCTCGGGGAGTGCTGCTGCTCAATGTTGCCCATCTGGCGGTAGTGGAACGCCGACTGGAAGGGCGGCAACCACGGGCCTCGGAGAGGCTTCGCCGCCCACTGCCAATCTATCGACGAGCTCGGCATGGGGCGTCTATCAGTTCGAGCGGGACGGCCTTACCTACCTGCAGATCAACGATGCGCAAGGCAAGGTGCGCGCCGCAGTGGGCAGCGCCGGCACCATGGTCTGGGTGATGCCGATGGGCACCGACGCGGACCGCGTGAGCATCGCTGCTACCAGCGCGGTCGGGTCGATCGTCTACAGTTCCGACGACTTCACCGTCAGAGTGCTTGAGGGCACGAGCGGCGTATCCTGGATTGTGGTGCCGCGCACCGGCAATTGATCGCCATCGAATAGCAAGAAAAACACGCTGCTGCGGCGCCTCTTACTGGCGCCGCAGTATGCATGCATCTTGGCTTCCAGTTGCGTTCCCGCAGCCCGAGACTTTTTTGAACCAACGCTTCTGACTTCGGGGAGCGCGAGCACCCGTACGGAAAATCCGTGCCTGCCGTGCAGCGACCAAGAGCGCAGTTGGATGGCGTAGTTGTCCGCTGGGAGCATATCGATCGCATGAAAGATGCAGCGGTACGTCGCGATCTGAATTGAAGCGCTCTGGCGCTTCATGCGTCCATGAAGTAGTAGCGATGCAGTCGCGCCTCCAAGCGTTCGCTCGAAATTTAGCTCACGCAGAGCAGCGTAGAGGCCGACCTTCTCGACGCGGAATGGATAGATGGCTGCAGCCTGCTGATAGAGCATCTGCGTGTTCTTGAGGCTTTGAGCGTTGACCTGCATTGCAAGTTCAAATCGCCCTTCCAACTTCAGGATCTGAACGGTTTCGCGAAATTCCGCGTTGATCTTCTTCTGGGCAATCGCCAGCTCTTCGGCTCGATCTCGTAGTGCCTGCTCCGTCTGCATGTCGTGGGCGCGAGCAAGCGCGCGTGACTCAATAGCAGCAACCGTCATCCTGCGTGTTTTTTCTGTAGCGGTCGACATCATGGACCCGACCACCAGCATGAAGGTGCTCATAACGGCCATCGTCTGCTGGGTAACAAATACCGCAGTGTCCTGGTTGCCTAGAACGCCAGTGGTGGGCATCGAAAGGCCGAGCAAAAGGTTTGCCGTGGAGATCCCGAGTGCAGCGCCTCGCCACCCATGGCGAGCGGTGAGCGTCAGGACTGGGGCGGCCATGCAGCCCAAAAAAATCAGCCGTAGCCAAGGCTGATCTGCCGCGCCGGCTGCTGCGTGGGTGGAGAGCAAGACGGCCACGCCGATAACTGCGTCACGGAAGAGTGGCGCGCTGTAGCGCTCACCTCGGCGCAACCACAGCAGCGTGGGCATCACGGCAATTAGCATCGCCAGATACTGGCCTATGCCGAATCTATAGACGTACGCCGCTATGTCCGGCGCCACCGGGTAGCCCAACAGAAAATTCAGCGCAGTACTGACGGAAACTGCCCACAAAGCGGAAGGCAGCAAGATGGCCGGCATCCATCGATCCCGCAACCGTATCGCGGGGAAAAGCTTGCGGGCCATCAGTGGGACAAGCGACACGATCGGGCACAGAAGCACGGAACTGCCGTAGGCCCAAACTAGGCTGATCCCTTGGGTTTGCGCGATCGGTACGCGCATCGAGATCATCGCCGCAGCATCACCGAGAAAGATGCTTGGCCAGTACCTGTAAGGAAGAAACAGCAGCGATGCGATGCGCAGGCCGGCGGGAAGGAAGAATTGGTCGGCAGAATGCGACCAGGCAAACCGATACGCAAAAAAATAGATCGCGGCAAGCAGTAGTGCTTTGCCCGCGTGCGTGATGCGTCCGCCCATTTCTCCCCCTGCTCCCTTCAACCTGAGGGTACAGGTCGCCTATTTTTCCCGCGTAGACACTTTCCTAGCCGGTTCAGCTTCGCGGGCTCCGGACTTCTCTGCGATTCGCGCTGCCAAATCGGCGTGTTCACGAAGAGCCTTGGCTTCATCCCCACCAAGATCGTCAAAGTGATCTAGCGCACTGTTACGAGCTGCGCGCCCATAGGCGGCAGCAAATTCCTTGGCATCTTTTAGGACGGCGAGGTCGTACCCACCAAGAGAGAGCAGGGCGTTGTGCGCCCGCATGAGCAGTTCTGGACTCAGCTCCGCGGCGACCGCTGAGGAAGTCTGCCGCTCCTCGTCTCCAGCGCTAGCCTCATCGTCCACGCTTGAGTCCATGAAGTACTCCAGCCTCCGACCGGTCAGCTTCGCCAGGGTGGGGATGTACTTTTTCTCAATCGAGCCCGTCCGCTCCCAGCCGGTGACGGCCTGCGGGTTGATGTCGCACTCCCTCGCAACCGCTGCCTTTGTGCCCCGAGCCGACTGGGCGAAGGCGTAGCGGATGCGACGGGCGAGTTCGTCGCTATCAATCATAGCTTGATGATCCGCTAAACGCGTTCACTGACCAATAAAGCCCAGCTTTACAAAAGATATAAAGCTGTGCTTTAGTATCGGCATGGACGCCATCAATCAAGCAATCGCATCGATCGAAGGGGGACAGGCGGCTCTCGCCCGCGTCCTGAACATCACACCGCAACAGGTCAACCAGTGGGCCAAGGGCGGCCGCCCTGTGCCGGCGAGGTACGTGCTCGCTATCGAGCAAGCCACGGGCGTCTCGCGCCATCTGCTGTGCCCCGACATCTTCGGCTCGGCGCCTTCTGCAGCCGAAGAGACCTCCACCCCCGACCACCAAGAGGCCGCCTGACGTGGCCGGCCTGCCTGATGACCAAGCCCCGAAGCCTGCCGAGACGATAGACTGGACGGCCCCGCGGCACCGGTTCCCGTCAGCGCCACTGCCCAGTGGTGAAGGTGAGGACGGACGAGTCATTGGTGGACCTGGTGCCGTCGGGATTGCGCGGGGCGTAAAGCTGGTTGCAGATCGTGCACTTCCAGGTGGTCGCACCCCACCGCTGCAAGACGGACTTGGTGCCTTTGTCCCAACACGGTTGGCAGAGGTAGTGCTCCGGTTGCGTGGTTCCTGGCTCACCGGTCCCGCCCTCTTGTGGGACGACGTCCACGCGGTACACGAACACACCTCCTCCGATGTCGAACAGGCCGTAGCGGTTCTTCTCCGCGAGGGATTCTTTGAGTTTTCGCAGCTCCTCTGCGGTCTCGAAGTGCTGCTGCTGCAGCTGGAGCAGCGTGGTGTTGTGGATCAGCAGTCCCTGCTGGGCAGCCAGCAACTGCTCGTTGATCTTCGAAATCGCCGCCGCCGACTGGTTGAAGTCGCGGACGCCCAGCGTGGCGACAGCGATGTCCTGCGCCGTCGTGAGCGAGGCGATCACTGTGGCAATTGAGCTGAAATCCATGTCGCCCTCCCTGCGGGCATTGGCTGTTCGTGTGGAAACAGCAGCCTACCGCAAGGAGGGCGACGCCTTCATCGGCCGCCACGGGTCACTCCGACCCGCGTCGGAGCACGCGCGTTACCAGCTTTCCGTCGACCCATCTGGCAGACAGCCAGTTCCCTCCGACTTTCACCAGCGCGGTGACGTTCTCGCCGCGCGGCACTCGCATCCGGCCATCCCTGGCCCGCTTCCCTGCTGACTTGATCTTCTCCATGGCGCAGATGGTGCGCCGCCGCACGCCCGCATTCCACGTTCACCGAGATCACCCATGCACATCATCGACGCCGCCCACAAGACCGTGCACGCCTACCCGGGCGGCAGCGAGTCGCTGGCACCGCGCATCGGCATGTCCGCCGCTGTGCTGCGCAACAAGGTCAATCCCAACAACACCACACACCACCTGACGCTGGTGGAAGCCAGCGAGGTTATGGGCGTCACCGGCGACGACCGGATCCTGCACGCGCTGGCTGCGCAGCACGGCTACACGCTGCAAAAGGTCGAGGCGCCGACGCAGGGCTCAGTGGTGACCGCGCTGCTGGCCGCGGCGTCGCTGAAGGGCAAGCTGGCGTCGCTGGTGGCCGAGGCCATCGCCGACGGCCGCATCACGGGCAACGAGGCGCGCGAGATCGCCGAGGTCTGCGGCGATGCGCAGGCGGTGCTGGCCCAGGTCGCGCAGCACGCGCGCGCCGCGGCGAAGTCGGGAGCGCCGGCATGATCCTGCAGCGCATCCACGACTGGCGCCGCGAGCGCCGCATCCGCCGCTTCGCCGCCGCGTTGAAGCTGGCCAACGCCGCCGGCCAGCACGCGCTGGCGCGGATCCACTGGGAAGGCCTGCGCCGCGAGTGCCTGGCGCGCAGCGCCGCGCAGGTGCACCGCATGGAGCGGGCAGGGGGCCTGGCGTGAACACAGATGCACGTCTGAGCGTTGGCCTGCCGGGTCATCCTAAGACGAAGAAGCTGGTCCGCCGCCTCGGCGCCGGCGCCGGCTGGTCGCTGGTCTGCCTGATCCTGTGGGCGCGCGCGAACCGGCCTGACGGCGATTTAACGGGCATGTCGGCCGAGGACATCGAGCTGGCAGCCGACTGGGCGGGCGAGAACGATGCTCTGGTCCGCGAGCTCGTGTCTGTGCGCTTCCTGGACGGGGTGGACGGCGAGTACCGGCTGCACGACTGGGCGGATCATCAGCCATGGTCGGCTGGCTCCGACATGCGGTCGCTGAAGGCGAAATGGAACGCCGTGAAGCGTCACCACGGGATTCAAGAGGCCGATCGCCAAGTTCCGGAATACGCGCGTATTCGTGCTGAATCCAAGGATTCGGATGCTGGCAGCATTGAAAACGATGCTAGTAGCAATGCTGATAGCAAGGTTCTAGCAATGCGCCCAGCATCAAGTAGCAATGCTCCGTCTCCGTCTCCGTCTCCGTTACCGTCTCCAGAAGATCAAGAACCCCCCCATACCCCCCCGGCTAACGCCGAGGGGGCGAAGCCAGGGAGGACGAAGCGGCCGAAGATCACCTTCCCCGCGTTCGTCGATGCATGCCGCGATGCCGGGGAGAAGCCGGTCTGTGCTGACGACCCGATTTTCACCTTCGCCACCGACGCCGGCATCCCGAGGGATTTCCTGCACCTGGCCTGGCGCGAGTTCGCCAGCAAGCACCGCACCAGCGGGCGGATGCAGAAGGATTGGCGCGCGCACTTCCGCGACGCGGTGCGGAGGAACTGGTTCAAGCTCTGGTGGTTCCCGTCCGAGGGCAGCTGCGAGCTGACCACCGCCGGCGTGCAGCTGAAGCGCGAGCGTGACGCTTCCGCCAAGCAGCCCGAGCACCCGGAGCAGGCGGCATGAGCGCGGTGATGGACTACGACCGCAGCTACGACACCATGGCGCATCTGCGCGTGCCGCCGCATTCGGTGGATTCCGAGCAGTCGGTCCTCGGCGGCCTGATGCTGTCGCCGGAAGCGCTGCGCGAGGTCCGCGACCTGCTGTCCGAACAGGATTTCTACCGCCGCGACCACCAACTGATCTACCAGGCCATCTGCGATCTGGCCGACCGCGAGCAGCCGTTCGACGCGGTGCTGCTGGGCAACTGGTTCGAGAACCAGGGCAAGCTCGAGCTGGTCGGCGACGGCGCCTACCTGATCGAGCTGGCCAGCACCGTCCCGTCGGCCGCGAACATTCGCGCCTACGCCGAGGTGGTGCGGAACAAGGCGCTTCTACGCGGTGTCATCCAGCGCGCCGGCGAGATCACCAGCGAGGCCTACGAAGCGGCGGACGAAGACGCCGACGCGCTGGTGGCCAGCGCCACGTCGAAGTTCGCCAGCCTGAGCGTGCAGTCCAGCGGCAACGGCGGGCTGGTGCTGGTGCGCGGCGATCTGCAGGGCATGTGGGAGGAGATGGAAGCCCGCTACGAAGGCATCGCCGACCTCGGCTTGGTGCCGCCGTGGCAGAACGTGGCGAAGAAGCTGCCGGGGCTGGAGCCGACCGATCTGATGATCCTGGCTGCGCGGCCGTCCATGGGCAAGACCGCGAACATGCTGGAGTGGGTCTACAGCGTCGCCGCGCAGGGCAAGAACGCGGCGGTCTTCAGCCTGGAAATGAGCCGGCGCCAGCTGCTGATGCGCCTGATGAGCATGCACTCCGGCGTGCACCTGTCGCGCATGCGCGTGAAGGGCGAGCTGACCGACGAGGACTGGCACAAGCTCAGCATCGCCAGGAACTACCTGCATAGCCTGCCGCTGGCGATCGACGATTGCGGATCGCTGCCGGTGGACTCGCTCGTCGCGCGCGCATCGCGCATGCACGCCAAGGTGCCGGGCGGCTTGAGTGCGATCGCCGTGGACTACCTGCAGCTGCTGTCCGGCCAGGCCAAGGCCGGCAACCGCACGGAAGAGGTGTCGTACATCTCGCGCACGTTGAAGCGGCTGGCCAAGGACCTGGGCTGCCCGGTCATCGCCCTGTCGCAGCTCAACCGTGGCGTCGAGACGCGCACCGACAAGCGTCCGGTGATGGCCGACCTGCGCGAGTCCGGCGGCATCGAGCAGGACGCCGACGTGATCGCCTTCATCTACCGCGACGACTACTACACGAAGGACGCATGCGGTGCGCCGGGCATCGCCGAGTTCATCCTGGCCAAGAACCGCCAGGGCGAGACCGGCGCCGCGTACCTGCGGCACAACCTGGCCTGCAGCAGCTTCACCGACTACTACGGCCCGCGCCCCGACTACACGGTCAAGCGCCTCGTCGATAGCGGCAGCACTGCGCCGGATGACGGATTCGACGACTTCGAAGGCGGTGCTGGCCAGCGCCGGACCGGGCGCGACCGCGCCGCAGGGAGGGATGCATGAGCCTGACCGCAGCAGCGAAGAAGATCCGGCAGAAGCGCGCCTCGCGGCCGATCTACGGCACATGCCTGCGGCTCGTCGATCCGACCACTCGCGAAGAGGTGGGCGCGTTCGTCCCGACGAACCCGATCGACCGCCGGCTCGCGAAGGAGCGCGGCTACCGCGTTGGCCACGAGTACCGGCTCGAAATCAAGCAGTCGCGCAATCCCGCGTTCCATCGGCTGGCGCACGCCATCGGCCATCTGCTGGTGGACAACGTGGAAGAGTTCCGCGACCTGGACGCGCATGCGGCGCTGAAGCGCGTGCAGCTGGAATCGGGCATTCGCTGCGAGACGGTGGAGATGGACGCCGCGCCGGTGGTGTCGGCGCTGCTGGACGCGGCCGAGGCCGTGCTCGGCGCTGGCGCGCGCAAGGTGCTCGCCGCGGTGCTGCCGGAGATCCGAACGATCCCGGTGAAGGTCGCTCAGTCGCTGGCCTTCGATTCGATGGAAGAGGATGAGTTCGCCGACTTCTTCCGAGGCATCACCGCGCACATCGGCGAGCACTATGCGCATGTGCTGCTGGACGACGTGCGCGCAGAGTTCTGGCTCATGGCGAACGGGCAGGGCACGCAGCCGGCGCCGGCGCGGAGGGCTGCGTGATGACGATGCACTCAAAGGCCGGCGAGGCGCTTATACCAGGCCCGGTCACTTTCTTTCACCGCCAACAACGCGTCGCGTGCTGCTGCGACTTCGATTCCGATATCACGACATTTCGTGTTGTCCGCAGATGTGATCGGGAAGCCGTTATGAGCTTTCCGTTGAATCTCATCAAGGCTTCGCAACAGCGACGCGGAGTTTCTCTGGATGGATACGACTGGTCGGACCATCGCCATGTGCGGAAGTTCGTGAAGGGGGATCAGGAGCAGCCCATCCGCGATGCGCTGGAAATCACCGAAATCCCAGTGGGTCGCCGCTGCACTGAAGATGCCCTCGGACACACGGTCGACCCAAAGTTCAATCTCATCGCAAACCTGCGAAGCCATTGCCAACGCGACGTCGGTGCGTTGCCGAATTTCAAGTCGGTGTTGCGCGACGGCGAAGCGCCCGGAGAACCAAATAGCCGCTGCCGAAAGCAATGCCTGGGCCCATGCTGGTGCGTTCTGGTTAGCAAGCCACGAAGGGATGTTGCCCCACGCCGGCCAGGTGAGCGCCACGACCAATGCGCCGACCGCCACCAGCGCCAGCGCGTACGGAACAAGGCTGAATCGTCGGATGCTGCTGTCCTTCATGGCAACGCTCCTTGCTGGGTTGGCCCGATTCTAGCGAACCGCGGCAGCGCCGCGCGGGGGCACTGATGCGCTACCTGTCCCTGTTCTCCGGAATGGAAGCGGCGCACTTGGCCTGGGGGCCGCTGGGCTGGGAGTGCGCGGCCGTCGCCGAGATCGACCCGGCCGCCTGCGCGCTGCTGCGGCACCGCCTGCCGCACGTGCCGAATCTCGGCAGCGTCACCGCGATCACCGACGAGCAGGTCCGGGCCCTGGGCCCGCTCGATGTCGTGATCGGCGGCAGCCCCTGCCAAGACCTGAGCGTCGCCGGCAAGCGTGCGGGCCTGGTCGGCGCGCGCTCCAGCCTCTTTCACGAGCAACTGAGGATTTTCCATGCAGCACGAACTCTTTGCGGCGCCCGCTGGCTCGTCTGGGAGAACGTTCCAGGCGCCTTCAGCAGCAACGCCGGCCGCGACTTTGCTGTCGTGGTTGGTGCATTGGCAGGATCCGAGCTCACTGTCCCGGAAGAGGGCTGGGGCAACGAAGGTGTGGCGCTCGGTCCCGGCGGTCTTGTCGAGTGGAGCGTGCTGGACGCGCAGTGGTTCGGAGTGGCGCAGCGGCGCCGTCGCGTGTTCGCTGTCCTCGATACTGGAGACTGGCCCGGTAGACCCCCGGTACTTCTTGAGTCCGATAGCCGGCGCGGGGATTCTGCGCCGCGCCGAGAAGCGGGGCAAAGCGTTGCCGGAACCATTGCGGGCGGCGCTCGCCGCAGTGGCGGATACAGCACCGACGACGTAGGGCTGGTCGCCGGCACCCTGCAGGCGAACGGCAAGGCCGCAGGCAGTGCAACCCAGCAAGACGCCGAGTCCGGCTTACTGATCGTCGCCCACACTCTGCGGGCCAGTGGCTTCGACGCCAGCGAGGACGGCACGGGGCGCGGCACGCCGCTGATTCCAATCCCTTTCGACACCACGCAGATTACCAGCAAGGCCAATGGCAGCAATCCGCTGGCGGGCGACCCCTGCCATCCGCTTTCCGCGACCGCGCATCCGCCAGCCATCGCATTCGGCTGCAAAGACAGCGACCCCGCGCGCAGCGTGTCGGACGACGTCGCGCCGACGCTGCGTGCGATGGGGCATGCAGGTAGCCATGCGAACGCAGGAGGGCAGGTCGCGGTGGCATGGCAAGAGGGGTTGCAAGGCTGCGCGGAATACGAAGTCGCTGGGACATTGCGCGCTAACGGCCCAGGTCACGATCCGGTGGGAACAAGGGTCAGGCAAGGCATGCAGGTACGCCGCCTGACGCCGCGCGAGTGCGAGCGCCTGCAAGGAGTACCCGACCGCTGGACGCTGGTGCCGAACGCAGCCGGCAAGCCGATGGCCGACGGCCCCCGCTACAAGATGCTCGGCAACAGCTTCGCCGTGCCGGCGGTCCGCTGGATCGGCCAGCGCATAGAGCGCGCGCAGACCTGGGCCCAGACTGCTGAGGAAGCCGCCTGATGCGCCGCGCGATCAAGCCGGCGACGCGCGCCGAGCAGGCCTATCAGGACGCGGCACGCGCACTCGGTTGCGTGATCTGCCGCTGGCGCATCGCCGCCGGCCTGCAGCGCGCCATCCAGTGCGGGCACACGCAGATCCACCACAGGAATCTTGGCGACCTGCACGGCCAGCGCCAGATCGGCCAGCACGCCGTCGTCGCCATGGGCGCGTGGCACCACGACGGCGACCAGTTCACGGGCCACAGCCGCGACGACATGCGCGAGCTGTTCGGACCGAGCTTCAAGCACCACGCGCGCGAGTTCCGCATCTGGACGGCAGACGTCCTCGGCGGCAGAGGCACCGAGGCATGGCAGCAATTTCAGGACCAGCTTCTAGACATCACGAGGGCAGCATGATCAATCAACAGCGATACGAGCAGGCACGCGAAGCCGGGCGCCGCGCGCGCCAGGCGGGGAAGGGGCGGGACGACGGTCCCAGGTACGGCATCATCGCCGACGACCGGGCGCTGCGCGAGGCGTGGGTGATGGGCTGGGACGCCGAGGATCAGGAGCGCCAGCAGCGCCGGAGCGAGGCATGAACGGTCAGCACGTGGATCTGATCGCGAAGCTGCGGGAACGCGCCCGGAACGCGCGGATGGAAGGGAATGCCACCGCCCTCGCTGACGCGTGGCACTTCGATGCGGCTGCCGATGCACTCGCATCGCGGCAAACCCAAGCGCCGGACTCGGCGATCACCGCGCAGTGGGACAGCGGCGCGCTCGGCCGGAGCGATGAGCATGCCGTGGCGGTGCCAGGAAGCGCGGCGCGGGTGGTCGCAGCGGCGGTGCCTGCCGAATGGCGAGCGTTCCTGGAAGTTTTAGCCGAGAAGGATGGCCTCATGGTTAACGGCAACAACCTATCGCGGATGGCCCGCGCGTTGCTGGCTGACGCCGGAATAGTCACCTCCGCGCCGGGGCAGCGATCGTGAGCCGCGCCGCGCGGGTGCGGGATTGGCTGATCGCCGCCGGCGGCATGCGGTCGGCCGGCGAGGTCTCCGACGGCCTGGGCGCCACTGGCAAGGAGCGCCAGATGGTGGCGTGGACGATCCGGACGATGGTGCAGGGCGGCCAGCTGGTGAGCGAGGGCATGGGCCGGGGCATGCGCTACCAGTTCGTGCAGATGCCGACCCGAGCGTCGAAGCTGACGCCGGAAGTGCGCAAGGCGAAGCGCGCGGCGATGGCGCGTGCGCGGCATAAGCGCGACGGCGGCCTTTCCCGCGAGGAGCTGGCCGTGGCGCGGGAGCAGCGCCGCCTGGCGATAGAGGCGGAGCGTGCCCAGCGGCGGGCCGAGCGCGAGGCCCGCGTCCGCGATCTGCCCTACGCCAAGCAGCGCGCCGCCGAGCGCAAACGGCTGGCCCGCCACGCAGCTGGCCGCATGTCCCGCGCCGAGTGGCTGGCCAAGGTCGCCGCCGGCAAGCAGGAGCGCACCAGCACGCCGCGGCCAGCACCGACCAGGCTACAGCGCTTCGGCAGCGTCGCCGGCATGACGCCCAAGCCCGTCGTCGTCCCCAGCCCACGGCCGGCGCAGACCGTCGAGCAGTTCGTAGCGGACGGCGGCGTCATCGATCGACTGCCCGGCATCCAGGCCGCGCCGCCGCCGCGGACCATCCCGACTTGGAGAAACGCAGCATGACCCTTCGCGTAGTTCTTGGCGCTGACCCGGGCATGTCGGGCGCAGTCGCCGCGCTGATCGACGGCGAGGCCGGGCCGGTCATCGACATGCCGACCATGGCGGTGGGCAACAAGCGCGAGGTGGACGCGCGCGCAATCGCCGTGTTCATCCGATCGCTGCGCGCCGCGCACCCGGGCGCCTATTTCTGCGGCTGCGTCGAGCGCGTCCGGGCAATGCCGCCCAAGGGCGACCGGCGGCCAGGCGCGCAATCGTCGATGAACTTCGGCGAGAGCTACGCCAAGGTGAAAGCGGTCTTTGAGGTGATGGGCATCCCCTTCAGCCTCGCCGAGCCGGCCAGCTGGAAGCGCCACTACGGCCTGATCGGCAAGGACAAGGACGCCTCGCGCCTGCTGGCGATCACGCGGTTCCCGTCGGCGGCGCCGCTGCTGCAGCGGAAGAAAGACGACGGCCGCAGCGAGGCGCTCTTGCTGGCGCTGTACCACGAGCACACCGAGCTGGGAGCGCGCGCCGCGTGAGCAACCCCGACGACCTCACCCGGCCCGAGCGCTACACCGAGCTGCACTACGCGAAGGTGCTGCGCAAGCGCATGGACGCCGACCGCCGCCGGCACGGCAACTGCTGCATCTGCGTCCACCGCGCCACGACGATGGGCGTCCTGCACTGCCGCGGCAAGGAAGACCGGCAAAAGGGCTGCTGCAGATGGGATGGCCAGCAGCCGCAATTTCAACTCGACCCGACGACCTTGGAGAAGTACCGCGATGCAGCATAGAGCCGACCCCTTGATCGATGAGCTGAAGCGATGGGGCAATGCCCAGGCCAATCGCTACGCCTTCAGCCGCGGCGACCGGAGCATCCATGTGCTGGAGCAGGCGCGCGACATGGCGCCGGGAACGGTGGAGAACGCGACGCGCGACCTGGTCGGGCGCGACGGCACGGATCGCCGGCGCTTCATGGCCGCGCGCAGCGGCGATGTCGGCATGGCCATCCTCCCGACGTGGGCGGTGGACGCGATCCGGTCATCGAACGACGCAGGCAAGCCGCACGACAACCCGGAGATCGCCGTGGACATGGGCATCCCGGACGATCTGCGCTGGGTAGACCGGGCGCTTGCCGGCCTGTCGCGCGCCACGCCGCTGCGCGAGCTGGTCGTGCGAACCGAGTTCACGGTTTCGGCCAGCCAGTCGGTGAAGGCGCGCATGGTTGCCGAGCAGTACGGCGGCAAGCTGAGCATCTGGCAGTACCGCCGAGAGCTTCAGCGCGGGCTTGACTGCCTGGGAGGGATGCAGCGCGCCGCTTGACAAGTTGCACACATCGACCCATGCTTTGTTTGAGCGTCGAATACTCCCTCTGAAGCCCTGGCCCAAAGCCGGGGCTTCGCCGTTTTCGGCCCCCGAACACCGATCGAACACCGATCGACCACCGCGCGAACGCCCCGCTGAACCGCCGCGAGGCGACAGGGGTTGGCACGCCGGACACCTTGGCGGCGTCGAGCGCCCGGCTCCATGAGACCGGGTGCCGTGCCTATCCAGCGGTGGTGATCGGCCCTCTTTGCCCGGCTCCTCGCCAGACCAAGCCATGCGTCCAGCTGGACCGCGGGCCGGGCACCTATCGCATGCGGGTTGGGCTGGCTGCTGCCGGCCGACCAAGGGCCGGGTTCGGCCGCCCGCGCCACACTGGAGAATCCCATGGCGGTCATCACGCCCGAGCAAGCTGGTGGCCGCAACGTCGTGGCCTTCTTGGACATGCTGGCCTGGTCCGAAGGGACCGACAACGGCAAGCAGCCGACCGCGAACCACGGCTACGACGTGATCGTCGGCGGCAAGCTGTTCGCCAGCTACGCGGACCATCCGCGCGTGCTGGTGGACCTGCCGGCGCTGCGTATCCAGTCCACGGCGGCCGGGCGCTACCAGCTGCTGCGCCGCTACTTCGACGCCTACCGCAAGACGCTCGGCCTGGCCGACTTCTCGCCGCTGAGCCAGGACAAGATCGCGCTGCAGCAGATCCGGGAGCGCAAGGCGCTGCCGCTGATCCAGGCCGGCAGGATCCGCGAGGCCATCGCGCGGGTGTCGAACATCTGGGCGAGCCTGCCGGGCGCCGGCTACGGCCAGCACGAGCACGAGCTGGACAACCTGCTGGCCGCGTACAAGCGCGCCGGCGGCCAGGTCGTGGAGGCCTGACGTGGCGCGCATCACGCTGGCGCAGTTGGGCTTGGCGGTGCCGATCGCTGCCAGCATCTTCGGCCTGGCCGACAACTGGCCGGCCGTGAAGCTGTTCCTGGTCGACATGGGCACGTTCCTGTCGGCCCCGCAGGTCGAGGCAATGTGGATGAGCCTGGCGATCAGCGTCGCCATCGGCCTGCTGCTGCCGCATCTCCCGCAGCAGATCGGCATGCGGGCGTCATGGCCGCCGGCGTTTACCAAGGCGCGAATTCGCTTCTGGAGCTGCTTGCTGGCGATCGTCATCTGCTGGGCCAAGGTGCCCACACCGCGCGGCGCCTGGTTCGCGCTGATGACCGGCTTCGCCGCCATGGGGCTATGGACGACCGCCTCGAACGTGCTCTACCGCATGTTCCCGTGCGCGAAGCCGGAATCGCTGCAGCCCAACGACCCGCCGGCCGCCGGGGAAGGGGACGCATGATGCCGGACCTCGACGACGCCACGCTGCTGGACGCCGAGCGCCAGTCCCTGGGAGAGGCGGTGGCGCTGCTGCAGGAGGTGTGGGGCCGCTCCCCGCGCCCGCGCCGCGACAACCGGAACGTGCTGCGCCTGGGCTACGGCCGGGCGATCGAGACGCGGGACCAGAGCGAGCGCGCGGCGACCCTGGAATTGACCGAGGACTGCATGGAGGCGCAGGAGACGCTGCGCGGCCGGTTCTTCGAGTTGCTGGCGGTGCACCCGGAGATGCGCCCGTCGCTGCCGTACATCATCGCCATCGCCGACATCATCGGCGCCGAGGACGTGCGGGACAGCAGCGACCTGTGGGCCGCCGCGCGCCGGGGCGACTGGATGGAGTTCGGGTCCGTCATCCAGGAATTCCGCTGGGAGCGCTTCAACGACGCGACCGAGCAGGACAGCCGGGCCGTGTCCCGACTGGTGATGCGCCTGGCCATGGGCGCGTCCCATGCTGCGCCGTGACCGACCGCTGGGACCGAGGACTACCGGAGAAACCGAGCATGCTGTCTATCCCCGATCCGCTGCGCCCCTACCTGGCGCTGATCCGCGTGGCGCTGTACGTGGCGCTGGCCGCCGGCATCTTCGTTGCCGGCTGCAGCCGTGGCGAGCACAACAAGCAGGACGAGGCGGCCGCCAAGGTCGCGAAAGCCGAGAAGACTGCGGCCGACTATCTCGGCGCGGCGAATGCATGCGGCCAGGTAGTCGCGGAGATCAGCCAGGAAACCGCCCTCGCCAAGCAGCGCTCGGACGAGTGGAAGAAGGCCGCCGAGATCGCCGACGCACGCGCATCGAAGGCGGCCGACGCCGCTGCAGCCAAGGTAGCAGCGGTCGAGAAGGCGCTGCAGGCGGCCAAGGCCAAGCCGGCCTGTCGATCGCAGCTCGCGCTTGAGCTGTGCCCCGAAATCCCCCTGCTGTAGGAGGTGAGCATGTTCAACGAAATGAGCCAGGCTGCGCGCTCAGCTGCTATGCGTGGCGGTACGGAACGGTGGGGCATGCATGGCTCGGTCGACCATGTCCGCTACATGGAACCCGTCGAGGCGAAGTCGCGGCGCCGGTGCTCTTGCGGGTGCAAGCAGCGCGCAACCCACCGCGGGATGGCCAACGGCATGTGCCTCACCACGGCGTGCGAGCTGGGCATCCGCCGGTGGGTCAAGGCGGGGAGGGTTCGATGAACCGCCTGCTGCTGATCGTCCTGCTGCTGCCGCTGGCTGGCTGGGGCGGATGCTCCCAGACCAAGCCGCAGATCCCCGAGAAGGTGTACGTCAAGGTGGAGGTGCCGGCCGAGCTGCCCGAGAAGCTGACCGCGCCATGCCCGCCCGTGCACGCGGCGAACCGCGTCCTGGAAACCGTGCTGTCCGCCTACAACACCAACATCCCGGTGCAGGACGACTGCGACCGCCGCATGGGCGAGATCCGCAAGCTGACCACGCCGGCCGCGGGCCAGGTGAAGCCGTGAGCGAGTCGCAGTTGGACCGCATCGAGCGGAAGCTGGACGCGCTGCTGGAAGCGCTGGCGGCCGAGGCCGAGGAAGGGCAGGACGCCCCGGCCGTCACCCTGGACGGCGACGTCGTGCCGGCCGACCGCGATCAGTCGCAGAGCCTGGGCTGATGGGCAGGGTCACCAGGTTGCTGCCCCGCATCGCGCGCATCTCCAAGAGGGCAAAGGCGTGACGCTCAGTTGCTCAGGCTGCCAGCGTCGCCGGGCGTGGATGACCAAGGTAGCGGGGATCGCACTGGCCCGCGGCAACGAACTGCTGGAGAGGATCGGTGGACGAAGAGCTGAAGGACCTGATGAAGGCTCAGACGTTGGCGATGCAGGAGCACACAGCAGCGCTGGCCGCCCAGAACGACCTGCTGCTGCAGATCGTGGCGATGAACGCTGACCTGATGGCCACAGTGGCCGCAGATCAGAACGGGGACGGGGAGCCGGCCCTGGACCTGGCTGGCAGGCCGATCAAAGGGTGATGGCACGGGTCGCCACACTAGCGCCGCGTGTCTCCTGCGCACCCAGCAGGCTGCAGCCTACGGCGCCGGTGGCCCCCACCTACGGGCAGGGCAGAGGCGGCAGGCCATGGCGCCGCAAGCGGGAGGCGGTGCTCAGGAGGGATGGCTACCTGTGCCAGTGCGAAAGCTGCCAGGCCGTTGGCCGGCTGCCGCTACTGGCTGACGAGGTGGACCACATCGTGCCGGTGGCAGAGGGCGGCACGGACGACCTGTCGAACCTGCGGGCGATCAACAAGGACTGCCACAAGGTGAAGACGCAGGCCGAGGCACGACGCGGTGCGGCGCGCGGCTGAACAGGCCAGCGTGGAACCAAGTCGCGACGCACGAACGATCCACGGGCGGCACCACGACCAGGGGGGGGGAGGGAAACAATTCCAGCCCCTTTCGACGGACACCTGACGCCCACTCATTCAGAGGTTTTTTTCTCGGCCGGAATTTCAGGCTGAAGGCCATTTATGCGCAAGAACACGAAAGCGGGCCGGCCGGCGTTCTCGCCGACGACGGCACAGCGGCGGATGGTGACCAATGCCGCGGCCGGCGGCATGTCGCACGAGGAGATCGCCATCGGGATTGGCGTCGCCCGCAACACGCTGGAGAAGTACTTCGAGAAGGAGCTATCGACCGTGGCGCTGCGCCGGCGCATGGAGGTGCTGGACGCGATGGCGAGGACGGCCCTTAAGGGCAACGTGGCAGCCCAGAAGGCGTTCCTTGCGCACACGCCGACGCTGGCTGCGCCCCCGGTTGCACCGGAGAAGCCGGTGGGTAAGAAGGAGCAGGCGAACGCTGCCGCGGTCGGCGCACAGGCCGGCACCGAGTGGGCGGACCTGCTGGACGACAAGGTCACCCCGATCCGGCGCGCGGCGCAGTAAGTGGCCTGGGACCTCTCCTGCCGCGATTGGTGGGAGCGCCTGCAGGCTGGCCGGCTGCCCGTCGGTGATCTGCCGTTGTGGACGCCGCAGGCCGAGCGCGCCGCGCAGATCTTCGGCCGGCTGCGGCTGGCGGACGTTCCAGGCACGCCGACGGTGGCCGAGGCCGGCGGCGAGTGGTTCCAAGAGGTGGTCCGCTGCATGTTCGGCGCTGTGGACCCGGCGACCGGGCAGCGAGAGATCCGCGACCTGTTCGCCTTGGTCCCGAAGAAGAACGCAAAGACCACGTTCGGCGCGCTGGGCATGGTCACCGCGGTGCTGCTGAACAAGCGCCCGCGCGCGACGTTCCTGATGACCGCGCCGGTGCAGGACACGGCGCAGCTGGCGTTCGATGCCGCTGCCGGCGCGATCGAGCTGGACCCGGTGCTCGACGCGAAGTTCCACATCCGGCACCACCTGAAGACGATCATCCACCGCGAGACGAAAGCCTCGCTGGAGATCATGACGTTCGACCCCGGCGTTCTGACTGGCATCAAGGTCTCGGGCGGCGCGCTGATCGACGAGCTGCACGTGTGCGCGAAGAAGTCGAAGGCGCCGCAGGCGCTGCGCCAGATCCGCGGCGGCATGGTGCCGTACCCGGAAGCGTTCCTCTGGTTCATCACCACGCAGAGCGACGAGCAGCCGGTCGGCGTCTTCGCCGACGAGCTGCAGAAGGCTCGCGACATCCGCGACGGAAAGCGGCTCGGCAAGATGCTGCCGGTGCTGTTCGAGTTTCCCCAGATGGTGCAGGAATCGAAGGACCAGCAGTGGAAGGATCCGCAGCTGTGGCCGCTGTTGAACCCGAACATCGGGCGCGCCATCACGCTGGAGCGCATGGTCGAGGAGTTCGAGGACGCGGTCGGCACCAGCGAGGCAGAGCTTCGCAGCTGGGGCTCGCAGCACTTGAACATCCAGATCGGCGTGGCGCTTCACCAGGGCAGCTGGGCCGGCGCTGAGTTCTGGGAGGCGCAGGCCGACAAGCGGCTGACGCTGGAGGGCCTGATCCGCCGTTGCGACGCCATCACGGTGGGCATCGACGGCGGCGGCCTGGACGATCTGCTGGGCCTATCGTTCTGCGGCAGGGACAGGCACACGAAGCGCAAGCTGCTGGTGAGCCGAGCCTTCGCTCACCCGAAGGCGCTGAAGCGCCGGAAGAGCCAGGAAACGCGCTACGAGGACTTCATCGCCGATGGCCACCTGGCGGTCGGGAGCGAAGCAGAGGATGGCGCGACGGACCTGCGCGACATGGCGAGGATGGTGAAGCAGGTGGCCAAGGCCAGACTGCTGGCCGGGATCGGCGTCGATCCCTCCGGGCTGGGCACCGTGCTGGACGTGTTGGCCGCCGAGAAAATCGATCCGGAGCTGATCACCGGCATTCGCCAGGGCTGGCAGCTGACCGGCACGTGCAAGGTGTTCGAGCGCTGGCTGGCCGATGGTCTGCTGACCCACGCTCTACGTGACCAAGGCGGCCAGCGGGGTCGGGAAGATCGATCCCCTAATGGCGGCGATGAACGCCGTCGAGCTGATGTCTCGGAACCCCGAGCCACAGAACAAAAAGCTCGTCCTCATGACCCTGGGTGGAACCTGATGAAGAACGAAAACCGTGCCTATAGCCTGCTGGAGGTGAAGTCCTACGATGACGACCAGCGTGTCATTACCGGGTGGGCAACCACGCCGGAGGCGGACCGCATGGGCGACATCGTGGAGCCGCTTGGCGCCAAGTTCGCCGCCGAGCTGCCGCTGCTGTGGCAGCACCGCCACGATAGCCCGGTCGGCGTGGTGAAGTTCGGCAAGCCTACGGCCAAGGGCATCCCGTTCACCGCGAGCGTCGCGAAGATCGAGACGCCCGGCGCGCTCAAGGACCTGGTCGATCTCGCCTGGCAGTCGGTGAAGGAGAAGCTGGTGCGCGGCGTGTCGATCGGCTTCCGTGCGCTGGAATACAGCTTCATGGAGAGCGGCGGCATCCGCTTCACCGAGACCGAGATCTACGAGCTTTCCCTGGTGACGATCCCGGCGAACGCCGCGGCGACGATCCAGAGCATCAAGGCCATGGACACCGGCGCGCGACGCCCGGCGAACTACGGCGTCCCCCTCATCCAGCGCCAGGTGGCACCGGTCGAGCGACCGGCCGGCGGCGCGGTGAAGTTGCTGCACTGAAGCACCGGGCCGCACGGCCCCGCGGGGTGGAACCCGCTTCCCCAATCTTGCAGGCACTGCCCGGCGTGGAACCCGGGCCGAACGGCTGCGCCATCAGGAAACCTCATGAACATCGCAGAACAGCTGGAAAAGCTCCGCGCCACGCGCGCCGAGCTGGAGAAGAAGCTCAACACCGTGGTGGAGAAGTCGATGGGCGAAGGCCGGTCGATGAACACCGGCGAGCAGGAAGAGTTCGATGGCGTCAAGGACCAGATCAAGGCGCTGGACGGCGACATCGAGCGCCTGACCGAGCTGCAGGCGATCCAGGCGCGCTCGGCGGTGCCCGTCACCCAGTTCGCGGCCGAGAACGCGAACCAGCCGGCCGGCGGCGTGCAGCACCAGCGTGGCGCGATCCAGATGCGTTCGACCGAGCAGCTGGAGCCGGGCATCATGTTCGCCCGTCATGCCATGTGCGTGTTCGCGGCAAAAGGCAACGTCCGCGAAGCGGCGTACATCGCGCGCGAGCACTTCGGTGCCGAGAGCGCGATCGCCAAGGCCCTGGCGTTCTGCGGCTCGCAGAAGATGGAGTCGATCCTCCACGCCAACGTGACCAAGGCGACCATCGACGCGGCGACCACGAGCGACGCGACTTGGGCGGCGCCCTTGGTGGCGTACAACCAGTACACCGCGGACTTCGTGGAATTCCTGCGGCCGCGTACCATCGTCGGGCGTTTCGGCCAGGATGGAGTCCCGGCCATGCGGCGGATCCCGTTCAACGTACACATCCGCGGCGCAACGTCCGGCGGCACGGGCTACTGGGTCGGCCAGGGCAAGGCGAAGCCGGTGACCTCGTTCGGGTTCAACGACGCTTACCACGGCTGGTTCAAGGTCGCCGGCATCACTGTGGCCACGGACGAGCTGATTCGCTTCAGCGATCCCGCGGCCGAGACGCTGTTCCGCGACATGCTGGTGGATGCGCTGAGCGAGCGGATGGATACGGACTACATCGACCCGAACTTCGCAGGACTCGCCAATATCGCCCCGCCGTCGATCACCAACGGCGTGACGGCGATCCCCTCGTCCGGCAATACCGCCGCTGACATCCGGGCCGACTTGAACGCGCTGTGGGCTGCGTCCGACGACGCGAACCACGTTTTCACCACGCCGGTGTACATCATGCGCGCCTCCACCGCACGGGCCGTTTCGTCTCTGGTCAATGCGCTCGGGCAGGATGAATTCCCGGCGCTGACGCCGCAGGGCGGGTCGATCAAGGGTGTTCCGGTGATCGTGTCGAACTACGTGCCGGCCGATTCCTCGGGCACCTAT
>Ga0308161_1002205_pt1 | contig 21304 bp, 40 predicted proteins | sample PhyFR2_FD_201034 | JGI IMG/M metagenome (GOLD analysis project Ga0308161, IMG submission 201034) | Phyllosphere microbial communities from UC Gill Tract Community Farm, Albany, California, United States - DLSLF.R2 | ecosystem: Host-associated > Plants > Phyllosphere > Unclassified | place: USA...
TTTCGACCAGTGCAACGTGGTTCCCGACGATGTCACGCATGACGCCGTCAAATGCTTCGCCGTCTGGTGTCTCGCCGGGACTCATGTCAGCGACGTACTGATACGACGATGACAGTTCTTTCTGCTCTTCAGTCTCGATACCCGCGATGGCTGAGTTATCCCAGACGGACAGTCCGTTGCAGAGATAGGTGCCATCGAAATCACAGCCAGAGTGAGTCGTACCTACGCGATATTCGCGAGGCGGGTCACCGGGGAAGTCAGGGGTATGGATGCAGAGAACAGGAATGTTGTTGAATGTTGGTGCGGCTTTCTTCAGTTCGTCAGGGTGGCGATACAGCCGGTAAATCTTATCCGGCTCTAAACCCAGCGCTTCAGCATTCGGAATCTCGCGCCCGTAGTAGGGGCAGACATTCGCCTTGCTGATATTGCTCCTGGTTATCTGAAGCCTGCCGTTACCATCGAATGAGCGCACGGATGCGCGGTCAAACGCCAACCGTTCGATAGTCATGTGTTTTCTCGGATTTGAGGCAATAAAAAAGGCCGCCTAAGCGACCTTATGCTTTTCCCGCTCACCGATTAGAGCTGCGCATTGCGTGACGGCCCTTCGGGTTTGACGGGAATCGTTATCAGAGGCGAGGTTGTCCACTCTGACCTCTAACAACTCTCCATCACACAGCCTGCGAGAGGTGACAATAAAGGAGTTGTACTGGATGACGCTTATTTTTAGTTTGGCCGCCAGGCTGAATGCATCTCCGTCATATGCAAGAGGGTTCCACTCTGTCCACGCCACCCCTCGATCGATGTATCCTACCCGGCCAAGATGACTATCAAAGAACACTTCATTCAAGCCTATCGCCGAGCCTGCTAGCTTTAAGCAATCTAAATCATCCATTTGTGTTTCCTTAGTTTAATCCGGGGATAACAGGAGACCATGTGCAACGGCAGTTAATCTCCTCACCCGGAAGAGTCCACTTACCATCCAGATAAAGCCCTTTTGACAGGTCGAACTTCTCACCGTCAGCTTTCACATGTGATTGCCGTGGCTCTTTACCAGCGTGAGAGTGTCGCCAGATACCCTCCGTGATGCCGAGCGACTGCTGTCTGGCCGTCTGCATAACTGCGGTGGCTTTGTTGTTCTGGTCGCGTGCGATGAGCGCTGCACGGCGGCGGGTGATGCCATACCGCTTTTGCAGCTCATCAGTCAGCGTCGAAAGGTCACGCCCGCGGCTAACCGACTGCATTACCAGCGTCTGAACCTGCGTAAGGTATTGCTCAGGGATGCTGGTAATCAGGTTCACGTTTTCCGTGATGGTCGCCTGCAATGCGTTATTCATCGCTGGCGTCATCTTGAACGGGACTGTGAATCCTGCCGTTTCCAGTGCGTTATAGAGCGACACGTCAGAGTTCTTCTGCGCCTGACCTGCGAACCGGTCAGCCAGCTTTGCGGCCACATCGTCAAAACGCTTCTGCCACTGCCTGGCTAACTTCTTCATCGCGTCACGCATGAATACTGCGGGGGAGGAGTCCATTGCCATAGCGCCGGATGCCCGGTAGTTCGCTTTCAGCCAGTACACTACCGAGTCGTTCATTTCGGTAATGAGTGAATCCAGCTTCTTTCGATACCAGGCTTCGACACCGGCGTTAGGCCTTGTCGGGCGGATCGTCTTTTCCGTCACCTTCCTCGTCGTCATCGAGGTCTTCTTCTTCGATTTCGAGGTCATCGCTTAAGTCCAGTGAGTGATATGGGCTATCAGGGTCGTCGGCGATCTTCTGCCTGATTTCCTGTCCAGATAGCGATTGCGTCTGGTTGACGTAAACCGCATCAGTCTGCGCATCCACCAGGCGGATATCTGCACGCTCTTTCGCGCTCATCTCGTACAGCGGCTCAAACTCGAAGTAAATCTCAGGGTCGATGTCGCCAAACTCTGATAGCTGAATAACGTCCAGCACGCGCTTCAGAGGCTCTTTGAACATTGCCTGTTGCAGTGAGTGGATGTAGTCGTAGAAAACGCGAATCTCGCCGTCTGATGAAGCATTCAGGCCATTTGGTGTAATACCCAGCAACTTAACCAGCGGTATGCCGGATACGGCCGCCATATGCTCCTGTGACTGAGCCTGCAATGTGTCTAGGCCCGACAGGGGCGCATTGACAAACTCAACCGTCTCCTCGCCATCTGTAGCGTTATTCTTTGCGAACACACCACGGTTATCACGGCAGCGGTTGAACAGTTCCATTCGGGCAAGCACCACGTCTGCACCATTACCCATCAGCACCTGACTCATGTCAGTACCGAGCACCGGAATGCTGAACGAGTGGATCATGTCACTTACGCTGTCACGCGTGCGCAGCCAGTTGTTCACGTAGGGCTCTGCCATCTGTACAAGCGACAGCCCGCGGAAGTTGTAGCTGGCCTTCAGCAGGTCCGGCACCTGACGCGACACGAAATCGATCATGCGGCTGGCGTGCACCGTCTTACCCATCACAAACCATTCGGTAGGCTTGTAGAAGTCAGGGCTTAACGGGTTCTGCGCGTTATAGACGCCCGGGTATGTCCATACAGGCTCAATAACCTGCAAACCTTTGAGGCTGCCTTTCGGGATTTTCTTGTCAGAAATGAAAAGCTTCTGCTTCAGCTCATTATCATCTGTCCAGGCTGATACGTTTTTTGGTGACAGGACGTCGATATAAATCTGCCCGCCGCCAAAGTAACCATCGTGCTCTGCTGCCTCTCTGAACTTCTCACGCACATGGAATCGCTCCAGTGCATCAGTAATGGCCTTCACGCGATCTGACTTGTCGTCATCACCTACCGTGCGGAGCTTTATCCACTTACGCGTCATTTCCTCAGCAATGGTGCCGACCATCTTGCGGTACTCAGGCTTCTGCGCCATCGCCGCCAGATAGGGGTAGCCGGGGAATGAATCCAGCGTGCCATAGCCCATGCCATACGCATCATTCAGCGCGCCGTAATCGGTGGAGTCCATCGCAAGGATGGCTCTCTCAACCGATGCAGGGATAACGCCTTTCGGTGGCTCGTATCGCTGGAATTCACGCTGAGGCTTAGGCTGTACTGAGGCAACAGCTTCGGGGTTAATCTTCATCTGAACCTTTTCAGGCTCTTTCACCGGCTCAGGCGCGGCGATTTCTTTTTTCTTAAGCCACCACATCAAATTCTCCTGAGTTGATTCGGGTCGATAGCCATAGGTGCGCGACCTGAAATCAGGTTGTCGTCAATGGCATCCATCCATGTATCGAGAATGTCGTCATTGTCATGGCTATCATCAGCAGAGAACGCCGCGCATTCAGTCATAGCCGTAAGCACCCACGATGTCGTGCCAGCAACAGTGCCGTCTTCGTAATAGACGTGCATGATCGCCGCACCATCATGGTTGTGCGTTGCAGGGACAAATACCTTGCCGGTTTTAATCTGAGGGATAACGTTCAGGCACCTGACCAGCTTGTTCTGACCGGCACCGCGAGGGATTTCTTTAACCGGAATGCTCAACTGACCGGGAGTGGCACTGCGCTTCTTCAGGGTGGTAATCAGCCCCTGCCCGGCCTGCTTCTCTTCGATGGCCGCATAACGCATCGGCATTGTTCGCAATGAACCGGCGGCACTCCATTTAACCCAAAGCTCTTCTGCCTTCTTCAGCAGGTCTTCAGGGTCCCAGCGTCCACGCACCACATCGATGATGTAGAGATTGCCATCAACGCCAATGCCAACCAGCGTAAACACGGTGTAATCAAGCCAGTCCTCTACCTTGCCGCTGTTCGTATCGACATATACAGCGCGGTACTGAAGTTTTGGTAGTGTGGTGTAGGTCTGGAACCAGTCGGTATCAATGATGCCGCCAGTAAGCGCCATCGGGTTCTGCTGATACTGAGACAGGAAGGTGTAACGGTCTTTCTCCCATAACTGCAGGAGGTCGTTCACATCTTCCATCTGAGGCCAGTACGACCAGTATCGGGTTCCTGACACCTCAACAGATTCAGTGTCTTTAACCGTCTCCCAGCACAGTGACCGCCACGGCTCAGCAAGCGACTGAATGTACTTCTCATCAATCATTGCCGGGATGGCCACGTGATGGAAGTTGACACCCATCCCGCCTGAAAGCATAAATCCTGTCGCGTCATCCGTATGGAGGCGCTGCTGGATGCTCACAAATGGCGTGGGATGGTCTTTCGACTTATCACCACGGCGTGAGCGTATGGTATTAACCAGAAGCGTGTTGGCGCTGTTTCTGCGCGATTCGCTGAGCATATCGACCGGCTTGTTATAGTCGTCGAGCATGACCATGCCGGAGAAGTCAGGCCCGTAGTAACCACCACGACCGCCGGTAATCTGTCCGTTGCTGGAGCGTGATACTGTCTGGCCGGTTGAGCGTCCGCGGGTATCGATGATTTCCCACTCTTCGGCCTGGTTGACACCGAAGCCACACGGCCACAACTCCTGATACTCTTTGCTGGCGATGATGTCGCGGGTGCGGCGTGAGTTACGCTTAACCAGCGTGTCAGCAAACGAGATGTTCAGGTTACGAAATCTTTTAAGTCTGCCTTCCTGCACCAGTGCATTAACGTAGGCCGGAAAGTGGATCGAGAAGAACTCTGTCTTTGTGCCGCCTGGCGGTATGTTGATGATCAGGTTGCGAGGCTGTAGTCGACCGGCGATCAGGTCATCAATCTTTGAAGCCATCAGGCGGTGATGCCAGTTAACCAGCAGACGGTCACCCTGCACCATTTCAAACCATAGCCGGGTAAAGTTGAGAAACGATTTAGTCGATTTGGTCTTGATAGCGACACGTTCGGGGAATGACATATCATCCCATTCGATAACTTTTGTCATATCAGTCCAGCCCGTCTAGTTTCTCCTCCAGCTGCGATTGTGCTGCTGCGTAATCTGCCGGGGTGTAGTTCACCACCTGCACCGTTCCTGACTGCTCAGTCTTCACGTTCTCTTTAAACGCTTGCACTGTTACGTGCTTACCGAGGAGTTCAAGGTTCTTCACTTTGTCCGGCCACTTAATCTTTTTGAGGATGTTCTCAATGGTGGTTTCGTCAAAATTGGTGACGCTGGTATTGATGTCGAATCCACTCAACGTGGTGCGCCAGACTTTCGGCCACTCACTGATAGGTTTAATGCCACCCTCATCATTGAGAATGTCCAGTACGTCCATCTGGTCTATCTCAACAAGGCGACGGAGAACGTAGGCGGCATCAATGCCAACTTCGTCATTGCGTTCGTTCTTCAGTTCAATGATGCGTTCTGCGACATTAGGTTTTATAAGGTTCTCACAGCCTTGAGCGGCGGCAGATTTCTCGCTATAGCCCGCCCTGATAGCTGCCTGAGTGGCATTGAGGTCTTTCAGGTACTCACGGGCAAACAGCTCTTGTTTGTCAGTGAGCTTTGCCATTTCAGTTTCCGTTTAACAGGTGATGTAGTTGCTTTGCCTGACTCTTTGCGAATCGCACGTTTCCGCGACCGGATTGATTTACCGATACAATGCTGCCTTCTTTCTGCATGGTTACCAGTACGCCATTGTGTTTAATCTGCACATATGAAAGCTCACCCTACCTTACCGCTTCGATAATTTTCATTGATTACCTCAGTACAGCACTTCCTGACCACTCACTACCGTGGCGACAATACTGGATGTTCCGGTTTTGGTGAGCAGCACCGATTTACCCGCAGGCACATCGAAGCTGAATGATTTTGTCTTTTGCAGATTACCCGCCAGACCCAACAGGATACCGTCAGCCATGCGGGCGACTTCTTTGCCATCTACCGAAGCGACAATCTGAATTGTCTGTCCGATGGTGAGCGTGGCGCTCAGGGTATAGCTGATGGTGTAACTCACTCTGGCATTCTTGTTGGCATCGATGGTGAATGCTGTACCGACCGGACGACCACCAGAGGCGACCACGTTAAAAACTGGAGCGTTGAATGTGTCGAGCTTGGCTTTATCAGTTGCAGACATCAGTCCGGGAGTTGTCGAGGTAGCGGCGGAGGTAGAAGTGGCATTCACGCCATCCTTCCCGTTTGTGCCATCTTTGCCATTTGTTCCATTCAGCGATGTCAGCCACTGGGTTTGCGTACCGGTATAGCCACCGGCCACAGCTAACTCGTAAGCAGACTTGCCATTCAGCCCGTCTTTACCGTTGTTGCCGTTCAGGCCATCTTTGCCCGGCAAGCCATTCTTTCCGTCTACACCGTTTTTTCCATCAACTCCGTTAATGCCATCTTTTCCGTCAGCACCATTGAGGCTGGCTAACCACTGTGTCTCAGTTCCGCCATAACCTGCATCACGGGCAATCTGATAGACTGACTTTCCATCCCGGCCATCGACACCGTTTTTACCGTCAATTCCATCACTGCCGTTCTGACCGTCTACGCCATCCTTGCCGTCTTTCCCATGAAGCGAATCAAGCCAGTCCTGCTCGCTCCCCTGAAAGCCTTTTCCCAGAGCTAACTGGTAGGCTGACTGGCCGGCGTCACCCTTCACGGCAATCTGTGATTCCTGAATGCCGGCGGCGTCGCGGATGTCTTTTGGTGACTTGGCATGAATCACGTCACTTACTGCGCTACTCATGCCGGTTAATTGGTTGATGCTGATTTCGCGACTCATTACGTCGCCGGTAATGTCACTGGCTATCTCATCTGCATCTGGCAGCTTTACCGGATAACCACCTGTTGTCATTACTCGCTGTGCCATGGAGTCCTCCACAGGCTTGTTAAGCATTATCAAAGCCACTCAGTGAATGGCTTCTGTAATGCCTTACTGCTTATCTCCGCACAACTTCACCCATAGGTCGTTGTGATCGTTAATCGCCCTCACCGTGCGGATATCCATCTCGTCAGCGTCTTTACCGTGGGTTCTGATTGGGCTGTCGAGAGTGCAGAGAGAATCAACGGTCCTGGTGGGCGCTTCAGTCGTCGGAGTTGAACTGTGATTTGCGCAGCTTGTCGCGCTGATCGGCATCACTAAGAGCAGCATTACTTTGCCTGACTTCATTCGCTTTCTCCGTATTCTCTGACTGCTGCTTAGCCACTTCGGCGACCTGTTTCGATTCAACCTGTGCGGCCGCTACATCAGCTTTAGCCTGTGTCTGAGTTGAACCAATTTTCTTGCCACCGAAGTAGGCGCTGACGAAAGCGGCGATGATTGCCAGCCCGGCGAGTAGCTCTGTCCACCAGTTTGCAATCAGGCTCATGGCTGCGCGTCCATCTGTTGCTTCTTATCCGCCAGGCTGCGCTGCCTTATGAACTGAGCAATCACACCCAGTGCCACGATGAAGTAACTCACGTACTGAGCGATGTTTACCGGCAGCATTGCTTTGAGGTCAGGCGGTAGCATGTTCCAGGCGGAGATAATTGCATCAGGAGCAGAGGCGAGGTAAACGCCCAGCAATGTACCGGCACCGGTAAGCCAGACTGACCAGGCGCGAAACAGCAGCCGGGCATGAGCAACGAACTCAACTGAGCTGTACTTGCGCACCAGTAGCACCACTGCGATCACAATGATAACCACAGCGAGGAAGGCAATAACGTTCATATCTTCCCCTTGTAGATGTCGTATGAGCCAGTACGCATGACTTCGGCATGGCGGCGCGCTCTGCCAGGAGTCTGGCGGGCCCAAAGGCTGTTCAACATCTCGTTAGCGCCGCTGGTGAAATCACCGTTTGATATGAAAATGAGAGCCCTACTGAACTGAGCCAGCCCATCAACACCTAGCTGATAAGCCATCGATACAAGAATGTCCTCTCTTGCAGGGTTGCATTGCTTCATCGCCGCAGCGATATTTTGGCGCTTGTTGATCTCAATCTTTTTGGCGTCGACTATTACAGTCTTCCACACGTCACCAACACTCCGCGGAACGCTGAAGGTGTAGTTGCTCAGCGATGCACCTTTTGGCCCTATGCGGATGCCACCGGCGACAGTCGGAAAACCCAGCGTGTCGAGGTAAGGCGTTTCTACGTAGCCCTCCTCAAAATTGAGGATTGGGATAATCTGGCTCATCGCTTCTCTTCCTCTCTGATGTCCCGGTTAATCTGCTGGGGCAACTGGTCAACTTTGTTTTTAATCTCGTTCACTGCCTGATCGCGCTTCGTGGCCCGGAGTGAATACTCTTTGGACGCCACGAAATAACCGGAGAACGCGCCAGCAAAGAAAATGCCAAGCGATGAACTGATAACGATTAGCAATACCTGCCAGGTGATAATGGTTTCGCCGGAGGAATTCTTTATGCTCATCGCGGAACCCTCAGTGATGTTCGAAGCTGCGTGATTTCTTTCACCAGGTTCATATTCGATGTGGTCAGCTCGCTTACCTGCTGCCTGAGAGCTTCATTCTGCTTCTCAAGAAACATCTGGGAGCTTTCGATAATCTTTAATCGGGCGTCCGTTTCGGAGATGGTTTTCCAGTACTGACGAATTGTCTCGTCACGCTCTTCAATCTCATCCCGCAGGGAGCCGTTTTCTATCTTTGCTTCTCGCAGCTGATCGCTAAGGAACTGCAGCATGTTTACCTGCTGCTTATCATTGGCGTTGATAGCTTTGCTGCTTATCCAGTAGCGACTGAACGCCATCCAGCCATTGAGGCCAACGGATAGCGCACCACCGACACCGAGAAGTGTTTCTTTTGAGAAGAGTAATTCTGTGATCGCCATAGCCGTCTCCGGCAACCCGGTAAGACCGGCCTATTGCTGTTAAAAGAAAGGTCGCCCGCTGCCACTTAGGGAAATCCGTGAGGTCGCAGTGATTGGCAGGGGCGAAAACAGAAAAGGCCAGCTCTATGGCTGACCTTTGAAATAGTTTAGTGGTGTTACTTATCCGCTACAGGGTATGCGGTGAATCTTATCCCCTGTGGGGTATAGAAATAAAAAACGCCCTCGCAGTTGGTGAGACCGCAGGGCGCTTTAACTATCACAAATCGATGGAACTGACTCTTTCAGGTTAACGCGTCAAACAACAGCGCGCAACAACAACTGTTAGGAATCATATCCCCAGCTTCGGGAAAAGTAAATAGCCCACGATAAAATAATTAGCTATTTCCGATTGCGCTATCGAGTAACCTGATTCAGAGCGGCATTAGCCCATGACTCTTCCATTTCAATCTTGCCGATCAGGACGTCATAGAACGGCTTGACCGACTTCTTCCATGTGTCGAGCGACACTGCATCAGTAAATCCTTCGATGGTACGATGAACATCCGTAGAAGGGATGCGCTCATAACCGCGACCGCAGCAGCGCTTACAGTCTCCCAGAACCGGAACGCCCTGCTCTTCAGTCAGCTTGCGATCAATCGCCCGTCCACGTCCGCTGCAGTCACGGCATGATGACGAGACCACACCCTTCCCGTTGCAGGCTTTGCAGATAACGCGGACAACCTCTTTGACGCTTCGTGCAGAGCCGCCTGATAGCGGTGACTTCATGGTGAACACATCCGCCTCAATGAATCCTTTCGCCTGGCAGCATTCGCAAGGCTTGACGCTGGCAGCGCTGCGGCAATAATCCATGTAGGCATAAGTTGCGAGCGCTTGCATAACCGCTGGCTTAATATCTGTGTCTAGCTTGCGTAAGGCGGCAACCTTATCGCAGGTACTCAAAGCATATTCAGTTAATAACGATACGGCGCGTCGGGCGTCGTTATCGCTTACTCCAACCTTACCCATAAAAGCACTGTAACCCAGCGGAGCACGGCTTTGTGTCATTCCCATGGCTGCCATGTAGTCAGTGCCAGATAACGCATCTGAGGCTGTTGCAGGCGGCATGCCGGCAAAGCTTGCTGTCTTCGGGAAGTGATATTTGACTGTCGCTTCAAGCCCCATGTTTAACTCCCATCATTTTCGCCATGTTATGAATGATCTGATAATCAACCGCGAATCCACCTTTGCGCTTGTAGATGCGAAGGCGGAGCCACTTCTCTCTGAGGTATTCGGTCATTTTTGCCACCTGAGCGCCGCGTCAAGGTCTGACTGAGGGATTTCCAGCAGCGTTTTACGCTGTGCCGGGGTGATGTTTCGCATTCCCATAAAGACAATTCCAGACTGAGTGCGCACTGCTGCTACGTTCTTTGCTCGATACATATTCAGCAATGCAAGGGTGTTTTGTGTACTCATGCTGCATACTCCATCTGACGTTTACGCAATTTCTCGTAATGGCGTGCCCGGCGCGTGAATATGGATTTCACTCGCTTCAGGTACTCGATATCGAATTTGCGAACGGTGTTGTCATGCTCGATGCGCTCGACCCTGTTCAGGCCAAACTTCTCGATGAGGTTTATTCGGTAGGGGATCAGGTTTCCGGACAGGTCACGATTACAGTGAACGCATCCAGCATTGTTGTTGAAGACATTGAAGCGGAGCCATGGTGCCGCGCCTCGCGATCGGTAGTGACTGGCGTCTACTGCCCCGCCGCGTACTCCGTAGTTGAGTGGCTTGCCGCAGGCTATGCATGGGTCACCATAGTCGCGCCAGAAGATGAACTTATTAACCGCTGCCTGAGCCTCTCTGTTCCACTCCGATTTACCCTTTAGCCTTTCCCTTCGTTGCCGCAAATCATCGCGCTGTAGTCGCTCCTGCTTACGTATTTCACGCGCAGCATTACGCTCATCAACCTGTCGGTTGAATTCCATGGCGCATTTGTAGTTGTGGCAGACTTTCTGGAGAGAACTTCGGGGGATATATTCGGTAGTGCAGATGGGGCATTTCTTCGGCTTCGGCTGATTGCCATTAGCCATTAGTATCCCCCTGAACCTGAACAATTGTCAGTAGGTTGCCAAAAACCGCGCCGGTGTCGATGTAGTTCAGGTTAAGCGGCGACCACTTACGCTGGATGGGTGTGTGACCGAAGTAGAAAGCATCTGCGCCCTCTATCGGTTTTCCAATTTTATCTCCCAGCGCACTAATCCGTTCACGACTCCAGATGGCATCCTGCAGGTCAATCGGTTTGTCGAATGCATATTGGCTGTCGGGGTAATCAGCGTGAGAAATGACGATCGTCTTACCATGTGTTGCCAGCTCGATAACATATGGCAGTTTTTCTGCTCTCGCGATAAGCGCCTTCGCCAAAACCTCCTGGTCAGGGTCGAGACGGTTAAACCAGTCGCCGCCATTGTGGAACCACAGATTAACGTTTTTCCCGGCCAGAGCATCGATTGCCATTTGCTCATGATTGCCACGAACGCAAACGAACCACTTCTCCATAATCAGATCGAGGCACTCCAGACTTTGAGGTCCGCGGTCAATCAGATCGCCCACTGAAATCAGCAAATCTTCATGGCGGTTGAATTGCAGCTCTTCCAGTTGCGTCATCAGGCGGTTGTAGCAGCCATGAATATCGCCGACCACGTATATATTTCGGTATTTGCTTCCATCAATACGCTTATAAATTTCCATAATCACTTCCTGTCATGTTGAAGTTTGCGCCTTTCATCCAGCCGGCAGCGCAGGTATCGCATGCATAGGTTTCCTGCGGTGACAGGCGCACCTCGCAACCAACGCAAACAGAAGCAGATTGCTCGCCAGCGCCAGTAGGCGGATTTGATTGGCTGATGCATTTCGGCCTGCTCGAACCGGTAATCTGTTTCACAGTTTTCACATGATGCTCCATACCAGTACTTGTCTTCTGAGGTGAGTGTTATGTGACAGCGGCAGCAGCGTTCTTTCATCGCGTCTTCCTCAGTCGATTCCATTTCGCCTGCACCAGTCCGCCGACATAATCGAAGGTGCTGACCTGGCTGGCTGGGGGGATTGTGGTTGGATTCTTGCGACGTGATTTGGTGTGGTAGACGGCGTGATTCTCCATCCGCTCCCAGAGCGATTTAGTGCGGCGCATGTTGCCCCCTTGCGGTTCTCAACAGTTGATTGAAATCTGACATGACCGGGCTGACGCCAAATCCAGCCTGCTCGTTTGCCAGCCTGTAGCGGCATGAATTGTGTTTTGCGCCGGTGATGTGCTCTTTTACAACGTGATGTCCGCCACAGAGGGTGCTGAGGGTGTTAGACACATTGGCCCGGTTAGTGCGGCAGGACTTACATACCGGCCCTATCAGCTCTGACGTCTGGTGCCATTTCCCGTCAGAGAGAATGCCCAGCAATGCTGCTTTGATTTTACTCATCCTGTTTGTCCTTCAGTTTCTGGTATTCAGAGTCAGCGGGGATAGTCAGCGCTAGGCCGAACTGCGCGCACCACCGTTCCACCTGATTCAGGAAGAAATGCATCTCGCCTGTATCAAGACTGGATGTGTGCCGGGGTTCCCATGTGCTGACCTTCTCGCCGGTTACAAAGTCGGTGTATTCGACCTGTTCACAGCCCAGATAGGTTTTCTTGAGGTTCCGCTTTACCCACTCTGGAGTGGCGTCGGCGCGCCCGGACTTAATCAGGTATTCGCTGATTTCTCCGTACCACATGTGAGAAAGTGAGTTCTGATTGAGACTGCGTTTTTCTTTCCACGGCTTGAGGATTAGCCGGTAACAGTCGCCGGATTCGAGCAGGGGTTGAAGCTGTTGCCCGATGGCGTTGAAGTTTGACCTATGAAGCCGAAGACCCTCTTTCGGTATCTCCATCGCGTTTGTCTCGCTTTAATGCGTCACTAAGGGTTTTGCGGATAGCTGCAGGGAGTGACATAAAGCCTGCATAGCGCGTGGCGATAACAGTCAGGTCATTTGCCAGCTTATCCAGTTCAACGTCTGATATGACGTGCTCAGAGCGTTTTAAGGGGATTACGTTGTTCATCTGTACTCCTTGACAACTAGTCCGGCGTTGGTTTTTCCTGCGGATTCAAGCTTTCTGCGCGCAACGAAGTTGTCACATGTTAGCTCGTCTTTTAGCGGCCTACTTATTGCCGTATAACGCCCGCAAAATATTGCCAGCCACCACGGGTTTCTCTCCTCGACAACCAGTCCGCCGCGCCCATCCATAACTACGCGATAGCGAGCATCTGGCTTCTTCGGTTGATAGCCACTCATCATCATCCCTCCTGCTTACTGCGTGCCTGCCAGCCTTGCCATTCGTAGCGCGTCTGGTCCCAGTAGTAATTGCCGTCAGAATCGCGGTCCAGCCAGAACTCCATAAACGCAGCGTCGTTTCGCATGTGCGCCTCAAAGCGCTCCCTTTCCAGCTCATCGTTGTTTTTCATGCGTCCTCCGGAGGTGATGGGAGTGGTTGTTGTGACACTAGCGCAGTCTGATAACATAACCAGAAACACTGAATTTCCGGCCCAACCTGATAATGAGTTTCGCTTGCGCGGTGTGATTTAACCCACTCAACCGTCTGCCCGAAGAAATCCGCATACCATGCTTCAAACTTATCTCTCGTTTCCATATCACTGCTCTCCGTTCTTATTGGTGGGCCGTTCCGGGATGATGCGGTAGGCGATGATGTCTACACTGCTGCCTGTGTTATTCCAGAAATAACCACCGGCCTCTCCCGGAGATTCTTCCTTTCCTTTGCGGTATCTGACTACAACAATAGTTTTTGGAGAAATAGGGCATTTACCACCGTGCCAATCAATCCAACCCTCCCCCCGCTCCTGCTGCTCCAGTATGGGGAGTGCAATCTCAAGGGCTGCAAGGTACCCCTCCTGAGACCTTCCAATTCCGCATCCTGTTATGCTCTGGCGCTGCAAATCCTTAAGTAAATACGCGCACCATTCAGCGGTTAGCTTGTTCATGGTTTTGGCTCCCGGCAAAGTTCTTCCCCGCACTGGCTGCAATACTTACCGTGCTCTCCGCCCCTGTGCTGGCATTTAGCTGTATCCCAAAAACAAACGGCACATGTAGTGTTTGGCATTCCCGGTGCATACATGCGGCCACCATCGTGCTTGCAGTAGGACTGGAACCTGCGCTCGAGCTGTTCATAGCTTAACTTTTCCATCAAAAACCTCCCCGTTTCTGTCCTTTGGCTGGCTGCTGGCGTGAGTCCCGCTCAGTGCGCGCCGCCGTCTGGTCCATGTCGTAAATTGCGCCGTTCTGCTGGAGACAGAAAACCGTGCCGGTATTGCCGTGGCGGTTTAGTCGCAGAAGCAGCTCTGTTTCACCGGCCGGAACGTTTTCATCGAAAGCGCCCTCACGGTGGATGCCTACCCAGTAATCACAGTCCTGCTCAATCTGCCCGGTGTCGCGTGAGTCGCTCGGTAACGGCCGCTTGTTAACGCGCTTCTCCAGCTCACGGTTCAGCTGAGTCAGCAGCACGACAACGCATCCAAGTTCCTTGGCGAGGTTCTTCAGGCCTTTGGTGATCATCCCGTATGCCAGGTCGTTTCGGTCAGCTTTCTCGGCGGTCATCAGGGTCAGGTAATCGACCAGAATCATTCCGACGCATCCCTTCTGACGCTTAACCTTGCGGGCCTCAGCGACGATGTGAGCCAGTGACATGCCCGGCGTGTCGTCGATGAACAGCAGTTCCTGCTCGCGAAGACGATTGGCCGTTTCGGTGGCTCGGGTGAAATCAGCGTCGTAGTCGCCCTGGTATTCGTCGTCAGCGTCATCAGTGGCCGGCATGTAGAAAATGCTCGGGTTGATGCCGGACTTCTGTCCTACCAGCTTTTCCAGAATCTGGTCAGCGGGCATTTCCAGGCTGAACATCAGCGCAGGCTTTTTCTCACGCACGGCGCAGTTGATTGCCATCTGGCTGTAGAGCGTCGTTTTGCCCATCTTCGGACGTGCGCCGATGACGAACAGCGATCCTTTGACCAGTCCTTTCGGTGCCAGCATGCGGTCGAGAGAAGAGATGCCGGTGCTCATGCCGCGCTGCTCACCCTGCGGGTCGAAGCGTTTTTCGAGGTCGGTCACCCAGTCGTCCATCACGTCACCGAAAGAACGCAAACCGCGGCGCTTGCCGGTTTTGGCGTAGTCGCTGATTTGCGTGGTGAGCATGGTGATCGACTCCAGCTTCTCGACGGCCGTCATGCTGTTGCGGCTGTAGAGCAGCTCGGTGGCTTCGTTCAGCTTGCTGATGGCGTAACGCTCCATCGCCTTGTCACGCACTACGGCAGCGTAAGCAACCAGGTTGGCAACCGATGGGGTGTTCTTTGCCATTTCAGCCAGGTAAGCAAAGCCGCCGTACTGCTTTCCGCCAGCCTCCAGTTCATCTGCCAGCGTGAGCGGGTCGATTGGCTTATTGCGGGTCAGCAGGTCGCGGATGGCGCTGAAGATGATTGCGTGTGAAGCGTTGAAGAAACTCTCCGGCTTCAACATCGCCATAACCTTCTGCGTGCGTTCGTCGCCGCCGTCCAGCATCAGGCCGCCGATGATCGCCTGCTCTGCGTCAGAGCTATGTGGTGGGGTGAAGATGTTATCGGTCATCTCGCTCTCCTTCGCGCACCTGAGCGTAGATTTCCGCACTCAGGATGTATTCGTAATTCCGTTTCCGCCACGTCTTGCCGGTTGCCTGATCTGAACGCGATTCAAACATCCAGCGGCATGATGCATGCAGGTAGGTCAGGTACTCGCGGAATGCTTCCATCCCGAATGGCTGCTCATCACCGAATTGCTTGGCAATAGGCCGGGCTTCTCTCCAGAACTTCTGGATCAGAGCTCTGCGAGCAGGAGTAAGTACATTCCATCCGCGTGCATCTGGCACGCAGTCACGAAGTGTTTGCCAGACTTCTTCGCATGAAAGCCGTTGCTTCTGCTCGACCGTTTTTTTGGCGGAAGTTGCACACTCAATATCTTTAGATATTGAGTTATTAGTTAGTAATTCATTGTTTGTGGCACTTTGATGGCACTCTGTTGGCACAACCTCCTCGGCAGCCCTTGGTGGTAGCGGCATTGCGTTGGCATTCTGTTGGCATTCTGTTGGCACAACATTTGGCTGATAATCGTCGTATTTTGTGACCGAAACTCGGGTGAATTTCTTGTTAGAAATGCGGCTAATCATGCTCAGCTTTTCAAACTTGTTGAGCAGGTACTTAATGCGGTCACCGGTGATTCCTGTTTCGGCCGCTAGGGTATTACGCCCTGTGATGAATTCACCACGCTTAACCAGCATTTCACCGAACTCAGTGTTAACTGGCGCAGGTGCATGGTTGGCTGACAGGATGATGTGGATCCACAGGTGAACAGCTTCAGAATCCGTCCTGTAGAAGGGAAGCTCCTTGATTTTACGATGCAGCAAGGCATACCCCTTAACGCCCTGTTGCGGCGTCTCCTGGAACCTTTTAGCCTCTCTGGCTCTGGCTAAACTTGATACGTTGCTCATTGCCCTGCCCCCTTCGCTTTGTGTTCTTCCAGAATCTGCCTCAACTTCTCAGCAACCTTCGGATTGAACGCTTTGCAGAATTCGACTCGGGCAAGGTTTTTGTGCAATTCCGCCTGGTACATAACGTGTTTCTTTGGCATAATTACTCCTGTGAATTGATCCAGTCATTTCGCATCAGGCCTCGAAGCTGTTAGCGCAGCTCGGGGCCTTTTCTTTGGTCAGTAGCTGCTCAATGCGCATCAACCGGCGCGCCATTTCAGACTCAGGTGAAACCACATCCAGATAAGCCAGTGCCAGACTCATCATCTGGAAGAAGCTGTGCCGCTGCTTTCCTGATGGACGCTTCATGCGGCTTACAGCTGCGTCGTCCAGGTCGAGTACCTTCGCCAGTGTTCCCTGTCCACGTTCAGCCAGTTTGTTCAGTAACTGGCTTTCAATCTCTCTCGCTTTTTTGCGATAGCTTGCAATTTCCATGATGTAAAATTCCTTTGTTGGTTAAGTAATTGCGTGACATTGCGGTGAGCAAGTCACTTCGGTTTTTGGGGGCCGAAACAGCCTCAGGTCAGATTGATAAAGAGCGGAAAAACTATGCAGCCTTGTTAGGATGCGGGAACAAATCCGGGAGGTCTGGGCGAACCTGATATGCCTTAACCTTCCCTTTAGTTGCCTCTACCAGAGAAGCAACGTTTTGTGGCGCTACCTTTGCTTTGTTGTGCAGCCATTTCTGAACGGCCGCCTGACTAACGCCGCACGCTTGAGCTAATCCTTTTTGCGTGCCAACAATTGCAATGGCAGTTTTAATCACTGGGTTCATAAAACCACCTCCGTTGTAATATGAGATAAATATATAACTATGGTTGTTATTATGCAACCACTTTAGTTGTTTGATTCGATATTACTGCGGTTGTATTTTAGCGGCATGAAAATGACACTTGCTGATAGACTTAAAGTCGCTATGCGCGACGCAAACATTACTCAGGCATCACTTGCTGAGCGGATCGGCGTGTCCCAGGCTGCCATCCAAAAACTGACATCTGGTAAGGCTAAGAGCTCGACCAAGCTGGTAGAAATTGCCCGTGCGTTAGATGTAAGGCCCGAGTGGCTATCTGACGAGAACGGCGACATGAAGTCCTCAACTCGCGTGAGTGAAATTCCGGGCAGCTATGATGTTGTGCCCGTCGACCCCTGGGATCTGAACACCCCTTTGCGCTCTGACGAAGTCGAGGTACCGTATTACAAGGATATTGAGCTGGCTGCCGGACACGGAAGCTTTGCGGAAGAGGATAACAACGGGTTTATGCTTCGTTTCTCTAAATCGACTTTGCGCAAGGTGGGCGCTGACTCCAGCGGAGATGGCGTAATATGCTTCCCTGCATACGGCAACAGCATGGAGCCGATCATCCCGAGCGGAACTACCGTTGCTGTGGATTGCCACAACAAGAAGATTATCGATGGCAAGCTCTACGCTATCAATCAGGATGGCCTGAAGCGCATAAAGCAACTCTATCGAAGGCCCGGCGGCATGATCGTTGTCAGAAGCTTTAACCGCGACGAATATGCAGATGAAGAAATGCCAGAGAACAAGGTCGAGGTGATGGGCCGCGTCTTCTGGTGGTCCGTTCTGGACGTGTAACCCCTCCAACTAACCCGCTTCGGCGGGTTTTTTATTACCCTTCTATTTTTTTCAAAACTATTTTTCCTTCTGAAACAACCACAAAACAACCATATTGATATTTATTACAACCATAGTTGTTGACATAATTACAACCATGGTTTTAAATACATCCATCAGCAGGACGCTGGCAGTCCACAGGGAACGGAGTGGCGGGTTCTTTAACAATAGAGATTGAGACTGATTCGGTCTCACCAAAGTGCAGTTGGCTTTGGGTTGCGATGGGGAAACCATCCGGAAGGGTTCAGCGGTGTCGCTTATGAGCGGACGTAGCACCGGCGCGGTAATGCGAAACAATGAACACAACCATCGCAACACCTAAGCCAATTTCAAAGCCAGGCCGCTGGCTACTTTGATGCGGCATACAACAACAGGAGGACTTATGTGAATGCATAACTTAAAAACCGAGGTTAAGTAAACCTATCGATCTTGCGTGAGCCTCAACCTGATGATGGTTGCGAGGCTCCTTAACCCCCTCCTTCATGGAGGGGATTAAGCAAGTTGATTTAGCAATGCGAACCATCGCTAAGCCAATTACCGGAGGCAACATGAACAACAAGCAACGCAAGAAGCTGCAACGCGCAGTAGAGCATCGGGCCATGAAGCTGCAACAGCAGGGCTTCGAGCGCCGCATCGTCAGCACCTTATCCAGCTGCAACCAGAGAGTAGAGAAGGCAGTTATCTCCCCTTCTCTGCGTGACAGGCATGAGAGCACATCACAGTGCTTACCAGAAATCGCGATATTCGCTGCCGGCTATCGCAACTCAAAAGACATCGTAACGGCTCGTTGATGAGCAGAAGGAGAAGTGAATGGAGCGTTTTGCAAAAGTATTTGAATCACATGGTCGGCAGATTTTGGTTCGAAAAGGAGAGAACAGCGACGGTGATTCCTCGCTGAACATCTCCACCATGTTCTCCGGCTCTGAGATGACCATCAGCCTTGCTTTAGGTGATAACACTGAAGCACTTGATAAGGCTCTTGAGAATTTCGAGCAGGAACACGCAGACCACTTTGCCAAGCAATTTGAGGGGCAAACATCGGCGTTAGCGGCTTTCAAGTCATTAGCAGGTGATGACTGTGACGATGACGACGAAGAAAACGACTAGCCGCCAATAAGCGGCTTTTTCATATCTGGAGGCTCCATGATAAGCACTGGTAATTACATATTCATTTGGTTGGTGACTGGTGTGTTGATGGGGCCAGGGTTTATAGCAGGAGGGAATTTATGAACGACGATGAGATTTATCAGAAGCTGAAATCAGGCGAGGCTCCACGTTATATCAAAGGCATTGAGGGGTTTGATGACTCTGAAATCGTCCAGTGGATGGCGTCATACCATGAGCAGGTAAAGGCTGAGATTCTTGAGGCGCTTCAGGAAATGGTCGCCATCGTTAAAAAGCACACATATCCGCAGCCGGACAAACCATCATCCACTTATGGGCGGATGGAGGCGGCAGAGGCAGTAATCGCCCGGGCATTGGGCCAGTAACCACTAACAGGAGAAGAAGATGCATATTGAGGTAAGAATAACCCGCGCTGAGCTTGAGGAAAACTTCATCGATAACGAGCATTTGAGGGCGAGCATTATTGCGGACTTGGATGATGCCAGAGACTATCCAGGCTTTAACGTAACGATCACGATCATTGAGTGACACCGTAAAGCCACCTACTCAGACGGCTTTGAGGTGCTACGCACCAACGCTGTGAAGTTTCAAATGATAGAGACAGAACAGGATGCGATTTGGCCGCTTAGTGCGGCCTTCTTTTTTACCAAAATTCAGGAGACGGAAATGACTGAAACTACCGATTTAGCAGTGCTGGAGATTAAACCTGAACAGGCTCCGGCGCTGTATGTACCTAACGGCCTTGACGCTTACCTTGAGCAGATTCGCCTGCAGGTTAACTAAGTGCCTGACCTGAGCACTGCTAAAGGACGGGCCCGCGTTGCATCACTGTCGGCTCAGGTATCACGCAGCAAGACAGCAATTGAGAAGCCGGGTCGTGACTACCTTAAGCGACTCAAAGAGGCTGTGAAGCCTGCTGAAGCAGAGATTAAGCGGTTCGTTGATGCCTGTGACAATCTCCGTGACATGACGCGCAAGCCACTCACTGAGTGGGAAGAAGAACAGGAACGCATCGCCGCAGAGAAAGCTGCTGAAGATGAGCGCCTGCGCATTGAAGCCGAGCAGAAAGCTGCTGAAGAAGCCCTAAAAAAGCAGATTGAGTCCGATCACGAAATGGCTCTGCTGCTGAACGATAAGCTTGACCGCGACGCTGCAGAAGCGAAAGCCGAAGCAGAACGTCAGCGCGCAGCACACGAAGAAGAGATTCGCCGCCAGGCTGCTGAACAGGCTCGCATTGAAGCAGAGCAGGCAGCACAGCGTGAGCGTGAAGCAGCGGCTAAACGTGAGGCAGATTTACAAGCAGCCAAGGAAAAGGCGGAAGCCGACGCTAAAGCCGCTCAGGAGCGCGCAGAGCGCGAATCCAGAGAGGCGAAGGAACGAGCCGAGCGACAGGCACAGGAAGCGCGCGAAAAGGCAGAGCGTGAGAAGCAAGCCGCTATCGAAGCTGAGCAGCGCAAAGCCCGTGAAGCAGAAGCTGCCCGCCTGGCTGAAGAGAAACGAATTGCTGACGAAGCGGCCGCCCGCGCAGCTGATGTTGCTCACCGCAAAGCAGTAAACAACAAAGCGCTGGCTGACCTCGTCGCTGTAGGCCTGACCGAAGAGCAGGCGCGTATCGCAATCACGGCGATCGCCAAAGGTGAAGTTACTTCCATTCGCATCACTTACTAAACCAACAACCCACCCATTCAACGGAGTATCCCCATGCAACTCGCAATTGCTGGGGCGGCATCGGGCTGCCCCAAAAACACCATGTTCGAATTCAAACTCACCGGCGCTGACGTTATGTCGTGGAAGCCTAAGAGCCGCTTACAGCAGCTTTGGGAGCGCCTGTTACAGGTCGTATCGCAGGAGGGCAAGCCGTGAAGACTCAATCACCCACGCTGCCTTACCAGAAGCAGCAGGAAGAGTTAGAGCGCCATCGCAAGATGCTGGAGAACTCGAAGGATTTCACCTTTATCAATCTGATGCTGAGAAGCCTTGGTTTGGGAGAGAAGAAATGAAAATGAAGATTGAATGTGGCGAGCTTAAGACGCGCGCCGGATATCGCCCTGGCATGATGATTATTGAAGCAGATGAGGCCTCTCTGCTCGAATTCAGCGGCAAGCAGGTGCTTAACCAGCTTGATATCAAAGACGTCATGGAGTGGCTCACAGAGCAGGGTTACACAATTCACCAGGAGCATGCAGCATGATTGACCCGGATATCTATTTCATCGAAATGATGAAGGCCATCTTAGAGCCAGTGCTTGATGAGATGACGCCACAGCAGGCCGCAATGGATGCGGCGGCTGATTACCGTACGGAGCAGCA
>Ga0308161_1002206_pt1 | contig 21299 bp, 21 predicted proteins | sample PhyFR2_FD_201034 | JGI IMG/M metagenome (GOLD analysis project Ga0308161, IMG submission 201034) | Phyllosphere microbial communities from UC Gill Tract Community Farm, Albany, California, United States - DLSLF.R2 | ecosystem: Host-associated > Plants > Phyllosphere > Unclassified | place: USA...
GATTTATTGAGCATGTTAAAACTGAATAACGTATCGCATTTGAGCCATACGCTACGCGGAATGCGTACCGTGCTCCAGCCCGTTCGCATCAATGTGTGATCGCTATTACAGAAATCAAAATCAGCGGTAGGGCGCACTCTGGCGGAACGATATAGTCAGCGCAGGCACCATCAAGGCTGACGTGAAAAAAGACAAACTGTTATACGTCGTACATTTTAGCCGCCAAACTCCCTTGCCATGAGGATCAGCATGTCCAGCATCAGATTAAGAAACGTCACTAAACGCTTTGGTAAAACAGAAACGCTGAAAAATATCGCGCTTGATATTGAGGCCGGTGAGTTTGCGGTCTTCGTCGGTCCGTCAGGCTGCGGTAAATCTACACTGCTGCGGCTGATCGCCGGGCTGGAAGAGATCAGTGACGGTGAGATTTTGATTGGTGATGAGGTCATGAATGATGTTGCACCCTCGCACCGCGGAGTGGCCATGGTGTTTCAGAGTTATGCGCTTTACCCGCATATGACGGTGGCGGAAAATATCGGTTACGGACTGAAGGTGAACGGCCTGCCAAAGGCGCAGATTCAGCATCAGGTGGAGATGGTGGCGAAGACGCTGCAGCTGGGGCAGTTGCTGGATCGTAAACCTAAACAGCTTTCCGGCGGTCAGCGTCAGCGTGTCGCCATTGGTCGCGCAATCGTGCGTAATCCTCGGGTGTTTATGTTTGATGAGCCCTTATCGAACCTGGATGCGGAGCTGCGTGTCGATATGCGGCTGCATATCGCTAAACTGCACCAGGAGCTAAAAACCACCATGGTTTATGTCACGCACGATCAGACGGAAGCGATGACGCTGGCCGATAAGATTGTGGTGATGAACTATGGCAAGGTTGAACAGGTCGGCTCTCCGATGGAACTCTACTACAATCCGATCAACCGCTTTGTCGCGGGTTTTATCGGCTCGCCTAAGATGAACTTCCTGCCCGCGCGCGTGGAGCAGTCTGGTCCAGCGGGTCTGATCGCCGTGATCAACGATGGCGAACACCGGTTGCAACTCCCCTCACCCATCCGCCCGTTGCAGCCAGGCGATGAGATCACCCTGGGCATCCGGCCGGAGCAGTTGCAGATAAATGGCGATGCACCACTGAATATCGACTTCCACTGTGAGGTGGTTGAGCGACTCGGCAACAATACGTATCTGTTTGGTCAGAGCCACGGCCACGACGGCTTCAAGATGCTGCTGCCTGGCGATGTGCATTTCCGTCCTTATCAGACGCTGCGTCCCACCTTCCATCCACACCATTGCATGGTGTTTGATGCCGACGGCGCACGTATCAGTGCGGATATCGAGATGCCGCAGGTACGCGCGGCCTGAAGTAGGTGTTTGCAGGGCGTTAACGGGAGGCCGGAGACGGCCTTTCCTGTTTTCAGGCCTGGCATAACGTCTGGATACAGAGGTCAGAAAGGTGATTTTGCGGGCAAGGCGTGATGACACGCAGAAGCGTCAGCCTGAGCTTAAGCCTGAACATTGTTCAGACAAGGCATTGCAGGTGTGTTCTGAGTAAACTCATGAACCCCACCGGCAACCCCTTCTCCGGGTCGATCAGCTAACCGGGCTTTTCAACTGATGGCTTATTGACCGAGGATATTATTTACTGCTTTCAGGTGGCCAGCCTTGTCTTTGTGGTTTGAAACCACCTGAATGACGGTGAATTTTTTATCAGCGACCGCCAGCAGAGTGGCCTGCTGCACATCGTTACCCCCCATCTTGTCAGTGGCTTCGATATGGTAAACCGGCAAACCGTTGGCATTTTCAGTTTTCTCACTGATTACCTTATAAGAAGGTGAAGCCTGCTTCTGCTTATCTTTAATTGACTTCATGCCGTTGAGAAAATCAGCGTCACTGGCACCGCGAGCAATTGCCGGGATCTCTTCTTCGCCAATGATCAACACGCGTTTTTCCGGCTTGTTCACATACATTGTACCCGGTCCGCCGCCCGGAACAGGCTGCTTTTCATAGCCCTGCAGTTTAAACGTCTGTTTGCCATCCAGCAAAGCAAGCGTCTCAGTTTGCGTGGCTGCGGCTGATGCTGTTTCAGCTGCTGATGCCATCAGAGAGGTTCCCCCGATGGCAGTTGCCAGGCAGATTGCACCCACAATATTTAATGATTTTCTTAATTTCACCATGAACTCCTTCGTATTGATGATATTTCCATTTCGCTGATACAGCATCAGTATGGCCTATATCAGTGATGTGAGAGGGTTATCGGGTCAGATCGTAGAGACAGATCCCTGAGCCGAGCAAAAACAGAATAATCGGCCAGTATAGAACAGGAATAAAAAAAGTTATGGGTTTTTTCGGGGGCCATCATTGGCTGGCTTTTCGTTGCTTTTGCAAGGGAGTCCAGCCATTTTTCCTGCCGGAGCACCCAGACGAGGCCGCACAGAAAAGGGCAGAAACTATTAGCGCAGCCCCTGTTGCCCATAAATGAACAACAAAGAAACCGTCGTAGTAATAAATATCTAACAGCCATTTACACAGGAGCCAGACGGCAGAAATTAATACTGCAACGAAAAAAACCACGCCGCTCCATGCGATCATTTTTATATCCTTCTAAGGTGTGAGGAACAAGAAATTTTTTTTGAAAATTAACATATTTTTATCACTGTGGCGATATTTCCTTTGGTGCTAAAATAAATTATACCCAGCACAGAAAATGCCCGGCCTGTGCAATTTTCACATTACTGATTCTGATAGACTTATTTTCCAATACTGTTGCTTAACCTGAATTCGGCATCCGTGAAGCTAATAGCGCATCCAGGATATAGCATAGCTATTTGTACCGTACCGATATTATTTTCGTGCGAATTAGCGCGGCTTCCCTGTTTTAAATTTGTATGCGCTGTTCTGGCGGCCGATGGGTACAATTCATGTGGCTGTCACCCGTCTGAAACAGTGGCAGTCTCTGTTGTTTTCTGCGCAGGATACGGAGGTGAAAATTAGTCAACCAATTGAAAATCATAAAAAATCAAACACAACTATAGAGGCCAGTGCGAAATGGCAGATCCGATTTGATTTTCTCGACCTTCATGATGCGCCCAATGTACCGGGCTTGAGACAGGCCTTAAAAAAGCGGCCCTTTAAACAAAAAATTAAAGTTAACTTCAATTTTATTGCCTTCTTTTTCGGCCCGGTTTATTTGGTTTTTCTCGGCCTCTGGAAGCGAAACATCACGCTGATTTTAATTATAGTGGTTGTTTATACTGCCCTACCCATATTTTTTCGGTAATGGGTATAACTTATCCAAAATATCTCGATATTAGCCTTGGCTACGGGTTTAACGCCCTGTATGGCATCAGCACTAATTACGGTTATTACCGTAAAGAGAACAAGGGCGAGCACGGCTTGAATCCCTTCAAAGGGATGCAGTGGTAATTTTTTCACACCTCTCTGATGGTAAAATATAGAATTATATTGTACCGAATGCAGACAGATGGCGGGGGTTAACCCTCAGTCAGAAAACCGGGCGAAATAAGTGATGAACATTGACTCAAATTAGCACTGTCGCGATAAAAAAACAGGAAGCCGCCAGAAAAAAAACCTGACGAAAAAGGAAAAACCACCGAAAATATCCGGTCATTTTTTTCAAAACGGGTTCAGACTGGCTTATAATCGCTCGGCAATAATTATAATATCGTGAAGCTGGCATAAATGTTTCTGCACCGTTTAACCGGGGTCGGGATACTCTTTTCAGAATTTCCTGATAGCTGCAACTTCTCCCTTTCATAGACATACAGGAAGTTATTATTTTGAATACATTAACGGAATTGGAAAAGGGCTATCTAAAGGTATTTTTCTGGCTGCTGTTCACACTGTTTCTCGTTCCCGTTATTACTCCGACAGTGCCTTGCGCTATGTGAACTGGATTGCGAATGTTGAAAAGGGACCCACCGGCAAAGAGCGCAGCGTGAAAGTGCTGGGGGATGTCACGCCTTACGAACTGGAGAGCTGCACTAAAGCCATCAACCAGGCATCAAAAGCTAAACCGACGTTACCGGCTCTGGATGCTGCAGCATCACAGTATCTGGCAGATTTAACGACATTGCAGCCGCTGGTTTCGCAGGCTCATCTTTACTACAGTCAGGAAGATTATAAGGATGATGGCTTCGCGAAAGGCAAACAAATGCATCCGCCACTCATGAAGGCGTTTGACAGCTTTATGAAATCCAGCGACCAGTTCGGTGCCGAAGTTGAAAAAGAGAACAATGAGGTCGTTGCTGCGCAACTCGTTGAGATTGAAAAGTCTGAGGGCCGCCATAGTCGCTACTACCGCCTGGCATTAGTTACTCAGGCCAAACCGCTGGCCACCCTGTTTACCTCTCCTGCTCCCGACGTGGCCGGGATGACAAAAGCAATTGAAGCTTACAGTACGTTGCTGAATGAGGCAGCAAAGGCAACGGCCAGCGAAGGGGGCAAGCCATTAACCTGGTCCATCTTCCAGGATAATGCCGAAACCTTCCTGAAGGACTGCAAGGATCGCATGCGTCGGATTCGCGATAAAACGCCTTACAGCACGGGTGAGCAGAGTCTGCTGAAAGGAAGCGGCAATTCGGGCTGGATGGTATCGGGTTCACCGATGCGCGTTTTAAAATCCTATAACGAACTGGTTGAGGCCGGTAACCGCCTGTAAGCTGAATAGCTGCCCCGCATGCCTCTGCCCCAGGGCAGGCAGCGTCAGCCACGTGCAACCTGGCTGACGCTGCCACCTGCCGCGAAAAAACATTAACATGTTCACGCGCCAGCATTCCGTTAAAACGTCATGTCAGACGAGTGTGCTGGATGGATCTGAGATCCGCGGTAAAGAGCAACCCTGAGCTGGATGCCCGCTGCATCAGATTTTCTGGCTGTAAAATTTCTTACTAAGAGGAGCGAGAGTGCAAGCAAAGGTCGGCGATATCTACAGCGTGTATTCCCCGCAGTTACAGCAGTACGTCGCCTGTCAGGTGACACACCTCCAGCAGCCTGCTAATGCCAGAGGCAAAGTCCTTGCAGCCATACTCCAGCTCGACTGGGCAGGTGACCATTTGCCTGACAGGACAGAAGCCCGCCGTATGCAACCTTTGCGCTGCAGCTACTATTTTATTAAAGACAGCTTCGATCACGGTTATGTTTCCGCCAATGTCCCACCGGGACATGTGCTAATTGCCAACCTGCCGCCGCTGGCAGATCAGGAAGTAAACGCCTACAAGTTCGGCTGGGACGTGGGAGACAGTCTGGTTCGTCAGCGAAACTGGGAGAAGATCGACCCGGTCAGACGTGCGCACTTTAAAGCCGCCTCAGGCGCGCGCAACGTCATGATTGGTGGTCAGACATTGAGTGAGAACACCACCCGTCTTAATGACAGTGTCCTGCAAAGCCTGATTGACCTCTCTGAACTGGATCGGCTGCCTTGTCTGATGACTCTCGAAACCTCGCAGGGCACGCCCGAGCTGATGGCGTATATCCAGCAACATCCCTTTATTAACGAGCTGCACTGGCAATCCGCTGTGGTCAGCGAGATCGATGTTGAAGCCACACGGCTGTCGCGCTTTATTCTCAATCCAGAAGGCGTGAGTCGTGTGCGTCTGAATCCTGATCTCTCCCTGTTGTCACTCACCGCAACGCCCTCGTCAGGCTTTCGGGTAGAGGCTGATCAGGAGGGACGCAATCTGAGCCTGCAATGTTCGCAGGAGTTGCCTGTGCTGCAGGGTATTGACCGGCTCAGGGCACTGTCACTGACAGGCGTTAAAGAGATTGACCTGGCGCCAGTCGTAGAGCGCTTTACCTGTTTAACTGAGTTGCGCATCTGGGGAAATCCCGGCGTAGCCAGCCATATGCATCACATTGCCGCACTGCCACAATTGCAGATGCTGACCTTCTTCAACCTGTTTGGCTTCAGCGCGGCTGACTTTCCCTCACCAGAAGCATTGCCAAATCTCTCATGCCTGTGGATGACCAGCGTCCCGCTTGACGTGGTCAGCTCCGTCAGAACCGCTTATAAAAAGGCAACAACTCAGGGGTTGGATCTCTCGCTGAGTAAAGCACGCAAGCCGGAATGGCTGGCTGAGAATCTGCATAATCCTTTCCGGGACTGGGATGGTCGTGAGCATATTTCGACCACTTTTGCCAAAAAAGCGTCGCTGGCTTACAAAAACCTGCGGGCTGCCACGAACAATATCGATAGCAGCATGGACGTGGCGAGTCTGTTAACCGCCGCTGTAACCGCCTACATCGAAGCCTTTAATCTCATTGACCGGCGTTCAAAGGCGATCGAGACGGTCGAGCGTGAGGAGATCTACAGTGTGCTATTCGATGTTTTGATCCCGCTGGAGCAAACGCTGGGTAAGCAAGGCGCTTCACTTGTGAATCAGCCGCGTCTTTACCAGCTTTTCGACCAGTTACGCGAATTCTGAGCGATAACGATTTTGCCGCCAGGTCAGAATGCCGCTTACTGACCCTGCTCTTTTCGCGCGCCTTTCAGCAGTGCCTGCGTCACGTCAGAAGCTTTACCGGAGGCCGAACAGACCAGCCCGCATTCACGGTGAATAGCAGAGGTGACCGGCACCACAGACAGTCCGCGAAGTTCCTCTGGCAAGGCTGACTCTGGCACCCGCACAACACCCACCCTTCACGCGAATCGTTTCTGCTCAGTCAGGGAGAAGAGATATCCCGTTTCGTCACGGGTTATCAGGCCAGGCAATGAATCCCCCTGATTAAACCGAACCCTCTTTTTCAATCACCAGCACGCGGGCGATACCGTGTGGACGGGCAATGTGTTCGGTTCCTTCACTGGCGTAAAAGATATCACCCGCTTTGAGTACCCGGCTTTTAACTTCACCCTGTTCCTTATATTGCATTTCAACGCATCCATCCATGACAGCAAAAACTTCCTGTCCGTCGTTGATGTGCCATTTGTAAGGCAGATCGGTCCAGTGAAGTTTCACGCTGACATTATCAAATCTGGCAATATGCTGTGAGTCCCAGGCTCTTGAGCCGGTAAATTCTTTACTGCTATAAAAATTCATCTTTTCAACCTCAATAGACGTGCTTTAGCGTCATCAATATCAGAGAGTGTGGAGGGATTCTATATGTCCGCCTTCTGTTGTCCTGATCTGTCCCCGCGTTGTCCGTTTAAGAGCAGATGGTCACTTAAGGATTAATCGAATAGCGTAAAATACCGGCCAGAAATAAGAGGGAAAAATCCTGTATTCATACCCCTTCCTAAAGGTCTGTCATGTCATTGATGAGTTTGCAAAACCTCTATCGTTCAACAAACGAAAACACCACCGCCCTCTGGGCGGAAAATGCAGGAATCGGGGATATTAAACAGAGAAATTACAACGATCCTGTCAGACTTGCTCTTGCCTCGGGTTTACAGCCCCCTGTTTCTCTTGATGTCTCGCGTCTTATTGTTGGATTACAGCAGCTTACGAAAGATGACCCCTTTGCCGATGTTCTTCCCACCGAGGGTTTCCATTTTACCTTCCTGCCCCTGACTCTGCCGTTCATAAACGAAAACGAGCCACTCCCAGAAAAGGTGGCAGAATTGACGAAGATCTGGACCGAATTTGATGCAAAGAGAATCGTTATAAGAGATCTTCGGTTGGTTGCGTTGCCCAGCCAGTTGTTGCTTGCGGGAGCTCCTGACAGTACTGCAATTGCCAAGCGCCAGTCATTTTGTGAACAGGTTCTGAATTCGTGCTGGAAAGATGAGTTACGGATGCGTTACACCGGCAGCTCGTTACCGGCACCCTTCTGGCACAGCACTGTTTTGCGCTATAGCGCTGATTTTTTACCCGCATCTCTGCGTCAGTATATTTTTGAACGCCAGACCGTTAATTTTGGCGATGTTTCAGGAGAATTAAAACTGGCGAGGGTCAACTATAACTGGACGATGTGTTACTCATTATAGATTTGATTGAGGCTATTTCTCGCGTCCACCAGCCTGATGACGTTCAGTCAATGCCGTCTTATTTACATCATGTCACTTTTACTTGAGGAAAAATTCCAGGGAAATTTAAAAATCTCTCGAGAGCTGCCGATAACCTCAGGTATCGAAACTCTGTACGCAGGAAACAACATCCATGTCCCCATCCGACATCCATAATAATCATCAGGAAATTGGCGAAATTACGGCGCGTGCTGGCTCCATCCTGCGGCAGCTTCGCGACAGTCTGCAACAGCTGGGGCTGGATAAGACCATTGCGGATGTGGCGGGAAGCATCCCAAACGCCCGTGAAAGACTGGGTTATGTCATCACAATGACCCGCGAAGCAGCAGAGGGCGTAATCAACAGCGTGGAAATCACGCAGCCTCTGCAAAGCGAGCTGGCCGAAAAAGCAGAAAAACTCACGCAACGCTGGGATGCCACTTCCGCGATACCATTAGACAAACATCAAACTCAGGCATTAGCGGCAGATACTGCAGCTTTGCTGGAAGAAGTTCCCCGTATTACGGGTATGACACAACAGCAGTTGCACGCGATTATGATGTCGCAGGGGTTCCAGGATCTCACAGGACAGATTGTGCAGGCTATGATGGCCGTGCTGAATCAGGCGGAGCAGCAGCTGATACAGGTCATCCGTGATAACACAGGCGCACATAGCAGCGCCGAGCGCAATGCGCCCTCTAAACCCGCTTCCGCATCAGAAACGCCTGCCAGTCAGGATGATGTGGATGACCTGCTGGCCAGTCTGGGCATGTAAGTCGACATAAAGAGACTCGGCGAACACTCACGATCAATAAGAAGAGGGTTTGCGCCGGGGTGTCCGTGATGCACTGGAAAAATGTAGTGCAGAGCATCCGGTCTTTTATGAAGATGAAGGGGATATTCACCTCAATCCAAAAATCGGCGCGGACTGACAACTGCGTGCACAGGGCTCGGGAAAATTCAGCTGCGTTGGGGGGCAACAGTAAAAGTTCGGCGCTGTTCATCAACCTGCTGAAACACCTTAAACCACGTATCGACGAGCAAAAACTATCACACTGATCGCCACTCACTACATAACCCACAAAAGCCATGAAACACAGCGCTGGCTAAATTCAGGGTTATTTACCACCCTGTTGAATCATCGTGGGTGAACCACGTTGAGCGGTTATGGCAGGCACTTCATGACACGATAATCCGAAACTATCAATGCCGTTCAATGGGCACTTGCTGCAAAAGGTAAGGTACTTTATGGCAACCGCCAGACCCTTCCCCAGATGTAAACAGGGTCTGGCAAAAGTGTAGCGATATCAGGTGCAGCTATTTAGTCTCCTGCTACAAGGTTTCATTGCTTACCTGCTACTGCGTAGCTGCTAGCTTAATTTACCTGCAGTCAGCTCTTAAGCATATTTGAACACAAAATCAATCACTAAACCATAAGGAGATCACCTGCCTTTATCAGCTACGCAGTAGGCACATCACTATTCCCGCCCATTATTCCTTCATACTCGCAGCACAGGTTGAAATAGCCACCTGAAACCATTATAGACAATGATAGAAAAAGACAATGCTTGTTAAGAATATTGTATTTCCACTAAACATCATAAAACGCCAAATAATAATCTTTCAACTTTTTCTTAAAAAATCCGGCAGACCTCTCGTTAAATGTCAAAATTATGTAATTTCTAAATAAATCCTATTTATTTAATTTTGCTTTCGTTTACTTATGTAAACCCACCATCAACAGCTGAGTTATTTTTTTCTTCAATAAAATGTCAATAATATGTTTAATTTTTTACGCACTTATAATTCATAATCGACAAAAATATCGACCAAAATCATATTAACTCACTGTTTTATATATGTTATTTATTTTCCAGCCTGAATAATCCCATTATTGATGCAGATCATTTATCTGAATAATGACAGCCTCACCCTAAGACTGCTTGAGGCAATTATCGGGTTTGACGATCGACTAAAAAAGAATATACTGCCCCCCGTCAGAACAAATGGGATAAAAACAATGAGCGCAGCGTCACGGTGCGCGGTATCGGATATATACTGTTTAACCCCAAAAAAGGCATATGAAAAAATAGGTTATTATGGATTTGCTGAGGTTGGAGACGTTCTGCAATTTTTAAGGAAATTACCCGACGCAGAACTCAGCTCGTTTGAAATAGCTCTCCTGCGAGAGAAACTAGAAATATGTCTCAAGCGTCATGATGACGGTAGCGACTATTTTATATCACTCAGGGAATTTGCAACGGAAATTGACTGCATAATAAGTGCTGTTAGCTCACCGTATAACTTCCTGAAATAAAAGAGAAGTAAACGCAAGCGTCGTTATATTTATCAGCATTTAATTCTGCTGATAAATATGGCCGTGCAACGGCTATTTCAAAGCAATCATTAATAATAATGTAGTTATGTAAAAGGTGGAGTCTTTCAAGTGAAAATGAATATTATTGCACTGGCATTAGGTATGGGTATGGCCGCATTCAGCGGAGCGTCAGTGGCGGCGGACGTAACGCCGACGACTGACAGCACACACGTCCATTTCATCGGAAGCATTACCAACGCACCCTGCTCAATGACCAAAGACTCACTTGAGCAAAAGGTCCCTATGGGCAGCATTGCCGCCCATGTATTAGTGAATGGCGGCACCTCTGATGCCGTGCCGTTCCACTTCGATCTGACAGACTGCCCGGTGGGCAGCAGCGTCGCGGTCACCTTTGGTGGTGCGAGTGATTCGGCTGATGTCAAACTATTGGCTCTGGGCAGCGGTAAGGCGTCAGGCGCCGGTATCCAGATTCTGGCTGATGGTAAGCCTGTAACTCTGGGTATGGCGACGACTCAGCAGAACCTGAGCGAGGGTGATAATACCCTGACGTTCTCTGCCCAGCTGAAAGGCGACAACGCGACAGTGAATCCCGGTGATTTTGACGCGGTTTCTGACGTGACCTTTACCTATCAGTAATTCTCCTGGGGGGTACGCCCCCCTTTTCAGGGACCAATCCCGTGCTTTGTAAAAAAAATAGCCTCAGGCCACAGGTCTGCTTGCTTTTACTGAGCTGCCTGATTACCGGCAGGGCCTCTGCTGACACGTTTGCCGATCACACCCACGTAAGCATGACCGGTCGCATTCTCGACACGCCCTGTTCAATAGATCCGGGCAGCCGGGAACAGACAATACGCATGGGAACAACGTCGGTAACGGAGATTGCCCGGCACGGAGCCGGCAGACTGGTGCCTTTTACCGTAAAACTCAGGGACTGTTCACCCGTCCGGTCCGGCGGTCTTTTGCCAGACTGGCAGGGGCTTTCTGTGACGTTTGATGGCGCATCCGATGGCGGTGATTTTACCGTGAGCGGAGCCGCTAACGGCGTTGCGCTGCGGATTTTTGATGAGAATGGTAACCGCGCCATTCCTGGAAAACCGCTGCCCGATGAGCCGCTCGGTCAGGATGATCCGGCACTGAACTTTACCATGCAACTCGTCGGCAACCACAGGATGCTGGTCCGGGGAGACTATCGTGCCGTCATTCACTTCGGCATCAGCTATTTCTAATTTTACAGGGCCGGGCTGGAAGGGTTATTTATGCGACTCAGTTATCTTACATATTGCCTGCTTTTTACTTTCGGCTTTCATCTGGCCGTGGCCGCCGATAACTCTGTCGACTTTAATACCGACGTTCTGGACGTTAAGGACAGAAAAAACATTGATTTAAAACGGTTTTCCCGTGCGGGCTACGTTATGCCAGGCGACTACAGGCTTTCCGTACACATTAACGACAGCCGCCTGCAGAACGATGAGGACATTTCGTTTATAAGTCCGGATGACGCTCCGGAAGCCCCTCAGGCCTGTCTGCATCCGGGTCTGGTAAGTCAGTTAGGCCTTAAAGATGACGTAATGAAGCACCTGACCTGGTGGCACAACGGACAGTGTCTGGACATTCACACTAAGGCGCTCAATGGCATGACGGTCAGGGGCGATATCGCCACCTCCTCGATTTTCGTTACGATTCCTCAGGCATACCTGGAATACACCACAGCCACCTGGGATCCTCCTTCCCGCTGGGACGACGGTGTGCCAGGCGTGCTATCAGACTATAACCTGAACCTGATGAAAATACAGGGGCTTGGTGGAAGCGGCTCAAGCACCAGCCTGAGCGGTAACGGCACGGTGGGCATGAACGCCGGCGCATGGCGATTGCGGGCTGACTGGCAAGCCAGCCGCAGCCAGTATGGTGATGCGGCGACCCGGCAGCAGTGGCAGTGGAGCCGCTACTACCTTTACCGTCCCATCCGAAGCCTGAGGGCCAAACTGGTCCTGGGCGAGGACTATCTGGCCTCCGACCTGTTTGATAGCCCCCGCTTTGCGGGTATCAGGCTGATTTCTGACGACAATCAGCTTCCGCCCAACCTGCGCGGCTATGCGCCCGAGGTGACGGGCGTTGCGAAGACCCATGCGAAAGTCACGGTCAGCCAGAATGGACGGGTGCTTTATGAGAGCCAGGTGGCCCCGGGTCCGTTCCGCATCCAGACACTCAGTGACACGACGAGCGGTGCACTTGACGTTGCGGTGGCCGAACAGGACGGCACCGTCCGACGCTTTCAGGTCAATACGGCCAGCGTGCCCTATCTCAGCCGTCCAGGCATGGTGCGCTACAAGCTGGCGGCCGGCCGGCCTGACGATCTGCGCCACCGCGTAAACGGCCCGCTGTTTTCGACGGGAGAGTTTTCCTGGGGGATCAATAACGGCTGGTCCCTTTACGGGGGTAGCCTTGCTGGCAGCGGCTATCAGGCGGTATCAGGCGGCATAGGTCGGGACCTTCTGGCCTTGGGTGCCCTGTCGGTGGACATGTCGACCGCCCGGGCTGACCTGCAACGTCAGGGACGCACAACCGGCAACTCCTACAGGCTGAGCTATTCCAAGACGTTTGATGCCATCGACAGTCAGGTGACTTTTGCCGGCTATCGCTTTTCGCAGCAGACCTATATGAGCCTGAGTGAGTTTCTTGATGCACTGAATCAGGGGGTAAGACCCGCTGGCAGCAGGCAGATGTACACGGTCTCCCTGAACAAGCAGTTCCGCCGCCTCGGGTTGAGCAGCAACCTCAATCTCAGCCGGCAGACCTACTGGAAAGACGCGCCGCCGGATATACGGTATGCCCTGTCGCTATCGAAATATTTTGACATCGGTTCATTTAAGAACGTGAGCATCTCGCTGTCAGCCTACCGCAACCAGTACCGCAACGGCTGGGACCGCGGGGGATACCTGTCAGTCTCTGTCCCCGTAGGCAATACCGGCACGGTGTCGTATTCCGGCAACGTTTCTAACGGCCTGTTGCAGCAGACGGCGAGCTATTTCGCTTCGCCTGATGAACACAACAGCTATCAGCTCAGCGCCGGCGGCGGCCAGTCGGGCACCACCGGCAGCGCGGCCTTTACGCACCAGGGAGACAGCGCCGAGGTTAATGCCAGCGCCGGCTGGCAGGAGGGACACTACGTGTCCGGCGGCCTCAGCCTGCGCGGCGGCATGACGGCAACGGCACACGGCGCGGCCCTGCACCGCGTCGGCCAGGCTGGCGGAGCCCGCCTGATGCTGGGAACTGGCGGCGTGGCCGGCGTACCGGTACACGGTTATGGCAGTACGACAGATACTAACCGGATGGGTGTGGCGGTAATCAGCGACGTGAACAGCTACTACCACAATGAGGCAAGTATCGACATAGACCACCTGCCGGATAACGTGAGTGCCGACCATTCGGTTGAAGCGGTCACGCTGACGGAGGGGGCCATTGGCTTTCGTCACTTTGACGTGCTTTCTGGCCGACAGTCCATGGTGATCATTGGCCTGAAGAGCGGACAGATGGCCCCCTTCGGAGCCACGGTAAAAAATGCGCAGGGACTGGAGACCGGCCTGGTCGGCGATAACGGTAACACCTGGCTGAGCGGAATGAAGCCGTCAGAAAACATGGCGGTGGAATGGGATGGCAGAACGCAGTGTACCGTCACCCTGCCGACGAAGCTGGACGTGCCGGCGCTCTTTCTGCCCTGCATCAGCAGCAAAAGCTGATGCGTCATAACAAACTAACCAATGTGAAACACAGATACACAGGAAACACACATGAATAAGTTCCGGATAATGACGCTGACCGCTGGCCTGCTGGCCGGCCTGACAGGCATACAGCAGGCCAGCGCAGCCCTTGCGCTTGACCGTACCCGCGTGATTTTTCCGGGCGGCGAAAATTCCGTCACGGTCAACATACACAACGAGAACACTGCGCTTCCCTACCTCGCCCAGGCCTGGGTGGAGGACGATAAGGGTAACAAAATCACCTCCCCGCTGGTCGTCGTGCCGCCTCTGCAGCGCGTGGAGGCTGGGGCGGCCACCCAGTTGCAGATAAAAGCGCTGCCTGCGGCGAACGCGCTGCCGCAGGACAGAGAGTCAGTGTTTTACTTCAACCTGCGCGAAATCCCGCCCAGAAGTAAGGAGCCCAACACCCTGCAACTGGCCCTGCAAACCCGGATAAAGCTGTTTTACCGGCCAAAGCCCATTCAGCCTACACGCGCCGGAATGGCCACTCCCTGGCAGGACAGTCTGACTCTGTTGCGGCAGGGGACTGGCTACGTGGTGCATAATCCGACCCCCTATTACATCAGTCTGGTTTCTGCCGGGGCGAAAAATGCGGACCCGGCCCGGTCAAAAAAATTCCGGCCGCTGATGATAGCACCGCAGTCCAGCGCGCCGCTGGATGTCTCCGCCGGCAGCCTGGGTGCCGCACCGGTCCTTGCCTATATCAACGACTATGGGGGCACGCGGGTGCTGACCTTCAGCTGCCAGGGCAGCCAGTGCCGGGTCGCCGGGGATGATAACTTTAAAAACTGACGCCAGGTCAGGTGACCCTCTCCGGCAGTTGAAATACAGGGAATACAGATGAATCAGACAAAGCTTTCCGGACGTGCAGCCTGGTTTGCCGTGGTGCTGGCGGCGGCAGGACTGGCTCCGGTCACGGTCAATGCTGCAGACAGGGATGTGGCAGACGGTGATAGCGGCGTGCTGTATGCAGAGGGCGAACTGGTCCAGAGTGCATGCAATATTGACACCGCCTCACGCTGGCAGACGCTGGCGATGGGCGATATCAGCACCGGGGCGCTAGCCTGGCCGGGTGCGCGTGCGGCCGGGCGTGCGTTTCACCTCCGCCTCAGGGACTGCATCAGCAGCGATACCACGGAGTTGATCCGACAGACGGGCCAGCTCGTCCGGGTGACAAACCAGCCGGAGGTCCGCATCAGCTTCATCAGTGAGACGGACACAAACGATCCGCAGCTGATTGCGGTGGAAGGAGCTGAAGGATTTGGGTTGCGGCTGGAGGATAGTGCGCATCACCTGGTCTTTCCGGGCCGGCGCGGCGAGCCGCTGGTATTGCAGGGAAGGAATGACGATCTGACCTTCTGGCTCGTACCGGAGCGCACCCGGGCGGCGCTGCATGAGGGGGCATGGCGAAGCGTGGTCAATATGAGGTTCAGCTATGAATAAGCACGGCCTCTCCCTGGCCTTAGCTGTGATGCTGTGCCTGGGCGGGAAGGTCCCGCGGGCGGCCGGATTCTCCGGACCCGCTCGCCTGACGGATAATAGCATGAAGGGGTCAGTCAACGTGACCATAAAAGGCATCATACGGACGCCGCCGCCCTGCACCATAAACAACAACGTCCCCATCGACGTTGACTTCGGCAATGCCGTGGACATCAGCAAGGTCGACGGAAATAACTACCGGAAGGACATCAGCTACACCCTGGAATGTACGGGGACGGCCCGTCCCGACATGAAGCTGAGCATTGAGGGCGTTGCGGCCAGCTTTGACGACGGTGCGGCGCTGGACGCCGGGCACGGTGGACTGGGCATTGAGCTGCAGCACGACGGTGAAAAGCTGGTGCTGGGCAGCGCGGTGAACTTCAGCTGGCCGGACAAGCCTGCGCTGCAGGCCGTACCGGTGAAACAGGCGGGGGCCACGCTGACGACCGGGGAGTTCAGTGTGGGTGCCACCATGATTGTTGACTGGCAGTAGGAATTCACAATGAAAAATACTTTTTTTTATGCCGTACCGTTTTTACTGCTGCTGCCCCTTACCGGTCAGGCAGCGGAAAACATGAAGTTTCACGGAACGCTGGTCAAAGCTCCCGACTGCCACATAAATAATGATCAAACCATTGAAGTAAGTTTTGGCAACGTGGGCGTCAGTAAGATAGACGGGGTGAACTATGCACAGAAGATTGAGTACACCCTCACCTGCGATGGGGAGAATGATGAAAACCTGTATCTCTCCGTTACCGGAACGGGCGTGACCTGGGATAACGCAGCGGTTAAGTCCTCAGCGGATAACATGGCCATCGAAATTCAGCAGGACGGCAGCCCATTTGTGCTGGGCAAGCCGGTCCGGGCCGACCTGGCGGCGCTGCCCGCCCTGAGCGCCGTGCCGGTCAGGGACGGCGCAAAACCGCTGACCGCCGGTGACTTTACGGCGGGCGCTACCCTGATTGCGTTTTACCAGTAGTGAGGCGGAACCGGATGAAAATACAGATTATTTTACTGCTTCTCCTGCTGGCGGCTGGCAGAACCGCAGTAGCTGCAGAAAACGTAATGTTCAACGGCACGCTGGTTGCCCTGCCGTGCACCCTGCCGGACGGCGACCGGGAAATCCGCGTGAATATGGGGACGGTTAACGCACAGAGCCTCTATCTGCAGCAGGGGATGCCCCGCGTGCCGTTTACCCTGCACCTCGGGGACTGCGACCCCGCCATTGCGGGTCAGGTGAGCATCACTTTTGCCGGGACCGAAGATGGGGCGCTTCCGGGGTATCTGGCCATAGACGGCGACCGATCAGGCGCTGCGGGTGTCGCTATCGGGCTGGAGAGCAGCAGCGGGGAGCAGATTAAGATAAATCAGGCCATGGCTGCGTATCCGCTTCAGGCTGGGAATAATGAGCTGGGGTTTCAGGCTTATATTGCGGGCGAACCGGAGGCAGTAAAAAACAGGATGATCAACACGGGTGATTTTATTTCAACGGCAACCCTGGAGCTTTCATATGATTGATAGAAATAAACTCAACTTTATTAAAAAGAGTGTTTTTTTAATTTTATTGTTTTTTTATGCACAGTCAGCAAGTGCCACCATTTTCAGTCATATTTCACTTGCTCAAAAAGGCTTTGATGATGTGACTTACACCTACACAATAGACGACTGGACGCCCGATCAGGATAATCAGCCAAATCCTTGTTATGGTGTGCAAAGTTGTAAACTTTATGTGGATCATCGTCATCAGAGCAATGGGACCAGTGGAGGTCCAGATAATAATGTCAGTGTAGTTGATATTACTGAAGCACTAACTGTAGGGGATGTCAGAAAAAAATGGCTGGCTGAGCACCCACTTCCTTTATCAGGTAAGACCTCTCACTACGGTGAGGTTCTTACAAATGAATGTGTTGGATTATTTTACGGGACTAGGCGTGACGATGGCTTTAATAACCCGCTATTTCCTGGTTCAGCTTGTGGGATCGCCCCCCCGCCAACCGGACACTGCCAGTTCAGCACCAACGATATAGAACTGGATTACGGCAGCACCTCTCCGTCAGCCCTGAACGGCAGGCGTGCCAGTGCCACCGTGACGGTAAGCTGTGATGCTCCTATGAAGCTTGAAGCCTGGCTGATAAATCCTGACGATGGTTCCGATACTGTCCCCCTGCGCGCTGACGGCTCTATAAAGGCAAAGCTGATGCTGGACGGTGAAAGTACCGCCGCGTCCGGAAAAACGTTCTCAGTTACTTCCGGAGGAAGCCAGGCCCTCACCGTCACATCCGAGGCCGTCGTTTCGGGGACCCCGGAGGCCGGAGAGTTTTCAGGATCGGCTGTTTTATTTTTATCTGTACCATAAGTCAATATTTCTTTCGTCAAGGCGTTTCTAAACGGAACGCTCTGACCCTGAAGTTAGAGTCTGCATCACTTAAGTAAAAATCGCGCATTCTTCAAAAAAGCAATCTACGTTCCTTTTTCTGGAAGCCAGCCAGTGAACTGCCGCAATATTTACCGCAAATCTGATCGGGAGGTGAGCGCTGGCACACACCCGATGATCTTGCTTTGTTTGGCTCACTGGGTATCGGTTCCGGCGGCTTTCAGCCAGTATATCGGGCGGCGTTTATTGAAATCATGCGGCTGGGGGTAAACGGTCTGGAAGGACGATCAGCGTATGGTCCCAGCAGGCATTGAAACGCTAAATGCAAAAATGGGCAGTGAAAGCCTGCAGGGTCGCACGTGAGCGATCGTATCCTTCACCAGAAAGTCGAAGAAATCGCTCGACTTGAAAGTGGCCAGTTTGTGATTTTAACCAGCACAGGCAACTGTCAGGTTTTTGACAGAGTGATTGTCACCACCTCTAACCGCGCTATGCAGATATGTCTGGATTTGCCGAGACACAATACACTTTTTCCGGCTGATGTCTGCCGGGCAGTGAATGAAACATCAGCCAGATGATCCGGAAGGGTATGGTGTCATGCTAGTCAGCTATATATGGAAGGATGATTCTCATTAATTAGTTACCCTGAAAGATAAACGGGAAAGGCTTGAGCGACTGGTTAAAGAGCTGGCGATATCTGCCCCGGATTTTGCTAAACACCTGCGTCCTATGAATAACGATCCCAAATATATTCTTGAATATGACTGGCTGGCTGTTCTTCTGGCAATGGGTACCTTTAATCTCAATTATCCCGGTGACGATCGCTATTCTGAATCGCTGTTTAATCAGTTTCATTCAGATAAATAACCTGATCAGGGAATTTATCTGGCCAGATGCAGTTGCTCATTTACCGGCGGCTGGGCAGATTGCGCGGGCAGGTGTTGAGATCGTTAAGTTAGATGACCGTGTATTCGGTAAGCTAAACAGAAAAATCGAGTTTCCTGAACCGATTTTGAATTTTTTATCGCCTTCCCCGCTTTCTTACTGGAGCAGCGCCTCGTCGCTGATTTTGACACCATCATCAGACAAATCCCTGACCCAACCGTCGCGTCTGTTTTGCAGAGACAGAATGCACTTGAACAGGTTAGCTGGAAGGAATATATGCACGGCCTGAAATCGATCGGTCAGCTTTGCGCTTACTGGGATCAGATTTACAGCGCGTTAAAGATGGATGCCATCCTCTATCCGACACTGTGTTGTGGAGCGCCACGAATCGAGAATGCTGGTCAACCTGATATTTTCAATAAACTCATCCGTAACACCGACATTGCCAGAAGCGAGGGTGCGCCCAACGTGACAGTGCCAGTTGCTGACCCGGGAAATTTGTCTGTTTGATTATCGTAAGATGGGTTGCCAAAAGACGATCATCAGTTAATTAGCCACACTCTTGCTATAGACGCTATCCTTCACCGCTAAATTTCACCCTTCAGGAAAACCCTATGCCAGAAACAGCAATTTTGAGACGTTCTCCCTCGATATTTTGGGGAGCGACCATCATTTGCGGCACAGTGGTTGGCGCTGGCATGTTCATCCTGCCAGTTGTGATGGCGGGAGCATGGTTTGGCTGGTCGTTACTGATACTGGCTTTTAGCTGGATCTGTATGTTGATTAGTGGCCTGATGTTTCACCGCGTGAGCCAGCATTTCCCTCTGGAAACCGGTTACGACAAAATCGTACGTGATTTATTAGGCCGCAGCTGGGCTGAAGTGAATGGTCTGAGCCTTATTTTTGTACTGGGCATTTTGACGTATGCCTATATATCAGCGATCGGACCCGTTTATGACCACTCTATGAGCAGGCTGATCGGCAAAACTGTGTCATCTTCTGAAGCCAAAGTTATTTTAAGCGTGACAGTGGCCGCCATCGTCTGGTCAGGCACCAGCAGCATCGGCCGGATAATGTCTGTTCTGCTTGTCACAAAAATTATTTTGTTGCTGACTTTGTTTGGTGGATTATTAACCACCGTGAACGTTGACTACCTGTCAGACAGTCAAAATTCTTCGGGATCGTACTGGCCCTATATGCTCGGCATCGTGCCATTCTGCCTCGCGTCATTCGGCTATCATGGAAACATTTCCGGGCTGATTAGCTATTACAATGGCAATCACCAGCGTGTCAAAAGATGCCTGTGCACAGGCACAGCTATGGCGCTTGTTATCTATCTCTTCTGGATAATATGCACCATGGGTAACCTTCCCCGCTCAGCCTTTCCGGAGATTGCCAGTCAGGGTGGCGACATTGCCGCGCTGATGCACGCGTTTAGTCTGCGTGGTTATACGCCCGGGATGTCACTGCTGTTCTCGACGTTCTCACATTTTGCCGTTATCTGTTCATTTGTGGGTGTCACGGCGGGCCTTGTGGACTACATCAGCGACCGCTTCGGTATTGCCCCGACCCGAACGGGACGCCTCAAAGCCATAGCGATCACCTTCCTGCCGCCCTTGAGTTTATCTTTGCTTTTTCCCGCTGGGTTTGTCGCGGCAATTGGGTATGCCGGGTTACTCGCAACAATATGGGCAGTCATTGTGCCGGGGCTGCTACATCTGAAAATGAAATCCCGCCTTTCTTCCGGCTATCAAAGCGGCCAATGGGATGGACTACAGTTGGGCATGATAATGACATTCGCAGCCCTGAATACCCTGTCATGGACACTTAGTGAATTTGATTTACTGCCTGTGTTTTGACGTCATCAGAATGCATTACTGGCATCATCAATTCGCATATAGAGTAGCCGGGGATGCTGTTTAATATGAACCCTCTGAACAGCCGGTCAGGTCGCGTGTAGTCCTCACCTGCTGCTCCTGGTATAATGATATTTTTGGCGAGGTTTACTGTATGTCTTTATCTGCCCTCATGGCGTTTGCCCTGATAATGTCTGCCGGTATCGTAACTCCCGGCCCAACCGTACTGCTGGCTCTCAATAATGCGGCTCGTTTTGGCATCAGGCGGGCCTGCTGGGGCATTATTGGCGCTGCAGCAGCGGATATCCTTCTGGTTGCGCTGGTCGGACTGGGGCTTGGTGTTGTTTTAGCGGCTTCGGAAACGCTTTTTGTCACTCTGAAGTGGGTCGGTGCTGCATGGCTTGCTTATATCGGCCTGCGGATGTTGCTTTCTTCGGAAACGGCTTTGCCAGACGGTTCGGAAGCCACGGCTCCGACGCGAAGACTGCTTTTTTTTAAAAGCTTTTTTGTCGCTATGAGCAACCCTAAATATTACATCTTCATGACTGCACTGCTTCCTCAGTTCGTCAGTACGGCACAGCCAGCGTTGCCGCAGTATGCAAGCCTGGCGGCAGTGATCGTTTCAATTGATGTGGCAGTAATGTTG
>Ga0308161_1002207_pt1 | contig 21289 bp, 24 predicted proteins | sample PhyFR2_FD_201034 | JGI IMG/M metagenome (GOLD analysis project Ga0308161, IMG submission 201034) | Phyllosphere microbial communities from UC Gill Tract Community Farm, Albany, California, United States - DLSLF.R2 | ecosystem: Host-associated > Plants > Phyllosphere > Unclassified | place: USA...
CGGGCGACATCGCGTGGTGGGCCAGGGCAACCAGCCCGTCCGGGTCGCCCGCCCAGTCATTGTCGATCACGACGCGGCAGCGCGGCTCAATGCGGATCATGTCCATCGCGGAATCCTCTCAGTCGTACCGGAAGTCCAGCCAGGCACTTTTCATCTACCGGAAGAAAGCCCTGTCCACCCCGGGCATGGATTGCGAGGACGCCAGCTTTCCCCCGGTTGCACTCCAGCTGCCGGGGGTTCGTGGAAGAAGACAGTATTCCGCGCTCCTACCGGGACGGTACTTTTGGGCACTTCGAGGGGGCGGGCCGTCCAGGTGGTCCGCATTACCGCCGCTTTGAGAAAGATTGCCATAACGTGGACTTCCCGCAGCCGGAGACTCCCATCACCACGAGCGGCGGAAACTGCCCGCTCACCGGGTCTCCCCCTCACCGAAGCTGAGCAGCACCTTGCCGGAGCTGGTGGAGTCCTTGGCCACTTCAAAGGCGTGGAGGGCGTCTACCAGCGGGAACTGGTGCGTGATGACGGGCTCGATGTGCAGGGAGCCGTCGGCGAGGGCAGCGATTACCTGGTCGATTTCGTTGTTGAAGCGGAAGGAGCCCTTGAGGTCCAGTTCGCGGGTGATCGCCAGCGAGATGGGCACCGGCTGCATGCCGGTGGGCAGCAGCCCCACCATCACTACGGTGCCGCCGCGCACGGCGCCCTGAATGGCCGAGGCCAGTCCGTGGTGGCTACCGGAGGATTCGATCACGACGTCGGCCTCCACGGCGGCGATGGCTTCAGTGTCTCTAGCGTTGATCACCTGGTCCGCCCCGACGGCCTGGGCGATCTCCAGCGGCTTGGGATGGAGGTCGACGGCGGTGATCCGGGCGGCGCCGGCACGCTTCAGGACGGCGACGGCCAGGGCCCCGATGGGGCCGGAGCCGATGACCAGCGCGGTCTTTCCGCGGACGTCCCCAGCGCGGGAGACTGCGTGCCAGGCAACGCTGGCGGGTTCGATTAGGGCGGCGGTCCTCAGGTTCATGCCCTCGGGAAGGGGCCGGAGCATCCGCACCGGCAGGGTGACGTAGCGGCTGAAGGCGCCGTCCGTGTGCGGGTAGCGGGCTGCGCTGCCCAGGTAGGTGCATCCCGGTGAGAGGTTGGGCCTGTCCGCAGGATACTTCGCAGCGCCGGGGCCCGGGGTTGCGGGGTGGACGGCGACGGCGGTCCCGGCCTGCGGCCCTGCTCCGTTGGCTGCCGGGCACACCACCACGCCGGAGATCTCGTGGCCCAGGACCAGCGGCGCCTTGAGGATGGACTCCCCCGCGGCGCCGTGCAGCCAGTAGTGCAGGTCCGACCCGCAGATGCCGCCGTACAGAACCTCTACCACCGCTTCGTCGGCCGCCGGCTGGGGCAGCGGCACCTCGTCGATGCGCAGGTCCCCGGCGGCGTGGGCCACCAGGGCCGGGACGGTTGCCGGGAGTTCTTCAGTCATTGCAGCCACTAGACCACCACCGTCATTCCGCCATCGATGAAGATGGTCTGTCCGTTCACGAAGTTGGAGCCGTCAGAGGCCAGCCACACCACAGGACCGGCCAGGTCCTCCACGGTGCCCCAGCGGTGCGCCGGCGTCCGGCCCAGGATCCAGGAGTTGAACTCCTCGTCGTCCACCAGGTTTTGGGTCATTTCGGTGTGGATATAGCCGGGCGCGACGGCGTTGATCTGCAGACCGGAGGCGGCCCATTCGGCGGTCATGGCGCGGGTGAGGTTCCGCAGCCCGCCCTTCGCCGCGATGTACGGGGCAATGGTGGGGCGGGCCAGGTCCGTTTGCACGGAGCAGATGTTGATGATCTTGCCGCGGCCGCGGCCGATCATGTGACGGGCGGCCTCGCGGCCCACCAGGAAGGCGCTGGTGAGGTCCGTGGAGAGGACGCGTTCCCAGTCCGCCACGTCCAGGTCAAGCATGGGCACCCGGTGCTGGATGCCGGCGTTGTTGACCAGGATTTCCAGCGGACCCACGTTCTCCTCGATCCAGACAATGCTCCGGGCAGCGGCGTCGTCGTCGGTCACGTCGAAGGCGACGCTGTGGATCCGGCCCGGCGGGAATTCCGCTGCCAGCGCGTTTTCGGCTTCCTTCAGCCGCTCCTCGTTGACGCCATTCAGCACTACGGTGGCACCGGCGTCGGCCAGCGCCTTGGCAAGGGCCGAACCGATGCCCCTGCTGGAGCCGGTGACCAGGGCTACGCGCCCGGTGAGGTCAAATAAGGCGCTCATGCGAAAGGTCCCTTCTGGACGAGGTTGGCGGGGGTTTGGCCGTCGGCCAGCGCCTGGAGCTGCCGTTTGAGCAGTTTGAGGATCCGGGGTTCGAAGGCCGAAGCGTTGCCGCCAACGTGCGGGGTGATGAGGGCGTTCTCCGCCGACCACAGCGGGTGGCCGGCGGGAAGCGGCTCGGGATCCACCACGTCGATGGCGCACTGCAGGCGGCCGGAGACAACTTCGCGGGTCAGGGCCTCGGTGCTGATGACGGCACCGCGGCCCACATTGACTACCAGCGCCCCGTCCGGCAGGGCGGCCAGGACTTCCTGGCCCACCAGATGGTGCGTGTTGTCATTGAGTGGCAGGACGGAGACCAGGATGTCGTGGTCCGCAGCGAGGGCCATCAGCTCATCCGGACCGTGGACCTGCCCGTCCGCGTCCGTGCGTGCCGTGCTTCCCACCCGCGTGATGGTCACCTCGAAGGGCTCCAGCCGGCGGGCCAGTTCCTTGCCGATCCCGCCGATGCCCAGCAGCAGGACTTTGCGGTCCGCCAGGGACTGGCGCCGCTGCGGCCTCCAGCTCTCAATTTGCTGATCCTTGACCGCCTGGTCGATCCCCCGCAGTTTCGCAAGGATGAGGCCAACAGCAAGTTCCGCGGTGGCCGCCGCATGGACGCCCGAGGCGTTTGCTACCGCGGCGCCCGGACCGGCAGCCTCCAAGACGCCGTCGTACCCCGTTGACTGTGTCTGCACGAACTTAAGGCTCGGCACTACGCCCAGGGAACCCAGCACTGCCCCGGCGTTGAGGTACGGGAGGATGACGCCGTCGATGCTGCCCAGGTCCTCCCCCGGGGCGTCCTTCATGTCCCAGACCACGCCGCGGAGGCTGCCGGGAAGCGGTGAGAGATCGGCCAGGAGCTGGGAGTCCGGGAAACTGACGGTGTGCACGTGCTGCATGTGGTGGGGCCTGTCGGTTGGTGGTGGTTGAGGTGCCGGGCGGGTGTTAGGTGGTGGGTTGGCGGCGGTCGAAGGTCAGGCCGCCGGGGACCTGGAAGGTGGGCATGAGTTCAAGCATGCCAACATTTACGTGCCGTGGGGTTTCGATGGCGTAATCAAGGGCGTTGACAATGTCATCGGCGTTCCAGCTTGAGGTTCTAGCTCAATTGTCCTGGCCGCGGTATCCGGTAAGGCACCTCGTGCGCCATGGCTGGGTCCGCGTCACCTTGAAGGTCATAGTCGCTGGAGCCCTAGGATTTCTTGATTTCCCGTGGATAGTCTGGGAAAGAACGCCACCCTACGTGAGGGTCAGTGAGAATGTGGTCAAAGCGGACGCTATGGTAATCGCCCGGAACAATGTCACCCTGTTGGGTCGGGATGATGGGCCTGTGATGATGTTTGCGCACGGCTTCGGCTGCGACCAGACCATGTGGCGGAACCTGCTCCCCTACTTCATGAATGACTACCGGCTGGTGCTTTTTGATCATGTTGGTTCGGGACATTCGGACATCAGCGCCTATGACTGGGAAAAGTATGGATCCCTGAAGGGGTACGCGGCGGATCTGCTGGAGATTTGCCGCGCGCTTGAACTTGAGGACGTCATCCTGGTCGGACACAGCGTCAGCACTATGATCGCCGTGGTCGCCGCAGCCCAGGAGCCCACCCGTTTTTCCCACCTGATCCTGCTGGCTCCTTCACCCCGCCATACGAACGACCCGTACGACGGCTACGTCGGCGGATTCTCGCGGGAAGACATCGTAAGTCTGCTGGCAGCTCTGGACAGCGACTATTTCGCCTGGGCCGCGGCCCTGGCACCCATCGTCATGGGCAACCCGCAAGAGCCGGAACTGGCAGAAGACCTGCGTGCCAGCTTCTGCCGGACAGACCCCATAATCGCACGGCATTTCGCCGAAGTGACCTTCTTTTCCGACACCCGCCCCGAACTGGCTAAGGTGCACACAAACTGCCTCATTCTGCAGTGCTCCAACGATCTGCTAGCCCCGCTCGAAGTGGGCGCCTACCTGCACAAGAACTTAGAACACAGCACCCTGGTGCAGCTTCGGGCAACAGGGCACTGCCCCCACGTGAGCGCGCCGGAGGAAACGGCGCACGCGATTTTGCACTACCTCGACACCCACTCCTGACAGGCCTCGCCGACTTCCTGGGCAAACCGCACTATCGACATTCAGCAACGGAACCTCGCCTAGCAGCCGAGGGCCTGTCTGAGCGCTCGTTCTTCAGGCTGTCCGCGCTGCCTTTGCCACGAGTCGGGCTGCACCGGGAAGCCCGTTCGCCCCCGCCCGCGCATACCAGTCGATGGTGGCGACATCCTGGCCGCGGCTTGTCATCGCTTCGGTAAAGATGTCCATGTCAATGACCTGCAGGACTTTGAGGTGTTCGGCGTTGTCGGTTGTGACGGCGCCGGTAAGTGCCTCAAGCGCGAAGCTTCTGCCGGTTCCGGAGAGCAGCAGATCCATCAGGGGTCCCACGTTCAGCTTCAGATTGTTGGCCAGCGCCAGGATGTCTTGGACGTTCTTCTGGTTCATCATGAGGAGTGCATTGTTGATGAGCTTGCCGGTTTGACCAGATCCGGCCGGTCCCATATGGGTGATCTTCCCAGAGAAAGCCGAAAGAACGGGCCGGACGGTCTCCAGCGCCTGGATGGGGCCGCCGACTATGGTCGTCAGCTGCCGGGCTTCGGCGCCGGGGCGGCCACCGCTGACGGGAGCGTCCAGCACCAGCACCCCGCACGATGCGGCGCGGTGGGCCATTGACTCTGCGTAGCCGGGAAGTCCGGTGCCGTGGTTGATCAGGATGTTCCCCGGCGTGAGGCTTTCCAGCAGTCCCCCCGAGGTGAGAACCTCCTCGATGTCGGAGTCCTCCCTAAGGCATAGTCCGACGACGTCACTGGCGGCCCCCAGTCCGGCAAGGGTGTCATGCCGGACGTATGGCAGACCTTGGAGGGTGGCGAGGGAGGCTTCGCGTCGGACCCAGACATGCAGCTCGAATCCTGCGGCGGCGATGGCTCGGGCCATGGGAGCGCCTTGGTCTCCAAGGCCTATCCAGCCCACTTTTGTGTCTCGCAGAATTGTGTTCGGGTTGGTTGGTTCCCGCGGTGTGTCTGTTCCGGAGATGCTCATGTTGAGTTTCCTTCCTGTTGAGGAGGTGATGGCGTTCACTTAGCGCGCTGCGCGAAGAAGTTCGGTGGAGAGGTCCCAGAGGCGTTGGGCGTTGGCCGGGTCGAGGGCGTAGGGAGCCACCCCCGTGTAGTCCGGGCCGCGGTGGTCCACGACGGGGGCTTCGTTGACGTCTTCAAAGTAACGCCCGCCGATGCCTTCCAGGTCAGGGGAAGTGGCGACATACAGGGTGGTGGCTGCACCCTGTTGCGGAGTCTTCTGGCGCTCGAGCGGCGTCCGCAAGCCGCCGGTGTGGCGTTGAAGATTGGTGGCAATGGCGCCGGGCATAACCGCATTTGAAGTAATGCCGTCTTTGGCCCAGCGCTCGGTCGCCGCGACGGCGAACAATGTCGAGGCTGTCTTGGACTGGCCGTAGGCGACGAACGGGTCGTAGGGGATGAAGTTGAAGTGAGGGTCATCAAACAGCACCGGGGCAAACAGGTGGCCGCTGGAACTCAGGGAGACAATTCGGGCGTTCCTGGCCTCTGCCAGTGCCGCGTGCAGGGCGCGGGCGAGGGCGAAATGTCCCAGGTGGTTGGTGGCGAACTGCATTTCCCAGCCTTCAGGGGTCCGTTCCAGCCCAGGCAGGGCCATGATGCCGGCGTTGTTGACCAATACGTGGAGGGGGCCGCTCCACTGCGCGGCGAACTCTGAGATAGAGGACCGGTCCGAAAGGTCCACGCGGCCCACAAAGATGTTCGGATTGCTGGTTGAACTCCGGAGATCGGCTGCAACCGGTGCGGCTGCGCTGACGTTGCGGACCGCGAGAGTGACTTCGGCTCCAATGTTGGCGAATGCGCGGGCGGTCTCGATGCCGATGCCGGAGGCCCCGCCGGTGATCACGACACGTTTACTTGTGAAATCGATGCCTTCCGTGACGTCGGAGGTGGTTGAGCTGAACCCGAACTTGGTGGTGATTCTTGTCATGGTGATGAACTTTCTTGCGACAGGCGCGAGTCGAAGGATCTTGAGGAGGCAACGCCCACACCTCGGCAACTTCCGAGTAGGAGTCCGGTGAACGGGCGGCTTATGACTCAGTGTGCGCCGGTCGAAAAGGGGCAGCCAGAACCCTGAATTTCATATGAATGCCAGGGCTACCCTAAGGAACCGTCTTGGTTCCTCGTCGAGTTTCAGTCCGCTTGCGGAAGATTGGCTGCCAACCGTTGCAAGGCCAGTTCGGATCGGCTCCCGGGCTCGGCGTGATGAATGACCAGAAGGTGCCCGTCGGTGCCGGTTACTGCCAGTTTTTCGTGGAAGAGCTCCATGTCTCCCACGAGTGGATGATGCAGAAGACGTTTCCCTGCGACTTTCGGGCGCACATCGTGGCGGGCCCACAATTGAAGGAAGTAGGCGCTGCTCTTTGACAGGTCAGAGACCAGCGCCTCAAGCGCGGGGTCCCTGACCCGCTCACCTACCGAGGCCCGCAAGCCGGCGGTGGCCTCCGCCATGACCTGTTCCCAGTCTTCGTAAAGCTCCCGCTCGGCAGGATCCAGGAACGCTTCCCGGAGCATGTTGGTCCCCGCCTTGTTCCTGGGTGACAGAGCGACTGCCAAAGGATTGGCAGCGAGGACATTCATGAAGCGGTCCTGCACGAAAGCCGGGACATGGCCCAAGGTCATCAGCAGATGCGAAAGTCCTATGTCAACGCCTGCTGTCTCTTCCACCCCTGCCACGGCCACGAAGTCGGGGCGCGCCAAGCGGTGCAGATGCAGCGTCGAGGGTGGATCCAGGCGAAGGGCCCGGGCAAGGGCATCCAGGATCTGCGGTGACGGGTGGTGGTCCTTTCCCTGCTCGAGCCGCACGTAGTAATCGACGCTGATACCCGCCAGTCCTGCGACCTCTTCACGTCGAAGACCCGGGACCCGACGCCGGCCAAAGCCACCGAGACCAACATCTTCTGGGCTAACAAGCCCACGACGAGCCTGCAGGTATTGGCTAAAAGCCTCATTTTTCGCCACCTCCCCAATCTACGCTCGCCCTGGACAGGTGGCTGACCCACTCCTCTGTCCCTCCCCTAACAAGGCGAGGACTCGTTTACGCTAAAGATCATGAATAACGAGGGTGTCGTACTTGCAGCTGCCGAGGATTTGTTGGTTCGGCTTTTGCAGCCGCCCATCTTCAACCACAGCGCCCGGGTGTTCGAGTATGCCCGAGCCATCGCTGCAGCCGAGGGCTGTGCCATTGATGTTGCAGCTCTGCGGCTCGCTTCCCTTTTCCACGATGCGGGGACCGCCGATGAGTATGACGGCCCCCAGCGGTTTGAAGTCGAAGGTGCAGACGCGGCCGCGGCGTTCCTGACCACCCACGGATGGGAAGCCACCCGGGTTGACTCGGTCTGGGAAGCGATTGCGTTACACACCTCACCTCAGATCGCTGAACGCCGGGGACCCGTGGCAAGGTACCTCCGACTCGGCGTTCGGGCCGACTTCGGGGACGACAGCCTGCTGCCCCGTGCTGAGAAACACCGTTCCGAAGTCGAAGCAACGTATCCTCGGCTGATGATCGAGCAGTGCCTGGGCCAGAGAGTCGTTGGCCAGGCACTGCGCAACCCGGAGAAGGCACCTCCATCCTCCTGGCCCGGTGGGCTGCTGCAGGCTCATTTGGGCTCAAGCCACGGCCAGGGGATTAATCCTGCTTTCTAGCCTCTGGTCGAGCCGTTGTGAACTTACGGGTCAGGATTCATGATGGGAAAGGCGCGCAAAGAAATGCCTGGTGGCGTGCAGCGCCGGATGCGAGGACTGCGGTGAGAAGTGAGTGAACTCGGCAGGACCATCGGGTTCCTGGTCCACGACAACGTCACGATGATGGACGTCGCCGGGCCAGCTGACGTGTTCCATCATGCCAATGTCTTTGGCGCCGACTATAAGACGGTTATGGTTTCAGCGGACGGCCAAGCCAAACGGGCTGCAAACGGCCACTTTCTGATGGTGGAAACCACCGCCGCGGGGGCAGGTGCCCTGGACACGGTGCTCGTTCCTGGGGCCTACGGCATGGTGGCCAAGCCTTTCGAGCAGGAACTAGTCGATGCCGTTGCCCAGCTGACGAACGATGCCAAAAGGATTGCATCCGTTTGCACTGGTGCTTTTCTCCTGGCGCACGCGGGCTTGTTGAACTACCGCAACGCGACAACGCACTGGACCCAGGTCGAGCGGTTCAGAAAGTCATTTCCCCTGGTTAATGTGGTCCCCGACGCATTGTTTGTACAGGATGATCCGATCATCACTTCCGCCGGCATCAGTTCCGGCGTGGACCTGGCGTTGTTCATGGTTGAGGACGACTATGGTCCGGAAGTAGCACGCGCCGTCGTTCGGCAAATGGTCATATTCAACCAACGGCCCGGCGGCCAATCACAGCGTTCAGTGGCCGTCAGTACGAGCACTTCCCGGGACCACGTCCTAAGGGAACTGCTGGACCGGATCACAGCTGAGCCAGCCGCCGACTACTCGATAGACGCCATGGCCGCAATGACAAATCTCAGCGCCAGCAGCCTTACCCGCAGGTTCCAAGAGGCAACCCGGACCAGTCCAGCACGGTATGTCGAAAAGGTACGCATCGAAGCCGCGCAGGCGATGCTCCAACGCGGAGCCACTGTTGCCACAACGGCAGCCGCAACCGGATTCGGAAGTGCAGAGACACTGAGGCGCGTATTCACGCAAAAAATCGGAATGAGTCCCTCCCTGTATCTTGAGCGCCTCACACCGCGCCACGGCGACGGCGGCCACCTCCCCGCGTAACTTCTACAGCCTGACGCTAATTGTGGGTTTCCTGACCGAATCAGCGGGTCCCCTGATTCTTTCCAGGAACGATGCTTGACGTACCGGGGCAAACCGGAGCAACCACAACAAAGGAGAAGGCCATGCCCTTCGTAAACGTCAAGCTCGTCGACGGGGTCTTCACCGAAGACGAAAAGCACCGTATGGCGGCGGCACTGACAGACGTCATGGTTCAGTTCGAAGGATCCGAGGCTTTCCGTGAGGTCGTTTGGGTCCTCATCGAAGAACTGCATACTGACGGTTGGCACATCGGCGGTCTTCCCTTCCGGGGACCGGCCAGCCTGATGGACGGCCTCGCCCGTTCCAAGAGCCTCTACGAGTCCATCGATGGCCATCCGGTGACCCGAACCGAGCTGGCCGAAAAAGCACCCGTTCGGGACAAGTAACCGGCCGGAAGGTTCAGCGACGCATCTGCTCGGGCAGTGCGCCCTCGTCGAACCGGGCAGCCAGCCCCTACCAAAGCCACATTCCTCAATTCGATGTGCAGACAGCTGGAGAACCACGTTCTCCCCTCAAGAAAAGAAAACAGAATTATGGCTTTCATCAAAGTCGGTACGGAAAACAGCACGGACGTCGAGCTTTACTACGAGGACCACGGCACCGGACAGCCCGTTGTCCTGATCCATGGCTACCCGCTGGATGGTGGGTCATGGGAGAAGCAAAGCGCGGCCCTCCTGAACGCCGGTTACCGCGTGATCACCTACGACCGCCGGGGCTTCGGCAAGTCAAGCAAACCGACCACCGGCTACGACTACGACACCTTCGCAGCCGACCTCAACACCGTCCTCGAAACCCTGGACCTGCAGGAGGTCGTCCTGGTTGGCTTCTCGATGGGCACCGGCGAAGTCGGACGGTACATCGGCACCTACGGCGAGGCACGGATAGCCAAGGCAGCGTTCCTAGCCTCCCTCGAACCATTCCTCCTGCACACCGAGGACAACGCCACCGGCGTTCCTTCCTCAGTATTCGACAGCATCCGCAACGCCGCCCTCGAAGACCGCTACGCCTGGTTCGCCAGTTTCTACAAGGATTTCTTCAACACCGACACCTTCCTTGGAAGCCGACTCAGCGAGGAAGCCTTGCGCAGCGCATGGAACGTTGCGGCCGGCTCCTCCTGGTACGCCTCGTTCGCCGTCGTCGACTCATGGCTCACCGACTTCCGTGCCGACGTCGGGAAGATCACCGTCCCGGCCCTGATTGTCCACGGAACGGACGACCGGATCCTCCCAATCGACGCAACAGGCCGGGAGTTCACCAAGCGTCTTCCATCCGCTGAGTACGTGGAGATCGAAGGCGCCCCGCACGGCATGCTCTGGACGCACAGTGACGAGATCAACGAAATCCTGCTCCGCTTCCTGAACAAATAACCCAGGCGTGCCACCCGACAGGAGGGTTTGGAACCGACCGCTGTCCACACCCTGCTGCGGCTTCCCCTCCAACGAAATGGAACCACGACCATGACACCTATACATCACAAGACGCTGGTCCTCCTGGACCATCCTGACCTTTCCACTTCCCGTATCAACAGGGCACTGGCGACCGCGCTTGAAGATGCACCGGATCTGACGGTGCACGACCTGAGACGCCTGTACCCCGACGGCCACATCGACCTTGCCGCCGAGAGGGCCGCGGTGGAAGCGGCCGAAAACATCGTCCTGCAATACCCAACCCACTGGTACGCGCCTCCGGCATTCCTCAAAACCTGGCTCGACGAGGTGCTTGTCCGCGGCTGGGCCTACGGCACCGGGGCACCCGGAGCACTTGCAGGCAAGACACTCCGGGTTGCCACCAGCACAGGCGGTGCCGGAGAGGCCTATTCCCCCGACGGCTTCCACGGGTGGGACTACAACGACATCCTCATCCCACTGCAGGCCACAGCCCGCCGGCTCGGAATGCAATGGCTGAGCCCCTTCATCGTTCACGGCGTACGGGACCTGACGGACGAACAGCTGCAGGACCGGGCGCAGGACTACCGGAACCTGCTTTTGTTGCGCACCGTGCCGGAGCACGTCTAAGCAATGCCGGCGAGAACCAACACCGACAGGACAACCATGATGAAAAGCATGTCGACCACGGCCTACGGCGGCCCGGAAGTCATTCAAGAAGTCCACCTTCCCACCCCCGAGCCGGCCGCGGGGGAAATAACGATTGATGTCCAGTACGCAGCCGTCGGCCTCATCGATGCCATCATCCGTCGAGGAACGTTTGCCGACCTCGAGTACGTCCCCAAGCCCTCCTATATACCGGGACTCGAGGTCACCGGGACGGTCCGCGCCCTCGGGGAAAGGGTTAGCGGTCTCTCGATCGGTGAACACGTCGCAACGGTGACCCTTCCGAACAGCGGAGGATACGCAGAAGTCGTGGCCGCCCCGGCCGCGCTGGTCGTCTCGCTCGAAGGATCCGGCGCTGATCCAGTCCAGGTCGTCGCCGGACTGGGCAACGCCGCGACCGCCCATATGGCACTGACCGAGCTCGGCAACATCCGTGCCGGATCGCGCGTGCTGATCCACGGCGTCATTGGCGGCCTCGCCTCCGCGTTTCCCGCCGTCGCCCGAATGCTCGGAGCCAACCGGATAGTTGGTACCGTCCGCACCAGGGACAAGGCTCAAGCCGCTATGTCTCTCGGGCTGGACCGTGTCATTGTCTCCGACGAATTTCCCGACGCCCTCCACGACGAAACGTTCGATCTCGTTATCGACCCCGTAGGAGGAGAGCATCGCCTCGCCACGCTGGACCTCATGGCACAGCATGCACGCATGCTTGTCGTCGGCAGCGCCGCACAGGACGCGGGCACCATGGTAGACACCAACAGGATTTGGCGCAGCAACATCGGCATCCTGGGCTTCAGCGCCGGGCTGGCACTCTCCGAAAACCCCGAACGCGGGGCAGCCGCCGGACGTGCTGTCCTACCCCTCATCGCAAGCGGTCAGCTCACCCTCCCGGTGAGCCTGCTCCCGTTGGAAGAAGCTGCCGAAGCACACGCACAAATGGAAGCACGGACCGTGACGGGCAGGCTGATTCTTGCCGTAAACGGCCACCAAAACATTAGGCAGTACTGACAAGGTGCGGCACGCCCAGGCAGACCTGTCCTTCCCCCCATCCTCAAGTGAATGAGTATCAAAACATGAACCAAGACAACCAAAAGAACATCATCGTCACAGGCGCCAGCAGCGGCATCGGGGAAGCCACTGCCCGCGCTCTGGCGGCCCAGGGCCACAGGGTATTCCTCGGCGCGCGGCGTGAGGATTCACTGCGGACCCTCGTGGCAGACATCCAGCGGGATGGCGGCGAGGCAGACTACCGCCGGCTCGACGTAACAGACCTTGCCGACTTCAGCGAGTTCGTGGAAGCAGCCGAACAGCGTTTCGGCCGGGTCGACGTCCTCGTCAACAACGCCGGAGTCATGCCGTTGTCCCCCGTGCATGATCTGCGCATCGAAGAGTGGAACTCCATGATCGATGTGAACCTGCGCGGCGTACTTCACGGCGTGGCAGCTGTTTTACCCGGCATGCGGTCCCGGCGGGCAGGTCACATCATCAATGTCGCTTCAGTCGCCGGTCTGCGCGTTGACCCGACCGCAGCAATCTACTGCGCTACGAAATACGCCGTCCGGGCCTTTTCCGAAGGGCTCCGCCAGGAGAACACCGACGTGCGCGTAACCGTGGTTTCGCCCGGCTTCACGCTGACTGAACTAACGGGCCGGGGCGGCAATCCCGAAGTCCGAGCCGCTGCCCACGCCGCAGCCGAACAGTTCGGGATTCCCGCTACAGCTGTGGCCGACGTTATTGCCTTTGCCGTCGCCCAGCCGGCAAATGTCGACATCAATGAGCTCGTCGTCCGGCCGACCCTTCAGCAGTAGCCCCCCGCCCCCGACGGTTCGGGACCGACACAGGAACGAGTTGAGTTGACTGCTCGGGGGCCTGTCCACGCCAGGCCCACGAGCCACTTATGAAACCGGGGTATGCCTACGGCCAAAGGCCAGCGCCCTGAGCGAGAAGGTGTGCCAGCCTGACCGTTCCGGGCGTTCCTTCATCCGGAGCACGAGTACGGGGCTGCGCAGGAAGGAAATATCAGCGCCTCGGGTGTCAGCGCGACTACTGCGCCAGAATCGAACAAGGCCGCGAATGAAATGAACTCTCACGACGCCGCTAACACACCCCTTGCAATAAAACACAGGGCTCACGCAAACACGATCGACAGCTGCCGCTTATACACCTTGATTTGCCATCGTGGACGTTTTGTACACCATAGCCAGCACTAAAAGCTTCTGACCTGCGGAAACACTGTGCCCGAGGTGGGACTCGAACTGCGTTCCCGCCCTTGCAAACACAGGGAACCCGCGAAAACATGCGGGATCCTGGCCACTCCGAAGGCTGTTTGGCCTAGTACGACACGAAAAGTGTGCACATTGTCCACGCCCTTTTGGGGGCGCGGGAGGACTACCTGGGCACCGGACGTCCAGAAATCTCGGCGGCACAGTCCAATAAGTGGATATTGCCCGCGGCGACTCCAACACCGAGGTCGAAGCCTTCGTCCGCGCTGAAGCCATGCCGGTAACCGTTGATCCACAGCAGCCCTATGAACTTCCACACCGTCCGTTTGTTCCCATCAACGAGTGGATGGAACCGGGCGAAAAGAGCCCTCAAGGAAAGGATCGCCATTGATGGCGGTGGTTTCTTCCCCGCCTGTTTCGCCGTCAGTGATGCCAAACATCGGCTCGTTGACAATGGAAGATCGCGCAATACGCGTGGATCTCCTGTGGGGGTCAGTGCTGAACTGTGCGGGCGAAGTGAACAGGCGTTCCGCTGGACTGGCGGGGTATCAGGGTGGGTGTAGCGCGCCGGATCCGCGGTTCAGTAGCGGGGTTAACGATGAGGTCGATGGCGGTTGCCGCGATCTGATCCAGTGGGACGCGCACGGAGCTAAGTGGGGTGGGCAGGCGCGCGGAAAGGGGCGTGTCGTTGTAGCCGACCAGCGCAAGGTCATCAGGAATGGAAACACCGTTGTGCTGGGCCGCGGCCATGACGCCCATGGCGATGTTGTCGTTGGCCGCGAATATTGCTGTGGGACGGGATTCCGGGGTTCGGGCGAGGAGTTTTTCGCCGGCCGTGTAGCCGTTTTCGATGCCGTAGCCGGCGGCGATCAGCCATTCTTCGCGTGGCTGGATACCTGCTTCGTTCAATGCCTTGCGAGCTCCTGCCAGGCGCGCGGTTCCAGTGGAGGTGAAGTCCGGGCCGGTGATAACGGCGATGTCGCGGTGCCCCAGGTCGACCAGGTGCCGGACGGCGAGGTAGCCCCCGACTTCGTCATCGCCGATGGCCGAAGGGCTTTCTCCGTCAGTACGCAGGACCAGAGCGTGCGGCACGCGGCGCTGACGCAGCAGCTGCGGTAGTTCGTCGCCGATCCGAGCAGTGGCCAGTATTAGGCCGTCGACATTTCGGTCCAGCAGCGTCTCCGCAGCACGCCGCTCATCCTCAGGATCGTCGCCGCTGCTGGCCACCATGGCAAAGTAGCCCCGCGCCGACGCGGCTCGTTCCAATGCTTCGAACATCAGCGCCATGACGGTATCGCTGAGGCGGGGAACTAGTACTCCCAAGGTGCGCGTTTCACCGCGGCGGAGGCTGGAAGCGAAAGAATTTCTGCGGTAGCCAAGTTCCTCAGCAATTTTACGGACGTGCGCGGCTGCGGCTGAGCGGGAGGTTGAACGTTCATCCAAGGCACGGCTGGCCGTGGAGATGCTCACGCCGCTGGCAGCGGCAACGTCCTTCAGGGTAACGATAGCTGCGGGTAAGGCCTGCTCCATCGCGGTTCTCCTCTTCAGCAAGGGTGTAACAGACACTCTATTCCTCTTTCTTGCAAACGTTCTCTTGACAGTGAGCTGCGACACGTGCAAACTTGAAAACGTTCCCGCAAACGTTCTCATCATAGCGGGAATACCGAAAATCAAAGAAGACAAGAAGGTAGCTGCAAATGGCACTCGATCTCCGCGGACTCAGCCCCGCACCCGTCACCCCGTTCACCGAAGATGGCGCTGTCGACTTCGCTGCGATCCAGCGCTTGGGTTCGTGGCTCGGATCGATTGAGGGCGTGAAGAGCCTCGTCGTCCTGGGCCACGCTGGCGAAGGCACGTTCCTCACTGAAGAGGAGCAGCTTGACGTTATCCGGGCGTTCGTTGCCTCGACCGACGGCCGTGTACCGGTCGTGGCGGGCATCACCAAGGAGGGCAACAAGACTGCGGCCCTCGAGGCCAAGAAGGCCGTTGAGGCCGGCGCATCGGCTGGCCTGGTCTACCCCTCGCACGGCTGGCTGCGCTTCGGCTACCAGCAGGGCGCACCGCAGTCGCGCTACAAGGAAATCTACGAAGAGTCCGGCCTGCCGCTGATCCTCTTCCAGTACCCCGACAACACCAAGGCAACTTACGACCTGGACACCCAGTTGGAGATCGCCGGCCAGGAGGGCGTCTTTGCCACAAAGAACGGCGTGCGGAACATGCGCCGGTGGTATACCGAGATCCCCGCGCTGCGCGCCGCGTACCCCGAACTGCAGATCCTGTCCTGCCACGACGAATACCTGCTGCCGACAATGTTCGACGTCGACGGCCTGCTCGTCGGCTACGGCAACATCGCCCCCGAGCTGCTCGTCGAACTGATCGAAGCAGGCAAGGCGCAGGACTACAAGCGTGCCCACGCAATCCATGAGCGGCTGCTCCCGGTAACGAAGAACGTTTACCACCGCGGCTCCCACATGGAAGGCACCGTCGCCTTGAAGTGGGGCCTCGTGAACCGCGGCATTCTGGACCACGCCACGGTGCGCACCCCACTCCTGCCCCTGCCGGAAGGGGCCGAGACTGAAATCGCGGAAGCCTTCGCCGCCGCAAACATCGGCAAGGTCACCGTCAGCGCCTGATCCCCGGATCCTGAGGATGGCGGGAGCAACTCCCGCCATCCTCCCCTAGGCTTTAGCCTGTCTCCACTCTTGGTCAATGAGGACCCCAGCATCTTTCGCTGGAGAAGGAGGACTCGCAATGCGCGAGCCAAACAACACCACCACCATGGCGGGCGGCCCCAACGCCGCCAGGATCAATGCAGAGCTCGTAGCCCGCCTCGAACGGCTCCCGCTCACCCGACGCCTGACCCTGATTCGTGTGGTCATCGGGTCAGCCACGTTCTTCGACGCGTACACCGTCCTGGCCATCGCCTTCGCAATGCCCCAGCTGTCCTCGGAATGGCACCTGACCGCCGGGGAAATCGGAATGATCCTCTCCGCCGGCTACGTCGGCCAGATCTTCGGATCACTCTTCTTCGGCCAACTCGCCGAACGGATCGGCCGCCTCCCGGTCCTGCTGATCACGATTCTTCTCTTTGTCTCCATGGACGTAGCCTGCCTCTTCGCCTGGGGCGCCGCGTCAATGATCATCTTCCGCTTCCTCCAAGGCATCGGCACCGGCGGCGAAGTACCGGTCGCCAGCGCCTACATCAACGAATTCGTCGGAGCCAAGAAGCGCGGCAGGTTCTTCCTGCTCTACGAGGTGATCTTCCCCGTCGGTCTCATGTTCGCGGGCATCGCCGGATACTTCCTCGTCCCGGTCGTTGGCTGGAAGGCCATGTTCATCGTCGGCATCGTCCCGGCATTGCTCACCATCCCGATGCGGTGGCTGATGCCTGAATCACCGCGCTGGCTCGCTTCCCGCGGACACGTCCACAAAGCCGAAACCGTCGTCGCCATGCTCGAAAAGGAAGCACTCAAGGCAGGACACACCCTCTCCGAGCCCGTCGTTCGCCCCGTGGATCCGAAAGCAACTGCCCGCACCAGCTGGCGCGAACTCTTCTCAGGCATCTACAAGAAGCGCACCTTCATGATCTGGATGCTCTGGATCTGCGTCTACATGGTCAACAACGGCCTGGTCACCTGGCTGCCGACCCTCTACAAGCAGACATTCAACCTGCCCCTGCAGACCAGCCTCGCCTACGGCTGGGTCACCTCCGCCGTGGGCGTCGTAGCATCAATCCTCTGCGCACTGCTGATCGACCGCGTCGGCCGCAAACGCTGGTACACATATGCCTTCCTTGCAGCCACCATCCCGCTGATCATCCTCACCGCCCTCGGCGCCGTCTCAGCAACCCAGGTGGTCGTGTTCGCCAGCATCGCCTACGCCATCCTGCAGACCATCTCGTTCTCGCTCTACCTCTACTCCGCGGAGCTCTACCCAACCCGGCTGCGCGCCATCGGCACCGGCTTCGGCAGCGCCTGGCTCCGAGCCGGCTCAGCGATCGGGCCCATCCTCGTCGGCTACATCGTGGACAACTACGGCATCAGCGTCGTCTTCACAGTCTTCGCCGCCGTCGCCCTCATCGGTGGCCTGGTCACCATCTTCTTCGCCATCGAAACCAAGGGCCGGGTGCTGGAAGAACTGTCCCCCTAGCCAAAACCCGAACACAGTCAGCAGCGCGAAGCGGCATGGACCTAAAGGCCCGTGCCGCTATCGCATTTTCGCCGCCCACGCCCACAACGGACAGTAGGCCCAGAGCGGAATGCCAGCGGAGCGGTCAGTGCCGAGGCTAGGACTATCCATAACCGACCGTTGGCGAAACTACTCTGCACAGGTCACCGTCCGCCCTGCCCCCCGGACAAGTAGCTCGTCCAGCCTCAACAGAATCTCGTCTGCCTGTGAGGCGAGGACCGTGGGATCACCTGTGTCGTTATGCGGACGCCCCACGAGGTGTGCTGGAAATCGGCGCCGAGGTCCTCCAGCGTGGTACCGCTGGCGTGGCCGTAGACCATGACTCCTTCGCCCGCCGCGCCGCCCAGGAGTTCGTAGACGAGCATGCGGGCGGCCTCTAAGACGAGTTCCACGTCAGCGGGCAAGGGATTGTCCGAAACGTTGATTACCTCGTCAGCGCCCATTGCCTTTGCCATCTGAAGGGACGTGTCACTGATGTCTGTGGCTGTCACAGTCCGTGCTCCGGCAAATTGGGCGGCCGCGGTGACCAGCGACCCGATTGGGCCGGCGCTGACCAGCATGTCCCGGCCGGTGCAGGCTGCCCGCACGGCTCACCCCGTGCATGGCGACGGCCAGCGGTTCCGCCAGCGCCCCGCAGAGGGTGTCCACGCCGTCTGGAAGGAGACGCACCTCGGATGCCTTCGCAAGTTTCTGTTCGCTGAAGCCGCCGTCGGTGTGGGGTCGAACGCAGCCGAGCCGAAGTACCGGATCTGTGGGTAGAGGTTGGTCCGGCCCTGCAGGCGCTCCGGCATGGTGCCGTCCCCCACGAGTTCGGCCGGGAGCACCGTGACCGGCTGGCCCACCTCGAGGTGTTCGACGCCGGCACCAAGTCTGGCGATGCGGCCAGCCACTTCATCCCCAGGACGAGCGGCGACTTCAGCGCCGCCGTTCCCGACGCTCCGTGGCGCCAGTACGAAAGTTCGCTTCCGCAGATGCCGCCCCATTCGACGTCGAGCACTACTTCCCCCGGCCCGGCAACTGGCTCAGACCGGTCATCAATGCGGAGATCGTTTGCGCCGTGGACTACAACGGCTTTCATACGGCGTCCTCGAGGCGGACCAGGCCGCGGCCGCGGACCTCGGGGCCGACCGCGGCTGAGACCAGGGTGATCAACGAGTAGCCAATGAGCATTGCTGCGAGCGGCCACCAGTGCCCTGTGACGGCAGTGAGGTTGGCTGCCAGCAGTGGGCCGATCGCGGTGGCTAGGATGCCCCCGATTTCCTTGGCGAGGGCAAGCTGGGTGAAGCGGGTGGGGGGCTCCGAAGAACTCGGCCATGGTGACGCTTTCCATGGCGAACAGGCTCAGGACACCGAGGTAAAGGCCGACCACCATGGCGATGGTGATGAGTGCGCTATTGCCACTGGTGATCATCAGCATCTTGGGGATGGCGTAAACAGCGGTATGGGCGCTGAGGGCCAGGTACAGCGGGCGCCGGCCGAACCGGTCACCGAGGAGGCGGACCACGGGTACGGTGACGAAGCCCAGGAGGAAACCGTACATGATGGCGTCGGTGCCCACGGTCTTGTCGGTAAGCAGGACGGTGGCGAGGTAGCCCACCAGGAACGTTTGGACAAGCCCGGTGTTGCCGGCCTGGCCGAGGCGCAGGCCAAGGGCAATGAGGAATGACTTGCCCTTTTTCTGGTGCAGGGCGGCTTCGATGGTGCTGGTTCCGGTGAGTTCCGGCGCCTTTGCGGCGGTCTTGATCTTGTCCTTGGTGAGGGCCACGCCGTCCACGACATCGGCGCGCTGTTCGAAGACGGGGCTTTCCTTGATGGAGCGCCGGATCCAGATGGCGAACAGCATGATAACGAAACTGGCCATGAAGGGGATGCGTCAACGCCAGCTCAGAAACTGGTCCTGGGAGAGCGAGGCCACCAGGATGGCCCACAGCGTGGAGGCATCCAGGGTTCCGGAGTTGGTGCCCAGGCAGATCAGGGACGAGATGACGCCGCGGCGGCGTGCAGAGGCGAATTCCGCCAGAATCACGGTGGCGCCGGCGATTTCCGGACCGGCCCCGAACCCTTGGAAGAGGCGCAGAGCCACGAACAGGATGGGCGCCCAGATCCCCGTCATGGCGTACGTGGGGAGGACACCGATCAGAGTAGTGGAGGCTCCCACCAAGGCGATGGTGATGCAGAGGACCTTCTGCGGCCGATCCGGTCACCCATGCGGCCGAAATAGATGGCACCGAACAGGCGGGGAACGTAGCCCACGCCGTAGGTGGCCATCGCAGCGATCAGATCGATGACGGGGCTGACGTCCGGAAAGCAGATTTTGTTGAAGACGATGGCCGCGGCCTGCGAATACAGCTGTAAGTCCATGAATTCCATGGCGATCGCTGCCGGCGACCCGGGCTTGTCCCCAGTGAGACTCCGGCACGAATCAGGACCTGACTACCACGTTCCTTGTTGACCAGACATCGTGCACTCATAGCTGCTCAGACAGCTACGAGTGCACGATGCATCAATTCCCGAGGCCGAGTCGCAAAAGACAATGAGCCGGATTTTGAGGTTAGTCGTCGGGTCCTTCCAGGTCTCCAGCGCGAGGGTTCGGTCCCTGGGGGTTAGGTCCTGGACCCGATGCTGGCAGGCCAAGCGATAGCTTCACTTCAGAGTTGTCGACGGAGTGGAGACCGTCGCGGTCATACGTCCATGCATCAAAATAGTTGACAGGCGGCACAAGCGGGACATCGAAGTCGTCCAGCACCGACATGAGCTTGGGGACCTCTTCAGGCTTGAAGCTGTAGTGCAGCCCGCCAAACAGGTCGAAGCCGCCGCGTGCACCGAGGTGATGCGGCATCAAGTACCTCGGACGGTACGCAGGCACGATGACTCGGGCCTGAGTAACAATTCTGGACTCGGGACCGGGCTGCCAGATTTCGAATGTTTGAAGATCCGCCGCGCGCATGGCTTTACCGAGGTTGCTGAGGGGCGCCCCGCGATTTTCCCCCTCGACAAGGTGCTCCTTTGTGAGTTCGGAGCCTCCGGCGCCACTATCCGAAACGTAAAGGGTAAGGATCTTACCGGGGGTCTGCACCTTGAAGATGAAGCCGAAGGTCTCGATACCACCGTCGGCAGGGCTCTTCTCTCCGACGCGGACGCTGTGAACCCATTTCACGACGTGCATCTCAACGTGAGGGCTTAGCTGAAACTTCTCTCCTCCCTTGACGGGTTGGAGCTGTGAGGCTGGAATTCCATACGCGGCCGCCTCCGCACAGGCGTTGGCCGATGCTATTAGCGTCGCTCCGGTCTGTTTTACCCACTCCGGTGTATCAACCGAGTGATCTCCATGCAGGTGTCCTAGCAGGACGTACTGGATCGTCCCCCTTTTTTCCAACCCTTCGCGTACTTTTTGGACGACTGCGGGGTTCGGTTCGGCGGCCGGGAAGCCTACTGCGCCGTCCAGGAGGATCCCTAGCTCACCAATTTGATAGTGCCAGTTGCTAATGCCAAACCAAGTCATGCGGACTTCTTTTGGGACTCCCGGCCGGGCGGTGGCGGCATTTGCGGCGGTGGCTTGTGATACCGAGGCTGCAACAGCTGCTGCGGAAATTCCGGCGAGTGCGGTACGCCGATTTATGTCTTTCATGAGACCCCTTTGTCATATGGGGC
>Ga0308161_1002212_pt1 | contig 21248 bp, 14 predicted proteins | sample PhyFR2_FD_201034 | JGI IMG/M metagenome (GOLD analysis project Ga0308161, IMG submission 201034) | Phyllosphere microbial communities from UC Gill Tract Community Farm, Albany, California, United States - DLSLF.R2 | ecosystem: Host-associated > Plants > Phyllosphere > Unclassified | place: USA...
GCTAGGCATAAAACTCATCGCCGCCAGCGGCAAGCTGGAAATTCAAACTCACGGTGACGACATCGAGGTCACGTCCGCCAAACGCATCGTGTTGACTGCAGCCGACGAAATCGTGCTGCAAGCGCCCAAACTGCGCTTCGTCGCGCAAGGTGCTCAAGTGGATCTTGGTGGCGGCACCATCACGCAGCAAAGCAGTAGCGATCACACCATCAAATCGTCGAAGTTCGCTCATATCAAACCGGGAGGCGGCAGTCCACTTGGCGTGACCTTGCCCAAGAGTGAGCTGGTACACGATCAGCAAACTGTTCTGCGTTGGATTGGAACAGACGAACCGATGAAGAATCAACGCTATCGCATCACGACAGAAGATGGGCGCACGTTCGAGGGGCGCACCGACGCGGCCGGGTTGACCGAACGTTTTACAAGTACCGTTGCTTTCGGGCGGTACACAGTCGAAGCTATCGACGACTGATAGCGTTAATGGCCAACAAGTCGATATTCAAACGAGGCGAAAGAACACAATGACAACTGCCGAATACCCGTTACCTGCTCAACAAAACAAAGGCGCTGCTCGGAAGGCTGAAGGCTTTGCCACACCGCAGCAGGACAAAAAACTGCAATGCGCCAAGTTCCTTCCTAAGCGGGTATTGCCGATTGTTTTTTTGCCCGGAATCATGGGGTCGAACTTACGCATGAGCACGCAGCGGCAAAGGGAACTAGATAAAGAGGACAACATTGCGTGGCGACCAGACATTCTTGGAGCGTCAAACATACGCGATGCTTCCAATGACAGTCCAGCGAGCCGACAACTGAGGCTGGATCCGTTGCAAACCACAGTCGACATTTATGATCCCGCAGGGCCATCAGGCGTCAGTGGAGATGGTCGGCATGCCAATGTAACACTCGACAAAAACTTCCGTTCTCCACTGCTAACGGATGACCCACCGACCACAAAAAACCCGCGTAGCGCGGTACAGAAGGCCCGGGCGCGAGGCTGGGGCGAGGTTTTTTTCAAAAGCTATGGATCGTTATTGCAGCATCTTGAATCACGCCTCAACAATACTTTCTTTGACGGGAAGTTACGACAGGAGTGGCACGATGTCGTCGGCGTCGATCCAAGTATCTGGATGAGCGATCCCAGCCTACCGCAGCAGGCGTTGACCGAGGCAGAACTCAAGAAAGTTGCGACTGGATGTTGGTTTTCGGTATATGCATTCGGCTACAACTGGCTACAATCAAATGGTTCAAGCGCGAGAATCATTGCTAAACGCATCGGCCAGCTCATGGACGACCTCAATCAGTCCGGTTATGAATGCAACCAAGTAATCGTTGTAACCCATTCCATGGGGGGACTAGTCGGACGGGCACTAGTTCATCCGAAGTATGGCAATTTGCAGGACAAGGTGCTGGGTATCGTTCATGGGGTAATGCCCGCCATTGGCGCCCCAGCCGCTTATAAGCGCATGAGGGCGGGATTTGAGGATCCCGGTGTAGCGTTTGACCCCGAAAACAGTATCGCCGCCAAAGTGGCCGGCAATTATGGCGACGAAGTCACAGCGGTACTGGCGAACGCGCAGGGAGGACTTGAATTGTTACCCAGCGAGTCTTACGGCAATGGATGGTTGCGCGTAACGCATAACGGACGCGACTTGGATTCATGGCCGAAACAAGGCGATCCCTACATTGAAATCTACAAAGTGCGCGCCAAGTGGTTTTCCCTGTTTAGGGAAGAATGGATCAATCCGTCTAGATGGCCTGCCGATAAGGGGGGCGGAACGTTTCAGCGAACGTGCGAATATCTTGATAAGTCACAGAGCTTCCATCAAGCAATCGCAAACACTTTTCACCCCAACAGTTATACCCACTACGGCAACGACCAGGCGCGGCGGAGCTTTGGTCAAGTCATATGGGAAATCGACAAGCACTGTGCCGACCCTGCCGGGTGGCAGAACTGGCCTATCCTTCGTGACACTAAGCAAGGCCGACTGGAGCTCGTTCGATGGGATCCTTCACATCCGGGCAGTAAAACTTTCAAAATAACCGATTTTGATGTGCCCGGACCGATACATGCCACGATCCTGCCACCTTCGGCTCCAGGCGATCAGACCGTTCCAGCCAAATCTGCCGACCATCAACTAAAGAGTGGCATGTTCAAAGGCGTATTCCGGCAGACTGGATACGAACACCAGTCAAGTTACAAGAATCCTCGAGCGATCGCCTCGACTTTGTACAGCATCGTTCGCATTGCCCAAAAGGCAACATGGACCTGTGATAAAGGGTGACTGCAAATGTCAGTCATTCAACGCCTGTGCTTAGTTCCTCTCGCCGCAGTTTTAATACTTAACGCCTGCGACCGCAACCCGAAAGAACGGAAGACGCCAAACATGACCCCTCCCACACCTCGCCTGCAAGCCATGTTCGAGAAAACCAAGATCGTATGCTTTGGCCGCTTCATGGTCGATGTGCCTGCATCAGCGACCGTGGCTTGGGGGGAGGTTGCAGTGCCTCTAGGTGTGAACGTCTACCCTAACGGTACAGCTGAAGTAAAAACGTTGGCACAAAAATTCATTGATGAACTAATGAGCGACAAAGCTATCAACCAAAACGATGTCCCCTTGCTAATTTCGGTCCACGATGTGGACCAACCTGAAGGAAAAATAGTCGTCGGTTACGAAGATTTTGAAGCTATTAATGGGCTAAAAATCAATGGGTACTTTAGATTGAACAATGACGGTGTTGTCATCGACTCACGCCCTTTAAGGCCCCGAAAAGATCAGGTAATCGCAGACATAACCAGCATCGCCCGGCGTTTGCAGCAACGCGCTGAAAACGAAATCCCCGCCGAGCCTGGCAACTGTATCGAATATGCCTTCCTCCCTGACAGCCCGGCTCCAGGCGAGGAACCGCCCGTAGAACTCATTCGTATCGGCTTTCGGTTAAAGGAGTTCCCTGACACGCACCTCTCGGTTTTTGTCGGACCGTCGAATCCCCATTACGAAGAGAGCCACTCGCTGGAGTGGCGGCTCACTCAGCTCGAGAAGAACCAGAAAGCCCAGGATCCCAACAATCCGCTGATAAAAACCAAAGACTTGCGCAGAGGGGAACGGCAGATCCACGGGTGGCTAAACGGCTTTGAGGCCCTGTCGCGTACCCCAGAACAGGCGGAAATACACTCGATCCATGATTTCGCCATGGATTTTAGAGGCGTGCCGTCGGACCCGCTGAAACCTTATGTAGAAATACAGATGCAGACTGGCGTTGCCGACAACGTAGCCGGCGCAACTAAAGCTAGCCTGACTGACGAAGAAGCCATCGCGGTTTGGGACAAGATCACCAGCACTCTCCGCGTGCGTCCAACCGGCGCCGCGGCGGTTAAGACGGACGAAACGGACTATGGCCCCAAGCGTCCACTCGGCGAGCTTGCGGCAACTGGCCGCGCGTGCCCGCAAACGGGCTGGTGGGCGCCTGATGAGCCGAAAGATACTCAGGGTGACCGGCGACAGCACATCAAGGCAGGCGAGCGCATGCCGCATGTGATATCGCTCGGCGAACCGTCCATATGGCAAAAGCTGAAGGGAGAAAGGCCTACTTACCGCACGGCGACGATGTGGAAACTAGTCAGCTATGACGACGCACCAGTTCACGTCGACACAATCGAGGAGACGCAAACAATCGCACAAGGTTCTCCTGATAACGTTGCTGCCAAAAACGCTAGTGACAACACAACCGAAAGAAGTCGAAACGACCAAACCTCGCCGCAAACAAAAGGTTAATCCGTGCGAAATGTGATTCGTCTTGGCGACCCCACATCTCACGGCGGCAAGGTCGAGAGTGCCGGCGCAGATCATTTTACGGTTGATGGCATTCCAGTCGCTCGCGTTGGGGATATATGCAGTTGCCCCATCAAAGGACATGACAAATGCACCATTGCCGAAGGAGACCCAGACCACGTCATTGACGGGGTTGCCGTCGCCTACGATGGGCACAAGACCACTTGTGGCGCAACCTTGATCGCCACCGTAGGGAACTTTGGTGGGCAATAGTTCAAGCATATAGTTCCGACTGATCTGCTCTGGCAGAACCTGCCGCGCCGAGACGACCGCCAAGGGTCGTAGCTTCCTTTAGTGCGTTCTTTAGTTCGCTCGCTGATTCGCTTGACTTCGTGCTCGGCGAACGCTGCCATGATGCGAATGGCCCGGCCATTTGCTTTTAGTATGTCGCAAGCGATGAACTTGACCGCGTTTCTACCTTTGCTCTTCGCGGCCTCCATCAAACCTGTAATGATTGAACGTCTGGCACGAATGCTGGCACTGGCTACCGCATGCCCGAGAAATCCAGCCCTGCTGTCTAAATACAACAAAGCCCAACCAAACCGGCTGGGCCAAGTCGTTGATTTTATTGGTAGGCCTCCCCGGAGTCGAACCGGGCACCAACGGATTATGAGTCCTTGGAGCACGAAGTTCGTGTCGATGGGAGACCAACGCGTTTCCCCTTTATTTTCAGTACGTTAGAACCTTAAACTCCAACATTGGTAGATCAGTTTTAGGCTACTGATGGGGACCAGCACTGGACCAGATGACCGTCGAAGACCGGACGAAGACCGTCGAAAACTAGGGTCGCGAGAGGTATCGCGCTCAGGTTGTAACTTACCGGCAGGGGAAGTATATACTGCAAAGCTACAGTAAACTCTGCCTCCACGATTAGATCCTAGGTGGCAGTAGTCTGCCTCCGCAAGCTGCACATCCTAACCCAGCATCGTAATACCGCTACTGTCCGCCCGCAAATCAAAGCCGTTATAAACGGTACTACCCTGATGGCGACCTGCAGCGTCTCTTGGCGCCGACTAAGCGTCCGTTAGTCCAGCACTACTCCGTCGAGCTGCCAGGCCAATGGGCTCGACATGAAGCCCACTGGGCCTAGTTCAGCCCATTTGTGCAACAAAGCCCTGGAGGAAGGAATTTAAAACCGTAGAATTTAGTAAATGTAGAGTTCAGCTCAGCCAATATCCTCTATCCCAAGCTTACTCATTACTTTTCTACTAAGACCGTAGTCCCGAGTTGGGCTCAGCCATGCAGCTTTAAATCCGACGGCAAGCAGGGAAAACGGAATAATAACTGGCGCAAAACATAATGCTCTGAAGAACCCCAGCACCCTCCGTCCCCGGTTTTCTAAAGCCAGACCTCCCCCCGTCAAATATAAAATCAAAGATAAAAAAAGCCAGACGACTGCAACGAACTTTGAGATCGACAGATCGGCGGGGACGGCCCTAACCAGCAAATAAAGTGCTAACACTAAATAACTGAACACCATATATACTACCCCGGCGGACGAGAAAAAGTTATTCAGCCCAGCGATGACCGAAAGCCAAGAGAATTTTCTCAGCCAGCTGAACATCCTGTAACGACCACGATCAAGATGCTCGTTTATTTCCTTAACTATTTCTTGTTGAGAAACGGTTAGGGACGTGCTGTTCAGCAAACGCCACAGACAGGCCTCTAAATTATCGTTAAAGTAAGAATCACGTATTTCCGAACCTCCTGCTTTTTTGAATCCACTCAGAAACAAAATTGCAGCTTCTATGGAACTAAAATAGTCCAAATCAGTGCGCATCATGGGAAGCAAATGCCCAAAAGGTCCGGCGTCTGATATTTCGCCCTTGTCAGCACGTAAGCTTATGATCGTTGCAGATACACTTCTCATTCCATCATCGCGCGACTGCTCCATGAGCATATCCATGGCACGTAATATAGTGCCCCACGAATTCTGTTTCTTTTTATCAAACAACGGTGCAGACGCATCAATGCAAATATTTTCTCCAGTCAGAGATTGCATTTCCCGAATTCCTTGATTGTCAAGAATTCCGCCATCTCCCAAATAGTGCCCGCTTATCTGAATTGGTTCGAAAACACCAGGGACTGCTGAAGAGGCCGCCAAGGCGCGATATATATCATTACCCCTAACCGTCAAATAGTTAGCATTTCCACTCCGATGTCTTAAATGCTGATTAGCAACCACCAGGGTGCGCCTCCCAGTCAAATAATCAGACGTTGCGATCCTCCACTCGGGCAAATTAATCCAGCCCATTGGGAAATTTAATAAATCAAATCCTTTAGATAGAGCGCGGCCATACTGCCTTGCCATGGCCTTACCAAAACCAAATTCGCCTTGAACTAAAAGACTCGATAGAGCCCGAACAGATCCGATCGAACGGGCTCTAGGATTATCGCGCGAAAATTTCCAAAGGTTTATATAAGCATTTATAACAGCTTTTTCAAAATCGCATGTTTTCGTTAAATCATTGCGGATTGAAGATTTGGCTAGCTCCGCCATCAAGAAGGCTGCTGCTATCGACCCGCCGGAGACGGTCACCAATAGACTTGATTCTGCGAGCTTATTACTCTGCGCCAGCGCATATAAAGCGCCGAGATGAAAAAAGGCAGCACGAAATCCGCCACCGGACAAACATATGTTCACTTTTTTGGAGTTCATCAAATTTTACAAAGTAAATATTAATACATTCTATTTTCGTTTGCTCTAGGCCACCGATAGATCAGGCCAAACCGTTAGACGCCCGTTCACATAGAGAATCTGCTCATTTAGAGCAAGCAGCCACATGGAATTCCAGGTCCACTAGACAAGTAGATTGATATCCTTCCCTAGCTCGCGCGGGTGGTACGATGCCAATCCCACTGCAGGCTTATAAATTTCGAGTAACCGTCCTAACTTATTAGATAACCAATGCGCAAAGGTGTAAGCACTGGCGCTAATGGCATGGATCGAGTACGGATCGACGCGGTTGCCCCAGATCTCAGGGATGATCTTGACTTTCCCATCTCATCTTGGGCTTCAAACGTTTCCTCAAGTTTTATCGAAGTGCACTCTTACCCGAACCTTTTCGACCGACCACGATGATTTTTGATTTGTTGCTTAGGCGCACAGAAGCGTCCGACGCAATGAAGTAGTCGAGAAGCTACGGATCTCGCTCTGCGCTGTCCTCACCCAGTTGACTCCGAAATATGCATTTGTAATATAAGGCTGGGTAAGAAAAAGATCATGAAGTTGTGAATCAGATTTATTCTAAATTTCTCCCAACAAAAATAGGTCGTATATTTAAGTGATCAAGCTGCATTGCCACTCGTGCTAGATCGCGGGGCGCCAGCGAGAGTTACTAGCCTGCAGACTTGCCGACCGGCTGACCTGGCATATGCTACCGAAGTCAGCTAAGCGATCGGCGATCACTTTGCGTAGACTTCATCACGGTCCGAACGCCTACAAGCTGATCCAGTCATCGCGATGTCATCTTCAACGTCTTTCGCCGGAATGATACGACCTAGTGAAAAGGCATCTTGCGCCAAGCCACATGCGACAGATATTCTTTGATAAAGCTGCGTGTCTCCATCGAAATCTGCGATGCGTGGGTGTAACGGCAACGGTATCAATTCAATTTGGCTTGTGCAACCAAGTCCACCTTTTTTTACGGCCTCGCTGTACGCACCTACGTTAGCGCCGCCGCCTGTTAGAAATGTGCGTAGCCCAGATGTCCAGGCTTCAGATCGCCGATATCGCCTCGCTTTGGTAGTCGATAGCACTTTCTTCACGACATTACTGACATGCGTGCAAAAGACTTCGTCTCGCGCTTTTACATGGTTGGGATCTACTAAAGTGGCAGCGGCAAAAGCAACAGTATTCAATACAGGCATCAACTCATCGGGCAGATGAGCACTTTCATCGGCAAGAACGCCCACCATTCGATTCTGATTAAGCATATGCGTGCCCAAATTCTTTACTTCTGGGATAAGAAACGGGAATGTATCCTCATCGTCGACCTGATGAACGATAAATGTGACGACATCGAGCGTTCCACCGCCCACATCTGCGAGTGCATGTAAGCCCCGCCGGCGCTGGGGTGACTGCACATAGCCAGCCATCTGTGCGACAAATTCCGGGAACACTCCTAGGGCGTGTAGGTTAGTCGCATTTAGTTGACCCGCTGACGCTTTGACCATTGCCATTGCGTCACCAAGAGTAAGTTCACTGGAGCGCTGGCTAAGCGACCATGCAGTGTGAGCTAGACGCTCGTACGCTGTGGTCAAACGTGTGTCTTCTAAACCGTTGGAGGGCGCGCCAAGGTTGAGGTGCCAGCGGATATTTGTATTACCGATTTTTCCTCGATGGAATTTGTAGATCCAAGCGCGAATATAGCCAAGGATTTTGGATAAAAATATGGCAGCAACTGCTATGGACTCGTTTGATACACCTGGATTAATAAAGGGGACCTTGAGATCCAGTTTGACCTCACTGCTTGTCGCGCCTGGTCGCTGGCCGAGAAATACCCTACCATCTGAGAGGGCCGTGTATTCACTCGGTAGCAGCAAAGGTTCAGGGCATGTGACAACCCCTGACCAATCGACGGGGTAGATTTTGTCCTGCATGCCCACGGCTGCCTTGGTGTACGAGGTACCAAAATCGATACCAATCATCACATCAATCGACGGCTTAGCGGGTACACCGGGTAGCTGCGTTTTAGCGCCTTCAGTGACCCAGTCTGCAGGCTCTCGGAAAAATTTCTGACGCTCAGTAGAAACTTTACGAAGTGCCCGAATGGATGTCGGAACAGGGGGAGGTAGTTTAATACGCGCTTTCGGCGCTGCGGGTATGGGCTTGGGCGCGGTAACGGGCGGCTTGTTGTGCGACAGAGTCTGCGGCTTTGTCTGTTCTGCCCGCCACACAAGTTCTGCGAGAGTCACTTCTTTCCACATGCGCGCCAAGCGCGCTTGTTGCATGGGCTCGAGCGCGGGGTGCGGCGGAGCGGGCTTGTGTTGTGTAGGCCTCTTACCCTTTGGCTTCGCCGCCCCTACGTTATTAGGAGCCGGCGCTGCGAGTCTGGCGGGTACGGAAGCTGGGGCAGGAACGACTGGAACACTACAGATAACCGCTACGGTTTGGCTACTCACTTGACAATGACTCGTCGCCGCCGTCGATTCGGTTGGCTTAGCGAGAACCTTTTTGATCGCGCGAAGATCTGATTTCCAGTCGTTCATAGCTAACCTAACCCCCTATTACACGCAACAGCCCTGCACAGATCAAGTCACTGTCCGGGACGATTTTCTCTCGTTGTAAGACGCGCTCACGCTTTAGCCCCATACGAGCGCGCAGCTTATCGATACGCCCTTGCGTTGCCTTCACCAGGCCAGCTCGATTCATTTCCATGTGCCTGTTCCGCACCGACTCGAGGGTCGCTAAGCTGCGTTGTAGGTGCTGGTCAATGCCGTGGACCTGGAACATTAGTCGATCGGCGTTCTCATCTTGCTTACGACGTTTTGCCCGCTGGTAAGCTAGGTCGAGGTGCATATCCAACACGTCTAGAGCTGCACAAGCGGTTTCCCCGTTGATGAGGTTTGAAGCCTCAATCCAATCGGTGCCTCTGACCCGTGAAACGTTAACTAAGAACTCCGAGACATCGTCAGACAAAATTTGTAGATCCTCGAGACCACAAACGGCTGACTGTAACCACTCCTCTTCTGTAACCCCGCTGAACGTCCAGCGCCGGATAGCGAACATATATTCACCAGGAGGTACGCTGGGCGCCATCGAGGTGGGCAGCGTGACCGCTACGACGGGATAGAAGGCGTCGTCCAACTGGCGCAGTCGCTCACCAATAAAACGCACTAACGGATGAAACTGGTGAACCAACTCCACCGCTTTTGTACTTTGACTGGCGATGCTGTTGACGAAACGGCAGACCCGCGGCAAGCCGTTACCCAACATTGTTTGGCCGACGATGCCGTTGCGACGACAGTACTCTTCGAGCTCGACAGCTGTTGACGAGGGCAATTGGATGCTAAATTCGTGTGCTCCTTCGAGCTGCTGGAATTGATGCCCGGTTGCGTGCCGCACTAAAAAGTCTCGGACATAAATGATCAAATCTTGTTCAGTAACGCGTCGAGACAGCTCTTGCGCGGCACTAATGCGGTCGAGTACAAGACCGCCATGTGCCATCATTTGCGCGGCATTCTTTTCCAGGTCCTCTTGGCGCCTTCTGACATTCTCAAGTGCTAACCGTGCACGCTCGATCTCTTGCTCCTCCTGCTCCGGAGTGAGCTTCTCGGTCAACAACTTGTTTTCTAGCTTTTGGATCGTTTGACCGATGCTCGGCTCGGGTTCACCGAGCGCTTGTTCGAACACGCGGAGCCGTTCAAGCAGGCGTGAAAAGATGCGATCATCGATCGTGTTTTGGTAAAAAAGATTCCAGATGTGAATGATCTTCGCCTTCTGGCCTAGACGATCAATACGACCAATGCGCTGCTCGACGCGCATAGGATTCCAAGGCAAATCGTAGTTCACCAACAGACGGCAAAACTGGAGGTCGACGCCTTCGGACGCAACTTCTGTAGCGACCAGCACCCTAAGCTCCGGCCGTTCACGGAACTCGTTGATGAGCTCCTGCTTGGATTCCGACATGTTCCCCCACAGAAGCATGCTCGGCATCCCTTCCTGCACCAGCTTATCCCGCAAGTACTGAGCAGTGACACGGAACGACGTAAACAGGATGACTTTCTCGGCCGGGTTGTCTGAAAAGTAGTTACCCAAGACTTCAATCAGCCTACCCAGCTTTGAGTCCGATCGCTCAAGCTCTGCAGGATTCAAGTTACGTGGACGGTTCGCGAGTAAAAACTCTTTTAGAGAACTACTGATATCTTCGACATCACCTTCCTGATCCGTCTCCTCGTACTCGTCGATGACCTGGTCCGTGAGATCCTCGACGAGCGATGCGTCGCCGCCCAACCATGCACGCGCGAAAGCCGCTGGGCAGCTGCACACTTGCCGTTGAGGGGTCGCCAATAGGAACCCATCTGAAATGCCGCGTCGCCACGCGTAGTCGCGCGTCACTTCCGTAACGTATTCGTAAAACTTATTTTCAGCATCCGTCATCGGCACCTTCTCGGGGTGCACCTTGCGAATCGGTCGTTCCATCTGAACATCGCGCTTGCGTGTTCGGGTGATCACATGACCTAATAAATTGATTCGTTCAAGGCTCGCAGCGAGCTCTGCACGGTATTCCGGGTGCTGTAGGTTCTCATCGGTAGGTGGTTCAGCAATGAGGCTGGCTAACTGTCGCGACTGGCAAAGTAGCTCGCTATCTGCGGCCGCTTGCACATGCCCGAGGATTTCCTCTGCTGATGCGTTTCTTCGCAACGCCGCATCGCGCGCGGCAACCAACGGTTGATTGGCGCGCAGCATCTCTTGAAAACTGGACGGATATTGAAAGTGGTCTGGATCGCAAAGACGGAGCAGCTGAAATAAATCGTCGTTCGCTAAGTTGATAGGGGTCGCAGATAGCAAGACACGGCTGTGCGACACTTTCTGTAGCATTTCGCCAAGCTGATTGGCCGAGCTCTCTGGATTGCGCATGTAATGCGCCTCATCGAAGATGACCAAATCTAACAACGGATCCTCTTCAGCGTTCTGATCCAGAAGATGTGCCAGTAGATGGCGCCCCGTTGGCTTTTTAGGTAATTCGCTACCTGACCGCCAGCTCTTCGGTGGGCGCAGGGCTTGATAGCTGGCGATCCACGCCTTCGCTGGGCCAAGCGCACTGGCGCGCTGCAGCGCGTCAGCCAGCGTCCTGGCGTCGACGATCTCGGCATCGATGCCGAAACGAAGCTTCAGCTCATCCCGCCATTTCTCTCTCAGCATCGCTGGACACACGATGAGCAGTCGCCGCATGTCTTCCCTGGCCCGCAACTCCGTCCAGATAATGCCAGCTTCGATGGTTTTTCCTAAGCCGACCTCGTCTGCGATCAGCAGGCCGCTCGCTGGCGACTCCAGTAGTGTCAGTAACGGCTTGTATTGATGGGGATAGAAATCGGTATTTGTGATCCCCATGGAGTAGACCAAGTTGGCCAGCTTCCCCGACAAGTGCACGTGAGTCAGACTGCGCCTGAGGTCTTCAGAACGCCCGTAACGGCCATCTCCGATTAGTTCGTAGGGGTCTTTACTTAATTTCGCGTCGATCTCTTCAAGCTGATCCTCAGCGACGTAATCGCTGGTACCGTCCTGCCACCGAACGCCGTAATATTTCAGCTCGCCGCGTGGACGGACCTGACCTGTCGTTAAGCCGGTTTTCCCCGGGTTGTCCAACCGCCGTACCTCGGTGCCTTTTTGCCACTGCATGTTCTGTACTCCTCTTCCCCATACCCTACCGCTCAACACAAGTACGGTAGGTCTGTCTAGCTAAAGCTCGCCTGTTTAATCCGCGCCAGATTCTTTGCGATTTGATCACTCAAGTCCTTGACTACCCCATCCTCATGGGTAGTGATCAGGATGCCCGCTGACTTACCAGGCACGAACTCGTCAACTGGAACGATTCTTGCCGACTGATACTCAAGGGACTTTGCTTTCCAGCGGTCTCGATACTCGCCCAGATCCATACGTCCCAGGTGTTCCCAATACCATGTGACACCCCGCCGCTCGTCACTTATCACAAAGTCTGGCCAGCGTAACTTCCCAGCCAACGTGAGTTCTGGCTCATAAACGTACGTGATACCAGCAGCGTGTAACTTATCCGCGATGATCCATTCGCTCTTAGAACGTACGAGCTCGCCCTGATCGGTGCGGTAGATCAGTCGATCATCGAGCATGATTTTTCGGTTTGCGACCTGTACGGTCACCGGGACCGAGGTGACAAAAAGATTGGTCATACGAAGCTTGGTTTCCGATGCTGAATCCGAGCTGAAAGCAAACAGTTCCTTCAGATGCCCCTGGACCAGGAGGACGACTTTCTGTTTATGCCGCGTAAGGGCGGTGTAGAGCATTTCCCGCGTAAGAAGGCGACATTGACGTGGAATCACAATGAAGGTTTTTCCAAATTCGCTGCCCTGGGTTTTATGCACAGTTAAGGCATACGCCAGCTCAAGTGGTGCAGGCTGCTCAGTATTGAACTCCCATTCTGGATAATGAAAGGTGATACCCAGCTGCGTGGCCATCTCGACTTCAAGCTGCTCAAAAAAGTATTTGGTGCCCCTCGTGCGGAAAAATCCAGTTGTCACGCCAATCTCGCCGTTGGCGACGTACGATTGAGCTAGCTTCGGGTATGACTTCCTGTTCGATTTGTTTCGAACGTTGATGACCTTGTCGCCCCAAAGAATACGCTGCCCACCCATTGGACGAGGAATGCGCCGATACTGGGACTTAGCGCTCAGCTCGAGGGCAAAGGTCCGATAATGTGTCTGCAGTTGACGATTAATGGCATCGGTACCAACCAGGGAGTGACGTAGCGGCGATAGCACCTGCCAGGCCTCGGCCTTCTCAGCTGCCCCGCCTTTGTCCTGACCAGTCTTCCGAGCCCAAAAATACACCTTGCCGTCGTACTCGCTACCGCCATAGCTTTGCTCAAATTTGATTGAGTCGCTAGCGGAATCGAACTCAAGTTCTCGTGCCAGTGATTCTCGCAGAACGGCAGCCAATTTTTCTGGGGTATCCCATTGGATCACTTCAAAGTGCTCAGAGGCAGTGCTTCCCACGCTACTCCACAACTCGTCCGACGTGGCCGACTCTCCGCTACCGTTAAAAAGATTAGCAAACGCTAAGTCGACGCGGTTGTTGCCGGCTTGTTGGCGTCGTGTGACGCGTAACTCCGCGTAACCCTTTGCCACGCAAGGGGTCAACGTTTCGACATTCTCAGGACGAAGCCTGTTACAAATATCGACATAAGGACGACCGGCCCCGATCGGTGGTAGCTGCTTGGGATCGCCGACAAGGATCAGGCGGTCGACGCCTTGCAGGGCGTCCAAGGTAGCAGCCAGCTGATCTTCGGTGAGCATCGAGCATTCATCGATCACCACGGTCCGGTGACTGACTGACCGTGGGGCTTTTGGATTGATGAAGTAGCGCCCGAACTGCCCATCGTAGCGCTGATACCCATTAAGAAATTGTGCGATCGTCTTACCTTGCCCCGGCATATGACTCGCCTGCTCGAGGCGCACACGGGCCTTGCCCGTCGGGGCAAGCAGTAAAACGCCACCTTCTTTGATGCCAGGGATCATGCACAGCGCTTTGATCAAGGTGCTTTTGCCGGTACCCGCAGCGCCCATCAACACACTCACGCGCGACTGGTAGATCATTCTTAGCGCTGCGGACTTTTCAGCTCGCGCCGCGGTTTCCAACTCGTCCCATTCAGCTTCGCTCGTCACCGGGTGGATTGAATTGTTGACCAGCGTCTGCCAGTCGAACTCTTCGGTCTTTGCGACCCCTTCTAGCCGTTGAATCACTTCGTCAGCAATACACTGTCTGATGGCTTGATAGCGGGCCAGTTGATAGCAGCGCTGGCCGCTATCATTGATCAACACGACAGCTGGACTTAGGTCGCTGTCGAATAAGGGCATCAAATCGGCGTCAACCTTGCACGAAGGTTCGATTGGCTGATCTCGAATGCGCTCGATCACCCAGTCTTGCGGCAGTATCGTGTGTCCCTCATCTGCAGCGGCCCGCTCCAGACAGTCGACTAACAACGCACGGACGCGGCGCGGATCCGTGCTTTCCGTGATCCTGCTCTCAGGGGGGAGTTCGAACTGCTCTTCCATATCGCGCGCTAAAAACAGTCCGCGATCGACTGTGGCGAACTGCAACGCATACTCACTGTCGGCTTCAGACAATACATATGCGTTCGCGCGAATTTCGTCATCCGTTAGATGCGGTCCACTCTGTGGACGTTGTGAAGACTGATACCAAAATTCAGCTTGAGCATTGCTCAGCTCGAATCTGCTGAGCAACTTAAGGAGTGCTTTGCGCCCTGGATCCAGTTGCTGCCATTTGCGTGCAAGCGTCGGGCCCACACAAGGCTGCAAATGGCGCGGTAATGTCGCGGGTGTTTTGAGTACGTCATCGAAAGCATCCCATACGCTGTACTGGTCAGCGACGTTCTGCAGCTCGGCGAGATGCCACGCCAGCAAGTTGCCACGCTCGACGCCAAACGCGTTCAGTGCCGCGCCAAAGCCTGGATAGGGGCCCCGTAACTTCCAAAGTCTGTTGAGCTCTTGATCGAGCCAAGCGTGGTACTCAGCCCATGGCCCTTGGAGAACTGTAGAGACGGCGCGAAGGGCTTTCTCGATTGACAGCAAGGACGCGATCGCATTGTCCTGGTGAAGGAGCTCAGAACCATACGAGTACTGTTCAAAGGCCTCATCTGGCGCAAAGGCGATACAGGGCTCAAGGTCGATGCTGTCGTCCTCTTCGGCAAGCGCTGACAGTTGATGATAGGGCAACAGGAACCCATCGAGTTTCCCTTCGGCCTTTTGGCGAATGGAATGCGCGATCGACCGCTCCCACAAGTAGCCTGGAATCGCTCCGGTCGGGCGCTTCCCACCTTCATAGTGATACTCGACTGGCTGCCCAACACCGGTCACGCGGCCAACGCCGACAATGACCCGTCGAGGAGAATCGGATAAGGGGGTTCGCTTAGCATAGAAGAAGACCAATGATTGCTTGGGCTGCACCGCGCTAAAAAAAGTGTCCAACATCACCCGCTGGTTGGTGCCTTCCTGGATCCAGGTATCGGGCACTCTGTCGTCCATGACGGGTTCACGCGCGGGGTCATAGCCCAGCCCGATTTCCTTTGCCATGCCTGCGGTTCTGTGATACTTCGAGCCTTCAACACTCTCCTTAAGCATCCAGCGGAAGGGAATAGCTGCAGCAGCGAAGGCGTCGAACCGCAACGGTGTGCGAGCAAAGTGCGCATGTGTTTCTGCGAACTGGTATGGATGCTTCTTCAGCTTATGGACCGGAAAGCTGGCCATGAACGTGCCATGCTCATCCACGCAAGGCGGCAGCTCTTCTTCAGACAATCCTGCGATCGACTGGCTCGCGCATGTGACTTCAAAGTCTTCATTCTTGCCTGTGCCAACGCGAGGGAGCACCGTGCAGGAAGTGTTGGCGCAAGGATCCTTGCAAACTGTCCCGTTCCAAGCCTGGTCATGCCAAGGTACGCGAATCGTAATGTGTTGCACAGGAAGTGGACGGGCGCCGAGAATCAATGACATGTTTGCTCTTGTCTGCATGTAAGGACTTTCGGGGTGATCCCAACCGAAGCCCTCCGTGAATCAACAGGAATTGAGGCAACGGCCTGAAGCGACTTATTTTGCCAAACCAAGCTTGCCGATAATAAACATACACGCTACATCAAAGTTAATTCTGTAGCAACTGATTTGTTCAACAACTACTTCTGCCGGATTTGGATTTGACGTTTCCGCTGCGACTTAGCGGTCGGGGAATATATACCGCAAAGTTACAGTGAGCCCTACCCTTATGGAGTATGTCCTTGGCTAGGCAGTAATCTGCCTCCCCAAGTTGCCCATCCAGCGCTTGGTTGACCATCTTTCCCTCCTCGTATGACGCGGCAAAAAGCTTGGCTCCTTGGTCTGTGAACTGGCACCGCTAACTGGTATCAGATTCGCCGTTACAAACCTCACCGACATCAGGGCGCCTTTGATCCCGGTCGCACCAACTGCCGTACTGAGAAGAACAGTAAACCTCTCAACGCGGTCGCGCGGTCTGTCAGCGCTGCAGCAGTGCTGCCCGTGGTAGTAGTGGCAGTGAGAACCGCAAGATCGTGGATTGCTTAGGTAGGGTTACCGGCGAATGCCCCAAGGCCCGCTGTGGTACCTATGTAACCGCCCGCCGCATATGGGAGACAGGTGAGCCGCCTAATATGCAACACCGAGCTGCGCAACATCGGCTCGGCCAACATTATATTCGTGATGTCATACTTGACATGCCTTGCAACCATGAATATGATAGATCCTATATCACATCCTTCATGAGGCAAAGCATGACCTTTTCTAAATCGGAAATGCAAGAAGAACTGTTTAGATTTTTAGTCTTATTTCAACGAGAGACTGCCGATCTTCTTGGATGGCAAATTACTGGTTCTGCCGACAATTCGACCATCAAAGAATCCCTGCTGTGGAACGCGGTTAACGAAATGTATGATTACGGTGTTAGCGGGATCCCGAACGGCCCCCTTGGTCCTGGAAGCATTATTGATGGTGCACATGCGCGTACCGAAATGTTTTTCCGCTCCGTGGACACCTTGCCTATGAAGATTTACTTGGACGCGGGCGACAATGCGCCACCCCGGCTTGCAATTTGTGCAGTTGAAAGTGCCGTCGCAAGAATAGTGCTGGACGGCGGAGATCGCCACACCGACTATGGAACAGACGTGCATGGGTTAGGAAAAGGGGATGGAGGCTACTTGACGCTTGCCGAGGTTGCTATTCTCGCGGATATGGATGAGCGTAGCGTACGTAATGCCGCAAATCCGAAGCTAGCCGATCCGTTAAAGACGACGCCCATTGGAAAACGTTCGCTGGTTAGCGTCGAGGAGGCCAACCGTTGGTTAGCTGGTCGTAAAGGGTTCGTTCCCACACGTCACAACGAAACTTTTGTAAAGCATCGACCACCTGAATGGGATATTGAGATGCCAGAGGACGTTTTAGAGCTAATTAAGCAAAAAGCAAAGGATTGTGGGATACCTTTTAGCATTTTCTTGAAACAAGCGATCTTAGATGCCGGTGAAAAGGCGATGAACGAAGGAAAGCAGAAATGAAAAGAACTTCTCATGCGTCCGTCCGTGCTCAACAGCGAGGCATTCCTCCTATCGTAGTCGATCTACTCCTTCGATTCGGTCAAATTGAGCATGACCATGCAGGTGCTGAGATACTATATTTCGACCGACGCTCAAAGAGGCGGGTCGAAAGCTATGTCGGAGCACTTTTCGGAAAATTGAGCGAGCATCTCGACAGCTACGCTGTTGTGGCAAATGGGCAGATCGTCACTGTTGGGGTACGCTACAATAGAATCAACCATAATTAGTACATTTATAATACAGTGGCTTGGGTGATCCCAGTAGTTTTAAGGTGGGTATATTCATTGACGGCGGCGCTCGCGCTATGCCGCCTCGGGGCAAAACATGAGCAGCGTTTCGACAAGACAATTTGGTTTTATCAAGTGGTTTGGTGGGTTCAACAACAAAACAGGAAGGGAGAACAATTTCGGCTTTGTCACCTCTAACGACGGCACGGAATTTTATTTGCACCGCAACGATTGGCACGGCACCATTCCCCCTGCTGCCCTGCAGCCGGTAACCTTTTTTGCCGAGACCCGTGGCGAGCGCGTTTGCTGTCGCCGCGCATCCCCGATTCGCGGAAGCGGTTTCACCTTGGCCGAAATTTATGAAGGCCTACTGGCGCTGCCGGAGGTGTCTTCTGTCACATCATCGGACTCGATGAAGGGCTTTGCGGGCTTGCGCGTTGTACTGGCCAACGAACTGCACGAGACACTGCATGCATCAAGCAAAAGCGATGTGCAGGCGCTGTTTATCTCTAACACCGCGACGCGCGCACTGTTTCGCCTAGTTAGCCGTGGCGAAAATGCTACTGCCGACTACGCACTGCTGCTTGACACCACGGGTGCAGCTGTCACCGGCGACGAGGCCTGGGAGCACCTGCCGCCGCAATTGATTGCCAAGTACGAGCCGCAAATAGCCGCACAACTGGCCGTCCTGACACCCGAGATCATGCAATCTAAGGTAATGCCAGTTCTTGAGGCACTACCAGTACCACTGGTCATTACACTCCTCGCCCGACACAGTTTTGCTGACGCTAAGGCACTAAACTCAATGCTCCCTCGCATCGACCGTTACCTATGCGCAGTAATTCTGGGCGGAGAAGCAGTGCCAGATTACCTAGTGCAGCTAGCGGGGGACCCGCGCGACTGGAACTGGCTGTGTGGTAACCCGCTGCTGCAGGAACTGCTCGACCGCTACCATTTCAAAAAAAGCTTGGCCGCGCGTGGCGCTGAATTCCTCGCAATTTATGCGCGTACGCCAGCATTGGCTGGCGACCTCGAGTATTTCATCCTGCACGAAATCTTCAGCCTAGTTGCCGCCGGCAATCTACGTGAGGTCGTATACAACGTGTTTCTGCAGCGTCTCTGGGCGGCGCTGATCAATAAGCAGGTAGAGCTGAGCGCGCAGCAAAACGCGCTACAGTCACTGTTTCCATCGTGCGACGTAATGGGACCAAGGCTATCCTGCGAAGCGTTCTTCTGGCGCCAGGACGACAAACACGAAGACATATTTCTTTGCCGTGGCAAACGTTGTAATAACCCTCAGATCCTACCTCAGACCAATCGAACAGTTGCCAACTACACCCTCTACGATTGGCTGAACCAGTGGGACATTACTTACGAGAACGCCACCAAGCCACGTTCGCGCGACTTTCCAATTCGCATTGCTGGGTACTTCAACCGGCTGCGAGAGATTTACAAAAGGTTGCATTGCCGTGCGTGCGCCACACTCATGGTGCCGCACATGGATTACGCTCGCACTTCGTACAAGTCGATATCTAACGGGGTCGTTCAAGTTCAACAACTCGCGGCAGCTTATAGGTTGACGGTTTTTCATTGCAACGCCCCGGCCTGCATGGAACACGGCAACAATTACTATATCAACCACTGCATGGGCTTGAAGTGCCGTGAAATTATCGATTCGCGCGATCTGAAGCGCAAATGCAGCGCGGGGCGCTATATCTGTAATGCCTGTGGCAGCTGCTGCCCGGAGCACGGTGCCCAGGCGCGCCCAGTCAACGGAAAGCGCTCAGGCACCGACGCCATCACCGACCGACAGCAATCTTCTGGAAGGTTTCAGCTGAACGAGGCAGAACCCGACATGTCGCCAGCGGCTAACGTCAGCAAGTTTGGGCGCGAATTAGCCGGCCGTGCCCGTTCAATTCCCACGCTTGAGGACATTTTGAACGTTGCTTGGCCCGGTGAGCTTGATCGCTAGGGCCACCGGACAAAGACCGTCCTAAACTGGTGGACGGAAAATGCTATCGCGTCTCGGTTGTAAGTTGCCCGTCGGGGAAGTATATACCGCAAAGTTACAGTGAACGTTACCCCATTAGGTGACATCTCGGCTCGGCAGCAATCTGCCTTCACAAGTTGCCTCCTAGTCGGCCAACTTTCCCTTCTTGTGCAAGGCTAGAAGAATTTTTTCAAAGAGCTTGGCGTCCTGGTCTGTGAATTGCGCTTCCTGTCCAGGCTGGAGCCTGTCACCCTTTTTCTTCAATTTACCGATCTGGTAGAGCAAATACCCGGCACCGCCCACGCTCGTGGCTGCTGCGCCTCCTACTGCCATGGGTACCCATAGGGGCGTAGCTGATATTAGTCCCGCCGACATCAGTGCGCCTTTAATTCCGGTCGCGCCAATCGTCGTACCGAAAAGACCTGCAGAACCCCATAGTGCAGCCGCGCCGCCTGTCAGCGCTGCAGCAATACTGCCTGCGCTGGCGGTGGCGACAGTTAAAACCGAGACAATCGTGGCTGTGCTTAGGTAGGTACCGGCGACATAGCCGCCACCGCCGGCTGCGGTGACGATGAAGCCGCCCGCCGCGTGGGGTACAAGTGAACCGCCTGCGTATAGTGCTGCAACGATGGGAGCGAAAGGAAGGGGCATATGATGGTGAATTACATTTGTCTACGCAGCCGGAGATCGCTGCAAAATTTACAACAATTATACTGCTCTGATGAGTCATCGATAAATCGGATAGTCGTTGCGATCTAAGTGTTCAACTCCAAGATCGTGGATGCGGGCGAGCGCCACAGGGTCAAGCCGTTTCCGGTACATCATCGATTTGCAGAGGGCGTGCAGTGCGTCTAGTTGCCTTTCCTCATTGACCATCGAAACTCGATTAAAGCACTGCCGGGCTATCCAGATGCGAAGTAGTGGGCTCAGCTCGTCGACCGGCGGCCCGTCCTCACCGTTCTGAAGACCCAAGTTCCAACGATCGACGCGAGCATTGACCTCCTTCGTTACGGTGCGCAGCTGCCAGGATTTGCCGCGTGGTCGAGACAAATTAAGCATTGCGGACTCAGCCTGGTCTGGAAAGTCCATACGAAACGCATCGACCTGTGGGCGCAGTCTGTGCGCATCCCCTCCCCATTTCGCCGCATCAAGACAAGCCTTACAAAACTTCAAAAATTCTTGTTGTAGTCCGGCCACTCGCTTTAAAGGCTGTGCATAGCCGAGCCAGGCAGCGATTAGTCCTTCTGGACCTGCTTTCAGGCTGGACTGAATCGCCACGACTATCGTAGACACTCCTGAGCCATAATATCGGGCACAAGGAGAAGATATGAGCGGTAAGCGGTACACAGAGGAATTCAAGATTGCTGCGGTCAAGCAGGTGTCGCAGGGT
>Ga0308161_1002215_pt1 | contig 21223 bp, 17 predicted proteins | sample PhyFR2_FD_201034 | JGI IMG/M metagenome (GOLD analysis project Ga0308161, IMG submission 201034) | Phyllosphere microbial communities from UC Gill Tract Community Farm, Albany, California, United States - DLSLF.R2 | ecosystem: Host-associated > Plants > Phyllosphere > Unclassified | place: USA...
GGCGGTCGCGGCCATCGTCGCCATCGTCGTGGTGAACGTCAACAGCGGCGGCAGCACCTCGGCCGCTGGCCCGAAGAACATGGTCACCGGCGGCATCCAGTTCACCGGCGGCAACGGCGCGATGGCCCCCGTCACCACGAAGGGCGTCCCCGCCGACGGCACCCCGTCGCCGGTCGCCACCGCGAACGACGACGGCACCGTCAAGGTCGTCGAGTACGTCGACTGGGCCTGCCCGGTGTGCAAGCAGTTCGAGACCACCTACGGCGACCAGGTGAACGACCTGGTCAAGGACGGCAAGGCGACCCTCGAGGTGCACCCCGTGTCGATCCTCGACCGCAGCTACCTCGGCTCGCGCTACGCCAGCCGTGCCGCGAACGCCGCCATGTGCGTCGCGAACTTCGCCCCGGACAAGTTCCTGTCGGTGCAGCAGCAGTTCTTCGAGAAGCAGCCCGAGGAGGGCACGAAGGGCCTGACGAACGCCGAGATCGCCGACCTGGTGAAGGCCGGCGGCGCCACCGGTTCGGACATCTCCGAGTGCCTGTCCAGCGAGCACTACAAGGGCTGGGTCACGAAGTCGACGAACGAGGTCCTGCAGGACTCCTCGGTCGCGGGCCCGCAGGGCTTCGGGACGCCGACGATCCTCGTCAACGGCAAGCGCGTGGACAGCCTGACCGACGTCGTCTCGACGATCGAGGCAGCGGCGAAGTAACGCCCCACCACCGACGACGCCCCCGCTCCCGACCAGGGAGCGGGGGCGTCGTGCGTCGTGCGGACGCGTCGACCGCGGTCGCAGCCGTCAGAGCGTGCTGAGCACCCGGGGGAAGACGACCAGGATGCAGACGACGACCACCGCGTAGTTCGCGAGCACGAACGCCCACGAGAACGGCAGCAGTGTCCGGCCCGTGCGCTGCAGCCCGGCACCGAAGCGCCCCTGCGCCGCGTTCCAGATCGTGAAGACCCAGAACATCGGGATGGTCATCGACCAGACGAGCAGGCACCACGGGCACAGGTAGCCGATGACCCACACGGTCTGCGTGAACAGCCAGGTGACGAACACCCAGGCGAGGAACACGCCCGCGTTGAACGTGATCCAGAACCACCGGTGGCCGTTCCGCATGCCGGCGAGCAGCATCACGCCGACCGCGATCGGCGCGACGAAGCCCATCACGCCGATGAGCGGGTTCGGGAAGCCGAACAGCGACCCCTGCCAGCTCGTCATGACCTGCGAGCAGTTCACGAACGGGCTGACGTCGCAGCTCAGGACCGCCTGCGGGTTCTCGTACTTCTGGAACTCGTCCAGCACCAGGCGGAAGGCGGCGTACAGCGCGACGGCGCCGGTGACGATGAGGAGGACCGCCATCGCGATCGGACGACGGTGCGTGGTTGCGCTCGTGCTCACCGCGTCATCTTCGCACGCCCGTTCCGGCCCTTCCCTGGCAGGGCGTGCGACAATGGCCGAGTCGCGCGGTCCGACCGTGCGACGAGCAGAGCTTCCCGGGCCCAGCCCGGGCAACAGGTGCGGTGAGAGCGCACCGTGACCGGACGTGCGTCACTCCGACGCCGAATCCGCGTGGACCGGGTGTCCGCCGCGGAACCGGCGCGGACCGTACGAAGATGACGGACACCGGTCACAAGACAGCGACGACGGGGGCGTGGACGCCGCTCGTCACAACCGAAGGTTCCCGTGCCCGACAGGGTACGAGCAGAGTTCCCGCCGCCCGTCAGGGCGCGAGCGGGGTCAAGGAGTGCACCAGACCAATGGTGGAGCAGAACACCGACAACACGACCAACGACGACGCCACGCCGAAGCGCCGCGGCCGCCTGTTCGGCAGCCGCCGAGCGCGGTCGGGCGGCCTGGAGGCCCGTGGTGACGTCGACCGGACGACGACCGACACCGACGGGGTCACCCTCCCCGCCGACGCGGCGACCGACGAGCGCGTCGCGTCGCCCGACACCACCGCCGCTGACGCGGCAGCGGTGCAGGACGGGACCGAGGCACCGTCCTCGGTCGTGGCGCAGGACGGAACGACCGTCCCGGTCGCGGTCGACCCGGTCGCCGCTGCGTCCGGTGAGCCGCACGACGTCTCGACGCTGACCGGGGACCTGCCGGTCGTCGGGGCGGCGTCCGACGGCGTGGGCAGCGACGGCATCGACGCCCTCGTCACCGGTGCCGACGCGCACGGGGCGCAGGCCGCCGGGACGCAGGACGAAGCAGGTGCGACCGCTGCCGACCCGACCACCGCCGGGGGCGACGTGCCGGACGACGCGGGGCGCGCCTCCCGTCCGGACGCCGCCGTGCAGACGGCCGACGCGTCCGACGACGCGTCCGACGAGCCGTTCGTCCCGCGGGCCACGAGCACCCTCAGCCTGATCTTCCACGCGCCGGTGCTGCCGGAGGTGCCCGTCCGCGCCCCGCGCGACGAGCGGGACGACCGCGACGACGACGAGGACGACGACGAGCAGGGCGGCGGCCGTCGCCGCTCCCGCCGCCGTGGCACGAGCGCCGACCGCGAGCAGCGCGCGCCGCGCGACCACCAGGAGCCGCGCCGCCGCGAGCCGGAGCTCATCACCGAGCCGCAGCGCATCAAGGGCTCGACCCGCCTCGAGGCGAAGAAGCAGCGTCGCCGTGACGGTCGCGACGCCGGTCGTCGTCGCCAGGTGATCACCGAGGACGAGTTCCTCGCGCGCCGCGAGAGCGTCGACCGCCAGATGATCGTGCGGTCCAGCTCGTCGAAGATCGAGATCGGTGTGCTCGAGGACAACGTCCTCGCGGAGCACTACGTCACGAAGTCGCACAACGTCTCGCTCATCGGCAACGTCTACCTGGGCAAGGTCCAGAACGTGCTGCCCTCGATGGAGGCGGCGTTCGTCGACATCGGCCGCGGGCGCAACGCGGTCCTCTACGCGGGCGAGGTCGACTGGGCGTCGGTCGACACCGGCAACCACGGCCGTCGCATCGAGGCCGCCCTCAAGCCGGGCGACAAGGTGCTCGTGCAGGTCACGAAGGACCCGGTCGGCCACAAGGGTGCCCGGCTCACCAGCCAGGTCTCGCTGCCCGGCCGCTACCTCGTGTACGTGCCGAACGGCTCGATGAACGGCATCTCGCGCAAGCTGCCCGACACCGAGCGTGCCCGGCTGAAGAAGATCCTCAAGGAGGTCCTGCCCGAGCACGCCGGCGTCATCGTCCGCACGGCCGCCGAGGGCGCGACCGAGGAGCAGCTCACCCGCGACGTGCAGCGCCTGACCAGCCAGTGGGAGGCGATCCAGAAGAAGGTCGCCGGGGGCCACGCGCCGGTCATGCTGCACTCCGAGCCCGACCTGCTCGTGAAGATCGTCCGCGACGTCTTCAACGAGGACTTCACGAAGCTCATCATCGACGGCGACGCCGCGCGCGGGGTCATCGAGGACTACCTCGACGCCGTCGCGCCGGACCTCAAGGACCGCGTCGAGCTGTACGACGGCCCGGACTCCTTCGAGGAGTACCGCCTCAACGAGCAGATCGCCAAGGCGCTCGACCGCAAGGTGTGGCTGCCGTCGGGTGGCTCGCTGGTCATCGACCGCACCGAGGCGATGACCGTCGTCGACGTCAACACGGGCAAGTTCGTCGGATCCGGCGGCAACCTCGAGGAGACCGTCACGAAGAACAACCTCGAGGCCGCCGAGGAGCTCGTCCGCCAGCTGCGTCTGCGCGACATCGGCGGCATCATCGTCGTCGACTTCATCGACATGGTGCTCGAGTCGAACCGCGACCTGGTCCTCCGTCGTCTGGTCGAGTGTCTGAGCCGCGACCGGACGAAGCACCAGGTCGCCGAGGTCACCTCGCTCGGCCTCGTGCAGATGACCCGCAAGAAGATCGGCGTCGGCCTCCGCGAGTCCCTCGACGAGGTCAACGCGCAGGTGAACGACAACAACGCCGACCCCGGTCCGACCAAGGGCCGTCGCAAGGCCCGGAGCACCGGCGGCAACGGCTCGGGCAACGGGTCGAACGGTGGGTCCTCGAACGGCTCGTCGAACGGCTCCGGCTCGAACGGTGGCGGCGCGGCGCACCAGATCACCGAGGACGTCAAGAACGCCCTGTCGCGCATCGCCGCCTCGACGCTGCCCCACGAGGAGTCCGGCGCACCCCGGACCGGCATCGCGAACCCCCGCGGGGGAGCGGCCGCACCGGCAGCCGAGACTCCGGCGTCGCCCGCGTCGACCGCCACCCCGGTGTCCGCACCGGACGAGGCCGACCAGTCGCAGGGCCAGGCGCACGGCGGCGAGCAGCCGTCCGGCAAGCGTCGTCGTCGCCGCGGTGGCCGCGGTGGCAACGGCGCAGGCGGGACCGTCGGTGCCGAGCAGACCCCGGCGCCCGAGGAGCGTCCGGCAGCCACGTCCGGTCGGTCCGAGTCCACGCCCGCGGCACGGGCAGCCGAGCAGGCGCCCGCGCCGGTCACCTCGGCCTCCGCGCCGACCGCCGCCGAGCCCGTCAAGGCCCCGGCTCGTCGTCGGGCGAGCTCGAGCGCCACGGTGACGCCGGCCGACACCACGGTGGCGATCCTGGACATCCCGGTCGCCGTCACGAAGCGCGAGCCCCGACCGGTGACCGGCGACGCCGAGTCCCTGCTCGACTCGGTGCTGCAGGCGCTCCCCGAGCCGAAGCAGCCCGGCCAGGGCCGCTCCCGCTCGCGTCGGGTCTCGTCGCCGAGCATCAGCGCTCCGGCCACCGCGGACACCGCCACCGACGCGGGCGACACGCCCGACGCCGGTGCCGTGATCGTGGGCAACTGACGTGACGGACCCGGCGGGCCCCGGCCGGCAGCACGACGCCGGGTCCCACGGAGCGGGCTGGGGACAGCCCGCTCCGGGGGACCGGATGCCCGCCGGGCCCACCGGGCGGGGTCGTCCGGCCGGTGACCCGCGGCGTGCCGTCGCACCCGGGGCCTCGGTGGCGAACACCACGAGTGCGCTCATCGCGGTCGTCTCGATCGTCCTCGTCGAGTTCGTCTCGGGCCTGGCGTCGCTGGTCGGGACGACCCTGGTCGTGCACCCGTTCGGCAACGCCGGCACCGGCGCGTCCCTGCTCGGCAGCTTCGTCACGGGTGTGTTCACCGCGCCGCTGCCGTACTACCTGGTGACCTTCCTCGCGCTCGCGTTCCTGACGCCGATCGCCCGCCGCAGCCCGCTGCCGACCGTGCTGGTCCGCGCGCTGCTCGCCGGCGCCGCCGGGACCGTGGCGCTCGTGCTCGTGGGGATGGCCACCGCGCTGGTCGACCTCGGCCGTCCCGGGGCGGGGGGCCGGACCGTCGCGGCCGTCGTCACGGGCCCGCTGGCGAACGGCGTGCCGTTCACCCTCATGCTGCTCGGCACCGCGACCGTCGCGTGGCTCTGGACCGGACGCCCGGGAGGCGCTCGTCCCGGTGCCCGTGGCGGCTCGGGGCGTCTTGGCACGGTGCGGCCGGCCGACGCGGTGCCGTCGGCGACGGTGCAGCAGCCGGGCCAGGCGTGGGGACAGCCGCAGCCGGGCCGTCGACCCGCTCCGCAGCCCGGGGCGCAGGCGTGGCCGCAGCAGGCGCCGCAGGAGCCGTGGGGGCAGCAGGACCCGCAGCAGCCCGTACGGGGGCAGCAGACGCCGCAGCAGGCCCCGTGGGGCCAGGGCCCCGCGCAGGGGCCGCAGGGGACGTCGCAGGCCGAGCAGGGGCAGCACGGGGCGCCGCAGCCCGAGCAGCAGCCCCGGCCCTGGCAGCCGCCGGCACCGCGCTGAGCACAGATCCGCACCCGTCCCGGCACCCGTTGGCGAGACGAGGCGAGGCGGAGCCGGACCGACGTGTCGGCGGTGCGCCGCGCCTCCCGGCCGACACCGCGTGCCGGCCCGCGGTCTCAGTCGGCGCGCTTGTCGCGCTGCGCGACCCGCAGCCCGCTCGCGATCAGCCGGAGCACGAGCTCCCGACCGCTCACCGCGGTGGCCCCGGCCGCGACGAGTTCGTCGTAGCGCGCGAGGGGCACGTCGTAGTGGTCGTGGTCGAACGCACGACGCGGGATCCCGGCACGGTGCGCGAAGGCGTGGAGCTCGTCGTAGGACGCGTCGCTGACCAGGTGGGACCACACCGTGTCGTGCGCGGGCCAGCTCGGCGGGTCGATCAGGACGGTCACGGATCGATCGTACGTGTGTCGCCGTTTGACCGGACCTAGGGGGATCGAGTATTCTCGACCCCTGGTGTCAGCGGGCCGTTCTGCCTGCGTCGCCGATCGGGCCCGGCCTACCGGGAGCCGCTCGTGCAGAAGTGGGCACCCGAGACTTCCCTCAAGCAGAGTACGTAAGGATTTCCACGTGGTTTACGCAGTAGTGCGCGCCGGCGGCCGTCAGGAGAAGGTCGAGGTCGGCACCATCCTCACGATCGACCGTGCCAAGGCCGACGACAAGGGCAACATCGACCTCGCGCCGGTGCTCCTCGTGGACGGTGACAAGATCACGTCGGCCGCTTCCGAGCTCGCCGGCGTCACCGTCACCGCACAGGTGCTCGAGGACCTCCGCGGTCCGAAGGTCGTCATCCAGAAGTTCAAGAACAAGACCGGGTACAAGAAGCGTCAGGGTTTCCGCGCTGAGCTGACCCGCGTCAAGATCACCTCGATCGCGTAAGGCGGGAGTAGAAGATGGCACACAAGAAGGGTGCGAGCTCCACTCGCAACGGTCGTGACTCGAACGCACAGCGCCTCGGCGTGAAGCGCTTCGGTGGCCAGGTCGTCAACGCCGGGGAGATCATCCTCCGCCAGCGTGGCACCCACTTCCACCCGGGCGCCAACGTCGGCCGCGGTGGCGACGACACGCTGTTCGCCCTCTCGGCCGGTGCGGTCGAGTTCGGCACCAAGGGCGGCCGCAAGGTCGTCAACATCGTCGCGGCGTAGTCGACGAAGCGTTCTCAGTTGGAGGGGCGGGCCGAGTGCCCGCCCCTCCTTCGCTTTCCGCGGGCCGACCTGTCCGCACCCTCGCGGGCACACCGGCCCGCACCCTCGCGGGCCGATCTGCCCGCACCCTCGCGGGCCGATCTGCCCGCACCTTCGCGGACACACCTGTCCGCACCTTCGCGGGCACACCTGTCCGCACCCTCGCGGGCACACCTGCCCGCACCGTAAGGAGTGGAACCATGGCGACCTTCGTCGACCGCGTGACCCTGCACCTCACCGCGGGGAACGGCGGCAACGGCTGCGTTTCGGTCCGTCGTGAGAAGTTCAAGCCCCTCGCCGGGCCCGACGGCGGCAACGGCGGTGACGGCGGCGACATCGTGCTCGTGGCCGACCCGCAGGTGACGACCCTGCTCGGCTACCACCGCTCGCCGCACCGTTCCTCGAAGAACGGCCAGCCCGGCATGGGCGACATGCGCAGCGGCGTGAGCGGCGAGACCCTCGAGCTGCCCGTCCCGATCGGCACCGTCGTGCACGACGAGGGCGGCGAGGTGCTCGCGGACATGACCGAGCCCGGCATGCGCGTCGTCGTCGCACCGGGCGGTCAGGGCGGCCTCGGCAACGCGGCCCTCGCGACCACCAAGCGCAAGGCCCCCGGCTTCGCCCTGCTCGGGACACCCGGGTGGACCGGCGACGTCAGCCTCGAGCTGAAGACCATCGCCGACGTCGCACTCGTCGGGTTCCCGAGCGCCGGCAAGTCCTCGCTCATCGCCGCGATCTCCGCCGCGAAGCCGAAGATCGCCGACTACCCGTTCACGACCCTGACCCCGAACCTCGGCGTCGTCGAGTCGGGCGAGGTCCGCTTCACGGTCGCCGACGTCCCCGGTCTCATCGAGGGCGCGTCGGAGGGCAAGGGCCTCGGTCTCGAGTTCCTGCGCCACGTCGAGCGCTGCGAGGCGCTCCTGCACGTCATCGACTGCGCGACGCTCGACCCGGGCCGCGACCCGCTGAGCGACCTCGACGTGATCCTCGGCGAGCTCGAGCGCTACCCGGTCCCCGAGGGGCAGACCCCGCTGCTCGAACGCCCGCAGCTCGTCGCCCTCAACAAGGTCGACGTGCCCGAGGCCGCCGAGCTCGCCGAGTTCGTCACGGCCGAGCTCGAGGACCGCGGCTACCGGGTGTTCCCGATCTCGACCGCGTCCCGCGCCGGCCTGCGCGAGCTGACCTTCGCGCTGGCCGAGGTCGTCGAGCAGGCCCGCGCCGCCCGTCCGGCCGTGCCCGAGCAGGAGCGCATCGTGCTCCGCCCGAAGGCCGTCAACGCGAAGCCCTTCACGGTTCGTGCCGAGGGCGGCGAGGAGCACCGCTTCTACCGCGTCCGCGGCGAGAAGCCCGAGCGCTGGGTCGTGCAGACCGACTTCACCAACGAGGAGGCGATCGGCTACCTGGCCGACCGGCTCGCCAAGCTCGGCGTCGAGGACGGCCTGTTCAAGGCCGGCGCGGTCGCCGGGTCGACGGTCGTCATCGGTGGCGACGGGGGCATGATCTTCGACTGGGAGCCCACGCTCACCTCGACCGCCGAGCTCATCACGAGCGCGCGTGGCACCGACTCCCGGGTGGGTGGGTCCTCGCGACCGACCCGCAACGAGCGCCGCGAGGACTACTTCGAGCGCATGGACGCCAAGGCGGCGGCGCGCGCCGAGCTCGAGCAGGAGCGCATCGCCGGCCTGTGGGCCGACGACGACGAGGACGGCCGCTGACGGCGGTCCGCCGACGCAGCAGCCCCGACCGACGAGGGACCGACGACCGATGACCGAGACGACCGACCGCGCCGACACCGGGGCCGTGCTGGAGCGGGCTGACGTCCCGCGTGCCCGGCGCCTCGTCGTCAAGGTCGGTTCGTCGTCGGTCAGCGGCGACGCGGCCGGCCAGATCGGTGCGCTCGTCGACGCCCTGGCCGCCGTGCACGCCCGGGGGACCGAGGTCGTGCTCGTGTCCTCGGGCGCCATCGCGACCGGGTTCCCGTTCCTCGGGCTCGAGGGCCGCCCGGACGACCTCGCGACCCAGCAGGCGGCCGCGGCGACCGGGCAGAACCTCCTGATGTTCCGGTACCAGAAGGAGCTCGACCGGCACGGCGTCGTCGCGGCCCAGGTCCTGCTCACCGCGGGGGACATGCAGAACCCGACGCACCGGGTGAACGCGCAACGGGCCGTCGACCGGCTGCTCGAGCTGCGGGTCCTGCCGATCGTGAACGAGAACGACACCGTGGCCACGCACGAGATCCGCTTCGGCGACAACGACCGGCTGGCCGCCCTCGTCGCGCGCCTGCTCGGCGCCGACGCGCTCGTGCTGCTCTCCGACGTCGAGTCGCTGTACACGCGGCCGCCGGAGCACCCCGACGCGCGGCCGATCCACGACGTCCCGTTCGGTGACGAGCTCGCCGGGGTCACGTTCGGCGCGTCGGGAGCGGCCGGCGTGGGTACCGGGGGAGCGGCCACGAAGGTCGCCGCTGCCCGGCTCGCCGCCGAGGCCGGCACCGCCGTGCTCGTGACCGCGACCGGCCTGGTCGAGCGCGCGCTGGCCGGCGAGCAGGTCGGCACCTTCTTCCACCCGGCTCCGCGGGGCTGACCCGACCTGGCCCACGGGTCGGGAGGCGCGGTGCGGCCGGGTGGGTCCGGCGCGTCGCGCGCCGGGTCGCGGCCACCTCGCGTGGCCGGCTCCTCCTCCACAGGGCGGCCTGGCACGGATGCCCTCCACCGGACCGACGCAGGAGGTCACGTCCGGCCCGTCCGCTCCTACAATCGGACCATGTCGCTGACCGCACCCGCCCCGACCCTCACCGACAAGCTGGTCGCCGCCCGCAGCGCGTCCACCGTGCTCGCGACCGCGACGACGTCGGTCAAGGACGCCGCACTGCGCGCGGTTGCGGCACGGCTGCGCGGGGACACCGACGCCATCGTCGCGGCCAACCACCAGGACCTCGTGGCGGGCGAGGAGAGCGGCCTGTCCTCCGGCCTGCTCGACCGTCTGCGGCTCGACGCCACCCGGATCGAGGCCCTCGCGGCAGCCGTCGAGCACGTCGTGGGGCTCACGGACCCGGTCGGCCAGCACGTCCGTGGGTCACGACTGCCGAACGGGCTGCAGCTGTCGCAGGTGCGTGTGCCCTTCGGCGTGGTCGGCGCGATCTACGAGGCCCGTCCGAACGTCACCGTGGACATCGCCGCGCTCGGCCTGAAGAGCGGGAACGCGGTGGTCCTGCGCGGGGGATCGGCCGCCCTCCGCACCAACGCGGTGCTCGTCGACACGGTCCGTGCCGCGCTCGGGTCCGCCGGCCTGCCCGAGGACCTGGTCCAGACCATCGACGAGTTCGGGCGTCAGGGGGCGACCGAGCTCATGCGTGCCCGCGGGCTCGTCGACGTCCTCATCCCGCGGGGGAGCGCGTCGCTCATCCAGACCGTCGTCACCGAGTCGCAGGTGCCGGTGATCGAGACCGGCGCCGGCGTCGTGCACGTGTTCCTCGACGCCTCCGCCCCCGAGGGCCGCGCGGTCGACATCGTGCTCAACAGCAAGGTGCAGCGGCCGAGCGTCTGCAACGCCCTCGAGACCCTGCTCGTGCACCGGGCGGCGGCCGAACGCCTGCTCCCGGTGCTCGCCGCGCGCCTCCGTGCCGCCGGTGTCACCCTCCGCGGTGACGACGCGACCCGCACGATCGTCCCGGGGGTGCTCCGCGCGACCGAGGCCGACTGGGGCACCGAGTCGATGGACCTCGACCTCTCGATCCGCGTCGTGGCCGACGTCGACGAGGCGATGGCGCACATCGCGCGGTGGTCGACGCACCACACCGAGTCGATCGTCACGGACGACGTCGACACCGCGGAGCGCTTCCTGGCCCAGGTGGACTCGGCCGTCGTGATGGCGAACGCGTCGACACGGTTCACCGACGGTGGCGAGTTCGGCTTCGGTGCCGAGGTCGGGATCTCGACGCAGAAGCTGCACGCCCGTGGGCCGATGGGGTTGCCGGAACTCACGAGCACCAAGTGGATCGTGCGCGGTCAGGGACAGATCCGCGGCTAGACTGGGCGGCGTCTTCCCCCCGATCGAACGGAGCACCGGTCCGATGACCTTCCTCGCTGAAGCCGCAGAACACTCCTCCGGGGTCCCCGCGTTCGTCTTCCCCATGGTCGCCGCGCTCTTCTTCACGTTCCTCGGGTTCGTGACCTGGAGCTTCCGCGACGTCGCGTACCGCCACTCCCAGAAGTTCGAGGCCACCCGCCACCACGAGACGGGTGTGGACGAGTTCGGTCACACCAAGCACTGACCTCCGGCTCGATGCTCGAGAGCACGGGGCGCCCACGCATCGGTGTGATGGGTGGCACCTTCGACCCGATCCACCACGGACACCTCGTGGCGGCGTCGGAGGTCGCGCGCGCCTTCGACCTCGACGAGGTCGTCTTCGTGCCCACCGGCCAGCCGTACATGAAGTCGGACGTCACGGACGCCGAGCACCGGTACCTCATGACGGTCATCGCGACGGCGTCGAACCCGATGTTCACGGTCAGCCGGGTCGACATCGACCGTCCCGGACCGACGTACACGGTCGACACGCTCCGTGACCTGCACGCGCAGCGTCCCGATGCCCAGCTCGTCTTCATCTCGGGCGCGGACGCCGTCCAGCAGATCCTCGACTGGAAGGACCACGATGGGCTGTGGGACCTGGCGCACTTCGTCGCGGTCACCCGGCCGGGACACGACCTCAGCATCACCGGACTGCCCGAACGCGACGTAAGCTTGCTCGAAGTCCCCGCGTTGGCGATATCGTCCACCGACTGCCGCGACCGGGTCAGGCGCGGGTTCCCCGTGTGGTACTTGGTCCCCGACGGTGTCGTCCAGTACATCTCCAAGCACCATCTGTATCGGAGCGTTGCATGAGTTCGTCCGACGCGCAGCCGCCACTGTCGCGGCGCGAAGCGCGCGAGCGGGAGCGTGCCGCCGCAGCCGGTTCGCAGCCCGTCACGCCCCCGCCGACCGTCACGCCGCAGGCCGACCAGCCGAGCGAGGAACGCCGCCGCCCGGGTTCGCACGTCGCGCCGTCGCCCTCCGGGCCGGCGCAGCGGTCCGCCCAGGGCACGCCCGGTGCGTTCCCGCTCGCCCCGGCCTCCGGCGCCGAGGCGTCCGGCGACCCCTCGTCGTCCACGCCGTCACCCGCGAGCCCGGCACCGGCCTCGGCGACCGAGATCGTCCCCGGTACCGGAGGGCTGACGCGTCGTCAGCTCCGTCTGCGCCGTGAGGCCGAGGGACAGGCGGTCCAGCCCGTCCCGCTGCGGGCACCGACCCCGCAGTCGTCCGACCGCACCGTGCAGGACGTCCTCGGTTCCGTGGACCGGCTCGACACCGACGAGCCCCCGACCCCCGTGCGCCCGGCCTCGGCAGCACCCTCGCCGGCAGCTCCCGAGCGTGCGGCCGTCCCGGCGCCCTCGGCGCAGGACGCCCCCTCCGTGCCGTCGCCCGCGGCCCCCGTCGGCTCGACGCCGACCCCGTCGGTGCCGTCCGCCCCCGAGCCCGGGGAGACCGTCCGGCTCGACGCGGCCGCCGTCGCGCAGGCGACCGAGGCCGACGGTTCGCCGGACGACCTCGAGCCGCTCAGCGAGGCCGCGGCACACGCCGAGGAGCCCCGCCGGCACCGGTCCACGTGGTCGTCGCCCGACGAGGACGCTGACGCGGACACCGCCGACACCGCGACCACGCCCGGCACCGACCTGCCGACCTCGTCGACGCCGGTCGTGTTCCCGCTGTCGCTCGACGACGACACGAACGAGGTCCCGGTCCAGCGCCCGACCTCCGCGTCGGCACGCCCGGCCTCTGCCGACGACGCGCCCCGCGTGCCGGCCTCCTTCGCCCGTCCGGTCGAGCCGAAGCCGGTGACGACGGCGTTCACCCCGCCGGCCGGTCACTGGTCGCAGCTCGCGGACGACGCGAACGACGCCGAGGTGCACGACGAGGAGACCGGCACCCGCCGTGTCGCCGTGCAGAACACGAACTCGATCGTGCTCCCCGACTCCGCACTGGCCGACCCGACCGGCGCGCTGAACGCCACGGGCGAGGTGATCCTGACCGGGTCGATCGACCTGCCCGCGTCGCTGTCCTCGACCGGGTCGCACCGACCGATCGACGGCGCCGAGGTCGACCGTCTGCTCGAGCAGCACGACGAGCAGCCCGAGACGGACGCGAGCCCGGTCCGTGCGAGCCGCGCCATCTCCAGCCACACCTCGACGCGACAGGTCGTCCTCGCCGCCGCCAAGCCCAAGGAGTCCCGCACGCCGGTGATCCTCGGTGTGACGGTCGGTGCCGTGGGCCTCGCTGCGGCTGCGGTCATCATCGTGGCTCTGGTCACGACGCACATGGGCGGCTGACCGGCCGTTCCCCGTCCGGACCGCCCCGTGGTGGTCCGACCAGACGCACTCCGGTGGCGATCGACGTCGCCGGTCCGATCGTCCCCCGAGCCCGTTGCCTGGCCGCTGTCGGTGGGGTGGCCTATGATCGGGACCCATCACACGGGTCCGCACGCTGCGGGTCCGACGACCGGAAGGACTCCGTGACCGCCTCTCCCCGTGCAGTGGAACTCGTCCAGCTCGCCGCCCAGGCAGCTGACGCCAAGCAGGCCGAAGACCTCGTCGCCCTCGACGTGACCGCGCCGCTGCAGCTCACCGACGTGTTCCTGCTCGCGACCGGCCGGAACGAGCGCAACGTGCTCGCCATCGCGGACGAGATCGAGGACCGGCTCCTCGCCGACGGCGCCAAGCCGCTCCGTCGCGAAGGCCGTGCCGAGGGCCGCTGGGTGCTCATCGACTTCGGTGACATCGTCGTGCACGTCTTCCACGAGGAAGACCGCCAGTACTACTCGCTCGAGCGTCTCTGGTCGGACTGCCCGACCATCCCGCTCGAGCTGCCGGTGGACCAGTCCGCCGCCGCCGACCAGCCCGCCTGATCGGGCCACCACACGCGACGCGCCCGGGTGACGAGCTCGATTACGTCACCCGGCGTTCGCATGGTGTACGCTTCCATGGTGCCTCCGGTTCGGAGGAACACCACACGAGCAAGTGAGAACTTGCACCGTGACCTGGGTCTGTGGCGCAGCTGGTAGCGCACCTGCATGGCATGCAGGGGGTCAGGGGTTCGAGTCCCCTCAGATCCACCCACACCGGAACCCCGTCGCTCACGAGCGGTGGGGTTTCGTCGTTCTCGAGCGCCTGTCGTTCACGAGCGCCTGTCGCTCCCGAGCGCCTGTCGTCCCCGAGCGCCTGTCGTCCCCGAGCTCCTGGCGTTCCCGGGGCCCGGTCGCTCCCTGATGCCCCGAGGCCCCGATCGACCCGTGGTGGTGCCGTTCCACGGCCCCGCGGTGGTTCCGTACCGTCGCCACGCTCCCGCTACGCTGATCCGCATGAGCAACGACGCGCCCCTGTCCGGTTCCGCCCTGACGATCACCGCGGCGGGCTACACCGCCGAGATCGCCTCGGTGGGGGCATCGCTGCGCACCCTCCGGCACGAGGGCCGCGACCTGGTCGTGCCGTTCGACGCCGACGAGGTCCGTCCGGCCTTCCGGGGCGCGGTCCTCGCTCCGTGGCCGAACCGGGTCGTGGACGGCCGCTACACGTTCGGCGGCCGGGAGCACGAGCTGGCCCTGACCGAGCCGAAGCGCCACCACGCCCTGCACGGTCTGGTCGCGTGGACGGACTTCCGCACGGTCGCGCACGAGCCGGACCGTGCCGTCCTCGCCACCACGGTCGCCGCGCAGGAGGGCTACCCGTACCGCGTGGACGTCCTGGTCGAGTACCGCGTCGACGCCGACGGTCTGCACACCACCGTGACCGGCACGAACACCGGGCACGAGTCCGCGCCCTGGGGGACCGGTCCGCACCCGTACCTGGTCGGCGGCGCGGGGCGCGTCGACGACTGGACGCTCACGCTGCCGGCGGCCCGGGTGCTCGAGGTGACCGAGGACCGTCTCGTGCCGACCGGCCTCGCCGACGTGCACGACGAGTTCGACCTCCGCACCGCGACCCCGATCGGCGACCGCTTCATCGACCACGCCTACACCGACTTCGACCGCGGCGGCGAGGGGGTCGCGACGATCGTCCTCACCGGTGCCGACGGCCGCGGCGTCCGCGTGGCGTTCGGTCCCGAGTGCCCGTGGGTGCAGGTGCACACCGCCGACCACGTCGTCCCCGAGTACCACCGCGTCGGCCTGGCCGTCGAGCCGATGACGTGCGCGCCGGACGCCTTCAACACCGGCGAGGAGTCGGGGCTCGTCGTGCTCGAGCCGCACGCCTCGCACGCCGCCTCGTGGACGATCGCCGCGGTCTGACCGGAGCGCGGGCGCTCGTCCGCCGGTTCGGGTGGACCCCGGACCTCGGCTCCCTCGCGGCCTCGGCGGCCGGCGACGTCGTCTGGCTCGACTCCGCCCTGCCCGACGGCGCACCGGACGCCGCACGTGAGCGGGCCCGCTGGTCCGTCCTCGCCCTGACCGGCGGGCCGTTCGGTGCCGGGTTCCGGCACGAGGACCGTCGTGCACTCCTCGACGTGTCCCCGGCCGCGGAGGCGTGGTTCGGTCCCTCGCGGAGCGTCGACGCGGGCGCGTTCGCGACGCTCGGGGACCTGCTCGCACGCACACCGGCCTGCACCGCGCCGATCGCCGGGTGCGGCTTCGCGCTGGGGTGGGTGGGCTTCCTCGGGTACGAGCTCGGCCGTGAGACCGACGGGCCGGACCGGACCGCCGGGCAGCACGCGGACGCCGACCTGCGGTTCGTGGACCGGGCCGTCGTGGTCGACGCGGACGGCGGCGCGTGGGCGCTCGCCCTCGTCGTGGACACGGACACGGACACGGGCGCGGACGCGGAAGCGGGCACGGACACGGACGGTGCGGCAGGCGCGGCCAGCACGGCGAACCGCGCGTGGCTCGACGAGGTGACCACGCGACCGGCCGCCGCGGTGGACGCGGGCGCGACCACGGGCCTCCCGGCCGGTGCGGTGACCGGGGTGCCGGGCGTGACCGGCGGGGCGGGCGCGGCCACGGGCCTCCCGACCGGTGTGGCGACCGGGCGCGTGTCGCGGGCCGCCTACGAGACCGCGGTCGAGACCTGCCGTGCGGAGATCCGCGAGGGCAACGCCTTCCAGGTGTGCCTCACCACCGCCTTCGCGGTCGGCCTGGAGGCGCGGGTCGGGCCCGCCACGGACCCGCACCTGGACGAGTACCTGCGGCTGCGCGCCGTCGACCCGGTGCCGTTCGGCGCCTACCTGCGGCTCGGACCGCTCCGGGTCGCGAGCCGCTCGCCGGAACGGTTCCTGCGCATCGACGCCGGCGGGCGGGTCCTCGCCGAACCCATCAAGGGCACCCGTCGTCGCGACCCGGACCCGGGCCGGGACGCCGTGGTGCGGGCCGACCTGGCGACGAGCGGCAAGGACCGCGCCGAGAACGTCATGATCGTCGACCTGCTGCGCAACGACCTGCTGCGCTCGGCGGTGCCCGGCTCGGTGCACGTCGAGCGGCTCTGCGCGGTCGAGACCTACGCGAGCGTGCACCAGCTCGTCTCGACGGTGTCGGCGCAGCTGCCGCCGGGCGCGTCGCGGGCCGAGGCGGTCCGTGCCGCGTTCCCGCCGGGGTCGATGACGGGCGCGCCGAAGCGCAGCGCGACCGCGATCGCCGACCGGCTCGAGGGTGCGCCGCGCGGGGTGTACTCGGGAGCGGTCGGGTACTTCTCGACGGACGGCACCGTCGACCTGTCGGTGGTGATCCGGACACTGGTGACGGTCCTCGACGACGAGGGCGCGGTCCGGTCCCGGTCCTTCGGGGCCGGGGGAGCGGTGACGTGGTCCTCGGTGGCGGCGGACGAGGCGGACGAGGTCGAGACGAAGACGCGGTCGGTGTTCGGCGGGCTGGGGGTCGTCGGGCGCTGGTGACGGGCGCGGGCCTGGGTGTTCGGGTTCGGGCTCGTGCGCGCGTGTACTCGCGTTGCGCGATCCGCGGATCACCGGCGTGTCGAACGTGCGTTCGGGCTGACTGTCCACAGGATGTCGGACCCGGTTGACATGATCGAACACATGTTCGAACATGAGGGCATGCAGACGGCGGCGGCACTCCTGTCGTCCGGGCGCGAGACGTCCGGACGCAGCAGACCTGCCCGCCCCGATCCGGACCGGATCCACACGGACCTGTCGGACCCCGACCTGGTGCGTCCGGAGCCGACGCGCACCGAACAGGTGCGCTCGGACCCGGCCCGTCCCGTGCGCCGTGTCGACCACCTCGGGGACGCCCGTGCCGCACTCGACCGCATCACGGCGCTCCGGTCCCGGGTCGCCGAGATGGAGGCCACGCGGGTCGACGTACAGGGGCTCCCGACGGCCCCGGCACTGCAACCGTTGCTGCCGGGTGGGGCGATCCGGGTCGGTGGTGCCTACGCGGTGCAGGAGTCGGTGCTGCTCGCGATGACCATGTTGCAGGCGGCCTCGGCCGAGGGCGCCTGGTGCGCGGTGGTGGGGGTGCCCTCCTTCGGGGTCGAGGCTGCAGCGGCGATGGGGATCGACCTCGAGCGGCTCGTGCTCGTCCCGGACCCGGGCGACCAGTGGCTGACCGTGACGGCGGCACTCGCCGACGTCGCCCAGATCGTGCTCACGCGACCGCTCGGCCGCGTGGTGCCGGGGGACGTGTCCCGGCTGTCGGCGCGCCTGCGGCAGCGTGGCGGAGCGCTCGTGGCCCTGGGCTCGTGGCCGGGTGCCGACGTCACGCTGCAGGTGACGGACTCGGTGTGGAGCGGCATCGGTGACGGGTACGGACACCTGGTCGAGCGTCGCGCGACCGTGACCGCCTCGGGCCGCGCCGGCGCCGGACGACCGGTGCACGCCGAACTGCTCCTGCCCGCCGCCGACGGCGCGGTGCGCCCGGTCGAGCCCGTGACCACCGCCGGCTCGGTCGGCGGCGCGTCCCGCGTCCTGCGTCCCGTGGCGGTGGCGTCGTGACCCCGCGCGGCGGCGGTCGGCCCCGGGGCACCCGCCCGCGGGCCGCGTCGCCCCGCAGCACCGGGACGGGTGTCCCCGGACCGGCGACGGTCCGAGCCGACGCCGTCGCCCGGGGCGGAGCGCTGCCCGAACCCCCGCCCACCCGCACGATCGTGCTCTGGTGCCCGGACTGGCCGGTGATCGCCGCTGCCCGGGCAGCGGGGACACCGCCCGACCAGCCGTTCGCGCTCGTCGCCAAGGGCGAGGTCTACGCGAGTTCCGCCAGCGCCCGCCAGCAGGGGGTCGTCCGCGGGCTCCGCGTGCGCGAGGCCCAGGCGCGCTGCCCGGGACTCGTGGTGGAGCCGTACGACGACGCACTCGACCACCGGGCGTTCGAACCGGTCATCCGGGCGATCGAGACCGCGGTCCCCGGGGTCGAGGTCCTGCGGCCCGGCACCGTCGCGCTGCGCTCCCGCGGTCCCGCGCGCTACTACGGCGGCGAGCGTGCGGCTGCGGCGACCCTCGCGGGCATCGCGGCCGACCACGGCGCCCCCGGTGTCCGCGCCGGGGTTGCCGACACCCCGTTCGCCGCCGAGCAGGCCGCCCGGGCACGTCCGGTGCGACCGGGGGAGCGCGTGCGGATCGTGCCCGTGGGCGGGTCCGCTGCGTTCCTCGCCGACCTGTCGCTGGGCGTGCTCGGCGACGTCGACCTGGCGATGCTGCTCGGCCGACTGGGGATCAGCACCCTGGGGGACTTCGCCGCGCTCGGCGACGAGCAGGTGCGTGACCGGTTCGGCGTCCCCGGGGCGTTCCTGCACCGCCTCGCGGGGGGCCGTGACCCACGCGAGGTCGCTGCGCGCGCGGTGCCGCCCGAGCTCCGTGTCGAGGCGTCGTTCGAGCCGCCGCTCGACCGTGCCGACCAGATCGCGTTCGCGTTCCGCCGGTCGGCCGACGACTTCGCCGCCCGGCTCCGCTCCGCGGGGCTCGTCGCGACGACCATCCGCGTGGGCATCGTCGACGAACGGGACCTGCTGCTCGAACGCACCTGGGTCCACCCGCGGTGGTTCGACGCCGCCGACGTGGTCGACCGGGTGCGCTGGCAGTTGGCCGGCGGGGTGGACCCCTCGGGGCTCGAAGCGCCCGTCGTCCAGGTCGTGCTGGAGCCGGTCGCGGTGGACGACGCCGCGAACCACGAACGCGGGCTGTGGGGCACGGGACCCGACGAGCGCGTGCACCACGCCCTGGCCCGGGTGCAGGGGCTCGTCGGGCACGAGGGCGTCGTCACCCCGCGGGTCGGTGGCGGACGCACCCTGGCGGAGCGTGTCGTGCTCGTGCCGTGGGGCGACGCCCCCGTGGGCGGTGAGCGTGCCCTGGCGACCGTCAGGGACCGCCCGTGGCCCGGCAAGCTGCCCGGCCCCCCGCCGGCGACGGTGCTCGAACGCCCCCGCCCGGTGGACGTCGTCACGACCGACGGCGGCTCCGTGGACGTCGACGAGCGCGGCGTCCTGACCGGCGCGCCCGAACGGTTCCGGGCCGAGGGGGAGCGGGGCGGACGGTTCGCCCCCGTCACCGCGTGGGCCGGGCCCTGGCCGCTCGTCGTGCGCTGGTGGGAGTCGGGCGGGCGGCGGCTGCACCGGTTGCAGCTCGTCGACGGCGACGGTCGTGCCTGGTACCTGGTACTGGCCGACCACCGCTGGTGGGCCGAGGCGGTCGCGACGTGAACCGCGGCCGTGACGTGGGCCCCCGTCCCGACGACGAGGAGTGCTGATGGGCTACAGCAACCCCCCGATCCCGTGGTCGCAGTTCGAGCGGGCACTGTCGGACAAGCGTCCCGAGAGCACACACGCCGGCGACGGCGGGGACAGTCCCGCTTGGTCGCGCAAGCGGTCCCGGTACGTCCCGCCGCCCGCGCCCTCCGAGGACGCCGAACCGGTCGTCCCGTACGCCGAGCTGCACGCGCACTCGACGTTCAGCTTCCTCGACGGCGCGAGCGGTCCCGAGCACCTGGTCGAGGAGGCCGCACGGCTGCACCTGCACGGGCTGGCGCTCACCGACCACGACGGCTTCTACGGTGCCGCTCGGATGGCCGAGGTCGCCGAGGCGTACCCGACGGTGGCGACCGTCTACGGCACCGAGCTGTCCCTGGGACTCACCGAGCCGCAGAACGGGGTGCCCGATCCCGAGGGCACGCACCTGCTGCTGCTCGCCGACGGCCAGGAGGGCTACCACCGGCTCGCCGCCGCGGTGACGCGGGCACACCTCGCACCCGGGGCCGAGAAGGGGCGCCCGCAGTACGACCTCGACGACCTCGCGGCCCGGGCGGACGGGCACTGGCGGGTCCTCACCGGCTGCCGGAAGGGGGCCGTCCGGCAGGCGCTCGAGCGCGGGGGCGAGTCGGCGGCCGACGAGGCCCTGCGCACGCTGCTCGACCGGTTCGGCACCGCCGGGGTCGTCGTCGAGCTGACCGACCACGGCGACCCGCTCGACTCGGCCCGCAACGACGCCCTGTCCGTCCTCGCTGCCCGGCACGCGTTGCCCGTCGTGGCGACCGGGAACGTGCACTACGCGACCCCGGACCGCTTCCCCGTGGCGACCGCACTCGCCGCGGTGCGGGCGCGGCGCAGCCTCGACGAGGCCGACGGCTGGCTGCCCGCCGCCCCGACCGCACACCTGCGGTCCGGGGCCGAGATGGCCCGTCGCTTCGCCCGGTACCCCGGCGCGGTGGCGACCACCGTCGACCTCGCCGACGCGCTCGGCTTCCGGCTGCGGGCCGCCAAGCCGGGGTTGCCCGACGTCGACGTCCCGGCGGGGCACACGACGATGTCGTGGCTCCGCGAGCTCACCTGGCGCGGCGCCCGTCGGTTCTACCCGGGCAGCGCGGACGGCGTCGACCCGCTCAAGCGCGAACGCATCGAACGCGAGCTCTCGGTGATCGAGGAGAAGGACTTCCCGGGCTACTTCCTGATCGTGCGCGACATGGTGCAGTTCGCCCGCGACCGCGGGATCCTCTGCCAGGGGCGCGGCTCCGCGGCGAACTCGGCGGTCTGCTACCTGCTCGAGATCACCGCCGTCGACTCGATCCGGTACGGGCTGCCGTTCGAGCGGTTCCTGTCGGCGATGCGCGACGAGGAGCCCGACATCGACGTCGACTTCGACTCCGACCGGCGCGAAGAGGTCATCCAGTACGTCTACGACAAGTACGGCCGGTTCAACGCCGCGCAGGTGGCGAACGTCATCACCTACCGGCCGAAGGGCGCCGTCCGCGACATGGCGAAGGCACTCGGGCACAGTCCCGGGCAGCAGGACGCGTGGTCGAAGCAGGTCGAGCGCTGGGGTTCGGTGACCGAGAGCCAGG
>Ga0308161_1002218_pt1 | contig 21185 bp, 17 predicted proteins | sample PhyFR2_FD_201034 | JGI IMG/M metagenome (GOLD analysis project Ga0308161, IMG submission 201034) | Phyllosphere microbial communities from UC Gill Tract Community Farm, Albany, California, United States - DLSLF.R2 | ecosystem: Host-associated > Plants > Phyllosphere > Unclassified | place: USA...
ATCGAGGCGGCGCGCCAGGCCATGGTGCTCACCTTTTTCCACTGGGGTCTGCACGCCTGGGCGATCTACATCGTCATCGGGCTCGCACTGGCCTACTTCGCCTTCCGGCGCGGCTTGCCGCTGACGCTGCGCTCGGCCCTGTTTCCGCTGATCGGCAACCGTATCCATGGCCCGATCGGCCACGCCATCGACATCTTCGCTGTTCTCGGCACGATGTTCGGCATTGCGACTTCCCTTGGCTTCGGCGTGCTGCAGGTCAATGCCGGCTTCGCCTATCTGTTCGGGCTGCCGGTGAGCGCGACAGTCCAGATCGCCCTCATCGCAGTCATCACGGGAATGGCGACCGTGTCGGCCGGCACCGGGCTCGACAAGGGCGTCAAGCGGCTGTCGGAACTCAACATCATCCTGGCCATTTCCCTGCTCGGCTTCGTGCTGGCGACCGGATCGACCGTCTTCCTGCTGCAGGCCTTCGTCCAGAACATCGGCACCTACCTGGGCGCGGTCGTCCAGCGCACGTTCCGCATGTATGCCTACGAGCCCAATGCCTGGCTGGGCCAATGGACGCTGTTCTACTGGGGCTGGTGGATTTCCTGGTCGCCCTTCGTCGGCATGTTCATTGCGCGCATATCGCGCGGCCGCACCATCCGCGAATTCGTGGGCGGCGTGCTGCTGGTGCCCGTGCTCTTCACCTTCCTGTGGATGACCGTGTTCGGCAATACCGCCATTGCGCTCGACCTGAGCGGCACGGCGCCCATCGTCCGGACGGTGGCCGACAACCTGCCGACCGCGCTGTTCGAAGTGCTGCAGCAGCTGCCTCTTTCCGTGGTCGCGTCCTCGATCGCAACACTGCTCGTCATCACCTTCTTCGTCACCTCGGCGGATTCGGGCGCGCTGGTGATCGACATGATCACCTCGGGCGCGGCGCCGAATCCGCCGGTATGGCAGCGCATCTTCTGGGCGGTCTGCGCCGGCGTCGTGGCGGCCGTGCTGCTCGTGGCGGGCGGGCTGCAGGCGCTGCAGACCGCCGCGCTGGCCAGCGCATTGCCGTTCGCCGTGATCATGCTGTTCATCTGTTACGGGCTGCTGCGCGCGCTGCAGACAGAATCGACGAGTTCGTCGATCGATCTGTCCAGCGCCGCCGATGCGCCGCCGGCCACGGCGGGCATGAACTGGCAGCAGCGGCTGGCAAGCATCACGCACTTCCACGACAAGCGGGAAATCACGGCGTTTCTCGCCGACAGCGCGCGACCCGCCCTGGAAGCGGTCGCGGCGCAGATGCGCGACAGCGGCCTGGCGCCGGAGGCCGCCTATAGCACGGAACGGCTCGATCTCACCATACCGCACGGCGAGCATGGCCTGTTCCGGTATACGGTTCGCGCCCGCAGCTTCCGCGCGCCGAGCTTCGCATGGGCCGCGACCGAGCCTGCCGAACCGGAGACCCGGCACTACCGGGCCATGGCCTACAGTTCCGAGGGCGACCAGCCGCATGATGTGACCGGCTACACGCGGGACCAGATGATCAACGAGCTTCTGAACCGCTATGCGCGTTTCCGCCATGCGCGGCGGCTTTCCTGAAGGAGGGCGACGGATCATGCGCCGAATCACGCAAGTGCATTTCGATCACACCCAGGCCCTGTTTCTGAGCGAGCGCTCCCGCCGCGAGGGCATCCGGGGCAGCCTCGGCACGCCGGTCGCGGCGATTTCGTTTGCGTTCTTGGCAGTCCTTGCATTGAGCAGCCGGTCGGTCGGGGTGAATCCGGAGCGCTGGTGCCAGCTACCGACCTTGCTCATCCTCCTGCCTGGCCTGGCAGCGGCGGCCGCCGCCGGGATTGATTTGCCGCTGTTGCCGCGGCGCCTGATGACCGAGGAAGAGCAAGCAGTGCTCCTTTCCCCGGACAATCGCACCAACCTATCCCACCATGACAATTGAGTTAGCGCTGGCATTGACCAAGGGTTTTCTTTTCGTGCTGGCGACCATGCTGCCCATCCTCAACCCGGCGGCGACGGCGCCCATTTTCCTGAGCCTGACCGATGGCGCCTCGCCCATCACCCGCGCGCTGCTGGCGCGCCGCATCGCGCGCAACATGTTCTGGCTGATGGCCGGCTCCATGCTCATCGGTTCCTATGTCCTCGACTTCTTCGGCATTTCGCTGCCCATCGTGCGCGTGGGCGGCGGCCTGATCCTCTCTTCCGTGGCGTGGCGCCTGCTGGGCGCCACGCCGACGACGCCGGACAGCCGCGCCGCCCTGGCGGACGCCTTCACGCCGGACCATGCGCAGCGCCAGGCGTTTTATCCGCTCACCTTCCCGATCAGTTGCGGTCCGGCCTCCATTTCCGTCGCCATCACGGTGGGCGTCGCGCTGCATGACGCGCGGCTCGTGATATCGCTGCTGCAGATGGGGGGCGCCCTGATTGCGCTCGCCATCATCGGTGTGCTGGTCTACCTCGCCTTTCGCTATGGCGACCGCCTCCTGCGCCTGATCGGCGATGCCGGCACGGCGGTCTTTCTGCGGCTGTCCGCCTTCATCCTGCTGTGCCTGGGCGTGCAGATCGTCTGGGACGGTTTCAGCGAACTCATGCTGGAGATCCTGCATGCGTCCGCCAACATGGTGGCTGCCGCCGCGCCCCCCGGCTTTGCCGTGCGGTAGGCATGCCTGGCCCGGCGCCAGCCCGGCCATTTGTACGGCCTGGATGGCAGTTACTGGCATGTCATGGCGTCTCGCCGGAGGCTATCTGACGGGCAGGCGCGGGCAGGCATCTACTGGCTTGTCCTTACTCATTGTCCGGCAGTTCCCCGGCGCGGCGTGCCGAACACCTGGGTCCAGTAGATCAGCAGGTCGCTTTTCCTGTCGATCGCATGGCCAGCGCCCATTTCCGTGAACCGGGGATCCATCAGGTTCGCGCAATGGCCGGGGCTGGAGAGCCACCCGTCCACGGCGCTGCCCGGGGAATCCTGGCCCGCGGCGATGTTTTCGCCTATGCGGCGCCAGCGGTACCCGGCCTTTTCCGCGCGCTCGCCGGCGTGTTCGCCGTTCCTGGCTGCGTGCGCGAAATAATTGTTGCTGGCCATGTCGGTGCTGTGCGCGCGCGCCGCGTCCGCAAGCGCTTCATTCCATGCAAGCGGCCGTGCCGCCGGGTAGCGTGTCACCCCGCAGGTGCGCGCCTTTGCACGGGCTGCATTGACCAGGTCCAGGATTTTCCTGTCTGCGCCTTCCAGCGCAGTGGAAGATGCCGGGAAGCGCGGGCGGGCCAGCACGACGCGCCACGTATCGCCTTTGCGCGACACGCCTATCAAGGTGTATTCGGGTTTTGCAAGCACGGCGCAATACCGGCCCCGGATCGCCTCCATGGCCGCTGCCGCGCTCGCGGGGCCGGATACCGAGATCGCTTCCATGGCAGCAACGGGCAGCCCGGCCTCCTTCAGTGCCTGCCCCCCATCCCGCGACAATGCGGCTTCCGCCAGCCTGGGTTCCGGCGACAGCGGGCCGGCTGGCTTCGTCGCAGCCCCGGCACAGGCGCCGGGCGCCTCGCGAAAGGCGTTGATGAGCTGGATCAGCCCGTCCTGCTGTTGCGCCATTGCCATGGCGGGCGCACCCAGCACGGCAGCAAACAGCAACAGGGCGCAACCGGCTCTGCCGCGCCGCTTGCCGGCATGGCTGGCGTTCTTCATGGACTCCTCATTGTGCGCAGTCGCCGTCGCAGCGCATAGCGGACGCACGCGACCGCCGCACGCATCCCTCGCGCCTTGCTGGCGGAACCGCCGGCGGCTCATGCAGGGGCCGACCGCCGCGGCCCCCAAGGCTTCCGGGCGCCTCAGCGACGTGCGGGCGTCACGCGCCAGATCGTGTTGGCGAGATCGTCCGCCACGATCAGCGCGCCGCGCGGGTCCACGGTGACGCCCACCGGCCGCCCACGGGTCTTTCCGTTGGCGTCGCGAAAGCCCGTCACGAAGTCGACTGGCGGCCCGGCCGGACGGCCGTCGCGGAACGGCACGAACACCACCTTGTAGCCGGCCGGATCAGGGCGATTCCAGCTGCCATGCTCGCCGACGAACGCGCCGTCCGCGAATTTCTCGCCCATCGAGGCTTCGGAGAAGTCGACCCCGAGCGCGGCCACATGCGAACCCAGCGCGTAATCGGGCTTGATCGCCGCGGCAACCTTCTTCGGGTCCTGCGGCCGTACGCGGTCGTCCACGTGCTGGCCCCAGTAGCTGTAGGGCCAGCCATAGAAGGCGCCTTCCTTCACCGACGTCAGGTAGTCCGGCACGAGATTCGGGCCGATCTCGTCGCGTTCGTTGGCGACCGCCCACAACTGACCCGTGCCCGGCTGGATGGTGAGCGCCGTGGGATTGCGCAGGCCGGTGGCATAAGGCCGGTGCGCCCCGGTCTGGGGATTGATTTCCCACACCATCGCGCGGTCGACTTCGGCCACCATGCCGCGCTCGGTGATGTTGCTGTTGGAGCCGATGCCCACGTAGAGAAACCGCCCGTCCTGGCTGGCGGCCAGCGACTTGGTCCAGTGATGGTTGATCATCGATGGCAGGTCCGTGATCTTGACCGGCGGCCCGCTTGCCTGCGTCTGGCCCTCGCGGTAATCGAAGCTCACCAGCGCGTCCTGGTTGGCGACATAGAGCTTGCCGCCGACCAGGGCTAGACCGTAGGGCGCATTGAGCTTGTCGGCGAAGACGGTCTTGACCTCATACACGCCGTCGCCGTCGGCGTCGCGCAGCAGGGTCAGGCGGTTGCCGCTCTTGACGGATGTGGTGCCCTTGGCCTTGATGTAGCCCGCAATGATGTCCTTGGGCCGCATCGGCGACGCATTGCCGCCCTTTCCTTCCGCAACCAGGATGTCGCCGTTCGGAAGCACCAGCGTCTGGCGCGGAATCGCAAGGTCGGTGGCGATGGCCGAGATGGTGTAGCCCTCGGGTACCGTCGGCTTCTGCCCGTCCCAGGGCGCCGGTTCGGCAATCTTCATCGACGGCAGCAGCCCGCGATGCGGCTCCGGGAGCACCGGGTCGGGACCGCGCTGGTCGGCGTCGGCGGCGTTGCTGCCGCATGCGATCAGCAGGCCGGCGATGGCGATCGGCGCCAGCAGGCGCAGGCGGACCACTTTTGTTTTGTGCAAATATTTCATCGTCCACCTCCTACGCCGAACCTGGCAAACCCGATCCACGTCGATGCGAGCGCCAGCAGTAACACAATGACCGAGAGAACAAGACCCATGGGCATGCTTGCCCATGCATCCTTTGCGTGGATCAGCGAATTCACAAACCCGAGGATCCAGGTTGCCAGCAGCAGGAGCATGTAAAGGAGCAGCGCCCCGCCCCGACGGTCGGCGCGGACCAGGTCGATGATGGCCCACAGCAGGGCAAGGCCGCCGAATACAAGGCCTCCTGCGATCAGCCAGGACGCGAAATTGCTCCACTCTATCTGGTAGCTCGATGAGTAGGCGAGATCGCCTGCCAGGCCGCCCAGGAACAGGGGAATCGTCCCGGCGAGCAGGATCCCGTGAAGCGGATGCAGCCCCCTCCGGACCAAGCGATTGTCGTCAACAGCCATACTGTCACTCCTTGTCATAGATGCGCGTTGCTCTGTACAGACACCGGGCCGGCCAGCGGCTTGCGATCGTCTGCTCTCAAGTGTGACGGGGATGTGCTGCCGACGTTCCCTTCGCGGCGGCATTCACCGGCAATGACTGGCCTTCCTTTGATGTAACCGTCCTCTGACGCAGCGCAGGGCGCACATCGCACAAATCCGGACATGGTCCGGGCGCCGCGCAGTACACTGCCGGCTCGGCAATGAACACGGGCTCGGACAGGCCAGGTCGGGCCGTGTCGCAAACTGGGAGGCACGCAGATGCAGGAACATGGCTACACGTTGTATGGCGCACAGATCAGCTACTTCACGGGGAAGGTGCGCGCCTATCTGCGCTGGAAGGACATTCCTTTCGAGGAAATAGCGGCCGACGCCGCCGCCTTCCGGGAAGTGATCGTTCCCCGCGTCGGGTTTCCGGTGATTCCGGTGCTGATCACGCCGGACGACGACTGCCTGCAGGACAGCACCGACATCATCGACGCGCTCGAGGCCCGCAGTCCGGGCCCGTCGGTCTACCCCGACACGCCGCTGCAGCGGCTTGCCGCGCTGCTGCTGGAAACCTACGGCGACGAGTGGCTGGTCATACCGGCCATGCATTACCGCTGGCATCACAACCGGGAATGGGCGATGCAATCGTTCGGCGAACTCAGCGCGCCGGATGCGCCGCCGCAGCGCCAGAAGGAAATAGGCGCGCGTCGCGCCGAGCCCTTTGCGCAGGCTGCGGTGCTGCTAGGCGCGCAGCCGCATATGCAGGCGGCCGTCGAGTCTTCCTACGAAAAGCTGCTTGCCGAACTCGATGTCCATTTCGGGAAGCATCCCTTCCTGTTCGGCGGGCGGCCTTCGATCGGCGATTTCGGCCTGATCGGTCCGCTGTATGCCCACCAGTATCGCGATCCAAAGAGCGGCGAGCTGATGCGAAGGCTGGCGCCGAACGTGGTGCAATGGGTCGAGCGCATGCAGCATCCGACGCCGCTGGCCGGCCAGTTCCTGCCCGACGATGCCATGCCTGCGACCTTGCTTCCTGTGCTGCGGCGCATGTTCGCCGAGCAGCTTCCGGTGCTTGCCGACTCGGCGCGCCGGGTGGAAAGCTGGATGGCCGCCCATCCGGGCGACCCGCTGCCACGGGCGATCGGCATGCATGCCTTCGCGCTGGAAGGCCGGGAAGGCGAGCGCATCGTCCGCCCGTACAGCCTATGGATGCTGCAGCGGGCGCGCGATTACTACCGGTCGCTCGACGCGGCGGACAAGGCCCGGGCGGACCGGATGCTGCGCACGGCCGGCGGCGAACGCTTCATCGACTTCATCGATCCGCCACGGCTGGCGCGCGCCGGCCTGAGCGTGGCGCCCGCACGGTGACGGCGACGCCGATGGCGCCGGCCCGGGTCACTGGCGTTCGGCGAGCCGTCGAATCATCGTGCGCGATTCCCATAACACCACTGCGAGCCCTGCCAGGCAGATGAGGGCGATGCCGGCGGCGGTCGTCAGGTCCGGCAGCTGGCCAAAAACCAGTCCGCCCAGCGTGACCGCCGCCGCGATCTGGAAATAGCTGAACGGGGCGAGCAGCGTTGCCTGCGTCCTGCTGTAAGCCATGATCTGCATCAGGTGTCCCAGGAAACCGGTCAGTCCCGTGGAAAGCAGGAGCAGCCACTGCGCCGCCGACAAGGCCGGCATGGTCCAGAACCACGGCAGCGCCAGCAGCAGGGCCACCGAGCCGAACAGGCCGCAATAGTAATTGGTGGTCAGCGGATGGTCATGCGCGACGCGGCGCGTGGCGATCTGGAAAAAGGCGAAGGTGATGGCCGTCAGCAGGCCAAGGGCGACGCCGACGGGGTCGAGCTGCGCGCCCGGACGCACCACGATGAGCACGCCGGTGAAACCCAGCAGCACGCCGACCCAGCGATGCAGGCGATGCGGCTCGTTGAGCAGCCAGGGCGCCATGGCCATCAGGAACAGCGGCGCCATGAAGTTCAGCGCGGTCGCCTCGGCCAGCGGCAGGCGCCTGAGCACGGAGAAGAACAGCACCGTGGACAGGACCATGAGCAGGCCGCGGACAAGCTGGCGGGACAGCGACCGTGTGCTAAGCAGCGCCCTGCCCTGCGACGGCAGCACGACGGCTGTCATCAGCAGCACATGCATCAGGTAGCGCACCAGGGTCACCATGAGTACCGGCACGCCTGCCAGCACCAGCCACTTTGCCGACGCGTCCAGCGTGGACAGCGTCCATAAACCTGCGACGTGGAGAAGAATTCCGCTCTTGTTCAATTTTTGCCGGCTCTTGGGTTTTTGCGCTGGCCGCCTGTCTGCGCTGGCAAGCAGCAGCATCGCGACCGGTTGATTATGCACGGACGTTGCGTGGAAGTATGGCCGTTATTATCGCAAACATGGCCCGGGCCGGCGGACGGCATTTGACGCAATGCAGCATTTTCAGTTACTGTCGGTGCAAATTCGAGAGGAGCCTCATGAAGCGCGTGGTCTTTACCCAGAAAGGCGGTGTCGGCAAATCCAGCATCGCGGTCAACCTCGCGGCGATCGCCGCCAGCGAAGGACGCAAGACCCTGCTCATCGACATGGATCCGCAGTGCAATGCCAGCCGCTATCTCGGCGGCGCCGCGGCGTCGGCGCTGACGCCGACGCTCGCCGACTTTTTCAGAAAGTCGCTCGACTTCCAGTTCTATCCGACGCCGGACAGCGACTATGTGCATCCGACGCCGTTCGACAACCTGTTCCTGATTCCTTCCCACCCGGAGATCGGCGATCTGCAGTCCAAGCTTGAATCGCGCCACAAGATCTACAAGCTGCGCGATTCGCTCAACAAGCTGTCGGAGGAATTTGCCGAGATCATCATCGATACGCCGCCGGCCTATAACTTTTTTTCGCAGTCGGCGCTGATCGCCGCGGACGTTTGCCTGATTCCCTTCGACTGCGACGAATTCTCGCGCCAGGCGCTCTACACGCTGCTCAGGAACCTCGACGAGATCCGGGCCGACCACAATGCGGCGCTGCGCATAGAAGGCATCGTGGTCAACCAGTTCCAGGCGCGCGCCTCGGTCCCGCAGCGCCTGGTCGCGCAGCTGGTCGAGGAAAAGCTGCCCTTGCTGCAGACTAGGCTGTCGAGTTCGGTCAAGATGCGGGAATCGCATGGCCTGAGCCTGCCCCTGATCCATATGGACGCCGGCCACAAGCTCAGCCGCGAATTCGTGGCGCTGTACCGCGAACTGCAGGCCTGACGCCAGTCCGGCCTCGCCCTGTCCTGTCCCCTGCCATCGCGTCCTGGCCCGCCTGACGGCATTGGCCCTGCCCGCGGCAGCCTGTCCCGTCCGGTTGCCAAAAACATCATGGTCCCGGTATTCATGGAGCCGGCTCCATGCCATTCGATACCAGGCTGCAACGAGAATCCCAATGACCGATAGACAGACAACCAGAACTAATTAATACTTCTAGGAAATAATTTAATTTCCTGGAAGTATGGATTCTCACCTCCCAGCGCTGCATGAAGAAATTCGCCTGGCCAGCCTTCACGCCATCGGCATCCTGGACACGCCGCCGGAAGAGCGGTTCGACCGCATCACCCGGCTTGCGCAGCGGGTCTTCGGCGTGCCGATCGCGCTGGTCAGCCTGGTGGACCGGAGCAGGCAGTGGTTCAAGTCACGCTGCGGAATCACGGAGACGGAAACGCCGCGCGCGATTGCCTTCTGCGACCACGCCATTCGTCACGAGACGATGCTGGTGGTGCCGGATGCATGCGGCGATGCCCGCTTCCTGGACAACCCGCTCGTCACCGGCGCGCCCGGCATCCGCTTCTACGCCGGCCAAGTCCTGAAGTCGCCGGACGGGCAAGCGATCGGCACGCTGTGCATCATCGATACCCGGCCCCGGGAGATCAGCGCCGAGGATCAGGCTTGCCTGCGGGATCTGGCCGGCCTTGTCGAGGCGGAGATCGCCCAAACCGCGCTGGCGAGGGCGTCCGTGCAGAGCCGGCATGCGCTGCGGCAGGCCAATGACGCATTCCGCGCCACGTTCGAGCAGGCGGCCGTGGGCATTGCGCATGTCGCGCTGGATGGCTCCTTCCTGCGCGTGAATCAGGCGCTGTGCGACCTGCTGAGCTATCCGGCGGACGAATTGATGGCGACGACCTTCCAGCATGTCACCTTCCCGCCCGACCTCGAAAAGGACCTCGCCCTGACCGAAGCGCTGCTGAGCGGGCAGCAGCGGACCTTCTCCATAGAGAAGCGCTACATCACCAGGCAGGGCGCCGTCATCTGGATCAACCTGACGGTATCCCTGCTGCGCGACAGCGACGGGCTGCCGCACTATTTCGTCTCCGTCATCGAGGACATCCAGGAAAAAAAGCTCGCCGAACTGGCCCTGCAGCAGCTCAACGCCGATCTGGAGGAGCGCATTGCGGAACGCACCCGTGCGCTCGAGGAAAGCAACCGGTCTCTGCAGGCCGAGGTGGAGCGGCGCATGCGCAGTGAACTGCGCCTCAAGGCCAGCGAAGAACATTTCCGGACCATCATCGAAAGCGCCAACGACGCCTTCGTCGCCACCGACGCCAACGGCACGATCACCGGCTGGAACCATACTGCCGAGCGCATGTTCGGCTGGCGCCGCGAAGAGGCGATCGGCAAGCGTCTGACCAGCACGCTCATTCCCCTGAAGCTGCAAGCCGCGTTCGAGCAGGGAATGCGCGATATCCTCGCCACCGGCGACAGCCCCTACCTGAACCGGCAGCTGGAAATGCGTGCCAGGACCAAGTCCGGCACCGAGGTGCCGGTCGAGATGATGCTGACAGCCTATCGCATCGACGGCGCCGTGCTGTTCGGCGCCTTCATCCGCGATATCACCGAGCGCCGGCAGACAGCCAGGAAGATGGAGGAAAAGGAACGGCTGCTCGACGCCGTGCTCGACACGATCGACGTCGGCGTCGTCGCGTGCAACGCGGAGGGAAGGCTGACCGTGTTCAACCGGGCCGCGCGTGACTTCCACGGCCTGGGTCCCCAGGACCTGCCGCCGGACAAGTGGGCGCTGGAGTACAGGCTGTATCAGCCCGATGGCAGGACACGCCTGCGTACAGGCGACATTCCGCTGGTGCGGGCAATGAACGGCGAAACCGTGCATGACCAGGAAATGCTGATCGCCTCTGACAAGCAGCCCGCGCGCGTCCTGCTGGCCAGCGGCAAGGCCATGGCCGATTCGGGAGGCAAGAAGCTGGGCGCGGTGGTGGCGATGAAGGACATCAGCGCCGTCAAGCAGTCCGAGCGCCGCAGCATCGAAAGCGAGTTGCGGCTGCGCGCCATTACCGAGAACCTGCCGGTGATGATTGCGCAGGTCGACCGCGACGGCAACTTCGTGTACATCAACGAGCGCGGGGCGCGCCACTACGGCAGCACCAGCGAAAACCTCACTGGCAAGCCGGTAAGCCACGCCCATGAAAGGCGGTTCGCGGAGTTCGAGATAGTGCGGCCTTACATGGAACGGGCAATGGCGGGCGAACGGGTCAGCTTCGAGGGAGAGATGCAGTTGCGCAGCGCCAGGGCGCACTATCACGCCACCTACCTGCCCAGGCTGGACGCGGCGGGGCATCCCGACGGCTTCTACGCCATCGGCATCGACATCACCGCCCGCAAGAACAGCGAACTGTCGCAGGCGGAAAGCGAGGCGCGGCTGCGAACGATCGCGGACAATCTCCCGGTCTACATCGCATACGTCGACAGCGACCTGGTGTACCGGTTTGCCAATGCCACCTACCACGAATGGCTGGGCATATCCCCGGCCGACATGATAGGCAAGCCGGTGGTCCAGGTGATCGGCACCGATGCCTTCGAGGAGCGCAAGGGCTACTTCCTGGAATGCCTGGCGGGGCGGGAAGTCCGCTTCGACATCGACATGAACATCAACGGCGACACCCGGTCGCTGCAGAGCGCCTACATTCCCCAGATGCATGACGGCAGGGTCGCCGGGATCTACATCCTCTCCACCGACATCACCACGCTCAAGCAGCAGGAGCGGCAGCTGCAGATGCAGGCCCGGGCGGACTCCCTGACCGGCCTGCCGAACCGCCGCGCCTTCGAGGAGCGCTTCGGCGACGCGCTCGCGCGCACCAGCCGTACCGGCGCCGGCCTGGCGCTGCTGTATCTCGATGTGGACCATTTCAAGGCGATCAACGACACCTTCGGCCATGCCGCCGGCGATCTGGTCCTGAAGGAGTTTGCCCAGCGGCTGCGCATGGCGACACGCTCGACCGACACGGTCGCCCGCCTGGGCGGAGACGAGTTCACCGTCATCCTGGAAGGTATCGGCGGCCAGGAGGAAGCCGCCGGCGTGGCGCAGAAGATTCTCGAGGCGATTGCCCGGCCGTTCATGGTCGAAGACCGGATGCACGCCGTTTCGACCAGCATAGGCGTCGCATTCACCGGATCGGGCGGCATCGGCATGAAAGCGCTGTCGCTTAAGGCCGACGAGGCGCTGTACGAGGTCAAGCGCGCCGGCCGCGGCCATTACCACGTCATCGTTGCCCACAGATGAGCCTGCGGCCCGCAGGAACCGCGCAAGGCAATGTTCCCTGCCGGCTCCTTCCGGCCGATAGCGGGAAACGCTAGGGGACGGCGCGGACCGGCGCGGGCCGCGCCGCCGTGCGCGCCCGCCAGCCGCGGTAGAACAGCCAGGCACCGGACAGGGAAAGCAATGCCATCGCCAGTCCGGCGACGAGTTGCAGCCAGCGCGTGGCCAGGCCGCCATAGCTGCCGGTATGCAGCGGATAGAACCAGTTCTGCACCCGCGTGGCGAGGTTGGCCTGCAGCGCATTGTCCTGGCGCAGCAGCGCGCCGTCGTGCCGGTCGAACCAGAGGAAGGTGCGGCCATACTGGTGCACTTCGCCGGGAAGACGCATGCGCACCAGCACCGCCTCATCGGGCCTTGACGGCAGGCCGACGCGGGTGATGCGGCCGTCCGGATGGAGGCGGCTGGCCTCCTGCAGCATGGCCGACAGGCTGGCCGCGGTCGCTGCCGGGGCCGGCGGGCGCGATGACGGCGGCTTGCGGCGCGTGCCCTCGCCGGTCAGGGCCTTGAGCAGCGGCTCGGTCAGCACGTCATGCAGCGCCAGCGCCGCGCCGGTGCCGGCGCCCAGCAGCATGAACAGGCACAATGCCGCGCCGGCCAGCTTGTGCAGGTCGCGCCAGACCCGGTACGGCGACGCGCCCCATTTCACGCCCAGCGCCTTGCCAAAGCCGCCGCGGCGCGGCCACCACAGCCACAGGCCCGCCAGGCACAGCGCCAGCGCGCCGAGTCCGACCCAGCCCATCACCTGCTCGCCGGTCTTGCCCGACAGCAGATGCATGTGCAGGTCCAGCAGGAAGCCGTTCAGGCTGTCGCCGGCATGGCGCGTGCCCTTCAGCGCGCCGCTGTAGGGGTCGACGTAGGCGCGCAGGTCGGTGCCGCGAAACCGGATTTCCAGCGCCAGGTCGGGCTGCTCCGGGAGGAAGACGGTTTTTGCTTCCAGCCCCGGCGCACCCTGCCGCGCCGCAGCCAGCACCTGCTCCAGCGGCGCCCGCCCGGCCTGCGGCTGCACCCGCAGCAGGCTGGCGTTGAGCGAGGCGTCGATGCTCTTGCCGAACACGATCCAGGCGCCGCTCAGTCCGCTTACCAGCAGCACGGCGCCCAGCGCCAGGCCCAGGTAGCGGTGCAGCCAGACAGCCGTTGCCCGCATCAGAACGACACCCTGGCCAAAAGCCTCAATGTGCGCGGCGCGCCGACGCCGATATAGCCATTGCCGGCGGCGCTCCAGTAATTCCTGTCGGTGGCATTGTCGAGCACGGCCTGGAAGGTGGTCGGCTTGCCGGCGATGCGGGCGGTGTAGCGCGCGCCCAGCGACAGCGTGGCGTAGCCGCCGATGCTGGCCTGGTTTTCATTGTTCACCGGGCGGCTGCCGACGTAGAACAGGCCGCCGCTCACGGCCAGGCCGGGCACCTGGCGCAAGCGATATTCGGCAAACAGGCTGGCGGTGCGGCGCGGCGTATTCTCCGGGGTCTTGTCGAAGGTGGCCGGGTTCTGCGCGTTGCGCTGGCTGGCGTCCAGGAACAGCGCCGACGCGATCACCGACAGGTCGCGGCTGATCTCGCCGGACGCCGCCAGTTCGACGCCCTTGTATTCGGCCAGGCCGTTGAGCACGAAGCGGTTGTTTGCATCCACCGTGGTGGACGGGCGGCGGATGTCGAACCAGGCTGCCTGCAGCAGCACGCCCTGCGCCACTTCCGCCTTGACGCCGATCTCCTTCTGCCTGGCCACCGCCGGCGCCAGCCACTCGCCGGCATTGGCGCGGTTCAGCGGCGCCTGGCCGCTCTCCTCCAGGCCCTCGATGTAGCTGGCGTAGACCGAGGTCTTCGGGCTGGGCTTGAACATCAGCGACAGCGACGGCGTCACGTCGTCGGCCTCGTAGCGGGAACTGGCCGAGGCGCTGCGGTAGCTGCTGCTGCGCAGGCCGGCCATGGCCTGCCAGCGTTCGCTGATCTGGATGCGGTCCGACAGGTACCAGCCGGCGTCGCGGATGTCGGAACGGGCGGACGGCACCGTATAGGCCGGGGACAGCCGCGCGATCGGCACCGGGTCGTACAGGTTCTGCGCCACGCCCACCGGGGTGGCGGACGCGCCGGACGCGGAACCTCGGCGGTTCAGGTTGTAGCCCAGGCTGACTTCGTGGGCCAGCGGCCCGGTGGCAAGCCGGCCGGTCACCTCGGCGCGGTAGTTTTCATTGTCATAGGTCTGCCCGCGGCCAAAGTAATTCAGCAGGGTGCCGTCGCCGCTGGCCAGGCTGTAGCTGCGGAATTCGGAAAAATGGCGGTCGCGTTCGGTGCGCGCCTTGCCGGCTTCCAGCAGCAGCGACCAGTTGTCGTTGATCGAATAATCGGTGCGAAACAGCAGGTTGATCGCCTGGGCATCGTATTTCTGCCATTCCGCGGCCAGGTTCTGGCGGTTGTCCGGCACGCCGGGCAAGCTGATGCGCCCGTTGGCGGCGCCCGGGATGCGGATCGCCGCCTGCTCCGACACCGTCTTGCGGTAATGCTCCAGGTCCAGCCTGAAGACCAGGTCGCGGCTGGCGCGGAAGTCGAACGCGGCGCTGGCCAGCTGCCGGCTGCCGCCGTAGTTGGCGATGCCGGTGTCCTCCCTGCCCTCGGCCAGGTTGACGCGGGCGCCGAACTGCTGCGCATCGCCGAAGCGGCGGCCGATGTCGGCATGCACGCTGGCGCCGCCGTACTGGTTGGCCGTCAGTGTGAAGTCGGTCACGTCCTGCCTGCCGGCCCGCTTGGTAACCAGGTTGACGATGCCGGACGGCGGCACGAAGCCGTAGTACAGCGACGACGCGCCCTTGAGCACCTCGACCCGCTCCTTGTTCTCCAGCGGCACGTCGATCAGGTTGATGATGGGCAGCGAGCCGTTGAGCCGGTAATTGCCGCGGTTCTCGACCAGGATGCCGCGGATCGCGATGTTGTCGTAGGTCGAGCCGGACAGTTGCGAGCGGGTCACGCCGGCGGTGTTGCGCAGCGCGCCGAACAGGCTGGAAGCGGCCTGCGCGTCCAGCACCTCGCGCGTGACCACATTGCTGGTCTGCGGCACGTCCAGCGGCGCCAGGTCGCGGAAGGTGCCGACCTGCACGCTATTGGACTTGTAGCTGCCGGCGCGCTCGCCGATCACGTCCACCGGCGCCAGTTCGGCCGGCGCGGTCTGGGCAAGGACAGGGGAAAGAGGGATGGCGGCCAGCGACAGGGCGAGCGCGGTACGGCGCAATGGCATGGGATACCTTGGTCTGATGTAGGTTGCGCTGCCGTCCCGGCTGCAAGGCATGCGCGGCGCGCGGCAATGCCGCGGTCCGGCCGGGACGAAACAGGAAAATTTCTGGCTGACTGCCGGCGCGAATGCCGGTCTGGCTGGCGGAAATGACGATGAACGCGTCCGGGCGTTAACCGCGCCGGTCGCCGTGTTTCTTATCTTTCCGAAACACGGCCGCCATTTTAGTGGGAATCATTCTCATTTACAAATGGGGCACGGCTTGGAAGCAGAGGTCGTAGGGCGCACTACCCGAAGGGCATTGCACCTTGCGTCGCGTACCGTGATGGTCATGGCGACGGCCTTCCGTGCTTGGCTAATGGCGTAATGCCCCTACGGGGTATTGCACACTACGAAAATGCACTGGCCGGTGTTGCATCACATCGATCGCGCTGCAGCCTTCCTTGGAATGCCGGCCGGCGCGCCAACGCGGGCCGGAGAAGCCTGGCCCTGTGGATCAGCGGCCGCGCGAGAACTTGGCCGCCAGCTGGTGCAGCTTTTCCTCGCTCTGGCGGCGCGCTTCCTCGGCCTGCTGGGCGGCGCGCTCGGCGCGGCGCTGGTCGGCTTCCTTCTTCAGCCGCTCGCGCACGGTCTGCGCGGCATGGCTGCGATGGGTGTCGGTGACTTCGCCATCGACCTGCCCTTCCAGGTTGAAGCGCTCGGTCGCCTTTTCCATGGCCTTCAGGTAGCGCAGCGAATTGGTGTGCATGCCCAGGGCAATGCGCAGCACCTTGCGGTTGACATCGGGCAGCTTGGCGATGAGCTGCTTGTCGATGCCGATGGCCAGTGGCTTGGCCTGGCGGAACACCTCGAAATCAGCCTGCAGCTGTTTCAGCAGGACGCGTGCGGCCTGCGCCGGGCTGGGAACGGGAGTCGGTGTAGTCATGGACAGCTTGCGGGGTTGGTTTTGAAATGGCGGGAGCATAGCACGCCGGCCGCCGCCGGCCGGCTGGCGCCGGGCCGGCGGCGGAAAAAAATCGCCGGATGGCGCAACGCGTCAGAACAGCTCGACCTCGCCGCCGACCTTGCCGCCCTGCAGGCGGCTGGCGTAATCCTGTTCGCGGTTGACCAGGGTGTTGTTGTTGAGTTCCCGCAGCTTCTTGACCAGCACCCGGCCGGTGCGCGGAAAAAAATAGACCTTGCGCGGGAAGACGTCGTTGAGGTCTTCCGCCACCACCCGGATGCCCTCGGCCTTCAGGTAGGCGCGCACGAAGGCGGCATTGCGCTCGCCGACATTCAGCGCCGTCAGGCCGCGCAGCACGTTGCCGCCGCCGAACACCTTGGCTTCCAGGTTTTCCCGGCGCGCGCCGCTTTTGAGCAGTTCGTTGATCAGCACTTCCATCGCAAAGGTGCCATACCGGGCCGAGGCGGAAATCAGCGGATTGTCGCTGTCGCCGCCATCGGGCAGCATGAAGTGGTTCATGCCGCCGATGCCCGACACCCGGTCGCGGATGCAGGCCGCCACGCAGGAACCCAGCACCGTCACGATCAGCATGTCCTTGATGGTGCAATAGAATTCGCCGGGCAGGATCTTGGCGGCGTCGCTGTCGAAGGTGCGGTCGTAGTACAGGTTGCTGGCGAAATGCTCGGGCTTGGCGATGGGCATGGATGCTCTCAGAGTGGGCGAGCCGAAGCCAGCTGGTAGACCGTCTTGGCGCGCAGCTTGAATGCGTCGCTGACATACAGGAAGTTTTCCGAATGGCCGGCAAACAGCAGGCCGTCCGGCTTCATCAGCGGCGCGAAGCGCGACAGGATGCGGCCCTGGGTCGGCTTGTCGAAATAGATCATCACATTGCGGCAGAACACCACGTCGAAGGCCGACTTGATCGGATAGCTGTCGTCGAGCAGGTTGATCTGGCGGAACGTGATCAGCTTGCGCAGCTCGGGCCGCACCCGCACCAGCCCGGCCTGGGCGCCGGTGCCGCGCTGGAAGAAGCGGCGCAGCCGCTCGGGCGACAGCCGCTCCACCCGCTCGATCGGATAGACGCCGGCCTCGGCGGTGGCCAGCACATTGGTGTCGATGTCGGTGGCCAGAATCTCCGCCGGCGGCGTCAGCGTGCCGAAGGCTTCGCACAGCGTCATCGCGATCGAGTACGGCTCCTCGCCGGTGGACGCGGCCGAGCACCAGACCTTGACGTCGCGCCGGTTGCGCACATGCTCGGCGAGGATCGGGAAATGATGCTCCTCCCGGAAGAACGAGGTCAGGTTGGTGGTCAGCGCATTGGTGAACGACTCCCACTCGGCGCTGGCGCGGTCCTGCTCCAGCATGTCGAGATAGTGTTCGAATGAATGCATGCCAATCGAGCGCAGCCGCCGCGCCAGGCGGCTGTAGACCATTTCCTGCTTGCCCGGCGCCAGGGCGATGCCGGCCTGCTTGTAGATCAGCGCGCGCACCCGCTCGAAATCGCGTGCGGTAAATTCGAATTCCTTCAAGCCTTCGGCACGTTGCTGCACCCGGCCTGTTTTCATGCTGACGACCATCGTTTTTCCGCGGGGTTCGGTGTTGCGTTATTCAAGTGTTAGCAGTGCGTGTTCAGGGCGCCGGCGCCAGTCGTACTATCCGCTGGGGGTTTCCGCTTCCCTCTCCTGCCCCTGATTATCGGCAGCCGGCCTCCGGTCTTTAGCATGTTCACCGGTGAGCAGACAGAAACAATCTTATAGCGCAATTTCCCACAAGAAACAATGCGGTGTGCGCTTCCCGTCACACCGGGTCTGCGCTGGCTTCAGGTTTCCACACAAAAATGCTATTGTGCGGCAATCGTTGCGGCGTTCGATTAGAAATGCGCAACAATTTTACGAACAAGAAATAACAATTGCCGTTTTCGCCATCAAGCGGCGGATGGCGGCACGAGAACAGCATGGCGGCAAGCATTCAGCACGACAGCCAGGAAGCGGCACATCAGGCGGGCACATCCGACCTGCTGGCGGTTGCTTCCAATACCCCGGGACTGGTGTACCAGTTTCTGTTGCGCGATGACGGCACGCAGGCATTCCCGTACCTGAGCCGCGGCTGCGCCAGCCTGCTGGGCATCTCCGCCAACCGGCTGCGCAACGACCCCGGCCTGCTGCTGCAATTGATCGAACCCGAAGACCGCGCTTCCTACCTGGAGACGATGCAGGCATCGGCCGGCCGCCTGGCGGGCTGGAACTGGGAAGGCCGGATCTGGATCGAGACCTGGCACGACATCAAGTGGATCAACCTGCGCGCCACGCCGCGCCGCATCGACGGCGTCGGCATCCAGTGGGACGGGCTGATGACCAACATCACCCAGGGCAAGAAGGCCGCGCAGGACATCCTGCGCTCGCGGCGCCAGCTGGAAGAACTGTCGGCCCACGTGGAGCGGGTCAAGGAAGAGGAGCGCACCCGGATCGCGCGGGAAATCCACGACGACCTGGGCGGCAACCTGACCGCCATCAAGATGGCCCTGTCCCAGCTCACCCGGCGCCTGCCGGAGGGCAACACCCTGCTGCGCGAAAAGGCGGACTACGTAGATGCGCTGGTGGACCGCACCATAGAAGCGGCGCACCGGATTTCCCGCGACCTGCGCCCCAGCACGCTGGACCTGGGCATTGTCGCGGCGATTGCCTGGCAGGCGCAGGAATTCGAGAAGCAGCTTGGCATACCGTGCGAACTGCGCGGGCCCCACGCCAGCGTCGAGGACGTGGACCTGCCGGCGGACCAGGCGACCGGCCTGTTCCGCATCTTCCAGGAAGCCCTGACCAATATCGGCAAGCATGCCCATGCTTCCCGGGTCGAAGTCAGGCTGGACGTGCTGGACGACGGCCGCGGCCTGTCGCCGGCCGACCGCATGAAGCCCAAGTCCTTCGGCATCCGCGGCATGGTCGAGCGCGTGCATGCGCTGGGCGGCAAGATCGACGTCGGGCCGAACGACGCCGGGCCGGGCTGCCGGGTGGCGGTGCGGCTGCCCTGGCCGCCGGCGCGCGAACATCACCGGGAAGCGGCCGCATCATGAACAGGAACAACGGGAAGACCATCAAGGTATTGATTGCCGACGACCATGCGATCGTGCGCGAGGGCCTGAAGCAGATCCTGGCCGACACCAGCAATATCGTGGTCGAGGGCGAAGCCGAGAACGGCCTGTCGGCGGTGCAGCTGGTGCGCGGCTGCGACAGCAACGTGCTGCTGCTGGACATTTCCATGCCCGACCGCAGCGGCATCGAGGTGTTGAAGCAGATCCGCAAGGAAAAGCCGGCGCTGGCGGTGCTGATGCTGTCGATGCACCGCGAAGACCAGTACGCGGTGCGGGCGCTGAAGGCCGGCGCTTCCGGCTACCTGAACAAGCAGAGCGCCCCGGCCGAGCTGGTCAATGCGATCCGCCAGGTGGCGTCGGGGCGCAAGTACATCAGCCCGGAACTGGCGCAGCAACTGGCCAACCAGGTCAGCGACGACCGCGACGAGGTGCTGCATGAAAGCCTGTCGGACCGGGAATTCCAGACCCTGACCATGATCGCCTCGGGCATGGCGGTCAGCGACATCGCCGCCGAGCTGGCGCTGTCGGTCAAGACCGTGAGCATGTACCGCTCGCGCCTCCTGGCCAAGATGCGGCTGCGGCACAATGCCGAACTGACCCATTACGCGATCAAGCACAAGCTGGTGGATTAGCGCCTCCGGCCTGGCCGGTTCGCGCGACCGGGGCAAGTCGGCCGCCACCGCCAGGCCGGCCCGGCCAAGGGCGCCATCGCGCCCGGCCTCCCTGCCCCGGCGTCCCGACCATGTTGATGTCTGAATAAGGGCAGCTTTGCCCCTCTAAAGTCCTGATTGAAGCTGCCGTTATACCGTTAGAGTGTGATTTTCGCGCCCTGGGCGCTTTCACGACGGCAGTCGACAGCGCGGCCTCAATCCGGATCAGGAGACAGAAGTATGTTTGGAAGTATGCATGGCGCAGGCAGCGCCTGTGCTCTGCCCGCCCCGCGGCACGCCGGCGCGGCCCGGTCCGGCCTGACAGTGGCGGGCCCATGGCAATGAGCAGCGAGGACGTCATCCGCCTGTATGAGAATGTGTCGACCCTGACGCGCCAGATGCTCACCGCGGCCCGCTCGCACGACTGGGATGCGCTGCAGCGGCTGGAACAGGCCTGCGCCGACCAGGTGGAAGTGCTCAGGCACGGCGGGCCGGCGCCCGCGCTGCCGGCGGAACTGCGGGCGCGCAAGGTGCGCCTGCTGCAATCCATCCTGGCGGACGACCGCGAGATACGCAACATCACCGAACCTTCATTGCACCAGCTGTCGCGGCTGCTGCAGGGCGTCGCCCAGCGGCCGTCCCAGCGCGATGGCCACAAGGGCCTTGGCGGCCATAACGGCCACAAGGGCTAGGCCGGCCCATGGCGGCTCCTCCAGGCATCGGCGGCATCGGCGGCATCGCCCCGGCTGCGCCGGTCGGCGCTACGGTGCCGGTCGCCGCGCTCGGCGAGCCCGGCCAGGAAAGCCTGCGCCGCCTGACCGCGCTGGAAACCGGCAAGGCGTTTCAGGCGCAGGTGCTGTCGCGCCTGTCCAATGGCGACTTCGTGGTGGGCATTGCCGATACCGCCGCCCGCATGGCCTTGCCGGAAGGCACCCGGGTCGGGGAACAGCTGTCGCTGACCATGGTGGGACGCGAGCCGCGCCCGCTGTTCCTGCTGGAGCGGCCGGCAGCGCAGGACCAAACATCCGTCAGTCCCGCCGCCCGGCTGGTCAGCAGCCTGATGCAGGCATCGGCCGCGTCAAGCGCATCGGCGCCAACGGCGGCGCTGGCCGGCGCCGCGCCGCTGGCCG
>Ga0308161_1002219_pt1 | contig 21184 bp, 24 predicted proteins | sample PhyFR2_FD_201034 | JGI IMG/M metagenome (GOLD analysis project Ga0308161, IMG submission 201034) | Phyllosphere microbial communities from UC Gill Tract Community Farm, Albany, California, United States - DLSLF.R2 | ecosystem: Host-associated > Plants > Phyllosphere > Unclassified | place: USA...
GCGCCGGATGCTGCTCCAGCAGCCAGCGACAGGAGAGCGCTGATAAAACTCAGGCGAACTGCTCGGCCATTTCGCTGAGGATCTGTTCGCACCAGCTCTGGATGCGCTCTTCGCTCTGATCGTACTGGTTGGTTTCATCCAGCGCCAGGCCAACGAAGAGCTGACCATCGGCAATCACCGGCTTAGGGCTGGTAAACTCATAGCCCTCTGTCGGCCAGTAGCCAACAAAGGTCACGGCTTTGGCGGCCAGCTTATCGTGCAGCATGCCGAGCGCATCAAGGAACCATTCGCCGTAGCCGAGCTGATCGCCCATGCCGTACAGCGCAATGATTTTACCGTCGAGGTTGAGGCCGTCGAGCTGATCCCAAACGGCCTCCCAGTCCTCCTGAAGCTCGCCAAAATCCCAAGTGGGAATGCCGAGGATCAGGACATCGTACTGCTCCATTAAGGAGACAGCGTCGTCTTTTAGGTTATGCAGCGTGACCAGTTCCGGACCGATAACGTCGCGGATTTTCTCCGCCGCCATTTCGGTGTAGCAGGTACTGGAACCATAGAAAAGACCAATGTTCATAGCGTAAACGTCTCAATTCCTGATGGGGCTTTGCGCACAGTGTACCAGAATCGGTGGGCAATCAGGCATAATGGAGAGCCGCAGACCTCAAGAGGCTCAAATGGATCAGGATCTCGCACGCATAGAACAGTTTCTTGATGCGCTCTGGCTGGAGCGTAATCTGGCGGAGAATACGCTAAGCGCCTACCGCCGCGATCTCAGCATGGTGGCGGAGTGGCTGCATCATCGCGGTTTGTCGTTACAGAGCGCGCAAAGCGACGACCTGCAGGCGCTGCTGGCGGAGCGCATTGAAGGCGGATATAAAGCCACCAGCTCTGCGCGCCTGCTGAGCGCTATACGGCGACTCTTTCAGCATCTGTACCGGGAGAAGCTGCGCCCGGACGATCCCAGCGCGCTGCTGGCGTCGCCTAAGCTGCCGCAGCGGCTGCCAAAAGATCTCAGCGAGGCCCAGGTTGAACGCCTGCTGCAGGCTCCGCTGGTGGATCAGCCGCTGGAGCTGCGCGATAAGGCCATGCTGGAAGTGCTCTATGCCACCGGCCTGCGCGTCTCGGAGCTGGTGGGGCTGACCATGAGCGATATCAGCCTGCGGCAGGGCGTCGTGCGGGTTATCGGTAAAGGTAACAAAGAGCGTCTGGTGCCGCTGGGGGAAGAGGCGGTCTACTGGCTGGAGAACTATCTTGAGCATGGGCGACCATGGTTGCTGAACGGCACCTCAATCGATACGCTCTTCCCTAGCCAGCGCGCCCAGCAGATGACCCGGCAGACCTTTTGGCACCGGATTAAGCACTATGCTCTGCTGGCAGGCATCGACAGTGAAAAGCTTTCGCCGCACGTATTGCGCCACGCGTTTGCCACGCATCTGTTAAACCACGGCGCTGACCTGCGCGTGGTGCAGATGCTGCTTGGACACAGCGATCTCTCTACGACCCAGATCTACACCCATGTGGCCACAGAGCGCTTGCGACAACTTCATCAACAGCATCACCCCCGGGCATGATGCTGAACAGTTAAGGACGGTTATGAAAAAGAGTTTAATGATGTTTACCCTGCTGGCGGCAACGCTCTCCGGGATGGCCCACGCTGATGACGCGGCAATCAAACAGTCGCTGGCGAAGCTGGGCGTACAGAGCACCGAGATCCAGCCCGCACCGGTGAGCGGCATGAAAACCGTTATGACCAACAGCGGCGTGCTGTACGTCACCGACGACGGTAAGCATATTATCCAGGGGCCGATGTATGACGTCAGCGGTGCGCAGCCGGTTAACGTCACTAACCAGATGCTGATGACCCATCTCAACGCGCTGGAAAAAGAGATGATTGTCTACAAGGCCGCACAGGAGAAGCACGTCATTACCGTGTTTACCGATATCACCTGCGGCTACTGCCATAAGCTGCATGAAGAGATGGCGGACTACAACGCGCTGGGCATCACCGTGCGCTACCTGGCCTTCCCGCGTCAGGGTATCCAGAGCGATGCGGCAAAAGATATGAAGTCGGTCTGGTGCGCGAAAGATCGTAATAAAGCCTTCGACAACGCGATGAACGGCAAAGGCGTACAGCCAGCCAGCTGCGATATCGACATTGCTAACCACTATGCGCTGGGCGTGCAGTTTGGCGTCAGCGGCACCCCGGCTATTGTCTTGAGCAACGGCTACGTTGTGCCGGGCTACCAGGGCCCGCAGGAGCTGAAGGCGTTCCTCGACCAGCAGAAATCTATGAGCGGTAAATAATTTTCGTGAAACATCAGAGACAACTTCGCCGCCGAACAGTGGATGAGGCGGCGGATCTCCCAGCGAACCTGCCCCCGCTGCTGCGGCGCTTATATGCCAGCCGCGGCGTAAGTTCAGCCGGAGAGCTGGAGCGCAGCGTCAGAGGGATGCTCCCATGGCAGCAGCTCAGCGGCATCGATAAAGCCGTGGCGCTGCTCTATCGCGCCCTGCAAGAGGAGCTGCGTATTGTCGTCGTCGGCGATTTTGACGCCGACGGTGCCACCAGCACCGCCCTTAGCGTGTTGGCCCTGCGTGCGTTGGGTTGCGGGAACGTCACCTGCCTGGTGCCGAACCGTTTTGACGACGGCTACGGGCTAAGCCCAGAGGTGGTCGATCAGGCGCATGCCCGCGGTGCGCAGATGATCCTGACCGTGGATAACGGTATCTCCTCCCATGCCGGCGTCGATCGCGCCCATGAACTGGGGATCCCGGTGCTGGTGACCGATCACCACCTGCCAGGCGAGACGCTGCCAGACGCCGAGGCGATTGTTAACCCGAACCTGCGCGACTGCACCTTCCCGTCGAAGTCGCTGGCAGGGGTAGGGGTTGCGTTCTACTTGATGCTGGCCCTGCGCGCCCATCTGCGCGATCAGGGCTGGTTTGCCGCACGTGGCCTGGCCGAGCCTAACCTGGCGGAGCTGCTGGATCTCGTTGCCCTTGGCACCGTGGCCGACGTGGTGCCGCTGGATGCCAACAACCGTATTTTGACCTGGCAGGGGCTGAGCCGCATTCGTGCGGGCAAGTGCCGTCCGGGCATTAAAGCGCTGCTGGAGATCGCCAACCGCGATGCACAGAAGCTGGCGGCCAGCGATCTCGGCTTTGCCCTCGGTCCCCGGCTCAACGCCGCAGGACGGCTCGACGATATGTCGGTAGGCGTGGCGCTGCTGCTCTGCGACAACGTCGGTGAAGCCCGGGTGTTAGCCAGCGAGCTGGATGCGCTCAACCAGACGCGTAAAGAGATTGAGCAGGGGATGCAGGCCGAGGCGCTGGCACTATGCGAGAAGCTGGAGCGCAGCAGCGAGACGCTGCCCGGTGGGCTGGCGATGTATCATCCTGAATGGCACCAGGGCGTAGTAGGTATTCTCGCCTCGCGCATTAAAGAGCGTTTCCACCGCCCGGTCATAGCCTTTGCTCCGGCGGGGGACGGCCTGCTTAAAGGCTCCGGCCGTTCGATTCAGGGCCTGCATATGCGTGACGCCCTTGAGCGTCTCGACACGCTCTATCCGGGCATGATGCTGAAGTTCGGCGGTCACGCCATGGCGGCGGGGCTATCGCTGGAGGCATCGCGCTTTGAGGAGTTCCAGCAGCGCTTTGGCGATCTGGTCACCGAGTGGCTGGATCCTGCCCTGTTACAGGGTGAGGTGGTCTCAGACGGCCCGCTTTCCCCTGCTGAAATGACGCTGGAGGTCGCAGAGATGCTACGCGACGCCGGGCCGTGGGGACAGATGTTCCCGGAGCCGCTGTTCGATGGGCGTTTTCGCCTGTTGCAGCAGCGTATCGTCGGCGAGCGCCACCTGAAGGTTATGGTTGAGCCGGTCGGTGGCGGCCCGCTGCTGGACGGCATCGCCTTTAACGTTGATACCACTATCTGGCCGGACAACGGCGTGCGTGAAGTGAGCCTTGCCTATAAACTTGATGTGAACGAGTTTCGAGGTAATCGCAGCGTGCAGCTGATCATCGACGATATCTGGCCGATTTAGCATCACTTTCACTGTAAAAAAGGGCGCGAATCCGCTAAGATCCCGCCCTTATAACCGCATTTTGACAAGCGCAGAAAAGAATACAGCCATGTTTGAAATCAATCCTGTAAAAAACCGCATTCAGGACCTCACAGAGCGCTCAGACGTTCTTAGGGGGTATCTTTGACTACGATGCCAAGAAAGAGCGTCTTGAAGAAGTAAACGCCGAGCTGGAACAGCCGGACGTCTGGAACGAACCCGAACGCGCGCAGGCGCTGGGCAAAGAGCGCTCCTCGCTGGAAGCCATCGTCGATACGCTGGATCAGATGCGCCAGGGCCTGGAAGATGTCTCCGGCCTGCTGGAGCTGGCCGTGGAAGCCGACGACGAAGAGACCTTTAACGAGGCCGTTGCCGAGCTTGACGTGCTGGAAGAGAAACTGGCGCAGCTTGAGTTCCGCCGCATGTTCTCCGGTGAATATGACAGCGCCGACTGCTACCTGGATATCCAGGCTGGCTCCGGCGGGACGGAAGCGCAGGACTGGGCCAGCATGCTGACACGTATGTATCTGCGCTGGGCCGAAGCGCGCGGCTTCAAAACCGAGATTATCGAAGAGTCTGAAGGTGAAGTTGCTGGCCTGAAATCGGTGACCATCAAAATCATCGGCGATTATGCCTACGGCTGGCTGCGTACCGAAACCGGCGTACATCGCCTGGTGCGTAAGAGCCCGTTCGACTCCGGCGGCCGTCGTCACACCTCCTTTAGTTCGGCGTTTGTCTATCCGGAAGTGGAAGACGATATCGATATCGAAATCAACCCGGCAGATCTGCGTATCGACGTCTACCGTGCCTCCGGCGCGGGCGGTCAGCACGTTAACCGTACGGAATCGGCGGTGCGTATTACCCACATTCCGACCAACACCGTGACTCAGTGCCAGAACGACCGCTCCCAGCATAAGAACAAAGACCAGGCCATGAAGCAGATGAAAGCGAAGCTTTATGAGCTGGAGATGCAGAAGAAAAATGCTGAGAAGCAGGCGATGGAAGATAACAAATCCGATATCGGCTGGGGCAGCCAGATCCGTTCTTACGTACTGGACGACTCCCGTATCAAAGATCTGCGCACTGGGGTTGAAACCCGCAATACGCAGGCGGTGCTGGACGGCAGTCTTGACCAGTTTATTGAAGCAAGTTTGAAAGCAGGGCTATGAGGAACCAACATGTCTGAACAACAAGCACAGGGCGCTGACGCGGCGGTCGATCTTAATAACGAATTAAAAACCCGCCGTGAGAAGCTGGCGCAGCTGCGTGAGCAGGGCGTTGCGTTCCCGAACGACTTCCGTCGTGACAGCACCTCCGATGCGCTGCACGCCGAGTTTGATGCGAAAGAGAACGAAGAGCTGGAAGCGCTGAACGTCGAAGTAAGCGTGGCCGGTCGTATGATGACCCGCCGTATCATGGGCAAGGCATCCTTCATCACCCTGCAGGACGTCGGCGGCCGCATTCAGCTCTACGTCTCCCGTGACGATCTGCCGGAAGGCATCTACAACGAGCAGTTCAAGAAGTGGGACCTCGGGGATATCCTCGGCGCGAAAGGTAAGCTGTTTAAAACCAAGACCGGCGAGCTCTCCATTCACTGCACCGAGCTGCGCCTGCTGACCAAAGCCCTGCGCCCGCTGCCGGACAAGTTCCACGGCCTGCAGGATCAGGAAGCGCGCTACCGTCAGCGCTACCTGGATCTCATCTCCAACGATGAGTCCCGCAAGACCTTTAAGATCCGCTCCCAGATCATGGCCGGTATCCGCCAGTTCATGGTTAACCGCGACTTTATGGAAGTGGAGACCCCGATGATGCAGGTGATCCCGGGCGGTGCCTCTGCGCGTCCGTTCATCACCCATCATAACGCGCTGGATCTGGACATGTACCTGCGTATCGCGCCGGAACTGTACCTGAAGCGTCTGGTGGTCGGTGGTTTTGATCGCGTGTTCGAGATCAACCGTAACTTCCGTAACGAAGGCATCTCCGTTCGTCATAACCCTGAGTTCACCATGATGGAACTCTACATGGCGTACGCGGATTATAAAGATCTGATCGAGCTGACCGAGTCCCTGTTCCGCACCCTGGCGCAGGACATTCTGGGCACCACCGAGGTGCCTTACGGTGAGGAAACCTTCGACTTCGGCAAGCCGTTCGAGAAGCTGACCATGCGCGAGGCGATCAAGAAGTACCGTCCGGAAACCAACATGGCCGACCTGGACAACTTCGACGCGGCGAAAGCCATCGCTGAAAGTCTTGGCCTCAAGGTTGAGAAGAGCTGGGGTCTGGGTCGTATCGTGACCGAGATCTTCGAAGAGACCGCTGAAGCGCACCTGATCCAGCCGACCTTCATCACCGAGTACCCGGCAGAAGTGTCGCCGCTGGCGCGTCGTAATGATGAGAATCCGGAGATCACCGATCGCTTTGAGTTCTTTATCGGCGGACGTGAGATCGGCAACGGCTTCAGCGAGCTGAACGACGCGGAAGACCAGGCCCAGCGTTTCCAGGACCAGGTGGATGCGAAAGCTGCCGGTGACGATGAAGCGATGTTCTTTGACGAGGACTACGTGACCGCGCTGGAGCACGGCCTGCCGCCAACCGCAGGCCTGGGCATTGGTATCGACCGTATGGTGATGCTGTTCACCAACAGCCACACCATCCGCGATGTGATCCTCTTCCCGGCGATGCGTCCGGTTAAGTAAGACGTAACGCGTTAATAGGGCCCCGACGGTAATGAACTGCGGGGCTTTTTTTATGGCGTAGCGCCATCGGGCATCCATTCTCCTGAAATGTAAATCACCGTGAAGACATTTAGCCTCCGGCGGATGGCTGCTATCATAAACAACCCCATAACAATTACCTGAGGATCCGTTTTGAGCGCAGGACGCCCGATGAGAAAACCGTTTCGCCTTATTATCTGTCTAATGCTGGGCATGCTGCTGGCCGCCTGTTCATCAAACAAGCTGTCGGATGAAGATGTTTACGTTGTTAAACGTGGCGATACGCTGTCGCGTATTTCACGCCTGACCGGCACCAGCGTCAGGGATCTGGCGCGCCTTAACGGTATCTCTCCGCCCTATACCATCGAGATCGGCCAGCGTCTGCGGACTAACGGTTCCGGCAAAAAGGCCTCCGGTAAGAGCAGCGGTGGTTCCTCCTCACGCGTCGTCACCGTGCCGCCAGCCTCCTGGCCACCGGTAGGGCAGCGCTGCTGGCGCTGGCCGACAAGCGGCACCGTGGTGCTGCCGTACTCCTCCGCCGATGGCGGTAACAAGGGTATCGACATTGCCGGTTCGCGCGGGCAGGCGATCTATGCCGCCGGGTCAGGGAAGGTGGTCTACGTAGGTAACCAGCTGCGCGGCTACGGCAACCTCATTATGATCAAGCACAGTGAGGACTACATCACCGCCTATGCTCATAACGATACGCTGCTGGTGAATAATGGTCAGAGCGTAAAAATAGGGCAGAAGATTGCCACGATGGGCAGCTCTGATACCGACTCGGTGAAGCTGCACTTCCAGCTGCGTTACCGCGCCACCGCCATCGACCCGATCCGTTACCTGCCGCCGCAGGGCACCCCGCCGAAGTGCTAACTGATTAATTAACCATCGGTTAGCGTGTTTCTGCCTTGCCAGACGGTGCGTAAGGTTTATAATGCCTTACGCACCTCAAAGCGGGCGTAGTTCAATGGTAGAACGAGAGCTTCCCAAGCTCTATACGAGGGTTCGATTCCCTTCGCCCGCTCCAGATCTCTCCCCTTGTGGCAAAACTTCGCTAAAACTCGTTTTGCTTTCAACAACTTACTTAACATAAGTTGTCGTGATCGTTCTACCATTGAACGACGAAGTACCAACGGGGATTACACTGCTAGTTGTCACGGATAGTTACTATGGAAATGAGAGTATAACTATTCGTCGGCGGCAGTTCCAACCTCACACCGCGATAATCCAACGTGAAGGAAAAGCCTGATCCGGGCATTGATTCTCATAACCTTACAGTGAAGCGCATTTTTGCCGATGCTCCCACATGCCACACGTCGAGATGACGTTGCAGGGAATAAACAGGTTTTATGGTGGTGATGCTCCGGTAGCTACAGATCCGGCTCTGCCCGCGGTTCGGCCTCGCTCCTTCGGGTACATGGTCATCCTGATAAACTTCACTGTCTGACACTCCCTGATGAAGTCGCCTAACGGCTCCGCGCGTTGTCTTACCACCAACGGGCTTATTGGCTTTTATTGCCTTGATTTAAGTATGGTATCATGTAGGGAAAATCTTAAAAGAAGGGTGGTTTATGTGCTGGTCTTCGTTGTTTAGGATAACCATTGGCACGTTTCTGTTAGCTGGGTTGTCGTTCTCTGCATACGCGAAGAATTGCAAGAAAGGGATACCATGTGGTAATTCATGTATTGCAGCATGGAAAACATGTGGCGGTAGTTCGCGTTCATCTTCTACATTTAAAAATTACTCTTATCCGTCATCTTCTCTTCATAGTTCAATCCCTAAATCCTCTTCGCATCCCCCATCAGCTAAGGTTGACGGTAAAACTACGGCTTCAGCCGCGAAAACTTACCAGTGTCAGTATGCTATTGCAGCAATACAGAATGGCAGAATAGGTGCTTTACGTGTGCTGGGTAGTGCCGAGGTAACGTTGTATGTCGATAGCTTCAAAGCTAACCGTTTAAACGGTACATACCTGCTCTCACCAAAGCTGAAAACTAACGGTAAGTTGATGATGGCAGATGATAAAAGTAAAGTGTATGCCTATGATTCGTGGTTGTTGAACTTTGCAATAAGTGATCGTATCGCAAGAAATACGGAGCAATGGAATCATTGCATACTGACTCAAAATAAATAAGTCAAAAATCATAAAGGTTCAGAACACTATGCCAAATTTTTCTGACATCGTTGATGCTTACAAGAAACTCCCAACAAGTTTGTTTTTTGCAATTGGTTTTGTCTTGGCGTTGATCCTGTTTAGTCCAGATTCTTGGATAGATAAATTTAGTTTGTCTGAGTTTAGAGTTAATTATCGAGTCTGGCTTGGGCCTGCATTTCTATGTATTTTGGCTATCTTGGTTAGCCGTGCATTCACGTTTATCAGCGAGAGCGTGGTTGGCTTTCAAATTAAAAGAGAACGGCTCAATAATCTAAAAACTCTCACTCGTGATGAAAAAGAGTATCTGAGGATTTTTGTAGAGAATGATACTGCAACTATCTCAAGGGAAATTAGTGATGGTATAATTGGTTCCCTTGAGTCAAAAGGGATTGTCTACAGAACATCGAGCTTAAGCTCGTATTGGAAAACTTTTCCATACAGTCTCCAACCTTGGGCAAGAAAATACCTTAAAGAGCAACCAAAACTTTTGGAATAGAATGCGGCTCCACTATAAAGGTGACTGGTTTCTTGAAAATTGGCAATTGTAGCTGTAAGAGTTTGTAGGAAATTAAGATTGTTGTCCTCCACTTAGGGGGCTTTATCAATGTTTTAAGGAGTGATTATGGCTGGCGATTACGAGATCTACTATCTCCTTGGGGACAAGGAACATTCAATCAAACAATGGTTAGAGACTGATGATCCAACACCTCAGACAGAGGAAGTTGTAAAAGCAGTTTTGGAGGCAGTTCCACATGGTAAAGCTCCCAGTATCATACGTCTGGTAGATTTGGATACAGATGGGAAACCAATGATTTACGACGAGTTTATCATTCAAAATTTCAGCGGGATTACCTTCGGAATTATTTATCGTCGTTTGGGGCATGATGGCTGGTTCTATCTTGCAGATCCTCAAATGTATGGAGTGAGGGAGGGTAGTAAAATAACAGCAAATAAATTAACTGTCGTAGCGAATTCCCGTTACTCATTTTCTGATAAAGCAGATTTTCCGGTATTAGCCACCATCGATTGGGATAGGCTTAGTTTACGCTATGGAAATAAAGAACTTTACTTAATCCCAACATCGGCTTAGAAAATAACTACTGTTTAGCATCCCCTATGTTAAACGTTTTTGCATAGGGGCATGAGCCTTTCATGTTGATCACCATTCTAAAGAAAACTCCTCTGTTAAATCGTCCTGCACATCCTGACCGTACCCAATGTAATACATGGTTGAGCGTGGATCTGTCTGTCCCAGGAAATGGGCGATTGTCTCTATAGCCACCCCTGCATCGAACATTACACGCCCACGGCTTTTACGTGGTGTATGGCATCCCACGTTTGAGAACCCTGCTCTACGTCCCATCTTTCCAAACTCCGCAAACACCGTGTTACGTGTGACGGCGTGGCCTTTACTGCGTAATGTGGCAGCACTGAAAATGTAATCTGTAGCTACAGGCATCTCAGCTTGCTCTGCCTTGCGGTGTGCCACCACTGACAACATGGACGTTGTAACTTTTGGCCTCACCACGTTTCCGGTTTTCTCCTGCTTCACCTTGAGGTGAGATTGCCCCTCTACGTCTTCATACTTGAGCTTAAGCACGTCAGAGATGCGTAACCCGCTCTCATACATAAACACCCACAAGCAATAAAACAGGTTGCTTCTGGCGTTGCGCTGTAGCTCTGCTGCCACTGCTTTAACTTCGTCTGCACTCTTGAGCGCCTGGCTAATGCCTTTCATCTTTACCCCTCCTCATGTTCGTTTCGTTGAAATCATCATTGATCAGAAACTGATCATTTTCAAGAGGTTGCACGATACGTGTATTTAAGAAGAGCACAAAATGATCAAAATAGATGCGCGGTTGCCTGACCTATCGAACACCGCCCGAGGCACTTCCCCAATTCCACGCGCAGATTTTGGCAAATATCGGTAAGTGATTGAAAAATAGATGAAAATTCATTTTTTCTCATGATTCATGAAACGGTGATTATGTCAAGAGATTTATTTTCGATGGCGGGGTGTTACCCCTGTTTGCACTGTGAAGTGATGGAAAAGTGTACTGAATTATTTAAATCAATAAGTTACAGAATACACTTTCCTAATGTGTATCGAAACGGGGCGAAATTGCACGATAGATGGTAATAATTCTCATCTGAATTGATTGTGCTGAGAAATGATTAGAATGCTAATTAAATGGCGGGTTTTGGTATGGAAAAATCGAATTGTTACATTATAACAATAAAACGAGAGAACTCGTTCAACACATTGCACCTATCATGAAAGTGCTCTTAGTGGACAATGATTGCTGTGAGCCTTGCGTCGTGTAGCTTTACGAAAAGTGAGGGTAATGTACATCGATAGTTAGAAAGTGATTTACAGAGCGTGAGAGATGGATTATTTAGATTGGCTTTATCCTGGATTAAGTAGGGCTTTACTGTCCTTTTGATTGGAATTACTGCGGGTTGTTGCATGGGGTAGTGTGGAGAGGGCAGAGCAACAGGCTAACCCTAATTGGTGTCAATTTGTCACTGATTCAAAGGTGATGATGCACATCAAAATGATGTATGTCTGTATCAGTGATCAGCTGGTATACATCAAAATGATGTACATAAGCGTAATTGCATACATCAAAATGATGTACAGATCGGCAAACTACACATCAAATTGATGTTCTATACAAAGAGCTTTTCAAAGCGACTTGTAAAAGAGAGCTTTGAAAAGATCTTATGAAAGATTCGCTTTGCTGGCGTGTATCGCCTGGCAAGTGACCTGATTCGCCTTTGGGTGGCTACTCGGTCAGCCGCTCACGACGCAGCGTAGCGCATCTATCTGTAATTGTGCCAGGGCTTCGCCCTCGTGAAACGAGGCACAGAAGCTGTGCGCCGTGTGCGCAAGATCTTTCGGCATAACTTCTGCCTGTCTTCCATGCTCCGCATTTCATCCATGCAAAGTTAGCCCACGGCTAAGGCTTCACCGTGCTACGGTCCATCCAGCCTCAATCCAATACCAACCCCTACTATCCTGATAACTACCGTTATCCCTCTGTAGTTGTGCTATTGGTTTCGGGAGTAAGTGCCAGAAGTGCGCCCGTATGCCGTTAGGCTTCACAGGAGCCTCATAGAGCGCTTTAAAAAGGGCAGGGAATACCGATGTAGTGCATGTGTATGCAAACCTCCTGTAACGCGATACAGAGCGTTTTGTGATGATTGATAGAGGTTGATCATGATTGATAGGTGTGTTATGATCTTTAATGGAAAATTATATCAAAAATAGATTGACTTTGAAATCATTCCATGTTAAAGTAACTAAATAGGGTGATGAAAGCATTCATCCTGCCATCTTTTAAGGCATTCTGCCTAACCACAAAATCCAAATTACACCGCACTATCAGGCAACGTTATTAACGTTCTCCCTGGATGGTGTTTCCGTGTATCTAACGCAAGGAGAACTCACATTAAGTATTTTAATCCAGAACTTGTCTTCGAGGCTTTAAAAGCCGGAAGTCAAACACGTAAGGCAATTAACAGCCAGCGAGCAGCGGCACAGCGTCAAGGTTATTTCGAACATGCTGAACGATTACGCAAAGGAATCGAACTTTACGATCAGTGGAAAGCTGAACAGGCTGAAACCACCACCAATAATTAAGCCAGAAGGAGAAAACCACATGAGCGACATTATAAACGCAACCCCAAAGGGGAAGGCATTCACTACTCTGAAAATTGATGATTCAACGTTTCAAGCCCTTTTTAAGGCAGCGAGAGCGCAGAGAATTACCGTAAGAGAATACATTCTTTCTATTCTTGACCAACACGCGGAGAAATTAACAGAGGGAAAGTGATCCCAAACTCACCTATTAACCGCATAAGCGGGGACGACATACAAGGAACAATTTTCTATGACCAAAATTAAGTACATCAACACCGATGTATTCAAATACGTACCGATTGAAGACGCATTTAACGAATGTACCAGGATCACCAATCTTAAAACAGGTGTTACAGAATCCCTATCTCCTGCTGATAAACAGTTTTACGGAAGAATGCGCCATCGCTATTATCTTTTTGCTATAGAGTTAGGCGGTGCTTATTACGATGACATTGATCAGCTTGGTGCAAGTATTGGTGTTAGTTCTGCAACAGCAACACGTATTGTTGCAAAGTTGAAGAAAATTGGACTGATCGCCAGTAATAAGCCAAAGCGATCAAACCAATGGACTATAACGCCACTCACGCCGGAAAACTTCATCTTTGAGCGTGATCGTAATGCGATGGAGCGAGATACCCCGCCGGAATGGGTAGATTGCCTAAAACATCCAGTGTTTGGCAAAGCTAAAGAAGACTTAGCGCCAGAGGCAGAGGAAGAAAAACAGCAGTCAGTGCCAGAAGAGGCCAAAGCAGATCCGAAGCCGGAGAAGCCAAAGCAAATGCCTACGAAGAAACCCGCCTCCATTCCAGCTAAAGAAATTAAGATAGAGCCAGTCAATTTAAACTTTCTTGATAGTTATCGGGATGAATGGGAAAACCCAGACAAGAATTTACCTGTTTCACAACATCCGAAAATCAGATGGCTACTTATTAACGGATACCTGGACACAGAGAAGAATCCAAAACTTAATACAATCTATGAGGAAATAAAACATCTATGCTAAAAAAAGTTGCACCTAAGCAATACACTGAACGCGATTTAAACATTATCCATCTTGCCAGTTTACTAAATCCAGAAGTTGAAAGAGGCGTTGCATTCGAACAAGCTCAAGAGCTTGTAGATGTTTATGCTGATCGAGGTGAAGCAAGTTACGCTAATGCTCTTGTTACGCTATTCAATGCAGCGATGAAGCCACCTAAAGAGATAGAGTGTAAATTATCCTCCAAACATCTTCACGATAAAAATTTATCACCCTCTGAACGTCTGGTATTAATGCACCTCGAATCACTGCCATCATTAGCAAATGTGAAGCAGGAATCAATCGCAAAAGTATTGGGAATAAGTGTAGCCACTGTATCCAGTGCAATCCGCAAGCTACGCCGCAATGGTTATTTAACAACTGCGTTAATCAAACCTGGTCGCGGTAAAGGTTGCGACATTACACTCTTATCTGAGTAAATGAATGGGACGAAAAGAACGAAATCCGATTAAACGGATAGAAAAAGCAGTAAGAGCAACAAAACGTAAATACAGCCATAAGCTAAAAGATTATTCAAGAGAATCTATTCCTGGCGAGATGGTAACGACAATTATAGAACACCCTCCAACGGTTCCAGCCGGATCAGAGTTTGAACTATTGAAGGATGTTCTATCGTCAACGGACAACGTTTATTACAAACCACGCCGCCGCCGTGAATACATAATTGACAGTAGCCAGCTTAAATCCTGGCAAATTCTCGGATTTGAACATTACGCCGATTTTTGTGGCTATTCCCAGACTAACGGCCTGAGTGGTCACACTGCCGATTTGGATTTTTTATTTAATGACGATAAGGAAAATTATAATGACTAACGACACAATTCAATCTCTACTCCTTAGTTTCGAAGATAACTATCATCTCCCGCTACTACAGGAAGTGAATAAGACATACATCATAGCAACGCCTGAGAGCCTCCTGAACGCTGTCAGACATACAGAGCAAGCCATCACAGCCCTTGAGCATCTTCAAACCTCTGTTGCTCGTTTGGTGGAGCGTGACGGCAGCACCATCACCACTGATCAGGCGTGGAGAGCAGCGAATGCCCTTGAGGAGCTTGCTTGCTCCCTGCAATACATCACGCTCGAGTTGGGAGAACTTGCCATAGCCATTTCAGAGAAATACGCTGCAAGCGGATTTGCATAAAAATGCAGTTAAAGTGAATAAAAAGCTTGACAATTCGTAACGGAAATGTTACTATAAGATAAGGGTTGAGTATTCGAATCACTTCTCCCTCCTGAATGCCGTTTCCCATAGCGGCACTCTCTTTTGAATGCTTTTTTTGAAAGTGTTGGTTCTTTCTTCTTCTTTTTTGTTTAGTTCCGAAGGAATGCGCGGGATGTAATGTCTCGTTGTGTTGGCATTACATGCAATCACCCGCGCATCTCCGACCTTTTCAAAAAGAGCATTCGCTCTTTATCCCTCATTCATTCCGTTAGGATGAATGTAGTCAGACTTAACTATCTTGAATTGTGAGAAGTTCAGGAATTACGTTAAGCTGGCAAATCTTCTATTAATTACACCGAAAGTGTCAGCGATAGATAATGAAGCCTCATTTATTCCAGGGTGTCACCTATTGTTATAGGTGTGCGCTTTTAAATGAGGAGCAATGACGGGCGATCCTACTTTGTGTTTACATCTGTATTCACATTGCGCCCTCATTTATTCAAGAGGACATTTTTTAACATCATGGCCTCCTCTATGACGTTAAACAATGCTTTCTTTAGCAAGGGGCATTCTCTCCAGGGGCTTAATCGCCCCTTTTTAATCTTCTGCGCTTTACGCGTAACGAAATAGTTAATACAACAAAGGAAACGGTAATGCTTCTCATGAATTATGACCGTGTGATCACTCACAAAGGCGCTTCCCTTATTCTCTCTGAAAAGATGATTAAACAAGCGGCTGATGTTCTCAATGTGGACGTTGAGACTATTCGAGAGGCTACAGAGAAATTCTGGCCTACAGCCACGTTCACAAAATCAAATACCCCTCACCCATCATCAGGGCTTGAGGAACGATTAAAACTAATAGCAATAGCAAAAGGAAAATAACCAATGCAATTTGGAACATTTCAAACTCTGAACGGGAGTAACAGCCACGCCCGTTATAAAATTATCACCCATGCTTCTGATGCAATTATGCAGGATAAGCTAATCCGTCTGGAATCCGGTATTCCTGCCGATCTTATTGTTGGCGACCTTGTAGACGCTACAGGCGCGAAAGCTGCCGCCCCTGGTGACATTGCGTATGTTGTCGTAGAACCTGCAACCGCTGGCGATAAAGCGTTTATTGTAGCTTCTCCAGAGCATACTATTTTAGCCCTGGTTGGCGTTGAGTTTGGAAGCCTGGATAAATCTCTGGCTCAAGCGCAATTAGCAACTCTTGGCTTTACTTTCACTGACTACGACACCGTAGCCCTACGCACAACCTAATCAAGGATAATAATAAGAATGGCTTATTCAGATTTATTTTCTGGCAACATGTATGACTTTGCCAGCCCGTTTACTTTCTCTACTCAACTAAACCAGATTGTAACTAATCTTGGGATATTCCGTGTTGAACATCATGACATTAATAGTATTGCTCTTGAGAAAATCACCGATGTGAAAAATCTTGTAGCACCTGAAAAGATGCCTTATGCACAAAGCGATTGGAATAGTGCAGAACGTCCAGAATTTACCAATGCCCTCTATCAGCTTAAATACACTAACTCCCTTAACTCCGTCACCTCTCGTGATCTGGAGCAGTATAAAGCGCGTGGAACCGTAGACACTGCTGATCAAATTACCCTCGCTATTAATGATTTCAGCGACGCACAGTACGCCCAGGTGAGCAACACCGTAGAGGTTGACCTTGTAGAGGCACTGTTAGGGCTTCGTGTTAATTCTCAATTTGCCGGACAGGGCGATCTTGATTTCCTTGCTGGCGGTAGCAAAACCACATACACGATGGACATTAGCGCAGACGCTAACGTGTTCCAGCAACTTAGCGAGATCGGACGCATTCAGAATGTGAAACTGGGATCAGGGCTGGCACAGGCTAAACAAGGGGCTGTGATTCTGGCTTCTGGCAAAGCTGCCGTAGCATTGCGTTACCATCCGTCCGTGAAGGATTTCATGGTGTATACGCTGCCGCTTGAGCAGGGAGACAACTTCTACACCCGTACTAAAAGTTCAAACCCTGCTTTCGAAACATGGACGCTAAACGGTGTCACCGTGATCGATGTGACAGGCTACTCTCTGGTTACTGATCGTATTGGTGTTGATTCGTTCGTGAGTATTCCAGTAATGGCTCCTGAATCTAACGCTTACGTTCTTCACTCTAGTGTTGGTGTTCGCCATGCGATACAAGGCAAAGGCGCGGATCTGTATCACCAGTACGTAATTGTTGATCAGCGTTGGGGCTTCCCAGAAGTGGCTACAGAGTGTAGCTATCTGCCTATCGTGAATGTGCCTCAAGCGATCATTTTCGGTACTGTCTCAGAATAAATGAGCGATAGACGTTAGCTCTTCACGTCTGGAAATAACAGAAGAGCTTTTTAATCAGGGGCGTAGGGAACTGGAACACGCAAAGCAAATGCGCCAGCCCTTGCCCCTTTTTTATTTCCAGAATAAGAGGAAAGATGAAATTGGAAATTATCCTAAAGAGTCGAGGCTTGCACTTACAACTTAATGATACAAGCGCAGAGCAAATACTCAATTTAGCAGCCGTATCGAGAGCGCTTGATGTGAGTCATTCACATCTAAGACAACTTATTTTCAGAGGAATGAGTGTATCAGATGCACTTAATTATCTTGTGAACGAAAAGAAAGGAGGCGAATAATAATGCTTGAAATTAATACAAGCGTATTAAAAAATACGGTTACTTTCACCGTTGACCGTAATTCTATGAAGACAGCCCTTGATGCTTTTGACCAGATTCAGAAGAAAGCTAAAGGGATAAAAGATCCCACAATAAACATGAAGAGATTCAGCCAGGGGCTAAAGTCTGCTGAAAGGGATCTTGATAAGCTGAATAAGAAAGCCTCTAAGCCTCGTAGCAACGATGAAAGAGAAAAGGCAAGGGCAGCTAAGGCGCAAGCCCGTGTGGAAGCCCTGGCAGCGAAAGAGGCCGCGAGAAACGCAGCCAGAAGAGAGCGGGGAGAGCTTAAACTCTTGGACACTGCGAGCAGCTTTAAATCGATGCACCACCTTACCAATGTTGAGCTAACACAGGCGGCTCTTGCAGCGTCACGCATAACTAAAGCGTACTCCCAGGGAACGATCAGCCTCGCCAGGCAAAACAGCGAGATTAAGCGCTTACAGCAGGGTTATCGCAGGCTCAATGCTGAACGTAGGCAAGCAGCTAAACGAGGCGCTACGGCTCCTGTAGGTGGCTCTAAGGCTACAGGGGTTATCTCTGGCTCTCTTATGGGGTTAGGCACTGGTGCGCTTGCTGGCGCTGGTATTGGTGCGGCGGCTTACGCTGGTTATTCATGGGGTAAAGAGGCTGTAACAGCCCAGGAAGAGCGTAGCGAAGTGGTGCAACGTGCCAGATTAGGGAATGTCGATTACAACGCACTTCAAGCCCAGAGCCAATACGCTACCGCTAATGGGATTGATTCGGGAATGGGTATTCAAGGCCAGCGTAAGCTATTGGACAACTATAAGGATATTCAGGACAGGATCGGTCAAACTCTCAATGAGGCTAAATACGATAAGAAGTCTGGTCAATACAAAGGTGGCGATCAGGGGATTCTGTCAGCGGTGAACACTGCCGGATTCACTATGGACGATTTACGCCAGTACCAAACAAACCCGATGGGCTTTGTTTCTGCGTACACCAACACGTTAGAGAAGCAGGGCAAATCACCAGAGCAAATCCTCGCATCGTTAGAACAGTTAGGGGATGACCTGGGCCTATACCATAAAGCGTTTATGAATGGTGGTAAGGCACTAACTGATCAGGTTGATGTGCTTAAGCGTAATGGTCAGTGGCTATCGCAGGAGCAGCAAGATCAGCTTGTAGCCTATCGCAAGTTTAATCAGGAACTAGACATTCTCAATGATAGCCAGAAGCTGGCCTTCTTCGAAGGATTCCTGTCAGAGATTGACCCCGACACTATGCGAGAATTTAAAGAAGCTATGCAGGAGGCGCTACCCTTCTTCGTAGGACTCGGAAAAGCGGCGGGTGATGTGGTGGACGGTCTGATGAAGATGACTAACTGGATCACAGGTAAGCTAAACCTCCTGAACGGTGACAACACCACTAAAGAAGCGGTAAGCCAGCATTATGGTACAACCTCTGCACCTGCAAAACCTGATGATAACGCAGTTGCTAACGCTTACGGAGCCAGCCAGCCTAAAGCTGATGGCACACATGAGCATAATGTGTTGGATACCATGCACGAATGGTGGAACGGTACAACGTCAGCACCTGCAAAGCCGGGAAGTGATTCTGTGGCTGACGCCGAAGATGACACCCAACCTAAGCCTAAAGCTGAAACTGATGCTGCACATGAGCATAATGTGTTTGATTCAGTGCGCGAGTGGTGGAATGGCAGCACATCAGATGCTAAAGACGTGAGCAGCTACACACAGAGCGTTAACGGAGATTACTCTCCTGTCTCAATGTTGAAACAGAGTGCAGCAGCGCCAGCTAAGCCAACCAATACACCGATCATGCAGCCTGTGGTATTGCAGAACCAACTACCGGAAGGGCTTATCAATCTCACTATTTCCCCTGATCCCACTTTCGGGAACATGCTTAATGCTACCGTTGATCAACGCATCACTGAAAACAATCAGCGTCTGGTGCTGGCTGTTTCATCTGGACAGGGGTCGGGGGGCTAATTGCCCCTCTTCGTAAGGAATAAAATCAAATGGCAACACCAGGACGTTTAACAATCGGGGGCGATTCTTCCCGAATCAATTCAACTCAGAACAGTAATAACAGTAGTGCTACCCGCACCAAAGGTGAAAACGGCTTCACCATTCTTGCATCTGTTTATAATTCAGCCTCTGATAGCTACATCCAAAACTATCAGGCTATCGTTTTTGATGCCGTAACAGATACCGGGATACGCAGACAGGCAGACATTACAAGTTATCCCGTTGAGAACGGGGCAGAGGTGAGCGATCACGTTCAACTCAAGAATAATACATTTAAGCTATCAGGTATTATTTCCGAAACTCCGGTAAGGCTGGAGAAGGATTTACTATACAGTGCTGGCGTTAATGGTACACGTATCAGTCAAGCTATCGAATACCTTGATCAGATGTTTGACAGTCGCCAGCCCATCACATTAGTGACCGAGCACAAAGTGTATGAGAATGTCATTCTCTCTGGGATCTCATACGATTATAAATCTGAATACGCGATGCAATTCGATCTTGAATTTGAACAGATAAGGCTTGTTAGCACCGCTACGGTAAATGTGATTGCGACTAAAACGCAATCTAACAAGAGCACTGGCGGCACGGTGAAACAGAAAGTAGTAAACAATGCACCTAAGAAAACTGAATCTGACACTGTTACTACGGCGTTTAATAATAAATAAGGGGTTTACGCCCCTTTTTTGTTTCTTATTTTGTTGATTGAGCTAACACCGTTGCTGCAAGCTGTTTGGTTTTTTCGCTTGAGCGCGGGTTATCGAGTGCCTTAGCTGCAACCGTTTCCATAGTATCGCTGGTATGGCTGGAGGCGACACGTTGAGCAAGCGCAGATGCTGCCAGGCGCTTTTGTAGTTTCGAGGCGTTTGGATCGTTCAAGGTTTGACCAGCAACAGAAGCGATTTTACTTGATGTTTGCTTAGGATTCTTTGCCATGCTATCAGCCCTTTGATGGTTGTTGAGGGACACATGTGGTGCTTGTGTTGATTTTAAAGCACCACATATAGTGTTAAAGATAATCCTCACCGCTTCGCTTTGCAACGATGAAAAACCAGTTTACTGGTTAAATTCACAGTTGGTAATGTGTGCGGTATTTTATGCTAATGAAGTGGCTTTATTTGCGCTATTTACAGTTGATAACACTGGTTGTGTTGGTCGGTATTTGTTCATAACCCACCATCTCAACGTACCCCGCTAACTCTTCCATGCTCGCCCCCTGTGAATAGGTGCGGAATGCTTCGGTTTTCGCTTTCTGTTCAGTGTGTCCGGTGATGGCCCCGATCCTTGTTTCGCTAACCCCTGCACGGTCTAAGCAGGTGATGAACATCCCGCGCAAGCTGTGGAAGCATTGGCGATCTGTAGCTGTAGGTAAAACACGACGGCGTAGCCTGGTGAACGCTTGAGAGTAGAACGGGCCTTTCTTACCGTCAGCGCGGTTAATCTTGTTAGCCTGAGGGAACAAATACTCGCCGTAACTATGGCTCATGTATTCATCGACTATCGCAGACAGCCGGGAGTGAATCGGTACATGCCTAATCCCCGCTTTGGTTTTACTCTTGCTGATGTAGAAACAGCGCACACCTTCCACTGTTTGGATCTCTGACTTCTTGAGGCTTGCCAGTTCATCAAGGCGGCATCCTGAAAACAGCCCCATTACTATAATGTTCCTGATCTCCGGCTCTGCTGCATCAAGTAGCTTTTGCAT
>Ga0308161_1002223_pt1 | contig 21157 bp, 19 predicted proteins | sample PhyFR2_FD_201034 | JGI IMG/M metagenome (GOLD analysis project Ga0308161, IMG submission 201034) | Phyllosphere microbial communities from UC Gill Tract Community Farm, Albany, California, United States - DLSLF.R2 | ecosystem: Host-associated > Plants > Phyllosphere > Unclassified | place: USA...
GTCCGACAGACCATGGATGCGGCAGATACCGTCGGCGACGGAGATCACCGTGCCTTGGTTACGAACATCAGCCTGACCTTCGAGGCCCTGGATGCGGCTCTTGATCAGTTCGCTGATTTCAGACGAATTAAGTTGCATGAGTGCTAACTCCTAATAGTTTCTTGATGCGTAGGGCAAGTCCTGGACGCGGAGACGGTGCGATTTCTCTCAGGCGACCAGCGCGGCGTGCATCTGCTGCAGCTTCGCGCGGACCGAGATATCGAGCACTTCGTCGCCGACGACCACGCGCACGCCACCGATCAGCGACGGATCGACCACGACCGTGGGGTTCAGCTTGCGGCCAAATTTCTTTTCCAGCGTGGCGACCAGCGGGCTGAGCTGGTCGGCCGACAGATCGAACGCGCTGTGGATCGTCGCGTCGGCGGCGCCTTGCTGTGCATTCTTGAGCACGGCGAACTGGGCGCCGATCTCCGGCAGCAGGGCGACGCGGCCGTTTTCGGACAGCATCGCGATGAAGTTCTTCGCTTCCGGGCTCAGCGGCGACTTGACCAGGGACGCAATCGTATCGGCCAGCTGTGCGTGCGTGACGTGCGGATTGCCGGCAAATGCCTGCAGCTCCGGATTGGCGCCGATCTGCGCCAGTTCCGCGACGATGGCCGACCAGGCGGCCAGGTCGCCCTGCTGGGCGACGCGGAACAGGGCTTCGGCGTAAGGGCGGGCGACAGTTGCGAGTTCAGCCATGATCAGAGCTCGGTCGACAGGCGGTTCAGCAGGTCGGCGTGGGCCGCTGCGTTGACTTCGCGCTTCAGGATCTGCTCGGCGCCTTGCACGGCGAGGGCAGCAACCTGGCCACGCAGTTCTTCGCGCGCGCGGTTAGCCAGCTGGGCGGCTTCGGCTTCGGCTTCGGCACGGATGCGTGCGGCTTCGACGACGGCCTGCTGCTTGGCTTCTTCGATGATCGCCTGGGCGCGCTTTTCGGCGTCGGCGATACGCTTGGTGCTTTCGTCACGCGTGGCGGCCAGTTCGGCGGCGATGCGCTTTTCTGCGGCGGCCATTTCAGCCTTGCCACGGTCGGCGGCGGCCAGACCATTCGCGATCCTCTCGGCGCGCTCGTCGAGCGCTTTCATCAGCGGCGGCCACACGAATTTCATCGTGAAGATCGCCAGGATGAAGAAGACCACGAACTGGGCAAACAAGGTTGCATTCAAGTTCACGGTATATTCCTTCTCACAAAAACGGATGCCGAACCTGGGGGGTTCGGCTGTTCAGAACCGAATGATGATTCGATTAGGCGTGGAACGGATTTGCGAACGCGAACAGCATGGCGATACCAACGCCGATCAGGAATGCCGCGTCGATCAGGCCGGCCAGCAGGAACATCTTGGTCTGCAGGGTATTCATGAGTTCAGGCTGACGTGCCGAAGCTTCCAGGTATTTGCCGCCCATCAGAGCGATACCGATACAGGCACCGATTGCACCCAGGCCGATGATCAGACCGCAAGCCAGCGCAACGTAAGAATAGTCAGTCATTAGATTTACTCCAAAAGTTAATTTAAAAAATTAAAAATTTACAACTTCTTTACTACCACTATCTTGGTCGTTCTTGCGTTCGTGCCGATCAGTGGCCTTCGTGGGCCTGACCGATGTACACCAGCGTCAGCATCATGAAGATGAATGCTTGCAGCACGACGATCAGGATGTGGAAGATTGCCCAGATCGAGCCTGCGATGACGTGGCCAACGAAGCCGAACACGGTTGCCGTGGAGCCGAGCAGTGCAATCAACAGGAACAGCAGCTCGCCAGCAAACATGTTGCCGAACAGTCGCATGCCGAGCGACACGGTTTTTGCTGCGTATTCGATGACGTTCAGGAGCAGGTTGAACGGCGCCATGTAGATGCCGAACGGTGCCGCGAACAGTTCGTGGAGCCAGCCGCCCAGTCCTTTGATCTTGATGCCGTAATACAGCATCAGGGCCAGCACGCCGAGGGACATGCCCAGGGTGCCGTTCAGGTCGGCGGTCGGCACGACGCGGAAATGCGGCTCGCCCATGCCCGTGAAGCGGAACAGCGCGGCGAACAGGTCGACCGGCAGGAAGTCCATCGCGTTCATCAGGACGACCCAGACGAACACGGTCAGCGCCAGCGGGGCGATGAAGGAACGGTTGCCGTGCACGATGGCTTTCGACTGGTCTTCGACCATTTCGACGATCATTTCGACGGCCGCCTGGAAGCGCCCCGGCACGCCGGCCGTAGCGCGGCGCGCAGCCATCCACATGATCAGGCAACCGATCACGCCCATCGTCACCGACCACAGGATCGTATCCAGGTTCCAGACGTGAAAATCGACGACGAAGGATTGCGTACCCTTGGTAAAGTGGCCCAGGTGGTGCTGGATATATTCGCTTGCGGTTGGCGCATGCTCCGCCGCGGTTTCTACCGTGCTAGTCATTGTTTATGCCCAAATAATAAAATGATGTAACTTTTCAGCGCCACGATGAACCCGCCCAGCAGGGCCAGCCAGTTCAGGCCGTGGTACAGCCGCGCCGTGAGGAACAGCAGCGCGAGCGTTAAAGCAATCTTTACAAATTCCCAAATGAAAAACGTAGCGGGATTCGCACCGCCCATTTTTTGTGAACTGGCGAACAGGCGAAACGCCATGATGCCATTGGGCACGACACAACAGATCCCGCCAAGTACCGCCGAAAACATCGCAGCCCACCCCCCAAGCAGTCCGGCGATCGCGCCGGCCACAAGTGTTGCCATGATTTGCAGGGAGACCAAGCGCAGCATTTTTCTGTTCTTTTCGCGCCAGCCGTGGTGGAACCGTGTAACGGTATGGTAATTACATGAATCAGCGGGATTATAAGGTGTTATCGGAGCCATAGTCAAACTCTTCCGTCCTTGCGCCCGGTTATATCGGGTGTAAAAACGACAAAATAATCGCGCTATAAAATGCTAATTTTCCTACGAAAATGTTGCTAAATCGAGACTCTTGGCCGTCGATACCGGTAGTTTCTGTCGTCCATATACTGTTCGGACAAGGTTGGCGGGCGATCCAGCGACCGGGGTGGCGCGCACCGTCGGAGTGAGTCGGCTGCGCCCCGGCGGTGCGGGGTTGCGCGCAGACGGTGCACCGGCTACGCGTGAGTAGGCGAACACGGCTGTGCACAAGATGCGGGTTACGCACATGCGCGGCGCGCAGGCGTGTGTACAGGTGGCGCGTTGCGCACGGGTCACGGCGAAGCCTGTTGACAGATTGCGAGTTACGCACAGGCCGTGCCGGCAGGCGGCGAATGCGCCGCTGTGCACAGGTGGCGAGTTACGCACAGGCCGATCGAAAGTAAAAAATCGGAAACGGCTGCGCGCGTGCACCGGACAAAAAAAATGCCGGGTACGTCACCCGGCATCGTTTTTTGCGCCTGTGGACAAATCGCATGCTGTCCACAGGGCGTCGCTCATGCCCGCAGCCGGGCCAGCACCGTATCGAGCACGTCGAGGTTGGCGAAGTCGATGACCAGCTGGCCCTTCCCTTTCGGCCCCATCTTGAACGCGACGGGGGTGGCGAGGCGGTCCGACAGTTCTTCTTCCAGGCGCACGAGGTCCCCCGACTTGTCCTTGGAGCGCGGCGCGACCGGCGGCGCGTCCTGCTCTTCCAGCGCGCGCGCGACCAGCTTTTCGGTTTCGCGCACGGACATGCGCTTGGCGATGACCTGGTTCGCCAGCGTGATCTGGCTGGCGGCATCGACGGCGAGCAGCGCACGGGCGTGGCCCATGTCGATGTCGCCGGCCATCAGCATCGTCTGCACCGGCTGTGCCAGGTTCACCAGGCGCAGCAGGTTCGAGACGGCGCTGCGCGAGCGGCCGACGGCATGCGCCGCCTGCTCATGGGTGAAACTGAATTCCGAGATCAGGCGCGCGATGCCCTGCGCCTCTTCCAGTGGATTGAGGTCTTCGCGCTGGATGTTCTCGATCAGCGCCATCGCGGCGGCGTTCTGGTCGTCGACTTCGCGCACCAGTACCGGGATCTCGTCCAGGCCGGCGAGCTGGGCGGCGCGGAAGCGGCGTTCGCCGGCGATGATCTCGTAGCGCGCGCCGGAAGGCGACGGTTCGATCGGCCGTACGAGTACCGGCTGCATGATGCCCTGCGACTTGATCGACGCGGCCAGTTCGGCCAGCGAACCGTCGTCCATGCGCGTGCGCGGCTGGTATTTGCCGGCCTGGACCTGCGTCACCGGCAAGGTGGACGGCATGCCGCTCGGGGCGGCCGGCGCTTCCGGCGCGTCGCCGCCGAGCAAGGCATCGAGACCGCGGCCGAGTCCTTTGAGTTTTTTGGTTGCCATAAACGTGTGCCTGCTGTGATTACATCGTCTTGATGCGTTCGACCATCTCGGCACCGAACGCGATGTACGCCTGCGCGCCCTTGGACGACGGATCGAACGTGACCCCGGGGATGCCGTACGACGGCGCTTCGGCCAGGCGCACGTTGCGCGGGATGATCGTCTTGAACACCTTGTCGCCGAAGTGCTGTTCGAGCTGGGCCGAGACCTGCTGCGACAGCGTCATGCGCGGATCGAACATCACGCGCAGCAGGCCGATGATGCGCAGGTCCGGGTTCAGGTTCGCATGCACCTTCTTGATGGTGTTGACGAGATCGGACAGGCCTTCCAGCGCGTAGTACTCGCACTGCATCGGAATGATGACGCCGTGCGCGGAGACGAGGCCGTTCAGGGTCAGCATCGACAGCGCCGGCGGGCAGTCGATCAGGATGAAGTCGTAGTCGGCGTCGACCTTGGCCAGCGCTTCCTTCAGGCGGCGCTCGCGGTTGGCCAGCTCGACCATCTCGACTTCGGCGCCGGCCAGCTCGCGGTTGGCGGGCAGCACGTCGAAGCGCCCTGCTTCGCTGCGCAGGCGCGCACCGGCAACGTCGGCCTCGCCCAGCAGCACTTCATAGATCGACGAGACCAGGCCCGCCTTGTTGATGCCCGCGCCCATGGTGGCATTGCCCTGCGGGTCGAGGTCGACCAGCAGCACGCGCTGGTTCAGCTTGGCGAGACCGGCCGACAGGTTCACGCTGGTGGTGGTCTTGCCGACCCCGCCCTTCTGGTTTGCTACGCAAAAAATTTTCGCCATGTATGCCTTTATGAACATACCGTTAATACGATTAAAACGATTTATATCGTATAAATCGTATTAACGATAAAACTGTTTATACAGTTTATTCTTTTACCGGCGCGAAGACCGGCTGGTAGCCCGCGCTCGCACCGATTGTTTCACGTGGAACGTTCGATATGCACGAGGTGGCGTTCCGCGCCGAGCCTTGGGACCTGCAGCGGTTCCACGGCGCTCACCTTCCACGCCGCTGGCAGCCGTTCCTGCTCGTCCTTCGGCGCCACGCCCTTGAGGGCAATGTAGCGGCCGCCATCCGCCAGCAGGTGCGAAGACCAGTTGACGAAATCGGACAGGTCGGCAAACGCGCGCGACGTGATGACGTCGAACTGATCGCTCACCTGCAGTTGTTCCACACGCATCGTGTACACGGTGACGTTGGCCAGTCCAAGTTGCGCTTTCACTTGCGTGAGAAAGGCCGTCTTCTTGTGCACGGTGTCGATCATCGACACGTTCATGTCGGGCCGCACGATCGCGAGCACGATGCCCGGCAAGCCGCCGCCGGAACCGACGTCGAGCACGTTGTGCGCCTGTGCGAACGCCGGCACGGCCGCGAGCGAATCGAGCAGGTGGTGCGTGACCATTTGCATCGGGTCACGCAGCGACGTCAGGTTGTAGACGGCATTCCACTTGAACATCAGGCCCAGGTAATCGAGCAATTGCTCGTGCTGGGCCGGGGTGACGCTCAGTCCCATGGCGGCGCAGCCCTCCTCCAGCACGGCCGACAATGCGGTACGGTCGAAATGCTTCATGCGGCCGATTCCTGGTCCGACGTTTCGGCCGGTGCATTGGTAAAGCCCTTGGCGCCGCGCTTTTTCAGGTGCACGAGCAGCAGGGAGATGGCCGCCGGCGTGACGCCGGAAATGCGCGAAGCCTGGCCCAGGGTTTCCGGTCTCTGCTTGTCGAGCTTCTGGCGCACCTCGATCGACAGCGCCTGGATCTCCAGATAATTCAGGTTCTCGGGCAACTTGAGGTTTTCGTAGTGATCGTGGCGTTCGACTTCGCGCGCCTGGCGGTTGATATAGCCCGAATACTTCAGCTGGATTTCCACCTGTTCCTTCACGGCCGGATCTTCCACGCCCGGACCGCCCAGCGCCTGGCCCTCGACGCCCTGCAAGGTCACCAGCGTGTCGTAGTCGACACCGGGGCGGCGCAGCAGGTCGGCGAGGTTGTACTCGCGCTCGATCGCCTGGCCGATCACGCGTTCCGATTCGGCGGCGGCGACGATACGCGGGTTGACCCACGTCGAACGCAGGCGCTCCAGTTCGCGTGCGACGGCCTCGCGCTTGCGCTCGAACGCTTCCCACTGCGTATCGCCGACAACGCCCAGCTTGCGGCCGATCTCCGTCAGGCGCATGTCGGCATTGTCTTCACGCAGCGACAGGCGGTACTCGGCGCGGCTCGTGAACATCCGGTACGGCTCGGCGACGCCCTGCGTGGTGAGGTCGTCGACCAGCACGCCGAGATAGGCTTCCGAGCGCGACGGCGTCCATGCATCGCGGCCCTGCGTTTGCAGCGCGGCGTTGATACCGGCCAGCATGCCTTGCGCGGCCGCTTCTTCGTAGCCCGTCGTGCCGTTGATCTGGCCGGCAAAGAACAGCCCCTTGACCACTTTCGTTTCCAGCGACGCTTTCAAACCGCGCGGGTCGAAATAGTCGTATTCGATCGCGTAGCCGGGACGCAGGATGAACGCGTTTTCCAGGCCGCGCATCGAGCGCACGAGCGCCAGCTGCACGTCGAACGGCAGGCTCGTCGAGATGCCGTTGGGATAAAACTCGTTCGTCGCCAGGCCTTCCGGTTCCAGGAAGATCTGGTGCGATTCCTTCGAGGCGAAGCGGTGGATCTTGTCTTCGATCGACGGGCAGTAGCGCGGACCGACGCCTTCGATCACGCCGGTGTACATCGGACTGCGGTCGAGGCCGTTGCGAATGATCTCGTGTGTCTGCGCATTCGTATGCGTGACCCAGCACGGCAATTGCTTCGGGTGCATCGCGGCATTGCCCATGTACGAAAACACCGGGACCGGATCGAGGTCGCCCGGCTGTTCCGTCATAACGGAGAAGTCGATGCTGCGGCCATCGATGCGCGGCGGCGTACCCGTCTTCAGGCGACCCTGCGGCAGCTTGAGTTCCTTCAGGCGCGCGGACAGCGACACCGCCGGCGGATCGCCGGCACGGCCGGCCGCGTAATTCTGCAGGCCGACGTGGATCTTACCGTCGAGGAAAGTACCGGCCGTCAGCACGACGGCGCGGGCGCGGAACTGCAAGCCGATCTGCGTGACGGCGCCGACGACGCGGTCGCCTTCGACCATCAGGTCGTCCACGGCCTGCTGGAACAGCCACAGGTTCGGCTGGTTTTCCAGGCGCGAACGGATCGCCTGCTTGTACAGCACGCGGTCGGCCTGGGCGCGGGTGGCGCGCACGGCCGGGCCTTTCGAGGAGTTCAGGATGCGGAACTGGATGCCGGCTTCGTCGGTGGCGATCGCCATCGCGCCGCCCATGGCGTCGACTTCCTTGACCAGGTGGCCCTTGCCGATGCCGCCGATGGACGGGTTGCAGGACATCGCACCCAGGGTTTCGATATTGTGAGTGAGCAACAGGGTCTTCTGGCCCATGCGCGCAGACGCGAGCGCCGCTTCGGTGCCGGCATGGCCGCCGCCAACGACGATCACGTCGAATTCTGTCGGAAATAGCATGATGGAGTGTGTTGCGAGGAGGATTAAGCGAGGATTATAGATTCTTTTTTCGGTGCGGCTTTGCAAGGGCCACGAAAACGACAGATTTTGTTTCACGTGAAACAGTGGATGCGTCTGCGTGTCGTCGTATGCCGACGGCCCATGTTAGGCTTTCGACAACCCAACCATCGATTCGACGACATGCTCACACTTCGCCACCTGACCTATGCCCTGCTGCTTGCCGGCACGGCAGCGGGCGCTTACCCGCGCTCCGATCTGCCGTCGCTGTCCTTCTCCCACAAGGATTGGGAACTCGCCTGCGACAACACCCGCACGTGCCGCGCCGCCGGTTACCACACCGAAGACGACGCGCCCAATGCGACCGTCCTGCTGACGCGGGCAGCCGGGGCCAACCAGCCGGTCACCGTCGAACTTCAGCTGGCCGACGACGAACGGCATCCGCCGCGCAGTCCGCTCGAGATGACGATCGACGGCAAGCGGCTGGGAACAGTCGACATCGATTTGTCGAACAACATCGGCAAGTTGTCCAAGACGCAGGCCGATGCGCTCGTCGCCGCCGCCGTCCGGGATGGCAAGGTTGCCTGGAAAACCGGCAAGATGACCTGGACAATTTCCACCGCCGGCGCCACGGCGGTGCTGCTCAAAATGGACGAGTTCCAGGGCCGGCTGGAAACGCCGGGTGCGCTCGTCCGTCGGGGAAATAAACCCGAGTCCAGTGTGCTCCCGCCACTGCCGCTGCCGACGGTCAAGGCGGCGCCGGTCATCGCCGACAAACAACCCGTCGCGCTCGCGCCGGCCCAGACACGCGACCTGATGGCGGCATTGCGCAAGACGATCACGGACGACAGCTGCGACCTGCTCGACGCCAGCGCGAAAGAGGCCGGCAAGCTGGAGGCGTATCGCCTGACGCAGGACAAGTGGATCGTATCGCACGCGTGCTGGATGGCAGCGTACAACACCGGCGACGGCTTCTGGGTCGTCAACGCCAGGCCGCCCTATTCTCCCGTGCTCGTGACGACCATCGCATCGGGTTATACGGAAGGCGTCATTTTCTCGGCACAGAAAGGCCGCGGCATCGGCGATTGTTTTGGTACGGCCGAATGGGTATGGGACGGTCGCACGTTCTCCCAGACGCTGCACGAAACCTCGGGCATGTGCCGCCAGATCTCAGCCGGCGGCGCCTGGCATCTGCCGACGCTCGTCGCCCGGGTCATCAAAGCGCACTGAGCCCGACTGTTTCACGTGAAACAGTCACCAGCCCAGGCGCTTGAACGTATCGAACGCTGTCTTTACGATCAGGAGTCCGACGACGACAAGGAACAGTTTGCGCACGAATCCGCTGCCGTGCTTGAGCGCCAGTCGCGTGCCGACGAGCGAGCCCAGGATCTGGCACACGGCCATCATGATGCCGAGCTGCCAGATCAGGTGGCCACTGTAACCGAACCAGAGCAGTGCCGAGACATTGCAGGCGACGTTGACGATCTTCGCCGCAGCCGACGCGCTGAGGAAATCGAACCCGAAGAATCGGACGAACAGGAAGATCAGGAAGCTGCCGGTGCCCGGACCGAAGAAGCCGTCATAAAAGCCGATGGCGGCGCCCGCCCCCATCGCCAGCAGGCGTTCCGTCATGCCGCTGTGGCGCGGCGCGTGCACGGCGCCGAGATCTTTCTTCCTGAACGTGTAGACGGCGACGGCGACCAGGATCAGCGGCAGCAGGCTGCGCACGAAATCGCCCGGCACCCGCGTCACGGTCCAGGCACCACAGAACGACAGCACGAACGCGGCAATGGCCGCCGGCGCGGCCGTGCTCCACGCGACCGCCACCTGGCGGCTGTATTTTGCGGCAGCCACCGCCGTGCCGAACATCGACGCCAGCTTGTTCGTGCCCAGCAAGGTCGCCGGCACTTCCTTCGGGAAGGTCGCGAAGATCGCCGGAATCTGGATCAGCCCTCCTCCACCGACGACAGCATCCACGAGACCGGCAACGAAGGCCGCAAGGCCCAGCAAGGCAAAATCGAACATGATCACGGCGCGCGACGAGCGCGTAAAAGCACTATTGTACGGCAGGAAATAATCGTCCCGGCAGACGCGCGGGTGTAAGCTTAGCGCACACGAGGAGATCGCCGATGAGCACATTCCGCTTCGCCACCGTTCCCACCATCGTCGCCGAACCCGGCGCGGCATCCCGGCTGGGCCCGCTCATCGCCGAGCGCTTCCCCGGCCTGCGGCGCATCCTGGTCGTCACGGACGCCGGCTTCCTGCGCACGGGTCTGCTCGACGCGCCACGTGCCAGCCTGGCGGCCGCCGGGCTGCAGGCGACCGTGTATGCGGACGTCGTCGCTGATCCGCCCGATGCGGTCGTGCTGGCCGCCGCCGAGTTCGCCCGGCGCCACGACACCGAACTCGTGATCGGCCTCGGCGGCGGCAGTTCGATGGACGTGGCCAAGCTGATCGCCGTGCTGGCGGGCGGCGACCAGCCGCTCGCGTCCATGTACGGCATCGGCAACGTGCTAGGTTCCCGTCTGCCGCTGGTGCAGGTGCCGACAACGGCCGGCACCGGTTCCGAGGTGACGAACATCGCCATCGTCACGACCGGCGCCACGACCAAGATGGGCGTCGTCGCGGACGCGTTGTATGCGGACGTCGCCGTGCTCGACGCGGCGCTGACCCTGGGCCTGCCGCCGGCCGTGACGGCCGCCACCGGCATCGATGCAATGGTCCACGCGATCGAAGCCTATACGAGCCGCCACAAGAAAAACCCGCTGTCGGACATGCTGGCGCGCCAGGCGCTGTCCCTGCTGTCGGCCAATCTGCTGACGGCGTGCGCGCACGGCGCCGATCTGGAAGCGCGCCAGGCCATGCTGCTCGGTGCGTGCCTGGCCGGCCAGGCGTTCGCGAATGCGCCGGTCGCGGCCGTGCATGCGCTCGCGTATCCGGTCGGCGGCATCTTCCACGTGGCGCACGGCCTGTCGAATTCGCTCGTGCTGCCGCACGTGCTGCGTTTCAATGCGCCGCACGCTGCCGCGCTGTATGCGGAACTGGCGGCGATCGTCGCGCCGGACGCGACCGGCAGCGACGACGCGCGGGCCGACGCGCTGGTGACGGCGATGCAGCAGATCGCGGACAGGACGGGCATTCCGACGCGGCTGCGCCAGGTCGGCATCGCGGAAAGCGACCTCGACCGGCTGGCCGACGACGCCATGCTGCAGACGCGCCTGCTCGGCAACAACCCGCGCGACGTGGCGCGCGCGGACGCGTACGCGATCTATGCGGCGGCGCTGTAGAGTGCGTTAGACCGCCGCGGCCCGCCCCTCTTCGAGGAATCGCAGCAACAGCCGGTTGACCTCGTCCGCTGCCGTCAGTTGCAGCCAGTGGTCGGCGCCATGGATGTGCTCGAAGCGGAATTCGCCTTCGACGTAATGGGCGGAATCGCGCATCTGCTTTTCGCCCAGCGCGGGGTCGCGGTCGCTCCACAGGCCCATCACGGGCACTTTCACCTGGCGCTTGCCGCGCGGCAGGAACATGTTCAGGTTGGCGCGGTAGTAGTTCAATGCGGCCGTCAGGCGCCCCGGCGGCGACAGGTCGCGCTTCCAGTGGTCGGCCTGGCCGGGCTCGTCGGTAAACTGGCGCATCATGAACCAGTCCCCGGCGCGCAGTGTATGTTCGGCCACGCCGGGCAGGATGAAGCCGAGGATGTAGGTCATGCGCAGATGCTGCACCAGGCCGGCATGGGCGATGGCATGCGGATGCCCGGTGGACAGCGCGACGTAGCGGTGCACGCGCTCCGGCGCCAGCGCCGCCACCTGCCAGCCGATGACGCCGCCCCAGTCGTGGCCGACGAGGAAGACCTTGTCGATGTGCAGCGCGTCGAGCAGGCCGAGCACGTCGCCCACCAGTTTGTCCATCGTATAGTCGAATACGCCGCCCGGCGCATCGGTGCGGCCGTAGCCGCGCAGGTCCGGCGCCAGCACGCGGAAGCCGGCCGCGGCCAGCGCCGGCACCTGCTTGCGCCAGACCAGGTGCGTGTCCGGAAAGCCGTGCAGCAGCAGGACGGCCGGGCCCTGCCCCGTCGTCGTCGTGTGCATGCGGATGCCGTTCACGTCCAGCATGAGGGATTCGTCGATCACGTGCGCCTCCAATGGTAGCTTGCCCGTGCCCGGCACCGTCGTCCGTTCGACCGCTACGCGGCCCTGCGCTGCCGTCCGCCGCGGGCCAGCGCCGCCGCGATCTCGCCGACGATACCCCGGCGGAACAACAGGACACAGGCAACGAAGATCAGACCGGTGACGATGCCTACGGATTCTCCGAGCGATGCGAACCATTCTACATGTGTCTTCTCGGCCAGGAAGTTCCCCAGGTCACCCAGCTTGTTTTCCAATGCCACGATGAGGAACGCGCCCAGGATCGGGCCGGCCAGCGTGCCCATGCCGCCCACGAGCGTCATCAGGATGACGAGGCCGGACATCGTCCAGTGCACGTCCGTCAGCGTCTCGAAGCCGAGCACGACGGTCTTGGTGGCCCCGGCCAGCCCTGCCAGCGCGGCCGACAGCACGAACGCGACGAGCTTGTAGTGGTCCACGTCGTAGCCCAGGGAAATGGCACGCGCCTCGTTTTCCTTGATCGCCGCCAGCACCTGGCCGAACGGTGAATGGACGATGCGCACGATCAGGGCGAAGCCGGCGACGCAGATCGCCAGCACGACGTAGTACAAGGTGAGGTCGTTGCCGAGGTCGAGCATGCCGAACAGGCGGCCCCGCGGCACGCCCTGCAAGCCATCCTCGCCGTGCGTAAACGGCGCGCGCAACGCGGCGAAATACACCATCTGCGCGAGCGCCAGCGTGATCATCGAAAAATAGATGCCCTGGCGGCGGATGGCGAGCAGGCCCATCACGCAGCCCAGCGCCGCCGCCGCCAGCACGCCGAGCAGGATGCCGGCCTCGAACGGCAGCCCGAGCGCCGTCAACGCATGTCCGGCCACGTAACCCGCGCCGCCGAAAAATGCGGCATGGCCGAACGACAGCAATCCGGTGTAGCCGATCAGCAGGTTGAACGCGCAGGCGAACAGGCCGAAGCACAATAGCTTCATCAGGAAGACGGGATAGCCGACGAACGGTGCGGCGAGCGCCAGCGCCAGCGCGAGGCCGTAGCCGAGGGTTCTGTTCATGGTTCGCTCCTTATTTTTCCTTGCCGAACAAACCGGCGGGCCGCAGCAGCAGCACGATCACCATCACGACGAACACGACGACTTCCGATGCCTCCGGATAGTAGACGCGCGTCAGCCCCTCGATGACGCCCAGCCCGAGGCCGGTGAGGATCGAGCCGAGAATCGATCCCATGCCGCCGATCACGACGACGGCGAACACGACGATGATGAGGTTCGAGCCCATCAGCGGCGTCACGTTGATGACGGGCGCCGCCAGCACGCCGGCGAAACCGGCCAGCGCGACGCCGAAGCCGTAGGTCAGCGTGACCATCAGCGGCACGTTGACGCCGAACGCCTCGACCAGTTTCGGGTTTTCCGTACCGGCGCGCAGGTAGGCGCCGAGGCGCGTCTTTTCGATCGTGAACCACGTCGCCAGGCACACGACGAGCGACGCCAGCACGACCCAGCCGCGGTAGTTCGGCAGCATCATGAAGCCGAGGTCGGTGGCGCCGGACAGCGCTTCCGGCACGTCCAGGGTCTGGCCGGACACGCCGAAGAACGACCTGAACACGCCTTCCAGCAGCAGCGTGATGCCGAAGGTCAGCAGCAGGCCGTACAGGTGGTCGAATTGATACAGCCAGCGCAGCATCGACTTTTCGATCAGGATGCCGAACGCGCCGACGATCAACGGCGCCAGCACGAGCATCGTCCAGTAGTTCAGGCCGAACGACGTGACGCCGATGTAGGCGGCGAACGCGCCGACCATGTACAGCGCGCCGTGCGAAAAATTGATCACGTTCAAAAGGCCGAAGATGACGGCCAGCCCGAGCGACAGCATCGCGTAGAACGAACCGTTGACCAGGCCCAGCAGCAGCTGGCTCATCATCGCCTGCAGGGGGACGCCGAATATGTCCATGTGTCGTCTTCACGCCGGCCAGTGCCGGCAAAACATGTTTTATGAAGGGCGGCCAGCGCAACCGCCGGCCGCGCCGCCGGCGCGACGGCTCAGGTGGCGCAGGCACGCCGCCCGATCGCGCCGGATGCCGTTGCCGGCCGTTCGTGCCGGCCGCATTGCCGCTCGCCCGCTTGCCCGCTCGCCCGCATCCGCCTCGAATGCGGGCTGGGCACGTCAACCGCGTTCCCGCCTACCCGCGTCGGCTCGCCCAAACCGGCCGACCACGTCAGCCGGCCACGTCCGCCGCACGTGCCGCCGCCAGCGCCACGCGCCCGCATCGGCCGGCCACGTGCGCCGCGCGTACCGGCCGGCTTCGTGGTGAAACGCCGGCCCGACGCAGCGGCGGTACGCTTACGCGGCGGCGTTCACTTCCACGCCGCGCACTTGGTCTCGGCCTTGGTCGTGTACGCCTGCGCACCCGGAATCGTCGCGACGATCTTGTAATAATCCCAGGGCGCCTTCGACTCGGCCGGGGTTTTGACTTGCATCAGGTACATGTCGTGCACCATGCGGCCGTCCGGGCGGATCTCGCCATTCTTCGCGAACATGTCGTTGATCTTGGTCTTTTTCAGCTGGGCCATCACCTTGTCGCCATCGTCGGTGCCGATCGCCTTGACGGCGTTCAGGTAGTTCATCGCGGCCGAGTAATCCGCCGCCTGCAGCGACGACGGTTCCTTCTTCATCTTGGAAAAATAACGCTTGGCCCAGGCGCGTGTGTCGTTGTTCATGTCCCAGTACCAGCCGTCCGTCAGGTACAGGCCCTGCGTCGTCGCCAGGCCGAGGGTGTGGATATCGTTGATGAACACGAGCAGGCCGGCGATCTTCACCTTGCCCGTCAGGCCGAATTCCTTGGCCGCCTTGACCGAGTTGATGAAGTCGCCGCCGGCGTTGGCCAGCCCCAGCACCTGTGCCTTCGACGATTGCGCCTGCAGCAGGAACGACGAGAAGTCGGACGCGCCCAGCGGGTGCTTGACGCTGCCCAGCACGTTACCGCCGTTGGCCTTGATGACGTCGGTCGTGTCCTTTTCCAGCGACTGGCCGAACGCGTAGTCGGCCGTCAGGAAATACCAGCTCTTGCCGCCCTGCTTGACCATCGTGGCGCCCGTGCCGCGTGCGAGCGCGACCGTGTCGTACGCATAGTGCACGGTGTACGGCGAGCACTGTTCATTGGTCAGCTGCGCGGTACCGGCGCCGATCGCGATGAAGGGTTTTTTCTTTTCCGCGGCGACCTTGGCCATGGCCAGGCTGGCGCCGGAATTGGTGCCGCCGATCAGCATGTCCACGCCTTGCTGGTCGAACCACTCGCGCGCCTTGCTGGCGGCGATGTCCGGCTTGTTCTGGTGGTCGGCGACGATGAACTGGATTTTCTTGCCGTTGATCGCGCCGCCCGCGTCCGCGATCGCCATGCGCACGGCTTCGGCGCCGCCATTGCCGTCGATGTCGGAATAGACCCCGGACAAATCGGTGATGAGGCCGATCTTGATGGTGTCGCCCGAGATCTGCGCCTGGGCCGACGTGGACAAGCCGGCCGCCAAAGCGGCGGCGGCGAAGGCGATCGCGGTGCGTGTCGTGCGTTTCATAGAGTCTCCGTTCTGGTTGACGCTGTCGTCAGCGTTATTGTCGATAGTTACACGCCGAGCAATTCGGTCAGCTCGGGCATGCTGGACTGCAACTGCGCGGCCGCGATCGTCTTGACGATGCTGCCGTGTTCCATGACGTAGAACCGGTCCGCCAGCGGCGCCGCGAACCGGAAATTCTGTTCCACCATGACGATCGTGTAGCCCTTCGCCTTCAAGGTCGTGATCATGCGCGCCAGCGCCTGCACGATCACGGGCGCCAGTCCTTCCGAGATCTCGTCCAGCAGGAGCAGGCGCGCGCCCGTGCGCAGGATGCGCGCGACGGCCAGCATCTGCTGCTCGCCGCCGGACAGGCGCGTGCCCTGGCTGTGGCGCCGCTCGTACAGGTTCGGGAACATCGCGTAGATCTCGGTGACCGACATGCCGGCATCGGCGCCGTTGCCGGCACTGGCCAGGCGCGGCGGCAACATCAGGTTTTCCTCGGTCGACAGCGAAGCGAAGATGCCGCGCTCTTCCGGGCAATAGCCGATACCGAGGTGGGCGATGCGGTGCGTCGGCAGGCGGATCGCTTCCGTGCCGCCCACGCGAATCGAACCGCTGCGCGCGCCCGTCAGGCCCATGATGGCGCGCAGCGTGGTCGTGCGGCCGGCGCCGTTGCGGCCGAGCAGGGTCACGACTTCGCCCGGGTTCACGGTCAGGCTCACTCCGTGCAGGATGTGCGATTCGCCGTACCAGGCCTGCAGGTTGTCGATTTCCAGTGCCGGCGTCATCCGTGCGCTCCTTCCAGCGGCGCGTCCGCGCTGCCCATGTACGCTTCGACCACCTGCGGATTGTTCGACACCTCCGCATAGCTGCCCTCGGCCAGCACGGCGCCGCGCTGCAGCACGGAGATGCGGTCGCAAATGCCGGAGACGACGTTCATGTTGTGCTCGACCATCAGGATCGTGCGCCCGGCCGACACCTTCTTGATCAATTCCTGGACGCGGTGCACGTCTTCGTGGCCCATGCCCTGCGTCGGCTCGTCCAGCAGCATGAGTTCCGGTTCCATGCCGAGCGTCGTGGCGATTTCCAGGGCGCGCTTGCGGCCGTACGGCAGATCGGCCGTGACGGTGTCGGCGAAGCCCGCCAGGTCGACCTCGGCCAGCAGCGCCATCGCGCGCTCGTCCAGACGCGTCAACGTGCGTTCGCTGCGCCAGAAGTGGTAGCTCGTGCCGAGCGTGCGCTGCAGGCCGATGCGCACGTTCTGCAACACCGTCAGGTGCGGGAACACGGCCGAGATCTGGAACGAGCGGATGATGCCGCGGCGCGCGATCTGCGCCGGTTTCAGGGAGGTGATGTCGGCGCCGTTGAACAGGATGCGGCCGCCCGACGGCGCCAGGAATTTCGTCAGCAGGTTGAAGCACGTCGTCTTGCCGGCGCCGTTCGGGCCGATCAGCGCGTGGATGTGACCGCGCTGCACTTGCAGATTCACCGCGTTCACGGCGGTAAAGCCCTTGAATTCCTTCGTCAGCTCACGTGTTTCCAGAATGACGTCCGGCATTGCGTCTCCTCGCTGTCGTGATGCAAGCTTTACAAATCATACACACTTTTGGAACTCGTCAAGATACAGCACGAGCCCATCGTTTTGGTCTGCGTTATGTCAGGACGGAACGCAAACCCGTTGTGCAAATTTGCCCAGCCTGGTGTGCGGCGTCGTCCCATTCTCGCTCGATCAGGCGCGCCGTCTTTTCGGCGATCATCAAGGTGGGCGAATTCGTGTTGCCGGAGGTGATCGTCGGCATGACGGACGCGTCGACGACACGCAACCCGCGCACGCCGTTGACGCGCAGCGCGCTGTCGACGACGGCCAGCGGATCGTCCCGCTTGCCCATGCGGCAGGTGCCGACCGGGTGGAAAATCGTCGTGCCGATCAGGCCGGCGGCTTGCGCCAGCTCCTCTTCCGTCCGGTAAGCCGGGCCCGGCTTGAACTCTTCCGGCCGGTATTTCGCCAGCGCGGGCGCGGCCACGATGCGCCGGGTCAGCGACAACGCGGCGGCCGCGACCTTGCGGTCTTCCTGCGTGCTGAGATAGTTCGGCACGATCTTCGGCGGCGCGTAACTGTCGTGCGACGCGAGCCGGACGTGGCCGCGCGCCGTCGGCCGCAGGTTGCACACGCTCGCCGTGAATGCCGGAAAACCGTGCAGTGGATCGCCGAATTTCTCCAGAGATAACGGCTGCACGTGGTATTGCAGGTTCGGCGTCGCCTGACCGGGGTCGGAACGGGCGAACGCGCCCAGCTGTGACGGCGCCATCGACATCGGCCCGCTCTGGAACAGCAGGTATTGCATACCGATTTTTGCTTTTCCGTACCACGACGCCGCGCTCGTATTGAGGGAACGCGCGCCCGTGATGCGATACACCATGCGCAACTGCAAATGATCCTGCAAATTCTCGCCCACGCCCGGCGCATCGACGACGGGCACGATGCCGTGCCGGTGCAGCAGCGCGGCCGACCCGATCCCGGACAGTTGCAGGATGTGCGGCGAACCGATGGCGCCGGCGGCCAGCAAGGTATCCCGGCGGGCCGTCGCCGTGAACGCCCGCCCGCCGCCCGTGAACTGCACGCCGCGGCAGACCACGCCCTGCTCTGTCTTTTCAAGCAAGAGCTTTTCGACATGGCAGCCAGTCATGATCGTCAGGTTCGGCCGTGCCGCGACCGGACGCAGGAACGCTTTCGCCGTATTCAGCCGGATGCCGCGTCGCTGGTTGACTTCGAAATAGGCACAGCCGGCATTGTCGCCGCCGTTGAAATCGTCGATGGACGGGATGCCGGTCTCGGCGGCAGCCGCGCGGAACGCGTCGAGAACGTCCCACGACAGGCGCTGGCGTTCGACGCGCCACTCGCCGCCGCTGCCGTGGAGGGCGCTGGCGCCCGCGTGGTGATCTTCGCTTGCCTTGAAAATGGGCAGCACGTTGTCCCAGCGCCAGGAGGCATCGCCCGTGAGCGCGGCCCAACTGTCGTAATCGCCGGCCTGGCCGCGCATGTAGATCATGCCGTTGATCGAGGAACTGCCGCCGAGCACTTTACCGCGCGGATAGATCAGGGACCGGCCAGCCAGGCCCGTCTCCGCTTCGGTCTTGAACAGCCAGTCCGTGCGCGGATTGCCGATGCAATACAGGTAGCCGACGGGGATGTGGATCCACAGGTAATCGTCCCTGCCGCCCGCTTCGATCAGGAGCACCCGGACATCCGGCCTGCGGCTCAGACGATTGGCCAGCACGCAACCGGCGGTACCGGCACCCACGATGACGACGTCGTAGTCACCGGCGGATTCCATGGCGCCTCCGGCCGCACGGGTACGACTGCAACAACACGCGGACTGCCATACGCCCCCCTCGCATCGTGATTCGGTCGAGCAAGCTTACCAGATCATCAAGCCTGAATGAGGGTTTGCCATCTGTGGATAAGCGTATGAATATCCACAGGTACGGATTGTGCGAAAACCCGGCTTTTCGCACAGCCGCATTTTTTATCCAGTTTTGCCACAAGGAACATACAAGACCAGCCCACTGGCTTATGCGAACCGTAAACGTTTGATGTTGTGGACAAAACCCGGCTTATCCACAGAAGAGGGGTACCGTTAACTATTACCATCATTCTGTATACAAGCTTTTGGTTGTAAACCTGGCGACGCGCCGCGAAAGCGCCGGCTTCGCCAAAAAACGACGTCGGCCCCGCTGCGCAAGCGAATGCGTTCGACGAAATCGACGGTGTGACCGTTCGACCGTCCCTGCTCACCTTTTTCAGCGTCGATCGATCGATGGCCGTGTTTTGACGACAAATTCCGGCTCCGACATGGCCACCGGCGACGGCAACGCCAACGCCAACGACGTTGGCCAACGCCGGCTGCCCGTCGTCCTGGTCACCCATCAATGAACATGGTTCGGCCGAAAAAAACGACCGACTCCGGCCTCCCTGCGGTCCTGCAAGCCCCACGACGTCGACCAGGTCGCCTGACGGCCACCCGGATCACCGCTCTTGCAGCCGAAAACCGCCCTGTCAGGCCACACGACGCCGGGATCTGTGGACAAGCCGATGAATATCCACAGGATCGAATGTGCGGAACTGCCGGGTTGCACACACGCCGATTTTTTGTCCAGTTTTGCTCCCATCCAGAAGCAAGGTTTGTTCAGCGCTTTAAAACGCACGTAAACCCTTGAGCTTGTGGAAAAAAATCGTGTTATCCACAGTTTGGGCAGCGTTTACTATCATCATCATCTTCCTTCTTTACACGTTAACTAAATAAAAGGAGCTTCGACGTGAACAGCGCTGCGTCCACACGGCAGCGCACGCGCTGCGACCGATCGCAAGGCCGGCACGACGCCAACGTCGTGTTGTCTGCAAAAAAAAAACGTGCCCTGCTCCTGGCCACAAACACGACGCCGAACAAGCCAGTGCGGCAGATCGCTGAACGCGAACAATCCGTTTGACGACAAGCGCCGACACGGCTCGTCTTCCATTTGTCTGCAGAAAGAAGCAACGCATCCTGTCGTGGTCACAACCCTGCAATCGACAACCATCCCGTGCCGAACGCGACTGGCTGACGTTTTGTTCGAATGCGTACGTCGACACTGCTCACATGTGGTTTTGTCTACAGGAAGAACATGACGCGGCGTTCGCATCCACGCTGGCGCTGCGTGACTGCGAGCACAGGGAAACACGAGGAAGCGGAACAGGAAGCCGCTGCAGTCACCGGAACGGCTGCGCTGGGGGCAAAAACGGCAGGGTCGACACGCCCAAACGAGCGAAATCCGCCTCGGCTGTGGAAAAACGCCTGTATATCCACAGGACGGGATGTGCAGAAGACCTGTTTTTTAGAAACCTGGATGTTTTGTCCAACATCGGTGCAACATCGATACAGGGCTTTTCCAGCATGTTGGAATAGGCGTAAACCATTGACGCTGTAGACAAATTCCTTCTTATCCACAACAACGAATACGTTTACTATCACTACCAGTTTTTATATATCTCTTTGTCTATTAATACAAAAAACAGCGGGAACAACGTGGACAAGCCACGTCGACACCGGTCGATCAATGCTCGAAAAAGGCTGACAACATGCGTCTCGGGATCATCAGCGCACTGCACGAGGAACAGCAGGGGCTCATAGAAGCCATGGAAGGGCCCTACAAGCTCATGCACGGCATGCGCGAGTACACGGCAGGCCGACTGTGGGAAATCGACGCTGTGTGCGTTCTATCGCGTATTGGCAAGGTTGCAGCGGCACTGACGACCGCAACGCTTGTGGAGAAGTTCGGTGTTACCCACATCCTCTTTACGGGTGTGGCCGGTGCAGGCGAATCGTCGATCCGCGTCGGCGACATCGTCGTGGCCGAATCGCTCGTGCAGCACGACATGGATGCGAGCCCCTTGTTCCCGCGTTACGAAGTTCCGCTGACAGGGCTGACGCACTTCCTGTCGGATCATCACATGGCGCTGCACCTGGCCGATGCCGCCCAGCGTTTCCTGGAAGACGACTTCGCGCTGGCCATCGATCCGGGCGAACGGGCCGTATTCGCGCTAGGCGGGCCCAGGCTGCATCGCGGCCTGATTGCCAGTGCCGACCAGTTCATGAGCGACC